>LNAP01000133.1_pt1 | contig 77280 bp, 55 predicted proteins | sample 602601 | NCBI WGS metagenome assembly LNAP01 (sample SAMN02440304, study PRJNA202911) | soil metagenome | biome: Subtropical and temperate rainforests or woodlands; isolation source: soil samples (1 kg each in a 20% v/v slurry with milli Q water) were... ...
AGACATATCCAGCTAAAGGTCTACCCCACTATCCTGTAGTCGCTGAACTAGCCTTTTCATGACTTCAACATGAGAGAGGGCAAGGAATGCCTGAGCTGTCAGCATCACACCGCCTACGCATCGGCCGCTATGCCGAGCAAAATCGCATCTATCTACTGACTGCCAACACACTAAAGCGAGAGCCCGTTTTCAGGGATTACACCTTGGGAAGGTTGGTTGTATATCAGTTCAGGCAAGCACAGAGTGAGGGATTTGCCGAGTCGTTGGCCTGGGTGGTCATGCCCGATCATTTTCATTGGTTGATTCAGTTGCAAAAGGGGACGCTGGCGCAATTGATGTGTCAGGCGAAATCCCTGAGCACTCGTGCAGTCAATTCGGCGCTCGGAAGAACAGGTAGCCTTTGGCAGCAAGGCTTTCATGATCATGCGCTGCGAAAAGAGGAAGATCTGGTAAAGCTGGCTCGATATGTCGTGGCTAACCCGTTGCGGGCAGGGCTGGTCGAGAAGCTTGGCGACTATCCGTTGTGGGATGCGATCTGGGTTTGATCTAAAACCGAGTTGTCGCCATTCGCGAGCAAGCCCGCTCCCACATTGGATTGTCGGCGGATACAAAGTGTGTGAACACCACGGATCCCTTGTGGGAGCGGGCCTGCTGACGAAGGCCGCGCCGCAGTCTACCGCTCGGGCTCACACCCTTTGAGCACCAACCGGATAATCGTCTGCGCCGCCGCTTCATAGTCCACTTCATCCAGCTTCGCCTTGCCGGTGATGGCGGTGATTTGCCAGTCGAAGTCGGCGTAGGTCTGGGTCGCGGCCCAGATGCTGAACATCAGGTGGTTGGGATCGATGGGGGCGATTTGCCCGCGGTCGATCCAGGTCTGGATGCACTCGATGTTGTGTTTGGCCTGGCCATTGAGCTGTTCGACCAGATCGGTGCTCAGGTGGGGGGCGCCGTGCATGATTTCGCTGGCGAACACCTTGGAGGCGAAAGGCAGGTCGCGGGAGATGCGGATTTTCGAGCGAATGTAGCCGCTGAGCACTTCACCGGGCTCGCCGTCCGGATTGAACGGTGTCGAGGCCTGCAGGATGGGCTCGATGATGCTTTCCAGAACCTCGCGGTAGAGGTTTTCCTTGGACTTGAAGTAGTAGTAGACGTTGGGCTTTGGCAATCCCGCCTTGGCTGCGATGTCGCTGGTTTTGGTCGCAGCGAAGCCTTTATCGGCGAATTCCTCACTGGCGGCACGCAGGATCAGTTGTTTGTTGCGCTCGCGGATAGTGCTCATAAACCGGGTGATTCCTTGCCTGTTCTGGCGGTTGCGCATGGTATCACCGGCCTCGCGCGGCGCTCAAGAATGCACCGTAGGCTCTTATGTCGCGCTATGCTGCTGCGCATTCATTGCAGAAGGAAACCTGACTCATGGCAGGAAGCAGTTTGTTGGTGCTGATCGACGACATCGCGACCGTGCTGGATGACGTGTCCCTGATGACCCAAATGGCCGCCAAGAAAACGGCCGGCGTACTCGGTGACGATCTGGCGCTCAACGCTCAGCAAGTCAGTGGCGTGCGTGCCGAACGGGAAATCCCGGTGGTCTGGGCGGTCGCCAAGGGTTCGTTTGTCAATAAACTGATCCTGGTGCCGTCGGCGCTGGCGATCAGTGCGTTCATTCCGTGGCTGGTCACGCCGCTGTTGATGGTCGGCGGTGCCTATCTGTGCTTTGAAGGGTTTGAGAAGCTCGCCCACAAGTTCCTGCACAGCAAGGCTGAAGACGCCGCCGAACATGCGCAGTTAGTCGAGGCCGTGGCTGACCCTGCCATCGACCTGGTGGCGTTCGAGAAGGACAAGATCAAAGGCGCGATCCGCACCGATTTCATTCTTTTTAACCACCGCTTTGAAATGCACAATACACAGTCTATCCATACGCGCTGATCTGCGCTAATGCCATTGAGCCAAGGGTCGTCCAAGCCTCCCCTATCAACAGCCGTCCCGTTTCTCAACGAGCAGAACTACAAAAGCTCCGATAAAGATTCAAGGGGGCTTCAGTCTCCGCTCCTTATTAAATAGATAGATGTGCTCAGTTCCCGGCATGTGCATCTAGATGTATTCAGCTGCTCGCAACTTATCCTCACCTGCTATCAGTGAGCCTGACGAGCCACCTGAAAGACAGGAAGCGGTTTCCCCCCTTACGATAAGGGATAGGTAAGCGGTTACCGTCGTACAACTTGCCGCTGGAACGCCGACTCAAACAGCTTGGCGTGCCGCGTCGGCACGAAAGCCGTTTTGCCGTGCAAGCGAGCGGTACGCTTTCGTGCTCGAACGGCTTTGAGTTCCGCTGAGAGGATGGCGTGAAACTGGGCGTGACTTTCGCTCTGAATTACTGAGATCGCGAAACGATCGACTGGGTTGCGAGCTCGATCGGTTGAAGCAGAGATGGTAGCCGCTACTTGATGCTGGAAAGCACGAAGAAATGCTTCGGCGATCAGATGATCGTCACACCAGTGTAATGGCTCAGCGAACGGTTCAGGCTACTCCGCTGCTTGGTAGCAGATCTGCTTGCAACCGGTGACCACCCCGTTTCGTAGCCCGCAGAGCTACGGGATGGCCGAGAGCTTCGTGAAGACGATCAAGCGTTACTGCGTGGTGCCCACTTCCGAGACGGATCAAGAAACGGCCTTACACGACCAGGCAATCGTCTTGGAGGACTACAACGAGCAGCATCCGCATATCGCTCCGTTTCAAGCAGAGATCCAAGGTGTCTCATTGATTCGGCTTCTCGCGGGATTTGGTGCGCCTCGAGCGCTTTAGGAGCTACGTCTGTCGCTGCTTCACTATCCTTGGTGCGCCCATTGCTGTGGCTCTAGCCCTTGAAGTTGTTGTTTTTTTATTATCTGTGTTTGTCGAATCTCAGTAAGAGTCTTCAACAGAAAGGTGCGGAAAAGTGCGTAACCACTTGTATTTTCGCGAGTTTTCGATCGCGTCAATATATAAGAAAATACGCAAAATAATTATATAAAAATTGCTGGTTATACCTTGCGACGTTTCAAGTAAAAAACGTTCTAGTTAAAATCGAAGTTGTTGTTGCAGACGCCCTCGCGGTTCTCTATCGTTCTTTACATGAAGGTAGTGAATGTTCGAACAAGCAAGAAAGTGAAGCTATGTCCAGTTTTATTTTCAAATGATGGTAATGTCGCGGAGTTACCAAGTGGTTATCTGAAGTCAAAATCTGAAACGAATAAACATCCTCAAAGCGTAATTTTTCTATATGCCGAGCATATTAAAAGTTTTTGCGAGTATTTAGAAGGACTAGATATTTATTGCGGGCATAGTATTGATGATATTTTATGTGGGATATCGCGATCGGTTATAAGTGCCTATCTAGTTCAGCTCGCTGGTCAAGGTTATGAACGCTCCTACATAAGATTGCGCGAAGCAATAATATGCGGGTTGTTTGTGTGGCTCTCATCTTCCGAAAGCGGTTACGCAAGAAAGAACAGTGGTTTTGAAAACAAAAAACTCGATACCCCAAAGCCTAAGAGGAAACGCCCTAGGCATGTTACACAAGAGCAAGTTTGCAAGCTTCTACAAGGAATGTATTGGGAGTCTCAGCGATGTGCGGTGCACGCCCTATATGACATAGGGTTGCGTGTTTCTGAATTGGTTAGGATGACCAAAGATGATATCGATGAGTTAGAAGTCTTTCCGTCAGAGTTAGCTTATCTTCCACTTACTGTAAGGGGCAGTAAAGGGCCGGCGGGCGAGATCAAAGAGCGGACAGTGATAATCACCCGCGCGATGTACTCTAGGATCAAAAAATACCATAGTTCCCCGCAGTATAGGTTTTCATCTTACGGTAAGAATAAGCCTGCATTTTTGAATAGTTTTGGCAGGCCATTAAGCGTTAAGGGTGTGCAGAAGTGCATAGCTGATGTCGCAAAGAGAGTAGGTTTCAAACTGAGGGCGATAAGTCCCCACCGCTTAAGGCATGGTACGGCGCTTACATTTCTCACCGGTGAGCTCGGGGATGACCATATCCAAAAGTTGATACTCATTAAAGAACAGTTTGGCCATGAATGGCTCTCTACAACCAATATTTATGCAGGCGTGTCGCCGCATTTATTTGTCAATGAGCTTGGTGCCAAGTATGTCAAGCCGCGATTTCTTGAAGCGCAAAAAATATATGAATTAACTTACTTGCCGCGTAGCAAAGAGAGAAAATAAACCATGTCTTATTCCGTGTTTAGTCATGATTTACCTCGGGCCTCAAGTGACAAACCTTTGGCTGAGGTTGAAGCAATTTTTGATGCTAGCATTGCTAGGCACACAAGTGTCCATTCGATTGCAACTTATAAGGGTGCCAAGAGTTTTGTGATCAAGTTTCTGTGCTCGGATCCAAGATTTACAGGAAAAATCATTCGGGTCGGGTATGAGTTAGACCAGTATTTTTTGGTGCACCTCAAAAATTTTATGGACTATCAGCCGTACTCTTCATCATATCGAGCAACAACTTTGTCTGCGGTGCGTAGCGTGCTTTCTTACGCGGTAATAAACTCGTTTTATGATTACCGAAGTTTCCTTGATATTATCCTTGATCCCGCTTTTAGGGAAACTTCTATGCGAAGCTCGTTCTCCGAGAACGAGTTTCAAGGCTTCGATGATGCTCTTCAGCAAGAAATTATTTATGTTGAAAGCAATCTCATGCAGGGATATACAAAAACCGGATTAGGGGTGCCTCCTGAATACAATGGTGCCCGGTTCACGCCTGGTTGGAGTGATGATGAAAACAATATGCGATGGTGGTTCGAAAACAAGCTTGATTGTAAATCATTCGTGTATTCGAAAAATTTAAGTTTTGCTGAAAGAAAATTCTATATTGCGGCAAAGAAGCATGGGGGCACTAGAGCTCTTTTTCAACGATGGGGAGTTCCACTAGGGCTTGATGGATTTGTGATTATGCCATATCTATTCAAACTTGTAACGTGGACAGGTTTGAACTCAAGTCCAGCTCAGTCACTGAAAACGACTGATTATATAAAAAGTCATCCACTCACTGGAAAGCCATGTATTTATTATTGGAAGGGGAGAGGGCAGGGCGACACTGATCTTCATGAACCTCTGCTAGGGAATACTTTGGCTGAAAGTGAATCGGATAGGCAGGATGTAATGCCGCTCGAAGAAAAACAGTCAAGTAATATTGAAAAAATATGGAATAAAGTTCTCGATATCACCAAATTCATTCGTCCAAAGGTTTCGGGTGATGACGACTATCTCTTCATTTACATGCCGTTCCATGGGCCTGCTAGTGGTGAGGTTAGGAATCTCCTCCAGCCTAATAAGCTGATGTTTGATTGGAGTCGTTATATGGTGAAAAAATACAATCTCACTGACGATAATGGAGCTGAGCTGAATATCAATATTGGTCGTTTGCGCCCATCTTTGGTTTCTAGGTTGCTTGATGCCGGAGTTGATATATCGGTGATTCAGGCAGTGCTCGGTCACAGCGATGTCATTACCACTATGCGATATATCGATAAGCATAATTTCTCCCCAAAGGCAAGGCGAGAAATACACAAGTGCCTTAATGATATACGGAAAAATCGTGAAGAACAGATAGCTAATCCTAAACCTATCGCGACACAAACAAGTAGCGACCCCGCTATTATTTTTACAACTGCGACTGCACTATGTCGCGACGTTTATAACCCACCAGCTCGTATCAAAAAAGCTGTCGGTTGGGTCGAGGGCCAGGCATGTACCTATTTCAACATGTGCCTGCGTTGTTCCAAGGTGGTTATTTTAGAAGAACACCTGCCCAGGCTATTTGCAATCCAGCGGGGATATAAGTATTCCCTTGAGAGAGGCGCCGGGGCCACTACTCATCGATCGGTACTCATGCAAAATCTAAGTGTTCTAGACGGGATTTTGGGTGATAACAGTGATTTTTCACAAGGTGTATTGAGTGAAGCAGAGCGGCAGTCCCTGAGCATGGAGGTGTATACGGATCCTTTTTTGGTGAGGGGGAGTTATGAAAAAAAATGAGATTGAATGGCTTTTTGATTTGGTTAAAAATGGCTCTTGTTGTGCGTTAGCTGGGGCCATTAATGTCTCAGTTCTATCAAGAGCCAAAGATTTGGTGTGGGACTTTACCGATGATAGTTTGGATCGTGCTCGGTCGATTGATGAAACCCGTCTCAGGGTGAATTGGGGTCACTGGCGAATCAGTCCAAAGATGTTGGTTGAACTTCAAACTATTTTTCTATTTTATATAAAAGTTCCAATTTGGTTTGGTGTCAAGAAAAATCCCAAGCCACAGACTCTGGTTCCTAAGGTTAAGGTTGCTTGTGGTTTTTTGGAGAGGCTCCTGGATGCGGAGAGCCTCTATGACCTGGATATCTCACTTGCAGATCTTGCTATCGGGGACTGCGAAAAGTCTATAGCTCAATATTCGCGAAATCGAACCTCTTTGGGCGCGTCACTCAAATTGATTTTCAGCGCCGGTGCTGGAAAATTAATTGGCCGGGATATGCAAATTGATGCGAAGACGAATCTGCGTCTCAAAACCGCTCTTTGTCAAACGCGAGAAGTCGAAAGTTCAAAAAAAAAGGATCGTTGGTTGTCAGATCAACAATTTTCGGAAGCTAGCTATTCTTCGCTTGCGAGAGTCCAAGATTTTTTGAAACGCATGAAACTACCTGTTCTCAATGATAGCGTTTATGAGTATTCGCCTCCTTCGAATTTTGAGAAATATGATTTTCGCCATGTTTTTGAGATGTATGCAGAGCACAGGGTTTCCTATGTCAATGGAAATCGGGCTCGAGATATTGAAGATAGGCTGGAGTCCATGGGGAGTAGAATTACGGATGTTTCAGACTATTTGAAGGAAGTAAATATGGCCTCTCAATGTGTGATTGGTCTGTATATTGGTGGTCGATTTTCAGAGCTGGCCAGTCTCAAGTTCGGCTGTCGGGGTATAAAAGATGGTATTCCTGTTGTCAGTGGTCGTGTATATAAGACTAAGTCGGCTAATGATATCAGTGATGACACATGGGTTGCTATCGATGTCGTTAGGGATGCGGTTGAGGCGCTTGAGGCATTAGCCCCTGTTAAGGGGAGTGAGTATCTATTTTCGGCAGCTAATTTGACTACGGGAGCTTCTTCGAATGATGGGTCAGAAAGTCAAAAAGGATATTCGTATTCAGGGTTTCATGTAGCTATGAAGCGGTACTTTAAAATCGTAAATCGCGACGGATTATTCAATAACTGGGTGTTCAACTCTCATCAGTTTAAACACTCGCTGACTCGTCAGATGGTGAAGGCTCACCTTGGCATGCCATATATCAGTTTTCAGTTGAAACATATGTATGACGAGGTTCAACGTCTCCCCGCTGAGGTAACGATGGCATATGGGAATAGCGCTTCATTGCTACAGTCTCAAATGGCTGGGTTCTTCATGACCGAGTTCAAGCGGGAGAAAATTACCCAGATTTTTTCGCCTAGTTCCCCGATCTCTGGTGGTGGAGCTCTCGATTTTGCTGAGCGCAGGGAGATGTATTTTGAAGGTATGACGAGTGCAGGCTATTCGAATGCGGAGATCATCGATGAGCTTGGGAGGCTAACCGACGCGGTGTTTGTAAACGTTGGGTTGGGCTATTGTACAGGTCGGAAAGCAGACCCAGGGGGTTCTAAAGATGTACCGTGCATTGGCCAACTGCGCTGCAATCCTAACCAATGCAAAAATGCTGTGATCGCCGAAGAGCATATTCCTGCATGGGAGGCGGTGAAGGCTGCCAATGTGAAAATGATTGAGGATCCTCGATTTTTCTACGGGAAAGAACAGTTTAAAACTGCAATTGCAGAGGCTGAGAGTGTAATTGCGAGCTTTAGTAGGAACGGAAAATGAAAAAACCCGCATTCGATGCTAAGAATTCGGAGGATTTCGAAGCGATAACAGCAGCAATAAATTTAGCGTTAGTTAAGATCGAGAAAGACTCTAAGCTAGCGCCAACGCAAGCTTGTCTCGCCAAGCTTGCTAAAGTCCACCGCAATACAATAATGAATCGTGCTAAAGATAACAATTCACTGGAGGGTGGGCTTGGATGGCCGCTGTCAGAGCTCGATAGAATCAAACGTCAGAGGAAAGTCGAGGCTCTGAGTACTGCTGCACTTGCCAGGACTGATAAGGATTTTATTGTGGAACTGCAGAGACAGTTAGAGTCCGCTCGGTTGAAGACGGGGCATTGGTTCCATCGCATGCTTGACATGAAACGGGACTTGCATGATCTCAAGATCATGAATGAGAGGCATGAGACTCGTATCAAGCTGTTAACAGATGAGAATAATCGCCTTAGGGCTTTGAAAGTTGTCAAGTAACATTGCATATCCTCATAGTCCCCCATCTGCTTCATCAAGTAGTGTGTCGCTTAGGAACTGATACTGCCATGGTTCAAAGCTCCACCAATGAGACCTAAATCTTCACTATCTCTTGCTTTGCTAAGCCTATTTTATCCCTCAGGCTGACCCGCTCAAAAAATATTCTGAAATTCGCTAAAGGTTTTTCGAAATCGATCCGTTTATGTATTCATGAGCCAACTTTCGAGAATCCTATGAGCAGCAATAAACGTTTGAAGTCTCGCCTCACCTTCAAGTCCTCTCAAACTTTCAAGTTTCCAGAAATTGATGAGTATTTTCGTACGACTGTAAAACTCACCGCATCTCAGCTTGTTCGAGTGTGTCTGTATGATTTCGATGTCAGTTTTACATCTCTTCAAGCATGTGATGTGGGGTTAGGCTTAATCGAGGCGGTTATCAACTCAGGTGGCCATGATGAAGATAAGTCGGGCAAGCCTGAGCCTCAATCAAATCTTGAATTTTGGAGCGCTCTCATTAAGCGCAATGAGCCGTATGGTTCAACAGAGCAATCTGGTTCGCTACAGGTTTTGAGGACAGGAGGGAATTTTCTAATCGCCGGAACTCTATTGGATCCTGATCCGGCTGTGGAATTTGAAGATGGCGAGGAGCCATATTACGATCTGAAAATCGGGCTAGAAGGACAGTATATTTATTTGAGTTTTGGCTGGGTTCGGTGGATGTTCACCATCAATGAAACAGAATGGCTGGCAGAGCAGTTATTAACTGCCGCATTTTTGGCAACAAAGTCGGTGAGGGCTATTCCCCAACGAGCCTCATAGCTCGGTCTCTCTCGATGGGTGGAGTGCTAGCTGGTAGCGCAACCTTTGCATGGCTCCACCCGAGATAGGATTGTGCGAAGCCCCTGGTTTTGGGGCACTTGATCTCTCGTTGATGAACGAAGCCAGCAGCTAGCTTCGGAACGCCGTCAAAGGCTGCCAGATGCTCGTGTTGCTTAAGCAAAGAGGAATCGGTGGCGAATCCACCTGAAAGAATCGATAGGGTATTCGCTGGTTTGAGTCGAAGCGCTGTCATCCGAAAACACCGTCGTGCAGGTCACCACGGATACACCCCACCTCGAAGTCGGCCTCAATGGCGTCCGATCTTAAGGCGATGCAGATGAGGCCATACATACTATATATCTGATTTTTTATGCCAGTGGCGCCCCACGGTCGTTTTAGGAATTCCCAGCATTTGCACTACCTCAGCCTGTGTAAATCCCTCATCCTTCAACCTCTGAACAGCTTCTCGTTTTTTTTCAGAATCTACCGTTCTTGGCGGCCTGAGTTTCTTGGGTTTTGCAGGGAGTGGTTCGTCCAGCAACGCCAACTCCTCCAGTTCCTGAAGAGCGATCTGCAGGATTTCTCGTGCCGATTTTTTCTCGTATGACGCCTGGGCCAGTGTCAGAAGGGTCACGGGATTCAGGCTTAACGCTGATGCCAGGTCTTGATTGGTCTCCAGGGTCGGGGATGTCTTAACGGCTTCAAGTTGGCTGACGTGTGACTGCGTCACCTGCATGGCGATGTCCTGCTGCAGCAACCCACGGCGTGTTCTAACGAATTGCAGCATTGCTGCATACGCCATCCGAAATGACATTAGACCCGCCCTCTGTAAACGGAACGGTATGCCGTGTTTGCTAGTTCCCACTCAAATCTATATATTTAAGTGAGTGGGAGGTTTGAGTGGGTGACAACGTGATGGACTCCTTCACTCTCCTGGTTTGGAGCCCTCGAACAGACTGAGCTCTAGGGTTTCCTAGGCCCCAGTTGGTAGGGGGGGCGGATTCGCCAAAAGATTTTATATGTATTGTCAAAGCCAAGAGGTAGCACGGTGACTGAGCCGACATCAGATAGCGAGCCTCTCAACGGCCCTGGTGAACCCCGAAACGGATCGATGGACTCGTACGAGACTCTCTCGGAGCTCGTGCAAGCTATTTATCCGCGCAAGCCCTATTGCTTGATCGAGGGTTGGACTATTTTTCGAGTCGACGTCACTGAAGACGAGCTCAAAAAAATCCACGACGAAGGCCAGTTACCCCTCATCGTTTTTGCTCAAAACGTCGTCTTCGACAGCCAAAGAAGGTTCGACGTTGGTGACTGGGTGCGATCCACGTTCGCAGTTTCCTTCAAGGAAGGATTTCTCTTTGAAACGCGGAATACGGTTTATGTGCTGATGGGGCCTGGTCACGAAAAGGTAGCAAGTCTCAAGACGGTTCTTTCTTTTTTCTAGTTTGAAATCGGTTAACGAAGTGATTGAAGCCGAAGCTGAGGTTGAGATGTTTGGAACAGATATTGCCGATCTGGCAGAGGACGAAGGAACGTTCGTAACAGATATTGCTGATCAGGCAGGGGAGGAAGGAATGTTCGGGAGTGGTCATTCGCATTGGTTCAAAATCTCTCGATTGCTCCCAACGCATTGGTATCACGTTGATGTAAAAATCCGGAATGAAGACCGGATGACCCCTCTAGTGCTAATGGCTGGTGATGAAACAGCGTTTGAGGAGATCCTCAAAAAGCGTGGGCCTGATCTCGAACTGACACAAGTGCAGGTGGTTACTCCCGCTTGGATTAACAAGACGGACGGTTGGCGCATGGAAAAGCTGATTAGCTTGTCGACTGGTTTCAATAAAATTGGCGTTCTGGTGTGCCTGCTAGAAGTGGAAAGTGGTGTGGTGTACGCAGACGTACACGATCCTCTGTTTCGTATCGACTCCTTGGTTGAAGTTAAAAAAATCTACGAAGTCGAGGCCTAGACAGTGCCGAACATCATAGAGCTCGAACTCCATTCCAGGCGCCTCACGGATTTTCATCTGCGGAGGATCCTACGTGCGAGCAAGCATCGGTACGATCTTCCCATTACGGCTTACCTGAACGACGTTTTCGTATCCGGTAGCACGGCCGTCGGAGTCGTGTTCGGCCATACCAAAATCGATCGGTTCGGGCGGCTTGCTGACGGACATTTTTTGCGCACATCTTCGATTCGTTTTGCGGAAAAGGAGGGGAGGTTTTGGGTGCTCACGACAATGAATTCGAGGTATGTGATCGCGTCTTTCAAGCGTCAGGATGGGCGGCCGAGCTTCAGAGCTTTCATGCAATCGGCTATGAATGGGCATCAGGTGCCACCAACTGTTGAGTGAGCACAGGGCAGGCCATTGCAGCATTGGAAAGTGGATTTCATATGGCTCGGGAAGACGACGATACAGTGTATTGCAACGTTCAAATGCCCTTGGCACGTGGCAGAGAGCTGCTTCAGCTAGTAACAGCGCTTCGTGATTCGGGAGCTCATCCGAACCTCGATACTGTTTTCGCACGTATGCAATTTGAGCTTACGATGTCTATCGATATTGTTGAGCACCCGCCGACGTGGGGTGCTGCTGAACCCACGAAACACTGATTAGCCCAGGCAATTGTTCGCGGCTTGCGGGTGATCTGGTGAAGCTAGGCGCTTACGCGAAGGGGCGATTCAATCTTAGCGGCGCACCTAGCTCGCGTGTCACTGGCTCACTTTTTCCCTGGTGCGTCTGCCGAAAAGTTCGAGGTCTCATCGATGAAGGTTCACGTGCTCTCAGATCTACACCTCGAATTTTCTGATTTCGTGCCGCCTCCAACCGACGCAGATTTGGTGATCTTAGCGGGGGACATTCACACCAAATGTCGTGGCGTGGAATGGGCGAATGAGACCTTCAGTTGTGAGGTTATTTATGTCTGTGGGAACCATGAGTTTTACGGTGGCCACATCGATAATACCCTTCCAAAAATGCGAGACGCTGCTGCATCCCATGTTCATGTCCTGGAAAACCAAGTGTGGATTCATCACGAAACGCGATTTTTGGTCACAACGGGTTGGACTGATTTTTCATCAACCGGGGACGTCGTGGCCGCGATGATGATGTCCAGCGAATGGATGAATGACTTTCGTGTGATTAGAGCGGAGGAGCGCTATCGTCGACTCCGGCCTGCAGATGTAATTGAGCGAAACCGGATCGCGTTTGGCTTTTTGACAGCCGAACTCGCCAAGCCATTTGAAGGCAAAACAGTGGTGGTAACGCACCATTGCCCAGTCCCCGAAGTGGAGGGCGAGAAGCATGACGGTCATCTGAGTGCGGCCTACTCCAATCGATGGCACTCGCTTCTGACGCAATCGGACGTCTGGATCTTCGGGCATATGCATCATGCGGTGGACGTCGAATTGGGAGGATGCCGGATCATTTCCAACCCGCGTGGCTACCCTCGCGAAAATACAGGTTTTGTCCCGGATTTCATGGTTGAAATCTAATCAATGAAGAGGGGGAGGCCAGGTGCCCAGGGTCAAATCTTATAGAGCGAATCCACGAGTGTTGTCAGCTATTGATCACGTAACTAGCCCCCCACGGAGAGATTAAATGGGTGGGTAATTGGTTTTGCTTACGCTCGTTTTAGATCAACCTTCCCCTAGACTCGCTGCTCTGGCTCTGGAAGGTTTCCTTCCTTGATGCCAACGACTACTGAGTCTCGGCCACGGTAGTTTCTTGGGAGTTTCAAAACTGGCTCAGGCATCAGAAGCTCCGTACGTGATCGCTGAACACGCCGTTGGCTTCCACTTCTTCATTGTAGGCATTTACGGCCTCGCTGTTCTCTGCCAGCCATTGCTCACCCTGCGCCCTCCTCTGGGCCTCGGCCTGCTCCTGCTCCAAATGAAATTCGTCTTGAGTCTGCATGGCGTTGTCTCCCGTTCAGTCGCGATCATAAGAGTAGACAAAGGCATCCTGAAAAACACCTAGCCGCTTACGCGAAGAAGCGACTTGCAGCAATGTCGACGGTACAGCAAAAAGTGGTCAGGGTTCAGCCATCATGACTCTTGACCTACCTTCAAATTTTGCGAGCGTCACCATCCTCGGCCCGTTGGCAGAAGGGGGGAGTTCAGCTTCCTTTCTACTCGTTCAAAGTCCCTGCGGGATTTCCATCGCCGGCGGCAGATCACCTCGAACAGCACATCTCCATCGACGAGTTGCTGGACATCCGAGCGCCGCATATCTACCTGGTACGCATCGAAGGGCACAGCATGGAGGGTGTGTGCAGCTGTGTTCTGAGAGTAGGGCGCGAGCTTTTGTCGATGCTCCCTGATGACCTTGTGATCGTGACGGCGGTCGACGACGTCCTCAATTCGGCGACCGGACATATCAAAGAGCTACCGATCCAGAGTGTTGCGGTGTCCCGGCGCACATTGGAGTCATTGAAAATGGACTCGATAGATCCGTCCGACTCCATGAAAAATTTTGTGCACAACACGTCCTTCAAAAAGACATCCGGCTTTCAACCTGTCAAAGCTCTGGATGCTCGACAGTTCGTCACGAGCGCCTAACAGATAGACGGTATTGGTGAACCGCTTTTGCACAGGTAAATACAGCGGACTCGCGTTTGGATCCCGTTATAAGATAGCGGCCATTTCTGGCGTCTACTTGCCGCGTTGAGCCCACTTACCTCGCTCCGCGTGCGTGCGCCACCATTAGCAGGATAGGGGAAGCACATGGACGAGGCCGCAGTAATCACGGTTGAGCCTGAAGTAGAGCCAGTCAAAGTTGTTAGCATTCACAGCACCGTCGTTGCAAAGCTAAATCTTGCGGATTATCAGAACGCCGTCCCTGTTATTCGGGAGCTGCGAGTCAGCAATGAAACAGCGATCAAGTACAACGATTTAGTACTGACGCTGACCGCCTATCCCGAAGTCTTCAAGCCCAAGATCTGGCGCATTGATGCACTAACTCCAAACGCGTTCATGCCTATCCCTGGCCATGACCTTGCGTTGGATGGTGCCTTGCTAGGACGGCTGACCGAAGCGGAAAACGCCACGCTCACCTATACGTTGACCGCGGCAGACGCGTCTGCTGAGTCTGGTCGGACGGAAATTGCGCGCTTGGAGTTGGCATTGGAGCTGTTGCCACGTAATCACTGGGGTGGGCTCTCTCATCTTCCAGATATGACCGCGGCATTTGTTCAGCCGAATGACCTTGCTGTTGAGCGTTTGCTGAAGCAGACCGCAGAAGTGTTGCGTCAGAGCGATAAAAACCCTGCGCTTGATGGGTATGCCGGCGGTGCGAAGCGAGCTTGGGAACTGACATCCGCCATTTGGGCCGCTGTTGCACGAATGAAGCTGGATTACGCGCTTCCTCCGGCCAGCTTTGAGCAAACCGGGCAAAAAGTACGTAGTCCTAGTCATGTCACGGAACATGGTTTAGCGACGTGCTTCGATCTCGCTTTGTTCTTCTGTGCGGCGATCGAGCAGGCAGGGCTCAACCCTGTTCTGGTGTTCACAAAGGGGCATGCATTTGCCGGCGTGTGGCTCAAACCTGAAGAATTTTCTACGACTGTGATCGATGACATCACGGCCGTACGCAAGCGTTTAAAGCTCAAAGAGCTGATGTTGTTCGAGACGACGTTCGCGACTCAGCATCCTGTGCCGCCTTTTACGTATGCAACCGATCGTGGTGAGCAGTTGCTTGCCGAAGGGCAGGATGAAAACTTTGAATTACTGTTGGATGTGCGCAGAGCGCGTCTGCAGCGAATTAAGCCATTGGCCAGTGCTGACGCGCAGGTTTCCAAGGTGCCGACAGACGATGATCTTGCCGGTGGGTCAGAGCTATTAGTCGGGGTCGCACCAGCACTGCCTGATGAGGCGGTTACGGTCGAGGTGGATGAGCGCCTACTTGATCCAAAAGATCGTCTGGGGCGGTGGCAACGCAAGCTACTGGACTTGTCGCTTCGCAATAACTTGCTCAACTTCAAAGCCGGGAAAAAGTCGCTGAAGCTTGAGTCGCCCGATCCTGCAGCGCTGGAAGATATCCTGGCGAGCGGTAAAAAACTGAAATTACTGACACGCCCCGACCTGATGGATGGGGCTGATCCACGTGACCAGGCACTGTACGAATTACGTGAGCGAGAAGATGTTCGTCGTCTCCATGCCCTGGATGCCTTAAAGCGGAATGAGGTATTCGTCGGCCTTTCCAGCACTGAAATGGAAGCACGGCTGATCGAGCTCTATCGCGGGGCACGAACTGCCCTGCAAGAAGGGGGTTCCAACACCCTTTACCTTGCGCTGGGCTTTCTCAGCTGGGAGCGAGCGGATAAGGGCGGGCAGAAGTACCGGGCACCACTTGTCCTGATCCCTGTGACGCTTGAACGCAAAAGCGCGCGTTCCGGTTTTTCCATGGTGCTGCATGACGATGAGCCTAGGTTCAACCCGACGCTCATCGAGATGCTTCGCCAAGACTTCGAACTGAATTTAGGGTCGCTTGAAACTGAGCTTCCTCGCGACGATTCGGGCCTGGATATTGATGCGATCTGGAAAGCGGTGGGGCGCGCGGTCAAGGACATCGCAGGCTGGGAAGTCGTGGAAGACGTCGTGCTTTCCATGTTCTCGTTCGCAAAATACCTGATGTGGAAAGACCTCGCCGAGAATGCCGAAGCGCTACGCGAAAGTCCCGTCGTTCGGCACCTGTTGGATACTCCGCGAGACGCTTTCCCTTCAGAAATTACATTCCCCGAAGATCGACGCCTGGACGTCGACTTCAACCCCCGAGAAGTGTTCTGCCCACTGCCATCTGATTCGTCGCAGTTGTCCGCTGTGATGGCGGCTTCGAAAGGAAAAGATTTCGTTCTGATTGGGCCGCCCGGAACCGGTAAAAGTCAGACCATTGCCAACCTCATTGCGCAATCGGTGGCTCAGGGCCGACGTGTACTTTTCGTCTCTGAAAAAATCGCGGCTCTAGATGTCGTTTACCGACGATTGCGCGAGGTTGGCTTGGGCGAGTTTTGCCTGGAAGTCCATTCGAGCAAGGCACGCAAAACTGACGTCTTGGCTCAATTGCAGTCGGCCTGGGATGCGAAGGGGGTCGTGGACTCCGCCACGTGGCATGCTGAAGCTGATCGTCTTCAGGCTTTACGCGAGGGCTTGAACACATATGTCGAGCGACTGCACCAGCGTTACACGAATAACTACAGCATTTACCACGCGATAGGTGTTGTGTGTGGCGGCGTTTCCATTGCACCTATGAACATGTCGTGGTCATCGCCTCATGCTCATACCCGGGAAGATATGACCGCACTGCGGGAGCTGTCTGATCGACTAGAGGTGAATGCCCAGGCCATCGGATACGGAGCACTTTCGACCCATCCATTGGGTTTGGTTGGTCAAGGAGAGTGGTCACCGTCCTGGCAGCAACAGCTAATTCAAGCCGCGCGAGACGTACTTCCAGCCGCGCAAGCTGCTATTCGAGCCGCGGAAAAATTCAGCACCGCCGCGAGTTTGCCTACCGCCACTTTAGTGCCTTCCGTTTGCAATGGCCTTTCGCTCCTTTCCTCAACGCTGCCGCTTGCGGCGGGTCATGATTGGCGCTTTGTACTGCGTCCAGACGGCCGCATGATTGCGCAACGACTGTCTGAGGGTAGTGAGTTGGTAGAGAAGCATCGCTTGCTCTGCCAGCAACTTTCACCGGTGTGGCCAATCTCGACAGTCAACGCTGCTGAAAAAGGCCTGAGCCTTTTGGGAAGACGGCGGGCTTTGCTTTCGCAACTCAGCCCAGCTTGGCCAGTGCAGACGTTTGAGACATTGAGCCAAGCCATAGAAATGCTCGACAGTCTTGCGGAGCTCAAACAAGAGCTCTCCGTTCCTTACACCGATATCGTTGAAACACTTGATGTACGCGAATTACTCGGAGATTGGCAACACGCCGAGCAGTCGTTCTGGCCCAAGTCACTGATGGGGACGCGCAAGGTCACAAAGACCCTCTCAACAGCCGTCTCCGGTGATGCTGAACCCGATGTAGCGAAAGACCTGCTCGTGTGGATTCAAATCCGAGACCTGCGCGAGAAGCTTGATGCAATGGAGTTGGGTGAGCACTGCAAGCAATTTTGGGACGGTTCACTATCGGTTGCACAGCATCTTAAGGCTGTCATTCAATTGCGCCAGGCAACGCTCTGCGTGACTGTGGACGAGCCTTGGACGGATATCGGATTTGATGTAGTCGCTGAAGGTCATTGTGGCGAGCAGTTGAAATCAGACCTCGCTCATATGCGCTCTATTGTCCTGCTTGACCAGGAGCTTGAGCCCTATCATCAATTGGGCGACCTCACAGAGAGATTATGGGCAGGGCTTAACACCGACTCGGAATTGCTGTTCGCTGCCCTCGCGTTTCAAACCTCGCGTCGTCAAGTGGTAGAGCAGGGTGGGCTCGAGGGTGATCATGACCAGGTGGCAGCGGGTCAATGCGGCAAAACCATGCAGGCGGATCTTGCGTTACTCAAGCAACGACTTCTAGTTGAAAAAGCACTGTCGGAATTTGATGATCTGGGTGCGGTTAGCTCGGGGCTGTGGACGGGCCTTAAAACCAAAGCAGACAAGGTCTCAGACGCAGTCGCGTTCCAAGGCAAACTAGCATCCGCGCTCGCTCAGCTCGGTACGACACCTGAGCTTGTATCTGCTTATCGCAGTGCAATACAGGTATTGCTGGGCGACGCCAATTCACTGCTTGAACCTGAAGGCATGGTTTGCCAATCAGGCGCTGAAGTGCGTCAGTGCTTTGAGTTACTCCGCCAGCGTGTGGATGTTCTCGCAACAGCGGGACGCTTTACAGAGTCAGGGCAAGCCGACATCCAGCAATTTACACTGGAAGCGCTATTGCAGCATTGCGAGTCCATGGTTCGATCTGAACCCGGTGTTCGTGCCTGGTGTGCATGGCGCAAGGTGCGTGAAGAGGCTGTTGGTGCGGGGCTCTCGAGCTTGGTTCAGGCTATGGAGGGTAACCTTGTTAAAGCCGACGAAGTCCGCCTTTCTTTCGAAACCAACTACGCGCGGTGGTGGCTGAACGCGGTCGTCGATAACGAACCAGTCATCCGCGGTTTTGTCAGCGTTGAGCATGAACAACGAATTCGGGATTTCAGAGCCCTAGACGATCGTTTCACTGCATTGACCCGGGATTGGCTGCGAGCGCGCCTCTGTGCAGATCTACCTAATCCGGAGACTGTCACTCGCTCCTCAGAGTGGGGTGTCCTCAGGTACGAAATGGGTAAGAAAACTCGCCATTTGCCTCTTCGCGAGTTGATGTCAAAGATTCCAGATGCGTTGACGAAATTGACGCCGTGCATGCTGATGAGCCCACTGTCGATTGCCCAGTACCTCACTCCTGGGGCGAGTGCATTTGACCTCGTCATTTTCGACGAAGCCTCGCAGATTCCGGTGTGGGACGCAGTAGGGGCGATGGCGCGTGGTCGGCAAGTTGTTATGGTCGGTGACCCTAAACAGTTGCCTCCAACGTCTTTCTTTGATCGCGCAGAGTCGACGGCTGATGATGAAGACGTTGAAGCTGATCTTGAGAGCATTTTGGATGAGTGCATCAGTGCGAACCTTCCGATTCGTCACCTTAACTGGCACTACCGTAGTCGTCATGAAAGCCTGATTGCTTTCTCGAACCAACGTTATTACGAGTCCAAACTCGTGACGTTCCCATCCCCTGTGACGAATGACCGTGCCGTTAAGCTGCATGAGATCGCGGGCGTTTATTCCAAAGGTGGTTCAAGAACCAATCTGATCGAAGCGCGCGCAGTCGTCTCCGATGTGGTTTCGCGTCTGCGTTCACCTGGTTTCCGGGAGAGCAAGCTGACCATCGGGGTGGTGACATTCAATGGTGAACAGCAGAAGCTCATTGAGGATTTGTTGGACGAAGCCCGTCGTAACGAACCTTCCCTGGAAGCTTATTTTGCGGACACTGAGCTTGAGCCTCTGTTTGTGAAGAACCTTGAGAGCGTTCAGGGCGATGAGCGGGACATCATCTACTTCTCGACTACCTACGGCCGTGATGCAGCAGGCACCTTGGCGATGAATTTCGGCCCTATTAACCGCCCTGGCGGCGAGCGTCGATTAAACGTCGCTATCACGAGGGCCCGGCACGAGCTATGCGTCTTCGCAAGCTTGCGACCTGAACAAATAGATCTCTCGCGAACACAATCAATTGGTGTGCGTGACCTGAAACACTTCCTTGAGTTCGCACAGCGAGGGCCTCAAGCACTGGCTGAAGCGGTCACCGGCAGTGTGGGCGGCTTCGATAGTCCCTTCGAGGAAGCGGTCGCGAAAGCACTCAGCAGCCGCGGGTGGCAGGTACACACTCAAGTTGGTGTGTCAGCATTCAGAATTGACTTGGGCGTCGTCGACCCTGATGCGCCAGGTCGTTACCTGGCAGGTGTGGAGTGTGACGGGGCAACCTACCATCGAAGCGCTACGGCGCGAGATAGAGACAAGTTGCGCGAGCACGTATTGCGTGGGCTTGGCTGGGAGATTCTGCGCATCTGGTCTACCGACTGGTGGATCAATGCCGTTGGCACCGCTGATCTTATCCATGAACGTCTGACCGCGTTGCTCGTGTCGAGTCGTATACAACGCGCCGAGCATGAAGCCCGGGAAGAGGCCGCCCGCTTGCTGGTTGAAAACGCAGTAGTCGAGGTCACTGAGGTGATCGAGGAGGTGACAGGGTCAGTCACTGAACTGCAGACAATCGAAAGTGCCAATGACGAACCAGATGCTCCTCAGAACCAGCAATACGCAGCAGTCGCCATGGCACCTCAGCCGGCGAGTCGCTCACAATCGAATTACGTTCCGGCGGAGGTTGTTTTCTATCGAGAGTCCGATCCTGCTTCCAGTGTCCAAGGGGTAGATCCGGATGCGTTTTTTGAAGCGAGTTACTCTGGCGTTTTAAGCTCACTCATTGAACATGTGATTAGCCAAGAAGGGCCTATTCTCGATGTGATTCTTGCTCGACGAATTGCCAGGGCTCATGGCTGGGTTCGTACGGGTTCTAAGATTCGAGAACGAGTGTCGGCGATGGCAAAGAGTACGCATCGGATGACGACAGATGATGTTGGTGAGTTCTACTGGCCGAGCCACATTACTGACGCAGCTGCCATTGTCTGTCGGCGCCCAGAAGATGACGCGAACATCCGGCCGGTCGATGAAATCTGTGGCGACGAGCTGGCATCACTCGCTCGAGAACTTCGAGCCAAAGGAACAGTAGGGGAGGTGTTGCTACACGCCATGGCCCGGGAGCTGGGACTTCAGAAACTAACGGCCTCTAGCCGACTGAGGCTCGAAAAAGCGAGCCACGTAGAGCAAGAAAAATAGACTCGTTTTAAGCCCCGGGTTAATACAGTGGTGTTGACTACGGGGCTTCTCAATCGAGCTGATATCCATACACATAAATGCTCTGACGTGCAGCGCTTCTCCTGTCCGTCTTTCCCAGCTTATTTTTTCCCTTGGTGTTCCTCCGATCCGGAATTCCAGTGTGCTGGATGAGCAGTATTAGTGCGTCTGGTGGAAGCTGAACCACTACAGCAGCAATACCTAAGGAGCGATATGCAAACAAAATTGAGTTTTTTCACAAGGTTCGCTACGGCGGTAACTGCGATAGCCTCGATCGCTGGATGTCAGTCTGCATCCACCAATTCTGGTCAAGCAGCGCCCATGGACGCGAAAACGACGGAGTTCATGTATTCGACCTATCGTGCAACCAATTGCGACGTACTGGCCACAACGCTTTCCCAGACTCAAAGCCCAAGCACTTATGCAGCAATGATTTGGCAAGTCATGGAGGAGAAAAATTGCGGCGCTGAATCCTCAGCAGCTCAATCTCAAGACGTTAAGGACTCCAAAGGTAGGTTGGGGGTTTCTCTTCAAAAAAGTGAAATTACGCTAAAGCTCGCTCAAGCCATAGGTATGACTACACCACATGGAGTACTGATTAACGGGACAGGTAAGGGCGGGGCAGCAGAAGCAGCAGGGTTGAAAGCACTCGATGTCATTTTGGCCGCCGACGATTCTGCGTATGACAATACTGAAGCGCTCCAAGCGTACATCGGCACACTTTCTGTCGGACATCCGCTGAAACTAAAGCTTTGGCGAAATCGAGCAGAGCAGACTCTGGTGGTTACTCTCGGCAGCGTCGCTACACCTGCCAATGTCGCGGAGGGCGCTCCCGGCTATTGCTATGTTTCGGCGCCCTCTGGCACGCCAGGAGTGTTGAGCTGGAGGAGTTATATATTCCCCGTTTCAGTCAGCTCCCCGGCAGACCTCCAACAACGCGGTAAAGAAGTGGGTGCGCAATTTCGAAGCTATCTGATACAAAATGTTTCCAGTGCGCATGTAGGCGAAACATCCGTAGGAATTTGCAACGCTGGACTAGGCAACGTTGCTTCAATTTGGAAAGCGGATGTGAGCAGTACCCAAAGCCCGAAATATCAAGCATGGGGTGGTGAAACTGTGGATTTGGCCTGGAAACCGTAAGCGTCTCGTAACTACACCTCCTGTGCTCCCCCCTTACTACGATGGTGTCTGCCACTTTAGGTGGACACCATTTCAAGCCCTACTAGGGCAATTATCTTCCGGCAGCAAATTTCTGACCCTCGCGACAATTTAATCGAGGCTGGCAGAGGTATAGCCCACCATCTTGCGAAAGCCAGCAGTCTTTCTCGAAAAGACCTATCGAATGATGTTTAAAACTCAGGTCGTCTGAAATATGAAGCCAAATGCCAGTACAAAATGAGATCCTTTCTTACGAGACTGGGGTTGTTCAAATTGATACGTAATTTTTGTTGGGGGAGCAGCATGAAGGGCGTTTTCAGGAATTGTGGATATTTGGCAATGTTGCTGGGCTCAATGGCTCAGGCGGACAGCCTACTGCGTGTGATGTGCGCTGACGAAGATACCGATGCGGTGGTATCCATTGATTCGGATGCGATAGGAAATTGTCCGACGCTTACTGCCATGCCACCAGGTACGTACAAAGTTCGTGTCAGCAAAACGCTCAGTGGCGACCGAGAACAGTTCTTTGAAAAACAGGTCACCCTCATCGAAGGCCGACCTCAGTCTATAGACGTCGAGCTCTCTGCTCCGCAATTGACGGCAGCGGGCGCTTTGGCGAAGTCGCGAGCCCATGCCGAAAAAATTATGGCTAAGGCGAATAATGGTGACCTAGAAGCCATGAACAGCTTGGCCAGTCTTTACGATACTGGTGAAGGTGTGGAGAAGGATCCTGCTAAGGCAGCGCAATGGCGTAGTCGAGTGGTCAAAGAGCAGTTCAACGCCCAGCAAGCCGAATTTCTAAAAAAACTTCAGTTAGCACAGTCTGGAGATGTGGCCGCCATGTACACAGTGGCGAACCTTTATGATTCCGGCACCGGGGTGATAAAGGACAGCGGCCAAGCTGCAATCTGGCGCCAGAAAGCGGCTGTTAAAAACCGGGACGAGCGTCTGGAAAATGCAGGTTTCTTTAGCGAAGCTAGACGCTATAACTTCAGTGACCCTGGAATGTTCTCATGCAGCACTATTTTCGTTCCAATTTCAATACTCAAGGGTGTCACTGAAAGCCCTAGCGTCACGAGTGAACAGATAAAAATTCGAAGTGAGGCGGTCATGCGTCCTTCGGCTTGGGGTAAGCCAGATTCGATGATTGCTCGCGCTGCGCTTCTACAAGAGTCGGTTGCCGCTGCTAAATGAAAGCGTGGGCTTTAATCCTACTGCTCTTGACCCTGTCTGGTTGCGCTTCCAAGCCTGTGCCTGTCGATGACGGATTTTCGTCCGTAGCCACAGTCGTGGTTGGCGATTCGGTCTCGGCACAGCAAGCGTACACTGACGCTATTGAAGGGTACCGAGAGGATCCGGCATATGCATGCCGGCATCCTCTCTATGCAGCCTATTTCAAAAAACAGGGCATTCCTGGGCGCGGTGAACTGCCTTGTGTCGACAATGTTCCTTTTGTCATACAGACGCCGGATGAAGGGGCGAAAGTAGTCTGGGTGAATCCGGCCAGGGTGCGTTCAGTCCATCTGTTGTTTGCCAGTAAAAGCCCAAGCCTGGCTTCTCAGTTTGGTCATGTTGCGCTCCGTTTAGTGGTGTGCCCTGAATCTGATAGCTCTGCACAAGCCTGTGACGCCAATTTGGCCGAACACTTGGTGTTGAGCTTTCAGGCTCATATCGACGACTACACACTGGACACTCTCAAGGCGTTGCGCGGTGATTATCAGGCACACCTGTTTGCTAGCCGTTTCATGGATACCTATGAGCAGTATGCGATCGGTGAGTTTCGAGAGGTCTACTCCCTACCTTTGCGTATTGAGTCAGAACAGCGAACGGCATTGGTTCGTGATTTAGCGGATGTTCATTGGCGTTTTTCAGGTAACTACAATTTCTTCACTCGAAATTGTGCGACCTTGTTGCAAGACACCTTAAGGGTTGCTTGGCCTGGCTTTGCCAATGACGAATTGATGAAGCAGCGCTACCTGCGTCCCGACGAAATGTTTGCCGCCCTAAGGGCCAGCCCCTTGGCAGACGGAGCAGCAGTGGCATCGCAGACATCTGCGGAACGTGATGGGTATTACTTCTCCAGTACAAGACCTTTTTACGAGCAAGCTTTGCAGCACGTCAGGCAGCGTACTCAAGACCCTGATTTTTCCAGCTTGGAAGACTACATAGGGTTATTGCCGATTAAGCGCCGTGAGGCGATGGCTTCCCCTGTTTACGTCAAAGCTCTTGCTGATAATCCCCGCACACTCGAAGCGCAATTGATGCTTGAGGAGTACGCCGTTTTGCATAGTGAGCGTGTTTTGATGGGGCAGGCCGCGCAGTATCTTGAGGCGCAGGATTTTCTGGGGCGCTCCCAATCCCTGAAAGCCCGGCTGGATGAAAAACAAATGGAGGTCTTTGATAAATGCCTCCTGCAACCTTTGCGACAACGGAGTCAGCCGCCTCGCCGGTTGACTGGCATTCCTAGTACAAACGATGAGTTTTCTGACATTGCTGGCGCCTCAAAGCTCTGCACGTCAGAACAGAGCCGCAAGCTTCTGGTTGATACCATCGCCGCCATCGAAGACAAAAACTCACTGCAATGGCAGCAATTGAATCGTTTAGCTCGATACCGAGCAGACAGCATCGAAAATATAGTTTTCTTAAAACAAATACGCTGAACCCGCGTCAGCGGCTGTTCAAGGATTGGATATGCTTACTGATAAACGTTGCGCCATTGCTCTAATGTTTTACGTGACGGCCATGCTGCCCATGTCGGCATTCGCCGTGACTCCTCAGCAGCAAAACATGCTCGATCAACTCGAGCAGCTTGATCAGTTGGATCATTTGGACTTCGTCGATAGAGACGCCAAAGCCAATACATGTATCCAAAACCGTGATTTTTCCTGCGCCGAGAAACACCTAACGGCGGCAAAACGATTCGCTAAGAGCTCGCAGGACAAAGAGTCGTTACAGATGACCCAGAAGAACCTGGCGATGGAGCAGGAGTTAGTTGATTCCGAGCGTCGAGCCCGCCGTCAACGGGAAGAAGCTGAGGAGCAGGACAAGATGGCGCGTGCGCAGGCAATTAGAGCGCAGGAGGCAGCTGAGGAGCGTGAGGCAGAGCGCCAGAGAGTCAAATATGCTGCTCTAGCTGCTGGATTTGCATTGGGTGGCGGTGGTCAGCTGTCGCCTGAGCGCCAAGCTCAAATCATGAGCGCCATCGCGCGCGACAGCCAGCTGCAGGGAGGGGATACGAGCAATTTTCGTAGTGCTGTGGAAGGTATAAGCGAGCAACAGAGCATTCAGGCTCAGCAGCAGGCAAACATTCGAGCACAGCAACGTGAATTGCAGGAGAGACAGGCGCAAGCCAGGGCCGCAGCTGAGCAAGCGCCTGCTGAAAAAAGGGAACAAATCGTCTCAGTCACCCCAGCATCGGGAACAATGTCAACTGATACAACGAAGCGGGTGCCGCAGATTGTTCAGTACGTTCCGCAGAAGGTGACGATCCCTAGCTGGGCGGAATCATGCCCGCCTGGCTCATTACCCGCCCGAAACCCTAACGGCACCACTGTTACAGCAGGTTCTGGAGCTGGCTACTGCATCAAGGATGGTAGTAAAGGTGGCCTGCAAGTAGCTTCGACAGGTACCAGTGACAACAAGTCTAGTAACGGGACTGGCGGTAGTAATAACGGCAGCAGCAAGAGCTCTTCCGATGATGACTCGGCGCAATCTGGAAGTGGCACTGTTCCAACCAAAGGTAAGGACAAAAAGCCCAAGTGGGGCCCGGTTCAACTCGAGGCTTTGGCAATATGCCGTCAGAGTAAACAGACCCAAAAGTGGGAGTGCAACGGAGCCCAAGACAATCAGATCATCGTGGATGAGCCGACATTGGAAAGCGCATTGGCGCGGCAACATTGTGCTGGGGGCACTCCAACGGTAGGTAGTCCGGTAATCAAGGGTGTTCAGTGGCAGGTTTACCAGTGTGGTCATTCCTTAGGTGCTGGTGATTATGATGTAGCCAAGCGCTACAACCTCGTCACACCTCGTCGTTCCTACATCTGTAAGGCTTATTCCACGCAGAGATGTTCGAACCCTTACACCGGCCAAGACAAAATTTGATAGGTAGAGCAAGAGAGGTGATGGCACTCCGTACAAGTCCTAGTTTTTCGGATTAAGATTGAGTGCCTGCGCTAAGGGGTTCCTTTCACTGCGTCAGGGCTGATATCAGTTTGGCGCTGGGGTTATGGAAAAGGATTGGGGCAATGGCTAGGGTCATAGTTTCCAGGAGTCGCGACGGATCTGTTCTCCATAGATCAGGCGCGGTGTGTGATTCGCAATCATCCTCCTAGCTTAGCGATGGCTGTTTCTACCCTAATTCAAACACTGTTTTTGGTGTATTGTTAGAAAACTAACTATACAGAGATCTACCATGTCTAAGCTCGCAGAATACCGTCAGCTCGAAAAACACCTTGCCGAACAACTCCAGGCCCTGGAAGCCCTGAAGGGTGATGCTGGCCTCAAGCAAGAAATTGAATTTGAAGCGAAGTTGCGCGCGCTGCTGGCCGAGTACGGTTACAGCCTGCCGAAAGTGATCGCACTGCTTGATCCGCAAGCAGGTCGTCGCGCTCCAGCAGTCGAATCCAAAGCCGGGTCTCGCAAGCCTCGCCAAGTGAAGGTCTACAAGAATCCGCACACTGGCGAAGTCGTCGAAACCAAAGGCGGCAACCACAAGACCCTGAAAGAGTGGAAAGCAGAGCACGGCTCCGCAACCGTCGAGTCTTGGCTGGCCAAGTGATCTTGGTTTGAGTACGAAAGGGGCCTTCAAGGGCCCTTTTTGTTAGGTGAGCCAGGTGAGGCTCGTTATCCGTATCGAAGTCTGTATGGCCGTCCCAGACTAAGCCATGCTCAGAAATCGACCGCGATGATCGGGAGGTGCTAGAGCTTGTACCGACGTGATCGGCGTAGTTCATCGAGTAACGCGTGCCCGCTGGGGAGCATGATAAGGGCTACGTGTCTTTGCCGGGTCAAATGGCCCCCGCACTCATCGAAAGTTTGGGGGCATTTGATAGAAATGGCGTCGTGGGCACGCTCGACTTAGCCCTTAGCCCAGTTGTACACGTGCTGATTAATTTCACTCAGGCCACCGTCACGGGCGATCTATTCCTCACCAGTACGGCGGCACTGCACTTTTAACTCCTCGACGCTGATACCCTACATTGCAGCGAGTCCTTCGGCGAGATTCGCCGGACTATCCCCGCCGTCGCGCAACGCCACGAACATTACGTGGCGCATTGGCCAATTGGCATTTGAATTGTTCGTTGCGTTCATGATGGTAATGCTCCTTGATGGAGGTTCCTCATTGTAGGCATGGCCCGCCGCGATAGGGCTTCCGTTCAGCTGGAATCTTATTTCCGCTCGGGGGAGACCGTTTGCCAGCGACAGTTCCATCCAAGCGTCTAACGCTGCGAGCACGTCGCGCGCAATGCTTCACAGGCGTTTTCGTCGGTTACGTTTGCTCAGAAAAAAGGCGGATATTTATAAATCTACGAGTGCAGTGCTTAACCCTTGTCCCGAAGCAAACCGCCATAAAACACTCATGTCCCAACTAAGAAGAAATGTGCACTCACAAACCTATGCAGGATTTTTAGCTGTGTATAGGAATCGTGGCCAGTTATCCGATTTAGCAGTCAATCGTGAAGCAATCCGTGGCCTCCGATCATCTCTGCGCTATGGTAAGTTTTCCGACATATAAGACTAAAGTCGTAGGAGGGCGAGGCGTGCGAATTCGCGGAGATGTGTTTTGGCAATGGGCTGACCCGGCGCTTCACCATCGAACACACGACGAAACGTTAGACGACGGAATCTTCATTGATGTCCAAGTGAGGCTGTCGCCCACGGGAAACACGCAGATGTTCATTGGAGTGTATGCAGCAAGCGGCATGGCTTTGCATGAAGAGGCGCTTAATTCCAGGCCAGGTGAATCAATGACTCGTGCTTTAGCATGGGGCGTGGGGTGCGCAAGGCGACTCGCGATTGGTCTCAAAGCTTCTGAAAGGCATGTTGCCTAGACCTATATCTGCAGCTTGGTAGGGGGTGTGGTCGCCATATAAAGTACGTGATCAACCTGCTCAATCCACACGTTAGCCGCCGTCGTGCTCCAGCTGTTGAGTTCAAAGCCGCAACCGTAAGCCTCGCCAGGTAAAGGTCTACAAAAATCCAAAATCCGGGGAAGTCGTTGAGACGAAGGGTGGCAATCACAGAACCCTGAAAGAGTGGAAAACGAAATACGGTTCCGACACCGTGGAGTCGTGGCTCGCCAAGTGACTTTCGTTTGAGTACAAAAGGGCCCGACAGGGCCTTTTTTGTTGGTTCGGCTTTTGGCAGGCTTGCAATGCTGGCAGCGTTCCGAGCAGTAGCGCACTTCCTGCCATCACAGAGCCCACTTCTTTCGCCATGGGAACGGAAGATTTAGCCGATGTCATCCATAGTGAGTAAAAGGCAGCCTGATAGGCGATCGCTCAATCGCACTAACCGGCCCCCATCGTCGTTTCGAAGTCTGGCGTGAAACGGTAGGGTCTCACCTAATCTTAGCCCGGGCTAAGGCCGATCCGAAGAGGCTATCCAAGGAAGCTTCAAATAGGCTCATTTTCTGGCTTGGATATTTCTTGGCTGTCTTCATCGATTCATCACTGGGAGCGCACCTACTAGCGTATGAAACGAAGTCCCAAGGAGAATTACTGGCTGGCGTTTATGGATAAAGGTGTTGCCTGCATGGAGCACAACGGCACTCGCCAGAAAGTGCAGGACGGGCAAATGATCGTTTGTGACGGCCCAAGCCTTTCAAGCTAGATCTGGAGATCTGGAGATCTGGAGATCTGGAGATCTGGAGGATTCACTATTATACGTCTGCCCAAGGCCATCATTGAGCGCCTTGCGCCAGGGATTGAACGTATGGCCGGTAATCTGCTGAATCCGGCAAAACCTGGATTCAACGCTCCATGCCCGCAATTTTCTTAGCTCCTGGACTGCATGCTGGTATGCGATGATTTCGCAGGCTACAAAAACCGGTTTCGAAAAAGGCATGACCGAGATCGGCAGCATGGCCCAGATCCACTGCAGGGATTTCGATCTGCACGTACCCCAACAGAAGTCAGCTGGCTGGACAATCCTTGCACTCGATTGGCCGTTTGTATGAAGTTGATTAGCAGGCACGAAACATAGGTTATAAAAGTCGTTGGCGAATTGCCAGGAAAGGCTGCGCTGTTAATTATCACTCTGCATGACTGGATGTGGGCTCAGCGAGATCTAGTGCCTAATGGATCGGGCCACCGCCGATGCCCTCGATTACAGCCTGAAATGCTGGGTAGCACTAACGCTTTACCTTATAGCTGCCCCATCCTTAACTTGTACGATTATATGATTTCGAGCCTTCAATCTTTACTTTCGACTCATTGAGTAACAGGGGCCGCAAAGGTAACTCTATGCACAAGATGGTGATTGCTGATCACCAAATCAAGCGTAACAGAAAAAAATAATTATCAGTTTCGCTAAGGCGCTGCAATAGTTTTTCAGCGGTGGGTCATCTACAGATTCATTGCTCCTTGCCTGAAACTGATCTGCCTGGAGGTCACCGTGGAAGACTTGAAAGCAATCGTGGTAGTAACAGGAGCAGGCTCTGGCATCGGTCAAGCGACGGCGCTGGAATTCGCCATAAAAGGTTTTACCGTCGTTGGATGTGATGTGTCTGCGGATGGTTTGGAATCATCGCGCGCAATGCTGCCCCAAGGAACATTTCATGCTCAGACCGTTGACGTGCGTAATGAGGGGCATATTCGGGCTTTGTTCGAGTACGTTCAGAGTCTGTCTCTCCCTCTGCATGCAGTAGCAGCGTGTGCCGGGGTTGCACGGACTAGCAGTCTGCATTCTATCGAGCGCGAAGATTGGGACTCTATGATGGATGTGAACGTAACGGCTGTTTGGCTCACCGCCAAATATGCCATGCCAATTTTTCTATCACAGCAAAAGGGTGCATTTGTAGCTGTAGGCTCTGATGCTTCGGTGCGCGGGGCGACAGGCTATGGTGTCTACTGCGCATCCAAGCATGCAGTACTAGGCCTGGTCAGATGCATGGCCCTTGATTATGGGCATTTAGGTATTCGATCGAACTTAGTATGTCCAGGCTTCGTTCAGACCCCAATGATGACTAAGCTTTTCGCTGAGGCGGAAGATCCTGCAGGCGCAATGCAGGATTATGCCAAGGAAATTCCGCTGGGTAGGTTTGCTCAGCCTGCAGAGATTGCCAAGGTAATTTATCATCTTGCGTCTGAGGAAGCGTCGTACACTAATGGAGCTGTTTATAATGTTGATGCTGGAGTAACAGCAGGCCATTTCGGTTAGCAACTGGAGGACGTGGTTACTTTTAAACGTCTATCGCAACGCGCCAGAATTAGTCGTTCTGGTGCGTTTCGTATTTTATACAGAGTTGGAGTTAGATGCCCTAATATGAATGCCTAGTCTAATGAGCTTAGTTTGCCGCTTGCAGTATTCAAGTCTTGATGGTGTCTTCAGTTTAGTCGTTAGCAGTAATGCTGGAAGGCTGTCCGTAAGGTTATCTTATAAGTTGTCTTTGCTTTCACTCTTAATCGATGGTCGCCCTGACCGTTAGCATGCGTTGTATGCTGCAATACCAATCCTAAAGAACCTAGTGATCGTCAGAAACTTTGATGGTTAGACTTAAGCGTGCAAGCGTCCATGATGAATGTTTAAGTGGGTAAGCTGCGTAAAGAGAATTCGTTTTTAGATGTTACTGAGTGTATCAAAAGTTACTTTGCCCAAGGTAATAATCAAACTTATTGTTGGGCTTTTTTAGCTGGTGCGTGTGTTTGTCAACGGCCATTTATGTGTTGGTGGTCATTTTCGACTAAGGGTGCGTCCTGCGCTGAATCATTGTGATAATCGGTAAGTAGCAATTATAAAAAATATTGTTTGCTATTAAGCATGTTCAAAGGGGTAATTAATTTAATCAAGACAATCTTAAAGTCATGTGTACGATCATACGAGTGACATGCTCCAGTTTTTACCTTCGAACCATTGAGTGCTTCGCTCAGGAAGGGTAAATATATGCACAAGGTGTTGATCGCCGATCATGAAATCAATAAAACAGAAGGTAAATAATCATGAGTTTCGTTAAGACGCCGCAAGAGATTAAAGAAATTGAGGCGATGCTTTCCAAGGGCCGCTTCACAACTGAGTCTGTCTCGATCGAGTTCGAAACGACCTTTCAGTTTCTTCGTTCAGTTCTTCCTCCTTGCTTCGAACTGCCCGACAAGCCGATTGCCATTGCGAACGTTTCTCGGTGGCAGAGCTCGCTTTGCGGCGAATTCAATTGCGGTGTCATTTATCTCACCTGCAAATATAAAGAATACACCGGCACTACGATGCTGACTCTGTATGTCAGTGGCGACATGCCTGTGACGATCGGTCGTGAAATGTACGGCGAAGGTAAAAAGACTGGTAATGCGGAGCTCTACTTTGATGGCAAAGACGCATACGGCTTTGCTGAGCGAAATGGCGTGCGTTTGATTGAAATCGATGCTGAATTTGGCCCAGACCTCGGCCCGCTGGAAACAAGCAACTGGGATTTCGAAATCAAAGCTCAGCCGCACGTCTCTGGCATCGGTCTGCAGAATGATGTGGTATTGACTGCAATGAAGACTGAAGAGTCTTACAGAGTAACACGCGTTGGTAAGGGTACCTTGAAATTCACCGGCACTCCTATGGATCCGGTGGACACCATCCCTGTAATCTCCGTGGGTGAAGCCTTCTACGCAGAAGGCGCGTCTTCTTGGACAGTTCCGTTCTTTGATGAGTTCAAAGACCGTGATGCTTACGTACCATTTATTTATGGACAGAAGTACGATGATTTTCGGTTGTTCGCTAAGCCAAAGCGTTTTGCTGACAAATAAGGCTTCTCGAAAAAATTAGATTGCCTACCACGCAAATGTGTCTCGAAAGCCTCGCTTTCGAGACACTTTGCTTTTCACATTCGTAGATGAGTATAAGTTAGTCATGGGTATCTATTCCTCATGCACTAAAATTTATCTGCCTTTTGCTAAACCTAATTAAATCGAGCTAGTGAGCTTAGTAGATTCGATTTGCGGGGCTTTAGCGGAACTTCAATCTCGATGGTTTAGGCAGCCGCTCTGCCGAGTGCAGGTGTTAACAGGCCAAGCCACCGACTAATCGCTTAAACCAGGAAATCAAATGGAATCACTACAATCACCAGCTGGCGTGTCAGAGCTAGCTTCGACTGTGAAAAAGTCCACTATCTTCCGACAGCAAGCATTTATCAACGGAGAGTGGCTTGACGCTTACGATGGTCAGCACACGCCCATTACGAATCCCGCGACGAACGAGGTAATTGGTACTGTGCCTTTAATGGGAGCGGCAGAGGCGCGTCATGCCATCGACGCTGCTAATAAAGCCCTACCAGCCTGGCGGGAGCTGACGGCTAAAGATCGGGCGGTGAAGTTGCGACGCTGGTTCGAATTGATGATGCGGAACCAAGAAGAACTCGCCTTGCTGATGACCGTGGAGCAGGGCAAGCCGCTCGCGGAGTCCCGTAGTGAAATCGCTTACGCTGCCTCCTTTATCGAGTGGTTTGCGGAAGAAGGAAAGCGCATCTATGGAGACTTAATTCCAGGGCATCAACGAGATAAGCGTCTGCTGGTGATCAAACAGCCGATTGGCGTTACGGCAGCCATTACACCATGGAATTTCCCTGCGGCTATGATCACCCGCAAGGCAGCTCCAGCACTTGCAGCCGGCTGTACCATCGTCATCAAGCCTGCGCCCCAAACACCATTTTCTGCGCTTGCGATTGCTGCGCTGGCAGAAGAGGCAGGTATCCCGAAGGGTGTATTAAATGTGGTGACTGGTGACGCATTGGCGATTGGTGCTGAGCTGACGTCTAATCCGATTGTGCGCAAGCTTTCATTCACCGGTTCTACAGGCGTTGGCCAAAAATTGATGGCTGCGTGTGCTAAGGACATCAAGAAGGTTTCGCTTGAGCTGGGAGGCAACGCGCCTTTTATCGTTTTTGAGGACGCTGATCTGGATGCCGCCGTTCAAGGTGCCATTGCGTCGAAATTTCGTAATGCGGGTCAAACCTGTGTCTGTGCTAATCGGCTTTACATACACGAGTCGATTTATGACGAGTTCGTGGCACGTTTAATTCAAGCTGTTGCTGAGTTGAAAGTTGGCAATGGCCTTTCCGACGGCGTCAGCCTTGGGCCTTTGATTGACGAGCATGCTATTCGGAAAATTGAAGATCATGTGGCCGATGCGGTGCGTCTTGGCGCTACGGTAGTGGCGGGTGGATGTAGGTTAAATGGTAATTTTTACGAACCTACTATTCTCATAAATGTGCCCCGCAATGCAAAAGTCGCCAAGGAGGAAACGTTTGGGCCTCTAGCGCCATTGTTCAGTTTTACCAATGAGTCAGATGTGATAGCTCAGGCTAATGACACCGAGTTTGGGCTTGCCGCTTATTTCTTTTCTCGGGATTTGAGTCGCGTTTTTCGAGTGGCTGAAGAGCTTGAGTACGGAATCGTTGGTATTAACACGGGCATTATTTCAAATGAGGTAGCTCCGTTCGGCGGAATTAAGGCATCAGGTATAGGTCGGGAGGGGTCGAAATATGGAATCGAAGACTACCTAGAGATTAAGTACTTGTGTCTTGGCGTATGACTTGAAGAAATGATCAGAACGTCTCATACGAATATCTAAACCGCCCCTCTAATTCTTACATAAGTACGATTGCTAGGGATTCAGGGGCTTTATATCATCATCACGAGCTTACAAAATAGCGTATCTGAATTTGGCCAAACCTTAATAAGGTTAAAGCTCATCTTTTGCGTAGGGCTCTTCGCTGTAACGGTAAGCAGCCCCTCAAATAAAAAGGAAAAGGGTAATGACTAATCAAGTTAATAATTCCGGTATTTCGTTTAACACAAAGTTGCTGAACGGCGCTTTGATCAATGGTGAGTGGGTGCCAGGCTCTGCTGGCTACTTCACTGCGTACGATCCCAATACCGGTAAGGCTTTGCATGAGGTTGGCCGCTGCAACGGCGAAGATGTCGATAAAGCGGTAAAAGCTGCGAAAGATGCTTTTGTAAGCTGGTCTCAAACATCTGTTCAGACGAGAGCCAAGATCCTACGCAAGATGCATGATCTCTTTAAAGGTCGCGCTGAGGTCATGGCGCAGATGGTAACCAAAGAAGTCGGGAAGCCGATCATGGCGGCTCGCGAAGAAACATTCGAGTATTCTGGCCCGTCTTACAGCAAGGCAGCAGAAGAAATCCTAAGGCATCGCGGCTCCAGCTTGCCCTCTACCCAAGAGAAGACGACCAACAAGCGTTTGGTGCTGAGCCATCGTCCGCTCGGTGTTGTGGCCGTCATCTCGCCGTTCAACTTTCCAACCGATATTTCATCGATCGCGATTGCTCATGCCGCAGCGGCCGGCAACACTGTCGTATGGAAGCCGACTGAATATTGCCCAGTAGCCTGTGCAATGGTCGCTGAGTTGTTCGAAGAAGCAGGTTTCCCGCCTGGCGTCATCAATATGGTTCAAGGCCTTGGGGATGCGGGTGCGCATCTTGTACGAAACGAAGACGTTAAAGGCGTGTTCTTTACCGGTTCGACCAAAACTGGTGAGGATATTGCGAAAGCTAACCCGTTGCGTCCTATGTTGCTTGAACTGGGTGGTGACGGCCCACAAATCGTACTGGACGATGCGGATGTTGATCGCGCCGTTCAGGCTGCGGTAGTAGGTGCTTTTTACTACTCGGGACAAGTGTGCACTTCATCGGAACGCGTATTCGTGCAAGCGGGTGTTTATGATGAGTTTGTTACCAAGTTTAAAGCTGCTACCGCCGCGCTTAAGGTGGGAGACCCGGCTGATCCGAGCAATGATATGGGCCCGCTTTGTAATCCAGGTGTGTTGGAGCGCGCAAGATCCCATGTTGAAGATCTGCGCAGCAAGGGTGCGGTGATTGATCAATATGGCCCCGAAAAAGGCTTGTATTTCCCTGCCACGATCGTGACCGGGCTTAATCGCGAAATGATCAAAGGGAAGGGAGAGTCCTTCGCACCCTTGGCACTGGTATTGAAGGTCGAATCTCCTGAGGAAGCAGTTGAAATTGCAAATGAGTCTGAACTCGGCTTGGTAGCCTCCTTGTGGAGTAAAGATCTGGCCAAAGCTTGGCGTATTGCAGAAGCTCTGCCCCACGGCTCCGTGAACATCAATGAAACTTCGAACTATTGGGATCAACTGGCTCCCTTTGGTGGCTCGGGCAAGTCTGGCGTTGGGCGTGAGCTCTCTAATTGGTTTCTCGATAGCTTCACAGAACCTAAGTTGATCATTTTCGACTTGGGCGGGCCGGAAGACGACCGTCGTATCGAAGGTGGATGGTAAGTTTTGTACCTAAGCCATTCATTTGAATAACCTAGTAGTTAATAGAAATGCCAAGCCATGATTCGATGGCTTGGTGTTTTGTGCTGATTTTATGAGGCTTAGTATGAAACTTTTTCCTGCACCGGCGTTGAAGCGTAGCCATTGGATGAACCAGGCTGAGCCCGGTGTGCAGCCACAAAGTCATTCTAAAGGTGATATAACTGCTGACGTGATAATCGTGGGTGGCGGGTTTGTTGGTTTGTGGACAGCGCTCACAATTAAGGAACAGGAGCCGGACTGCCAAGTTTTGATCCTCGAGCAAGATATTTGTGGTGGCGGTGCATCTGGGCGTAACGGAGGGTTCGTTATGTCGTGGTGGCCAAAAATACAATCACTTCTTAAATTCTGTAACGAGAAGGAGGCGTTGTTCCTTGCCGAGGCCGCCGAGAAGGCTATTTACGAGTTAGGCGAATTCTGTGAAATCCATTCCATTGATGCGTCTTTTAACCAGCAGGGATGGCTTTGGACGGCTACCTGTGAGGCGCATATGGATGCTTGGAAGGGAACGGTTGCAGCTTGCGAAAAGTTGGGAGCCCATCCATTCGAGAGGATCTCGAAAGCGGAAGTTGCGAGGCGCACTGGCTCCGCGATTCACATTGGTGGCGTCCTGGAAAAAAGTAACGCAACGGTGCAGCCAGCAGCGCTGGTACGTGGAATGAAGCGAGTTGCAGAAGAGCAAGGCGTCATCATCCGTGAGGGGTGTGGCGTGAGCGAAATTCGCCCAGGCCAGGTTGTTCGTTTAACAACAACCAGTGGATATGCGTCGGCGAAGAGAGTGGTGCTGGCGACAAATGCATGGTCAACAGCTATAGCTCAGCTGAACAAAAAAATTGTAGCAGTTGGGAGTTCGATTGTAGTTACGCGACCTATTCCTAATAAGCTCAAGCAACTGGGTTGGGCTGGGGGCGAGTCCATCACGAATTCTCAGATGATGGTGAACTACTACCGTACTACCCACGACGGTCGGATCGCTTTCGGAAAAGGAACAGGTAACCTTTCCTTTGGTTCCAAGATTACTTCAGTATTCAGTGAGGATCCTTCTAGTATTGACCTCACTACGCAAAGCTTCCGCGATACTTACCGGGAATTGAGGTCTGAGCCGATCGCGGAGTCGTGGTCTGGCCCGATTGATCGAACTTATGACAGTCTTCCAATATTCGGTACGTTAGCTAATACCCAGAATATTTTTTATGGCATAGGTTGGAGTGGTAATGGCGTTGGCCCGAGCCGCCTGGGGGGGCGCATACTCGCCAGCCTTGCATTGAACAAAGAAGATAAATGGTCTAGCTGTCCGTTAGTCGGAAGGCAGTCAAAATCATTTCCTACGGAGCCATTTCGTTATGTGGGCGGGCTGCTTGTTAGAAATGCCGTTCTGCGAAAAGAACATGCCGAATTAACCGGCAATGCAACTCACTATTTTGATAACTTTCTTGCTAGCTTAGCTCCTGCGGGGCTGGAAGATAAGTCTTGAGGTGTGTATGTCACCAGTTTTAATTCCTTCACCTGCAGCCGATGAATTCACACCGGCAATTCCGGTGGGTGCACCGCTTGGAATGCCTGTTGCGAACTATAGCCTTGCCCACCATACCGCAATAAATGCAGAAGTTAGTATGGGCGTGTGGGAGTGCAGTCAGGGCACTTTTAGGCGGCAAATTATGCAAGCTGAGTATAGCTATTTTATCGAGGGATCTGGTGTTTTTACGCCTGATCAAGGAGAGTCCATAGCTTTCAAAGCTGGTGACTCAATATATTTTTATCCAAATACTCACGGTACATGGCTGATTAACGACCGTGTGCGAAAAAGCTACGTCATAATGTGACGGGCTTTGGTAGCTATGAATGGTAAGTAAAATACCGAGATGCTCTGTTAACGGGTTAATTAAAGTGAAACTGGTCTTTGTGGGAAGTGTTGAGGTTGCCGCTCAAAATTAACAGGCTTTTGTGGCATCGCTGAACAGTAATGTCGCTTTTCTCAGGCTGAAAAAACGTCACAACTCATTCAATGTTGGTGTGCGAGGTTAATATGTCGATCCTGGATAAGTTTAGCTTGGTAGGGAAAGTTGCATTTGTAACGGGTGCTGCACAGGGGTTGGGTTTAGAAATGACGTACTCTCTTGCTGAAGCAGGTGCAAACGTTGTATTGGCCGACATTAACCTCGCGGTAGCGCAACAGGCAGCGGATACACTCAATAAGAAGACAGGTCGTCAAACACTAGCTTTAGGCTTAGATGTTACTGATAGACAATCGGTATGTGATGCGATGGCGGCTTGTGTGAAACAGTTTGGACGGCTGGACATTTGTATAGCAAATGCCGGGATAGCCGAAAACAACCTTCCAGTACGCGATATAACCGACTTTTCCGACGAACAATGGGATAGGGTGATCGGTGTAAATCTTTCAGGTGTGTACAATACTAATATGGCTGCAGCCAGACTGATGAAGGCCAACGGTTCAGGCAAAATCATCAATATCGCTTCGATCATGGGACTGGCAGCTGATCCGGCATACGGGACAATCGCTTATACGGCATCTAAAGGGGGGGTCGTTCAGCTGACTCGTCAATTTGCTTATATGTTAGCCAAACATGGCGTTCAAGTTAATGCTATTGCGCCAGGTTTTATCAGCACTGGAATGTCCGAAGCCGAAATACCAGACCATCCTGATCCTGAAATACGGAAGCTACAACAACAGGTATTGGCTCGGACACCGATGGGTCGATTCGGAAATCCAGATGAGATCAAAGGTATCGCCTTGTTCTTGGCCTCAGATGCCTCATCGTACTGCACGGGTAGCGTTTATCCAGTGGACGGTGGCTGGCTCAGCGCATAGTTCCATTGGCACTGCAGTGGTCTTTGGTATCGGCTCAGGCGTGCTTCTGTGTTCCCATGAGCGCCTGGGTCACGGGCTGTTGGGTAAAGTCTCAACTCTGTGAAGCTAGTCGCATCAATCAGTATTGCCATCTTCAGATACGCCCTTGAGCTCATCAATAGTCGAAAGAGGCTCCGCAGCTGACGACGTGCCTGATTCCTTGCTACTGGCTCGATAAGGCGCCGAAACGGTTTCCAGTTTTTAAAAGCAGGCGAAGTGGTGCCTGTTTCCATCTTACGCGCTTGGCCTCAATGGTCGGCCCGCTTCGGTCACATGAAAAGGTCTATCTCCGAATGCAGGATCGGTGCCTTGCAGGCTGCCCTGAGCCTTGTGTGAAAATGTGTCACTCGACCTAGTTTGATGCATTTATACACAGCTAGGCTCCTGCCGATGAGTAAAAATCACCCAGGCGCAGGTGTCTATTTACGCTAACGTCTGTCGACCCATTGTACGATTGAGATGCTTCCAGTGAAATCGGTTTTTGGTCATAAATAACTGATAAATATGAGTATTTTGTGAGCTGATCTATTTATTTAGAGGAGCCGACGCCTGAATTTTTTTGCTCGGTAATTTGAAACGGGAGACGGTGGCAAAGGATGGCGCACAAATTGCTCAAGGTGTCTTATCCGCACGAAGCGCTGCCTCGCTTTATTGCATCACGCAGAAACCATTTGAGTACCTATCATGCCGATTACCTTGAATGAGCTGACACTGATTCCCGAACTGCGCACCCGTTTTCTTCGCGGCCACGTTAAATCGGACGTAACCGTGGTCTGGGCGCACGTCTGCGAGCTCGCTAACCCTGCCGAATGGCTGGGGCGCGGGGATTTGGTCATGACTACCGGGATCGGCATTCCTTCGAAATCCGACGAGCAACGTCTATACATTGAGCGACTCCATGCAGGCGGTCTTGCGGGTCTTGTAATTGGTGAGTCTATGCAAGCGCCTTCGGATTTGAGTGCTCTGCTAGAAACAGCAGAAAATATCGGCTTCCCTGTTTTGATCACAGCCTACGAAGTGCCATTTTCCGCTTTATCAAAGGCCGTGCTTGACGCCTATAAGCAGCTAGAGTCCGATCGGCGAAACGCCATTACTCGGGTCTATGAAACCGCCAGGCTGAGTTTCCAAGGCATGGGCCTTGGGAATCTCATCGCAAGGCTTGAAAAAGACGTAGGTGCAGCCTTGTACCTGGTAGACCCCACATCGCTGCGTGCATGGCAACAGGGATTAGTTGAACTATCCGAAAAACATTCCCAGGCACTGACTCAGCGGCCGCGAGCTGCACGCAATACTTCAGTCGTACAGAGATTCGTCTACGAGGAAGAGGAATTTCTGCTCATAGCCGTTCCGTCTCACCGGCCCTGTATGCTGATAGCCCATAGTCGTCAGAACATGGATTATGGTGTTCTTCACCATATGGTTGCGGTCATCACTGTCGAATTGGAAAGAGTGAAGCTTCAGCGTGAGATCAGGATGAGGCATGGCTGTGAGCTATTGGAAGATTTGCTGCACAAACGGATTATCCCAAGGCGAGCTCAGCAGGAGCTAAGTGATTTTGGAGCAGATGCTTCTCAACTTAGGCTTTGTGTCGTCCAGATTGGCAGTCTCAGTAGCAGTAATATCGACTGTGCTCTGGCGCAGCACGGAATTGACGTGATCGTTAGATTTCAAGGTAATGAAGCGATTTTCCTTGCATGGGAGCTGGCTTCTATTAGCAAATTGCAGTCCGCTCTGGGTATGAAAATCGGGATAAGCGATTATTTTGCCGATGTAGACAATTGCGCAGATGCTCTGCGAGAGGCGAGACTTGCGCTTGCCCATGCATCGGATGCGAACCCACTCAGCTATTATTCACATACCAGTGCGAACGCGCCTTGGCTGCCTCAGAGTTTACACGATGCTAGCGAGGCATTCCGGCAAGTATTGGGTGCTTTGATGGATTACGATTCTGCTCAAGGTGGGCAGCTGGTTCACACTCTTCGGCTGTTTTTAGAAAACAACAGGTCTTGGATTAACACGTCTAAAAAGCTCTATATTCATAAGCAGACATTGGTATACAGAATGCGTCGGATCGAAGAGATTACCGGGCGCTCGTTGGATTCCACTGATGACGTGGCAATTTTATGGTTTGCGGTGAGGTCAGCAGAAATTGCGGGGATAAATTGTGAATGTCGCCACGTGGGTGAGTTGACTACTGAGTTTCAGCATCATCAGACGATAAACTGAACTATCAAATCATTTGTGTTGCTGTCGCGCCTTCTAAAGGATTTTTTGCTCAGCCACGATGCCAAATCAACCCTAATTTTCCTTAGCCGAGAAGCGGCATCGAGCCTGTTTAAGTCGTTATAATAGGCTTTAGGTTAGTGCCCTTTAGGTATTCTTGCTTATACGATCATACAAGTGCGTGTGCAACGCTTAACATTTCGAACGATTGAATTTATTACCATCATCGATAGCCTTGATTTCCAGTGTTCTGAATTTCAGAAGCATGCTCGGACGCTGGGAAGACCCTCAACTCACAAGGCAGAACAATATGGATGATATCTCTGAATCGCGGGTTACCGACCGTGAAGTATATACGCCAATAATTGAAACCAGGTCTATAGATTATATACCTCTCTCCGAGCGGCATGGGCGGTTATCTGATCAAGCGACTATTTGGTTCGCAGGAAGTGCTCACTTATTGAGTTTGGCTACTGGTGCAATTGGCATTTCGTTGGGATTGAACCTAGCATGGACGCTGATATCTTTGGCGCTTGGCACAGTTTTAGGAACGATCCCCGTCGCTGCCCATGCAAGCCAAGGGCCTCATTTAGGTCTCCCCCAAATGGTACAAACTCGGCCTCAGTTTGGCCGTTTCGGAGCATTGTTTATATGGTTGGTAGCTGCATTTGTTTACTGGGGCTACATCGTACTTGATGTTAATTTGCTCGGTGCGACCTCCGCTCAGTTGAATCTGGTTGGGCCAACAACTGGTGGGTTGATTCTTGGCCTGATATCAATAGTCGCTGCGGTGTTTGGGTACAATCTGCTGCATGTCGGTCAACGTTATACCACCGTCGTGTTAATCGCTGTATTGCTCGTTTATCTTGCGGCGCTACTTGTCGGTGGGTTTATAACTGCTGATATGTTGGCGCTCGAAGGTGCGTTTAAGTTTACGCCGTTTCTAATGGTAACTTCCGCCGCGTTGGCTTATCAATTGTCCTGGGCGTTCTTTGTGTCGGATTACTCCCGATATATGCCTCCTGAAACCAGTCATAGGTCAATCATTCTGTTCACTGGCCTTGGAGCAGGGGCTGGGGTACTTAGCATGGAGGCGGTGGGCGCGGTAAGCGCGGCCTTGTTCCCTACCGAAAATATTATGGTTGCGTTAGTAAGCTCCGGTGATCTGATTTACCCCGGTTTTGGGGTGATTTTGTTGATAGTAGGTGGTTTGGCACTTCTAATTTTTAATGGCATGTGTGTGTATGGAGGGGCGCTTACTCTGATTACGGCGTTAAATAGCATCCGCCAATCTCGGCCAAGCCTTGGTCTTCGCGTTAAAGCCATTATTGCTGTGGGTGTCACTGCAACACTTGTGGGGGTCGTCCTTCCAGATGATTTTCTAAGCACCACGTTTTACACAGTGCTGGCTGTATTGGCCTATTTAATGGCTCCATGGACTGCTATTAATCTGGTAGATTATTTCGTGGTGAGAAAGGGGCGCTATTCGATCGCAGAAATATTCAACGATAAAGGAATCTATGGAGATTGGAACTGGCGAGGAATTACAGCTTATGTGTTTTCGTTTCTCGCCATGATCCCTTTTATGTACCTAACTTTTTATCAGGGCCCCGTAGCTATTTACTTTGGCGGCGTGGACTATGCTTTCTTTGTAGGTATTCCTGTGGCGGCAATCCTGTACTGGCTGTTTTGTTTGAGCCTTGATTTACGTCATGAGCTTAACATTGTTAACCACGCAGATGCTGGCCTGGCTCGCTAAGTAGAGCGTGATGTAGGATTACATGACTTGCAATCCATGGTATAGCTGCCAGGATTGCAAGGTCGTCGGTATGGTCAGGGCGGCAAGTAGGGGCGCTTGTCTTCACCATCTTCACCATCTTCACCATCTCCACATCTGAACAGCATAAATAAAGGCCGAATGTTTGCGGTTCGGCCTATAAGTCGCACTGATTTTATCTCGGCTGGTACTGATTCAGCGCGCTCCCCGAGACAAGCAGGAAATAGATTTAGAATATTTAATTATATGTTTTTTGTTGAGGTGTGATTCAGGCCCTAGTATTGCCTGGCTCTCTTCGCTGATATCTGAGCTGGACTCTTGAAATATTGATTCCAAACTATCTTTAGCACCGACTGAGTCCATCACTGCATCTGGGCCTGATAAGTTGATGGCTGCGACAACCATGCCTCGATGATCTTTGATTGCAGCGGCAATTGACGTCGAGTAATGCGATCGGTGTGGAACGCATACACGTAATCTATCGGCCTGGATCATATCTTGTGGATCTAGTGGCCTTGACTATTGAATCAGCCGCAATGGCGCGAGTTCACTTGGCTGGGACTAACTGGGTACCTGGTAAAAATCAATACTGATTGACAGAGATCGCGCTAGTCCATTTTTTGTCTGATAGGGGGGAGCTGAAAGGCCCCCTCTCTCATAGTTGTCAGCAAAAGTTAGATCCAACGTTTTCTCATGTCAAGCTATTGATCGCGCTCTAATATTTCGCTCCATATTTTTATCGCACCGTTAATCATGTCTTCACGGGCGGAGAGTGTAATGCTAGGCTGCCATTGATAAAAAAAATTGCCCTCGATCATAGTTGCTATTAGTCCGCTATAGGTTTGCACAGAAGCCGAGCCTAGGTTTGGGTTTATTTGACGAATCAAATTTTTTAAAAGATCCAAAAAAATCTCGTACTGATCGATCATCACTTCTCTTATTCGTTCATCTTGAGTCGCTAGCGCGCCCATCTGAAAGAAGAGCCGAGCCGTAAAGTCACTGTAGGTCGCTGATATGTTTTCCCTCATTACTAATGCGAATTTGTCCATTGGTGTCATGGTTGTGCAGGCATACGTGTCCTGGGAGCGCGCGGTATAGTACTCAAGCTTTGATTTGATCATTTGAAAGCAAAGGTCGTCAGTATTTCCGCAATAGTGCTGAAGGTTGCTTAAGCTAATGCCCAATTCCTTTGCAACCTTTCGGGCTGAAAAGTCTGCATATCCGTCACGCATGAATACTTCAGCTGCAGCATCATTGATCGCCTCAATCATCCTTGATCTTTTTTGGGAGCGACCAAATTTTGGCGCGCCTCCTGTAGGATCCGATCCATCTGTCAATTGAGATTTCATTGCATTGTGCCTCTTCCTGGCCCGTTGAACGCAAGATTACAGTTCCCAGATCCTACCGCAAATGGCTGCATATTCGAGTGGTTTTGATCATTTGGTGCTGTATCGTGCCATTGAAGCTGTGGATATTCTGTTGATGCCGACGATGCGTCTGGGAGGGATATGATCTTGCTATACGATGATACGACCTTCTTGTAAAAATTCTTATGTTCGAACCATTGCTGCCTAACTGGTCAAGGGAGAGACTAGCAATAGGCTCAAATTGCGCCTTGGCTACAAGCAAAGAACGGGAGAGACGGGCAGTGTGCTGGGTGCGATGCCGCGTGAGTTCAAAGCCTTGAATCCGGTCTGGCTTTGAAGCGGATGTGCCATTTTGCGCTGTTCGAGATCGCCTTATTAAAATAAAAACGAAGGGATGCAGGTCATAACTTCATTCATGTGAGTTTTTCATGAGTGAGCTATAGCTATTGATTACTGCCACCTCTTTCATATATAGGTGAAAATTATGTCCAATTACAGTTCTTCGGATGATCGGGGCAAATGGCTCGCGTTATTCCTATGCTTTTTGGCGACGGTAGCAATATTTATACCCTATGTTGGCTATTCCACTCAGATCGTCGCGATCATGGCTGATTTGAAAATGACCTATACGATGGTCGGAACGCTCGCGTCTGCTTCCGCAGTGGCCGGCGGAGTTATCTTGCCGTTTGCCGGCATCCTTGTAGACAGATGGGGCGCAAAAAACATTACGGCTATCGGACTGCTAGTTTCGGCCGTAGGACAGGTTGCGTTCTCATATGTAGATACGTTTGAGGCTATGCTCGCCTCGCGAATTTTCCTGGGCGCCGGTATTCCCCTGCTCTTCATTGGGCCTTACACCCTTGCACTTCGTTGGTTTGAGACATCAGGCCGTACGGGAGTTGCAATGGGCGCGATGCTCGCGACTGATGGCATCGGTACCCTTATCGCTTTGTATGGCTATTCTCACGTCTTGAATACTTACGGTTGGCGCGACGGCTCGGCCTATGGGGCAATCGTGCTTGTCATCATGATGCTCGTGACGATGTTCTTTCTGAAAGAGCCCAAGCATTTCGCGAACCCTGCGGCATCAGCCACTGGTCGGTCTTTGATTAAGGATTTTCTGACTGCTCTCACGGAGCGAAATGTCCTTATTGCATCGGTGTTCTTGGTGGGTGTATGGGGATCCTATGCGGTAGCTATTTATTGGGTTCCAACCATCTTGATGGAAGAGAATGGATGGAGCGAAAGCGATGCCGGCCTTATCGGAGCGCTTTATCCACTTGTGGGCATGATCTGTGCGGTAACTTTTGGATTAATGTCCGATCGACTGGGTCGTCGTAAACCACTAATGCTTATTTCAGGAATCGGTATGACGCTGGCGTTTTTTGGGTGCGCAGCAGCTCTTTCGATGAAAAACTATACCCTGCTCGCAGCCATGTTACCGCTTTCAGGTTTGTTCGCTTACGGAGGTATTCCATTAGCATACTGTTTGGCCGCAGACACAGTCGGCATCAAGATGGCTGCTACAGCCAACGGAATCATCATGAGTATTGGATTTCTACTTGGTGGTGTGGTGTATCCCCTGGTGCTCGGGATGGTCAAAGATAGTACAGGTCAATACACGGATGGATTTGTAGCGGCGTCGATCTCGTTGGTTGTGTTGAACATTGTGGCTGTTTTTTACGCGCGCGAACACGTATCGATCACTCCTGCAGCATATGCAAAGTGATTCATGTTTAAGTAATATGCGCAACAATGTAATTAACCATAATATCTAGAGTGCTCTTTAGCTAACATGAGGAGGCCAGGAAGGCCTCTCCGTGGTGGGCCTAATGGCGGACTGGCAAGCAATTGTCCTCTTGGGAAACAACATACTGAGGCCAAGCTGCGCTAATAATTGTGCACGTAGGTCTTTGCCAATGCGTAGTCCGGGAAAAATTCAATTGATGGCGGCTGCTCTAAGCATATTTCGCACATTCGCCAAATAGGACTTCAATATGAGTGGTTATGTTGTACTTGGCTTAGCGATTGCTGCTGAAGTCATCGCGACCAGCGCATTAGTTTCCATAAAAGGTTTCGATAAGCCGTTTCCTCTTTTCTTAGTAGTGACGGGTTATGTCGTTTCATTTGCATTGTTATCTATTGTGGTAAGGACTATTCCTGTAGGGGTTGCCTACGCGATTTGGTCAGGCATGGGGATAGTTTCGGTAACAGTTGTAGCGTTTTTCCTTTATCAGCAGAGGCCAGACTTGCCTGCAATTATGGGGATGCTAATGATTGCCGGTGGAGTTGCAGTCATTAAGTTGGGGTCATCCGTGTCGGGTGGGTGAGTTGCTAAAAAAACCGTGGCCATCAATGTAGTGAAGGGCCCCGATGTCTTCTCAGTGTGTACATATAGATCGCTAGGAACAGCAAATGAAAAAAAATATAATATTGTCCGGTGCTGCTTTCTTTCTGTTTCCCGTCGGCTTGACCTATGCGAGCGACCAGGCAGATTCAGTTGGTTTTATGGAGGGCAGTCACCTCAGTCTCATGTCTAGGAACTATTATTGGCATCAGACAGGAGATTTGGGATCACAGCGAGATTGGACGCAGGGTGAAATGTTGGACTTCACATCTGGGTTCACTCAAGGATTGGTGGGGTTGGGCGTGGATGCGTTTGCCTATGGTGCCGTTAAGTTGGACGGTAGCGCTGGCCGAACTGGGTCTATGACCCTCCCTTTCCAAAGCGACGGTAGCCCTGCTGATACGTATAGCAAGGCTGGAGGCAGCGTTAAAGTCCGGATGTCTAATACCACTTTGCACTATGGTGATCTACAGCCGCAAGTGCCGGTATTCGCAATAGGAAACTATTATCTGCTTAATCAGACGGCTAAGGGCTGGATGCTTGAAAGCTCAGACTTGCCTAAAGTTTCGTTGTCGGCAGGTCATTTCACTTCCGGTACTGGTTACCTTTCCACTAGCAGCAAAGGCGAATTAGGGCTCTCATATGCTGGGGTCAATACACGCCAAGTTGATTATGTGGGCGGAACATACGCCATCACCGACGCACTCAGTGCGACGCTATATGGGTCTCGCTATGAGGATTTGATGAATCAGTATTACACAAACCTCAACTATATTTGGGGCTTGTCTGATTCTCAATCGCTGACCTTTGATTTTAATTTATATCGCAGTCTTGATTCCGGACAAGCCAACGCCGGCTCGATCAACGTCACCGCAGCCTCGTTTTCTGCAGCGTTCGCCTCTGGCCCCCATACATTTGCTATTGCGCTTCAGCATAATGATGGAGACCAGCCTCAAGACTACGCCGCAATCGGCGGTAGACAACCTGGCGTGGCCGCTGGGGTATACAGCAACGGAATATTTTTAGCTAACGCTGCTGAGATTTCGGATTTCAACGCGCCAAATGAACGTTCGCTTCAACTCCGCTATGAGTTGGATATGCAGACGTTTGGGGTTCCGGGCTTGAGCTTCATGGCCAAACATCTTCGTGGCGATGATATCGATGGCACTAAAGTAAGCGACACGTCGGCTTATTTCGGCTTCTATGGCAAGGCGGAAAAAGAAATGGAAACTGACTTGGCTGCTCAATATGTTGTTCAAGGAGGGCCAATGAAAAACCTGAAGGCTAAGCTATTCCAGTCGTGGCATTCGGGCGCTCAAAGTACGGGCGGTTCGGTGATGCAGACACGGTTCGTAGTCTCTTATCCTTTTGATTTTTTCTGAGCATTTTCCGAAGAATGAGTATTAACTAGATCTCAGAACATCGCTGACACGTGGGGTGTAGATGTAGTGGTGATCCTAGCTACCAAGTTCATCGTTATGAGTTATTTAGCGCATTGATTAGCTCCCTTATTTGCCGCCTCCGGGCGGCTTTTTTAAGCTTCAGAAAATGCGTTCACGTTAGTTGTCGGAGTTCACTTTGCTTCATGCTCGTGCCTCTCGCTTGCCCCGTGTAGTCCAGGTTCATCAAGCGGGTGGTGACGTCCGTTACTCACAGGAATGGCGTCCAGAATCGTTGCGTCGACACCCTCAAGGCAACCTACGTTGTAACCACATTGAGACGGATCGATGCGTCGAACGTGATGCGTATAAATCCCACAAATTGAGCAAAAAAAATGGGCCGCTTGTTCGGTATGGAATCGGTAGCATGTCAGCACATCTGCGCCTTCAAGAATTTTCAGTCCAGTTAAAGGCACGGAACCCATCACGGCTCCCCGCATGCCGCAGAGAGAGCAGTTACATCGTTTGGGATCAACGACTCCGTGAGGCAAATGAAGCTCAAGGACTACTGCACCGCAATGACAGCTTGCTTGGTGCACTGGTTTGATTGTAGTTCCGCCGATTCGCTTGATCATCTTCTTTTGGTCTCGACTTAGCGCGCTTTGCTTCGGAGTGGAGATGCTTTGTGCCTGGCCCCTATTCCGGCTTAATACCATCGTCAATTTCGATCGCTACGCGCTTAGGATTTCGACTTCCTGTGCCGAGGTTTTCATAATTTCTGAAATGATTGGCACTGGGGTAAGGAGGTGATCCCGCATCATCTGACTGGCTCTTGCCGAGTCGCGCTTCAAGATGACATCAACGAGCGATGCGTGCTCTTGTCGTTTGATGACTAACGCTTCTGATGAGAAGACCGTCCGTTTGAGCCAAAGGTGACGGTACCTTTCTGCCTGGTCGAGTAATTGCGACCGCAGTTGGAGCAGATGTTTGGATGAGCATCCCGAGGCTATTGCACTGTGAAAAGCTTTATGGCGGGCATCCCAAATTTCAAGCATTTCCTCCTGTGTCTTGACCTCAACTACCTTTGACAAGGTATGAGCCCGGGCCAAGATCAATGCCTCCCATGAATCGTCCCCTCTCTCGATGGCAAGGGTAAGGATCATTGCTTCTAGGTTGGCTCGAGCGTCGTAAATATCTCGCATTTCATCGAGCGACATGGGAGCCACTCGATAGCCCTTCTGGTTGATGGCTACCACCAGATGTTCGGCTACCAGCTGAGACAGAACCTCCCGAAGCGGCCCAACCCCTAGTCCGTAGCGCTCTTTGAGCGTGCTCATTAAAAGCTTCTGACCAGCGGGGAAAACGCCTCGAATGATGTCTTTCTTCAGTTGAGTGTAGCCATCTGGCGCAGGTTTTTGGTGAAGCTCAAGCTCTGGCATCTCAGCAACTCAAGGTGAAATGGCCCTTATGATACTCATACTCTCTACCAGATCCAAAATGTCGAAATAAATAGCATGTGTAGAAACAATATAAAAACGTAGACATTATTGTTGAGTGGAGATATTTTTGGGCTGTCGCTTCGCCTGAAGTGTCGGCAAGCGCCCATCTACTACTCCAGGACACCGCTAATGAACGCGTTCTCACCAATCAATGCTCCGGTCATGCAACAGCCCGAAGAGTTCGTGGGTTTCACGATGAAACCGTCCAAGCAATCGAATCGCCTGCTCGAACTGACTTTCACTAAAGCCACGGTAGAGGCGTTTATCGCTGCCGTTCAGCAGTGGCCAGTGCAAGCTCTGGAGTACAAGTCATTCCTGCGTTTTCAAGTAGGTAAAGTGCTTGATGACATCTGCGCGCAAACGCTGCGTCCGGTTCTTGTGAACACGTTGATGGATCGTGAGACTGGCGGATTCTTGGTCACTCCTGAAGGTCTCAATTCAGTCAGCCAGGCTGAAGACATGGTGAAATTTTCCACCGCCGTAGCTCACTTGCTAGGACGTTCGAACTATGACGCCATGAGTGGCCAGTTCTACGCTCGGTTTGTGGTCGAGAACGTTGACAAATCCGATAGTTACCTGCGTGCTCCACATCGCGTTATGGAGTTGCACAACGACGGTACTTTTGTAAATCAGATCACTGACTATGTGCTGATGATGAAAATTGACGAGCAGAACATGGAAGGTGGCAATTCACTGCTTTTGCACCTTGACGATTGGGCTGACTTGAACGCGTTTTATAAACATCCTTTGGCTCGTCGCTCGCTGCGCTGGACTGCTCCGCCAAGTAAAAACGTCAAAGAGGATGTATTCCACTCGATCTTCGATATTGACGCTGAGGGTCGACCAACCATGCGTTACATTGACCAATTCGTGCAGCCGGAGAATTTTGAGGAAGGTACTTGGCTTTATGAGTTGGGCGAGTCTCTTGAAAGCAGCGCTCAAAAACTATCTGTCCCTGTACCAGTGGGCTCCTTTGTCCTCATCAACAACTTGTTTTGGCTACACGGTCGAGACCGCTTCACCGCTCACGCTGGTCTGCGCCGTGAGTTGATGCGTCAGCGGGGCTACTTCAGTTATCCGAAACTTGGGCACCATCACGGTCAAACCAATAATTAATAGACTTGCGGGCCGCACCTCCAAACGGCCCGTTGCGATATCCGCCATCCTTTTGAGGTGATAGCTGTGTACGACTTTTTAATCATTGGTGGCGGCATCGTAGGGATGTCTACGGCCATGCAACTGGCCACCGAGTACCCAGATGCAAAAATCATTCTGTTGGAAAAAGAGGGCGGCCCTGCCCAACACCAGACAGGTCATAACAGCGGGGTGATCCATGCAGGTGTCTACTACACGCCAGGAAGTCTCAAAGCGAAATTTTGCCTAGAGGGTAATCGTGCTACAAAGGAATTTTGTGATAAGCACGGCATTCCTTATGACTCCTGCGGAAAGATGCTGGTCGCAACGAACGAAGTCGAAATGCAACGAATGAAGGCTCTCTGGGAGCGCACCGAGGCCAATGGCATTGAACGCGAATGGCTTTCAGGAGCTGAATTGCAGGAGCGCGAGCCTAACATCTTAGGTTTGGGGGGAATTTTTGTTCCTTCTAGCGGCATCGTTAACTATGCCAATGTAACGCGGCAAATGGCGGTGGAGTTTGTCAAAGCAGGCGGTACCATCCGATATAACTCGGAAGTGAAATCCATTGACGAGCGAGTTGACGAGGTCGTTGTTTCTACCTCAACCGGTGAATACCAATCGCGGTTCCTGATTTCATGCTCAGGCCTGATGGCTGACCGTATTGTCAGGATGTTGGGTGTTGAGCCTGACTTTACTATCTGCCCCTTCCGAGGCGAGTACTACCTCTTACCTAAAGAACATAACAAGATCGTAAATCATCTCATTTATCCGATCCCTGACCCCTCTATGCCTTTCCTTGGAGTCCACTTAACACGGATGATTGACGGTACGGTGACGGTAGGCCCGAACGCCGTACTTGCATGGAAGCGCGAAGGGTATAAGAAGACTGATATCTCTCTGAAGGATTTGTGGTTCGACGTCCTCACTAACCCGGGCGTGCTGAAGGTGCTCAAAGCGAACCTCAAGCCGGGACTCGTTGAGATGCGCAATTCGTTATTCAAAGGGGGGTATCTCAAACAGGTTCGCAAGTACTGTCCTTCAATCGCGAAGGAGGATCTGACGCCGTATCCAGCCGGCGTGCGCGCCCAGGCCGTGTCGAAAGCTGGCAAGCTCATCGACGATTTCCTATTCGTCAATACCAATAGGAGTGTCAATGTCTGTAATGCGCCATCGCCCGCTGCTACGTCCGCTATTCCGATTGGCGCTCACATCGTCAGTAAGGTCAAAGAGCAAATTGGTGGCAGAGCATTTTTCGCTGCAGCACCTAACAAAGATACGGCGCAAGTGCCGTAATAGCCCTAACGTCGCTGAGAAATCAGCGACGTCGCCCCAGTTGTTAGGGTGACGTTTCGTTATTAGGTTTACTCAAGTTGAAGAGATCTCCGTAGCTCCCGTCATTTTTCGACAAAAAGAAGAAGAAACGCGAGCGGTCAATGTATCGACCATCGAGGCCTGAATAGGGTGGCCATGTGTCGTTGGATAATCAGCGAGTCGCGGTTACCTGCGACTCCGATGTTCCTCAACTGCTAACCGCAACCCGTATTCAATAGGTGCGCCTCATGTTCGCCAAGATTTCGATCCGCTTTAAGATTGTGTCGCTGTCCGGCCTTTGCCTGCTGATATTAATCAGCATCGTAGTTGGCCTAAGCATTCATCAAAACTCGAAAAGCGCCGCCCTGGTCAGCGGAAGGGTCGAAAACCTGCTTTCTGAAGATTTGCAGGCCCTTCTCATGGCGAAGGCCGGTGAGAAATCATCCGTGGTTAAGTCTGGGTTCAGCGATGCATCTGCAGTCTTGAACCAATTGTTTGAGCAAGTTCTTCAGATTGGACAAATCAAGACGTTGCCTCCTGAGACCATGCGCGAGGAGCTTAATCATGTCCTCCAGACAGCTGTGGGGCGTAATGGGCAGCTTTTGGGCATTTATCTAGTAATGGAGCCAAACTCAATTGCCGGCTCGGATGCCTCATTTAATGGAGATCTAGCTAAAGGGTCAAATGAGTCTGGTCGGCTAGCTACCTATTGGAGTAGAACTTCAGCGGGTGCAGTAAATACTCCAATTACTGAAAAAGACTTGGCCAATTCTGCCCTAGGAATCAGCGGCACACCTTACAACGCTTGGTATACCTGCCCTTCATTGACCAAGCAAACGTGCCTTCTTAATCCTTATGTTGACACCGTTGGCGGGGAGCCAACGCTGCTGACCACTATAGCTCGGCCGGTCATGGTCGATGGTGAAGTCATTGGAGTTGTCGGTGTTGATATCGCCTTACAGACTCTACAGAGTGCGGCTAAAAGCGCCAGCCGCGAGCTTTTTGATGGCTCCGGCAGCATGATAATCTTGTCTACTAGCGGTACGGTAGCGGCCAGCAGTAGCAAGCCAGGTATAATAGGACAGCCGCTCAGTTCACTGCCTCCAGATTATCAGACCGATATCGAAAGTCGTCGCCTAAAGGCCGCACCGATCGTGGCTATTCAAGACACGGTCATACGCGCAACGCTTCCTTTCGTACCTGTGCCGGGCGTTGAGCCGTGGACGTTGGTGATCGATCTTCCAGTAGGAGTTCTGAACAAGAACCTTTACCAGCTGCGAGAGCTTATGGCCACATCGGCAAATCGTAGTTTATGGATAGTACTGCCTTGCGCAGCGATTGCAGGATTATTAGGGCTATTCGCCATGTGGCTTGTTGCCTCCAATATTACTAAACCGTTAAATACTGTTGCCGCAAGACTCAAGAGCATTAGTGAGGGTGAGGGGATTTAACCCAGCGACTAATGCACAAGCAGCAAGATGAACTAGGTGCTTTGGTGGACGGCTTCAACGGATTTATGAATAAACTCCAACCCGTTATTAGGAAAATTAAGGATAGCGTTTCCGAAGCGAGGGGGACGGCAGATCAGGCTTCAGAAATTGCTCGATTGACTAGCCACGGGATGGAGTCGCAGTTTCGCGAGATTGACCAGGTCGCGACAGCTTCGAATGAAATGAGCACCACTGCGACTGAGGTTGCTTTGAGTGCATCCAACGCAGCAACTGCCGCTCAGGGCGCTGATCGGTTCACTAAAGAAGGCATTGCTGTCATTGCCCAAAGCACCCTTAGTATTCAAGCGTTAGCGCAAGACGTCAGCCATGCTGTGCTACAGGTGGAGACGTTAGCGGTGAATAGTGGGCAGATCGGGACGGTACTAGACGTCATCAGAGGAATCGCTGAACAGACGAATTTACTGGCGCTCAATGCCGCCATCGAAGCAGCGAGGGCGGGGGACAGCGGTCGTGGCTTTGCGGTAGTCGCCGATGAAGTTCGTAATCTGGCAAGGCGCACCCAAGACTCAGTTGAGCAAATTCGTGGTGTAATCCAGGATATACAGACCGGCACTCAAGCCGTAGTAACGACCATGCAATCCAGTCACTTGAAAGCTCAAGATAGCGCGGAGCGCATTCAAGATGCTTCCACTTCTCTGAATCGCATTTCAGAAGCTGTCTCTGTCATCACGGATATGAACATCCAGATCGCGAGCGCCGCTGAGGAGCAAAGCACCGTGGCTGAGGAAGTGAATCGTAACGTTTCAGCTATACGCCAAGTGACTGAAGCATTGAACAATCAAGCCAGTGAGTCTGCCCAGGTTAGCCACCAGCTTAATAAATTGGCCGATCAGCAAATGCATATAGTCTCTCAGTTCAAAGTTTAGCAAATCTGGTGTGTTTTGGGATAGTCGACTGTGGCATTACCGCACAACTCCGCTACGTACAATAATCGGAGATCTAAATGATATTTCTTACGGACATGCAGCGCGCGTACCTCTCGAATAGACGAGCCATCAGTTCAGATCTTGAAGGTAACGAAATATTTGTTGGCCTGACGCTTAAGGAATCAATGCGATTTAATTTTCTGAGTCAGTCACTTTTAGAGCAGGAGCAGCGTACTCAGGAAGACGTCGATGAGTATCTTCTTCTCGTCCTAAAGCACGAGCATAGCCGGCTCCAACTTCTAGGTTTAGCGATAGAAGCGCAGCAGAAAAGAATTATGCATCATTGAAAATCAACGAGGCCGCAAGTAAGTGCGACGGTTACTCAAACAGGCTTTATGAGCACCGCTAGCGTCATACTGATGAACTCGTCCTTTTTGCCGATCGTTGCAGCGGCCGCGCACTGCGTCCGACATTGTGATTCCTCCGTGTAAGAGGTCAGCGTAGCGGTCTGAGACTGTCGGGCAAGTTTTCGACACGGTCGAGTCTTGGCTGACCAAGTGATCTTGGTTTAACTAAAAAAGGGCCTTAAGCAAGGCCCTTTTTTATGCGGAGTAGTGCTTCATTGTCCCGCCTGATATCAAGGCGAAGATCGGTCACTACCGTGTCCTTGGGAGGTACGCAGCCAAGTTGATTCCGGGAGCGAGATTGATCGAGTTTGCAGGCAAAGGCCATGTCCCACAGATGGCAGCCCCGGCCAGTTTTAACAAGGTGTTGGTCAAAGAACTGAACTGCAGTTAAGACAATGACGCGGGGAGGGGGGAAAAAAAGCAAAACCCCGGAGGTTGGCCCTGCCGGGGGTTCTATGGTCTCCCTGTTTCCCTGATGGGAAGAGAACATCGCCAAAGTATATCAGTGCTCGCCAGTTTTTCGGTCAGCAGAGGGCGGGGGATATTGAGGTGCTCAGCGACACATTGAGAGGTGTCCGCACCTTCCAGACTGCAGGTATCTCCGCGCGACTCAGGATTCGTTCGGAAATGTTTACCATCGCCCGGCAAGCGTCGGCAGCGCTATGCGCCAGTCAAGATTGCCAACCAACTTTTCCAGTGTGTTGGCGGTATTCAAAGGAAGTCTTTTCGGATGTCGATAGTCGACCGTTCGCCAATATTCCGGTAGTTCTCCGTGAGCCACGCCTCGGCCTCGCGGCGTCCGATGTCGCGCAAACCGCAAAGGAAGTCCCAGTCCGCGTTGTACTTGCTGGACACGCTGAGCGCGCACATCGCCTCGTCGGACTTAATAGAGTGGATCAACATCTCTTTCATCTCGTTGCGATCGAGCTTACCTTGCTGAATGAGGTCGGTGACAAAAGCGATCGTGCGTAGCTCACGCATCAGCGACGAATTGAAGCTTATTTCACTGATGCGATTAAGGATGTCCGCAGCGGTAATGGGCACGCCAGGGCGGACGAGCGGGTTAATGTGGACGATCACCACATCGCGTGTATTGCAGTTGTAGATCAACGGGAAAATAGCCGGGTTCCCCATATAGCCGCCATCCCAGTAGTTCTGCCCGTCAATCGTGACCGCCTGGAACAATGTCGGCACACAGGCCGAAGCAAGCACCGCTTCAGCGCAGATGTCCTCGCCCGTGAAGATGCGTATCTTCCCCGTCTCGACATTGGTTGCGCACAGATAGAGGTGGAAAGGGCATTGGCTTCGCAAGGCGGCAAAATCTACCTGCCTCTCCAGCACCTCCCGTAGCGGACTCAAATTGCGGCGATTGAACTGGTAAGGTGAGAAGATACGAAGCGTCATATCCGCGAACGTATACATGGGTGAATAGTCCAACCCAAAGCTGTGCTTCCCTTTCAACCACGGCATCCAACGCAACGGGTTATAACGCTCGGCGGACTGCGCCACGGCGTACCAGAAATCGTGCAGCGCCTGGCGTGCGCCGACCTCGCCATCTTGCAGCATGCCAGAGGCAAGTACGACGGCATTCATCGCGCCGGCACTGGTTGCGCTCACCCCTTCAATGGCAAGCCTGCCGTCCTCGAGCAACCGATCGAGCACGCCCCAGGTGAACGCACCGTGCATCCCGCCGCCCTGCAAAGCCAGCGCGACCGGTTTACGCTCATCACTGCTCCGAGGCTTTCCGTTCTTCGTCATTCGAGGTCTCCTCGTCGGAGCTGATCCGAATCGGAACTTGCTGCGGCGCTTCGTCCCGTCACGCGCTTGCCGACGACACGCCGATGCTCCATTCAGCACCATGCGTTATCGATCGTTCACTCCCCGCTTGATGCCCATGCATCGAGCAGCGCCTTGGCTTGTAGTAAATCAACGCTGTCGAAGCCTTCGGTGAAAAAGCTGTAAATGTCCGCCAGCATTAGCCTGGCTGCCTCTTTGTCTCGTGTTGCCCAAAGCTGAGCAAGACTCAGCATGGCTCGTAGTTCGAGTGATTTTGCCCCTTGTTTTCGAGCGATCGTGATCGCCTTTTGAAAGCAGGTTTCCGCTTCCCGTTGCATGGGGGAATCCTGTCCGCCTTCGTCTAGACATTGAAGGGTAAGAGTTCCTTTGAGCCGGTACAGCTCTGCTTCGTAAAAGTGCTCGCCTGTTCGGTTCACAATAGCCAGAGCGTCGGTCAAGGCATCCAATCCTGCCTGTGGCTGTCCGGCGCGTCCGTGAGCTTCGGCCAGCAGTGCTAGAAAATATGAACATCCAAATTCTGCTCCGCTTGCTTGGTAAGTAGCGATACCTTTGGTTATCTGTGCGATTCCCTCGTTAATGTTTCCCTGCTCGGCGCGAGCCCAACCTTGAAGAATATTCCCCCACACCAAATAAAACGGAAACCCTCGTTCGAGTGAAAGCTTGATGGTGGCATCTGCACACTCCTCGGCGAGTTGTACGTCGTGGCGAAGCTGTCCCAGTATCGACGTAGCGGAGAGGGTGAAGGCCAAGCTAATTGGGTGGGAAATCTTCTTGTCCAGAGCAAGGGTATGCCGGCTGCGGGTGCTTGCTTGATCGGGGAAACCCAAGTACCAAAGACTCCAGGCCGACAGTGTTATGGCGTAGCCTGGATCTATGCCGTATGTAATGGCATGGATGCGATGACGGTCTGGGAGGTAGAGGGCTCGCGCCTGCTCCTGATGGTCATGGGCATTATGCAGATCACCTTGGTAAAACAATGTCTCTCCGAGTGCCGCATGGGCTTCCACGAGTAAGTCCGGATCCTGCGCGGTTTGCGCGATACTGAGCAATCGTTCAGCCAGTTCGCAGGCAGTTGCGTATTCCGCACGCAACTCGTAGTAAGTCCATAGCCCCAACAGCGCAGGGAAAAGCGAGTCGTCGCCTACTTGCGCGCATAGCGCCAGTGCACGGGTGTAAGTAGCCGCTACCTCGGGCGCACCATAGCCTCGGACAGCCATTAAGGCTGGCCCTAGAGCAAGTAGCAATGTCAGTTCCTGATGAGCTCGCGCGGGCGTATCGGGCAATTGCTTAAGTAATTCCAGCGCAGCGTCGAGGTGACGCATTGCGTCAAGATGGGCGGAATGCTGGAGGGCCTGTTGCCCGGTACGATGCAGGTATTCCACAGCCTTCGGGACATTGCCGCTCAGCTTGTAGTGATGCGCCAGTTCGCTGCAGTAATCTGTGATGCGAGTGGGGAACAGTGCCTCGATGGCCTGCGCTGTGCGCTCATGCAGCGCGCTACGCCGCTCCGTGAGAAGCGAGTGACCCGCGACCTCCTGGGTCAGCGCATGCTTGAACGAATACTCCACCTCCGGAAATGTGGGTCGTTGGTAAATGAAGTCTGCGGCCTCCAGTCGGGCGAGCAGATTGCACAAATCGTTGTCTATCCGAGCTTCCTGCCCTTCACAGATGCACTGGATCAGACTGAACGGGAATTCTTTGCCGATAACGGCAAGGGTTTGTAGCAACTCCTTTTCCGCGACTGGGAGCCGATCGATACGGGCTGCGAGCACACCCTGCACTGTGGTGGGAATATGCAGCGAAGCCGGAGTTTGTTCGATCCGATACTGACCGGGTTCACCCAGCAGCAATTTCTCCTCTAGCAGTGTTTGGATCACTTCCTCCATGAAAAACGGGTTGCCCTCCGTCTTATCCAGGATGAGCTGTTTGAGGGGAGGGAGGGTGGGATCGTCCCCAAGCAGGGTCGCGAGTAGTGTCTGTGCATCTGCCGGGCCCAACGGTTCGAGCCGCAATTGGCTGCAATGGCCTGCGCGTGTCCACTCAGGCTGATACTCGGGCCGGTAGTTCACGAGGAGCAGGATCGGGGTGCTCGTCAACCGGTAGATTAGGTACGCGAGGAATGCTTCGGTCTCACAGTCCAGCCATTGCAAATCCTCGAACAGCAGCTCGATCGGTTGATTACGGCTTTCACGCGCCAGTAGTTGAGTTATCGCATCGAAGGTGCGAACACGCCGGATCTGAGGATCCATTTCCGCGAGTGCTGAACTGTGTTCGCCGATACCCAGCAGGTAGAGCAGGTAAGGCACGAGATCCTCGAAGCTTCGCTCGAGCGTAAGGGTCTTGCCCATGACCTTTTCCAGGCATCGCCGCTCGTCATCCTGGACGGTGATCTGAAAATAGTTGTTCAGAAGCTCGATGAGTGGGAAATAGGCAAAGGCCTTGCCGTGCGACACCGAGAATGTCTCCAGCACCAGACAGCCGCACCGCGAGCGTTCCTTGAACTCATGAAATAGCCGTGACTTCCCGACTCCGGCCTCGCCTACCACCGCGACGACTTTACTGTGGCCCGCTTTGGACTGCTCGAGCGCCTGATGCAGGTGGTCGAGCTCGACCTGGCGGCCGACGAACCTGGCCAGCCCGCGATGAGTCGACAGTTGGAGACGCGTGCGCAACGCGCCGAGCCCCTGCACCTCATACACAACGAGGGGATCGGGGATGCCTTTGACTTGGGCGGCCCCCAGAGCCTTGAATTCGAAATAACCCTCCGCCAGCTTGTAGGTGGGCTCGCTCACCAGGATCGACGAGGGTGCGGCGATTCCTTCCATCCGGGATGCGATGTGGATCGTGTTCCCGACCGGATCGTAATCGGTGTGCAGATTGTCCGTGCGGATCGAACGCACGACGACCTCGCCGGTATGGATGCCGACGCGGATTTGCAGCGGAATGCCTTTCTCCAGGCGAATGCGGTCACCATGTCGGTGTATCGCCTGCTGCATGCGCAGTGCCGCATACAATGCCCGCTGCGGATGATCCTCATGGGCGATGGGGGCGCCGAACAGCGCGAGTATGCCATCACCCAGTGTCTTGGCCACGTAGCCTTCGTAGTGGTGGACGGCTTCCATCATCAGCGCGACGACTGGCTCGATCAGGCGGTGAGCCTCTTCCGGATCGAGGTCATGGATCAACGCCGTGGAACCGGCCATGTCGGCAAATAGTGCCGTGATGGTCTTACGCTCACCGGCGGTCTCGCCCCGGGCTTCCATGGCCGCTTGTTCGGCGCGGATGCGCTCGGCAAGGTGATGGGGCGTGTAATGAATAGGCGCGGGAGAGGGCTCTGAAACAGGCTCGGAACGCTGTGATGGCGCAGCAGGCGCATCTGTCAGCGGCGCGCCGCACTCACTGCAAAATTTGGCGGACAGGCCCGCCTCGTGACCACAGCGCGGACAGCTGCGAGACAACCTTACGCCGCACGCTTCACAGAAGCTGGCCTCGGAGGGACTCTCGAATCCGCAGTTTGCGCAGCGCATACGACCTCATTACTTTTGCACGCATTTAAGAAGACCACCCGAACAGTCGGAAAGCGTGACAAAAATCTGGTGGAAGATAGGCTGAAATCATCGGGTCAGCAGGACATGAACTCCCATCCATCGACTAATGAAATGGTGGCTCTCTGAGACGATGGAACGTCCTGTGACCCTCTGTTTAAAGATAGTTTGTTCTATCGTACTGAGAAGAAAAATCGCTTACAGAGGAATACCGCTGATATCGTCATCCGCGAAAAAGCGAGACAAGGTGAGCAGAGCAACCTTCCTGCTTTGAACGCTGCTACGAAGCTGCGCGGGCAAGGTGATGGTGGTTGAGGTTTTCGCCGTCGTGGCTGATGAGGTTCGTAACCTGGCCAAGCGAACGCAAGACTCCGTAGAGCAGATTCGAGGCGTTATTCAAAAGATTCAGACTGGTATCCAGGCGGTGGTCACTACTATGCAAATAGTCATACCAAAGCCTAGGACAGCGCCGGGCAAATTCAGGAATCGTCCCTAGTTTTGGATCATATCTCTCAGGCTGTTTCTGTCATTACGGATATGAACATCCAGATTGCAAGTGCAGCCGAGGAGCAGAATACTGTGGCTGAGGAAGTGAACCACAATGTCTCCGCTATCCGTTAAGTCACAGAGGCATTGAGCAATCAGGCGAGTGAATCTGCGCGGGTCGGCGACAGTCTAGCTCTGACTGACCAAGTGAGTTTGGTTTGAGTGTAAAATCGTCATTTGATATGGTGTTGTGAAAAGCTTAGTCATCTGCACAACGCCTAAAATGCTCCATATCGAAAGATACGGAACATTTTTCGTTATTGCTCACATCCAAAGAAAGAACTGTGACTATTCACCTTCACTAAGACGGAGGTCAAAAAACTGTGTGAGTCTGTTATCGGGCAACATAGCCGCCGTCAATCATCAAGCTGCTGCCCGTTACGAAGCTCGAGTCGTCCGATGCGAGAAACAACACTGCTTTTGCAATCTCTTCAGGTTCTGCAAATCTATTTAGGGCATGCAGAGATCCCAGTGAGGGGTCTGCAGCTAAATCTGCTCTCCCCATGTCCGTCATTACGTATCCGGGACAGACGGCGTTAACTCGGATACCGTGGACTGCATATTCCAATGCCAAGCTTTTTGTCAAACCAATCAAGGCGTGCTTCGAAGTGTTGTACGAAGAGGCCCCTACACAAGCGACATGACCCATTATGGAGGAAGTATTTACAATTGCTCCTCCACCGGATTTCATCATCTCGATGATTACCTCGCGAGATAATAAGAATGCTGCATCAAGGTTGATATTCATAACCCTTCGCCAGCTATCAAGTTTGGTTTCGTGAGCTAAGCCTGGCAGAGCAATCCCTGCGTTATTGAATAAAATGTCGATCCGGCCGTACGTGCTGAGGGTTTTTTGAACTGCGGCTATAATCTGCTGCTCAGAGGAAACGTCACATTGGATAAATAATGCGTCATGTCCGAGTTTTTCGAGTTCCTGCTGAAATGCACAACCGATCACGGAATTTATGTCAATAATGACAACTTTTGCTCCATGGTCTGCAAACAAACGAACTGAAGCTGCGCCGATACCTACTGCACCGCCGGTTATAATGGCTACTTTATTTTCAAGCTTTTTTAGGGGGTTGGACATCAGCTTGGCCTCTTATAGTTGTTAGCGATATATTTAAGTTTCGATAAATATGCTTATAGAGAGTTATTTTTTTCTGTGCGCCGCTCTAGGGTCATAGTCAAAAAATAAGTCCCACTATCCCTAGAATACATCAAATCGCTGCATGTCTTATCCGAAATTGGCAAGCGAAGAATGCTTTTCTGTGTGGGGAGGTCGCAAGGTTGCCCGAGTGTCAATGCGGCTTGATCTGGATGCGCTAGGTCTCGATTTTAGTACGAAGATCGGAAACTACAATGTGCATGGTGAAAAATATAAAAAACTTCATTATAGAGGCGAGATTAAAGTAGTTTACATATGACTTCGCAGCTTTGAGTCGCACATCGAAGAGTTTTGAAGTAGTTGGGACGTTGGCAATGGTTAGGATAAGAATCCGGAGGTTGACATTGTTGGGGGTCTATGATTATGCCTTCCTGTGGAGAAGGAGGCATAATCATAGTATATTCTCGCCTGTTATCTATTGGTGATGCTTGGCAGTTGCAAACGATACCTCGATCAATTTAGAAGAACGATGGGATGGCATTGTTCTTTGGAGATTAAACAAGAGGAGGAACCGTCAAAATGGTCGAGCATTCGAGCAAGGAGCGGCGCTGGGTATCGGCGTACAGTTTGAGTTCGTCGATCACCGGGCAGCCCAGCGCTTTCTCGAACTCCTCTTGGTTTGAGTTGCCGGCGTAATGGCTTTGTGAATCGTCACCCAGGTTGGATTGGAAGATTCCCGCAGCGCTAACGGGGAGAAAGTCTTCATACACCAGCGGCTCGAACTGAATATGTCCTTGGGCAATCAGTTCTTCTCGGGAGGTTGGCCGATAAGCATTGCTACGCGACGCAATGCCTCGTTGTGTCGGGAAATATCGAAAGTACGCGAGACCTTTATTGTGCAGATCAGTGTAATTATCTGGAAATTCTTTGAAGTGCTTTTCTAAGAGCTCGGTGTATTTTTCAGCGTTATATTCGGAGGGAAACTCACCTAACTCTGCTCGTGCAGAATTCAGCAGGGTATCGTACAAGGCACGGCCTTTTGGCGTGAGCGCTGCACCACGCTGTTCAATTTCCCCAAAGCGAGCCGTATGGCTACCGTTCGAACAAGCGTTTTGGTCAGTGAAAGCAATGGGTTCTTGAAGAGCTTTGAAACTGGTTTGCCGGAGCAAAATTGGGCATTCACGGCGAGGTGGCCCTTCGATAACTGCCTTCGGCGTGATGCCTTTTTTTGGCATTCCGTCCTGGATGATGTCGATGTCCAGAGTCCGGGGAGTGAGGTGGTTTATATGCGGGCCTTTGAAAGCGACGACATCGGCTATGAGCCTATGTTGATCATGCAGGCGTTGATATTCTTCTGCCGTGACTGTCGCTTCATGATGCCAGCGGAATGTCTCTATCGCCTCCTGTACAAATTCTTGAGCATCTTTGGCATCGAGGCCACCATTTGATTCGAATTTCTCGATCAATGCCAAGGCGTTCGGTGTGAATATTTCACGCTTGTCTAGGATTCTCTGAGCCAGGTTGCGAATTTCTTCGTTTTCGATCAGATCAAGACGAAGGAGAGAAGTGAATACACGGAATGGGCATTTTTGTAAGGATGCTTCGTGTACGGCACGAAATGCAGTGGAGTGCACTGGAACACCGGCGGGGGTGAGATCGTAGTACCCTACTGGTTGCATACCCATCACTGAGAATAACCTTGCAATGGTTGCTAGCTCTTTGGCAGTTCCGACGCGGATTGCTCCATGGCGCTCCATGTCTAAACGTTCAATCTCGCCCGTTTGATTCAAATAATCAGCAACCGTCTGGTTCGCCCCCAGAACATGTTGGTTGGTCTGTGCAACAAGTTCCATTAGAGTTCCGTAGAGTGGTACTTCGTCTTTGTACATCTCGGACATGGCGTAGGAAAATTGAGAGCGAATTTCGTCTGGGTTTACAAAACTAGGGTTGTTCATCTAAGGAACTCCTTACTGAATATATACGAGGCTTTAGCACTCGAGCTCAAGAAAATGAGTAGTGTGTATTTATTTTGCGCACTATTCTGTAGCGGCACAAACGAAGAATACTCAGTACTTCATTCCCTCAGCTATGACGATAGAGTAAATTTATGAATGGCCTCTAACTTGATTAGAGCGTACTAATGCAATGCCTTTAAGAGAGCGGTAGTTATAAAACTCTAGGATTTCATATGGTATAAAAGTGCCTGAAGAGGATGGCGTATTTTTACATCACCAAACCGCTTCACCTGACTCCGGCAAGAATAACCGTTGGCCAGTAGCTTTCCGCTGGTTTTGTATTTCTCCACGGCAGGTTGCCATGACAGGTCGTAGATTTTCTTGGAGGTTTCATAGTTTTTGGACTCGTGCCCGTAGGTACCAGACATCCCGCAGCAACCGGTGGAAATAACCTTTAAGTTCATGCCAAATTTTTCGAAAACTGTTTGCCAAAGGGCAGTACTTGCCGGACTATTCGTTTTTTCGGTGCAATGAGCCAACAGCAAGTATGGGTCTTGGGAGGCTGAAAAATTATTGATCACTGGTGCTCCAACTTCAAAAATCTTGGCCAACCATTCCTGCGGCAGGAATACCATCGGGCAAGGGTTTTCAGCTGAAAGCTTTGAATACTCTTGGCGATAAACAAGTGTCATTGCGGGATCCAGACCTACTAGGGGGATACCGAATTTGTCCAGCTCGCTCAACCTGGCCGAACTTTTTCTAGCTGTTTTTTCAAACGCTCCCAGAAAACCCAAAACTTGGAGGGGTTTTCCGTTTGGCGAAAATGGAGCGAGGTAAATGTGGTATCCGATCTTGGATATCAACTCGATCCAGTCAGACACAACCTGGGTTTCGAAATACCTGGTAAACGCATCCTGTACCAAAATGACGCTTCGTTTGCGCTCGCTATCGGTCAGTGATGACAGCGTCTCTGGCGTAGCGATTTTGGCTTTAGCTTTTTTGAGCGCTTCGGCCAAGCTGACGTTGCTGAGCAACGGGCTGTCTACCATTCCTCCGTATTTCTTTAGGAAAAGGCTGATGGGCTTCGCACTCATGAGGGAGTTGTAGAGCCAAGGCACTTTTGCAAAATACGGTATCGTGAACTCCAAGGATCCAATCAAATAGTCTTTGAGAGGACGGAAGTAGCGTGTGTGGTAAAGCTCCAAAAAACGAGACCGGAACTCAGGTACATTCACCTTAACGGGGCACTGACCGGCGCAAGATTTACAGGCCAAGCAGCCCGACATTGCATCGAACACCTGATGGGAGAAATCTTCCTCGGAGCCTCGCGACTTAATGCTTGTTTTCACCTTTCTCAACAGACCGACAACAACGTTTTCGTCTTTCGCACGTTGCGCTACTTTGAGAACGTCGACGCCAGCATTCCCTTGAATCCTTAGCCATTCACGAATCAGGGACGCACGCCCTTTTGGTGAGTGAACGCGTTCCCTCGTGGCTTTCCAAGAAGGGCACATCGCATCATTTGGATCAAAGTTGTAGCAAGCACCGTTTCCGTTGCAGTGCACAGCGCTCTCGTAGCTTTGCCAGACTCGCTCATCGATCTGACGATCGTACTCACCCCGCATAGGCACTTCGTCAATTTTGAGAAGTTGCTCATTGCTATTGAGTGGTGTCGCAATTTTTCCAGGATTGAGCTGGTTGTAAGGGTCGAAGGCTGCCTTCAACTGCTGCAGGACGGGGTAAAGCTTGCCAAAGAATTTTGGAGCGTATTCCGATCGAACACCTTTTCCGTGCTCGCCCCACAATAAGCCTCCGTACTTGTGTGTCAGCTCCGCGACGCCATCAGAAACCGTTCGCACGAGAGAGGCTTGAATTGGGTCTTTCATATCGAGAGCAGGGCGGACATGGAGTACGCCCGCATCGACGTGGCCGAACATTCCGTATTGCAGATTATGCGAGTCCAGCAGCTCGCGAAATTCAGCGATGAAATCCGCCAGGTTCTCTGGTGGTACAGCAGTGTCCTCAACAAAGGGTTGAGGACGAATTTCGCCTTTCACATTACCAAGCAGACCAACGGCGCGCTTTCGCATCGAGTAAACGCGAGAAATAGCTTGTGCGCCTTTGGCTAGCGTATGCCCAATACGCTCAACGCTTTGGTCTGAGGATAGGTGGGCAAGGAAGTCGTTAACGGTGGCTTCCAAGGCGGTGGCGTCATCCCCGTTGAACTCGATGAGATTGATGCCCAATGTCGGGCGTTGCTTGTTGGGCGGAAAGTATTCGGCCACGTCGTGCCAAACAATGTCCTGCATTGCGAGACCCAGTACTTTGGAGTCTACAGTCTCAATAGATAGTGGTTTGAGGGCCATCAGCGCACGCGCGTCGCGCAAAGCCTCCATGAAGCTCGCGTACGAAACATTGATGAGCGTTGAATGCTTGGGTATGGGTAAAACGTTGAGTTTGGCTTCCAAAACGAAGCCAAGCGATCCTTCAGAACCACATAAAATATTGTTCAGATTGACCAGTCCACGCTTGTCGCGGATGTGAGCCAGGTCGTACCCAGTCAAGCAACGATTGAGCTTGGGAAACGTTTTATCGATAAGATCCCCATGTTCCTTATGAATATCGGTTACGCACCGATGTACTTGGCCAACGATGCCTGGAGCTGCACTGTTTTGTTGGAGCTCACCCTCATTGAGGGGCTTGCTGTGCAGCGCGTAGCCGCCCAAGAGCATGCTCTTGAGCTCTAGGACATGATCTCTGGTTTTGCCATACGTGCAGCTCCCCTGTCCGCTAGCATCGGTGTTGATCATGCCGCCGATAGTGGCCCGATTCGAAGTTGAAAGCTCAGGTGCAAAGAACAAACCATGAGGTTTCAAGGCCGCGTTAAGCTGGTCTTTGACAACTCCAGCCTGTACGCGAACCCAACGCTCTTCGACATTAATTTCCAGAATTTGATTGAGATGCTTCGAAAGGTCGACGATCAAGCCGTGGGTTAAGGACTGCCCATTTGTACCGGTACCACCGCCTCGCGGGGTGATAACAATTTGCCGAAATTCCTTCTGCGCAACAAGTCGAGTCAGTATTTGGATGTCATGGACATCACGAGGAAACAGCGCCGCTTGTGGCAAGCGCTGGTAGATCGAGTTGTCAGTCGCGAGCACCGTACGATTGGCGTAGTCAGGAGTTATTTCTCCCCTAAAGCCTTGCGCATGGAGAGTATCGAGGAAAGTACGATAGATCTTTGTCAGCTCTACCGGTGCAGCAATCTGGGCAATCATTTTTTAGAGAATTCCAGCCAGGCAGGTCTCGAATATATCGAGACCTTCGTTCAAAATTTCTGGTTCGGTAGTCAGAGGTGGCAGTAGTCGAATGATGTGTCGAGACTTTCCGCTGGGCATGAGAAGCAGACCATTCTTTCGGGCGCTCTCAAGTAACTGCGCTAGTACCGACGTAGCTGGCTTTCCTTCAGGAGTAACGAGCTCGATACCCCTCATAGCACCAACCCCGGTCAACCTTCCGAGATAAGGGGAGAGCTTCTTTTGCTGCCATGTTAGGTACCGACTTTCGATTGTCTTTTCCTGATGCTCGCCCCAAGAGGAAAGGTTGGCGTCTGTCATCTCATCTAATGTGGCCAGAGCTGCAGCACAAGCTATCGGGTTGCCAGAATAAGTCCCACCCAAGCCACCTTTCGGTAAGGTGTCGAGCAGTTGTTTTTTACCAACAACAGCACCTAGCGGAAGACCGCCGGCAATGCTTTTGCCTAGTAGTATCAAATCAGGTTCGATACCCAACCGGGTGAAGGCAAAGCGTTGACCAGTTCGACCGAATCCTGACTGAATTTCATCAACGATTAAAAGAATGCCCTTTTCGTCGCAAAATTTTCGCAACGCTTGAGCGAACTGAGGGTCGAGAGCAAGAAATCCGCCTTCACCTTGGACGGGTTCGAGAATGAAGCAGGCAACTTCATCGACGTCGATCTCGACGCTGAACAGCCGATCCATCGCTTTGAGTGCTTCCTGCGACGTTACTCCAGTGTCCTCACTCGGGTAGGGAAGGTGATAAACAGGGCCTGGCAACGTGCCAACACGCTGTTTGTAGGGTGCAACTTTCCCGTTCAAATTCAGAGTGGCCAGTGTACGTCCATGGAAGCCACCATCGAATGCTATGACCGCTGTGCGGCCGGTAGCTGCACGAACAATTTTCAGCGCATTCTCTGCTGCCTCGGCGCCACTGTTGGTCAACATGCCACTGACCGGATAGGACACGGGGATGAAATCCGTAAGTCGAGCCATCAGTTTCTTATAGGGCTCGTGAGGCACCGCATTGAATGCGTAGTGCGTCAACCTAGAGACTTGTTTGCAGACGGCCTCGACAATCCGTGGGTTGCAGTGACCTAGATTCAGAACGCCGATACCGCCTACGAAATCGATATAGCGCCTACCGTCTGTATCCCATACCTGCGCGTTGATGCCGTGGGTCAACGTGATCGGATGGACGATTGCGATGGACTCGCTGATGGGAGAGTTTGTCATGAGTGCGCGCTCCCCACTTCTTTTGCCGACAAGTCTTCTCTCTGATTTTTATCGTGTAAAAAAACGGAAAGCGTCGAGCTTGTGGGCGTAGTCCATTGGCAGTTTTCTGTGGCAAGCATTCGCATTTTGGTGTTCCTGGCTGCATAGGATTTTTTCTATCTAAGCGAGGAATGCTTGGTCACGACAAGCGAAAAGAAATTACAGAATCATTCCGTAAACTCTTGAATCGTCAGAATGGGTATTTTCCGAGTTTGGCTTGTTCCAGTACCCAGTCCACAAAATTGCGTACCTTTGGGATGTCAGCGGCGTGTTCTGAATAGGCCATGAAATGCGATCCGGTGCTGTGAACGGAGTAGTCCCAAGCTACGACCAATTTCATTTCGGCGATCTCGTCAGCGACAAGAAATTTTGGTACCAAAGCCACTCCACAGCCTGCTTGAGCTGCACGTATACACATATAGAAAGTGTCAAAGCGTGGCCCGTGGTAGCTGTTTTCAGTATGTAGATCCTGCTCAAGAAACCATTCGTGCCAAGCCTCAGGTCGAGAGGTACATTGCAGCAAGACCAGGTCAGTAAGGTCAGCTGCGCTATTGATCGATCTATTTTCAAGGGTTTCCGGAGAGCACACAGGAACAACATCTTCTCCGAAAAGCTTGGTGCAGACGGCCCCAGGCCAAGAGCCCTGTCCGAAGAAAAAGGCCACATCTGCCTTAGCCTTTAGCAGATCGAAGGGCTCCAGCTCGCTGCGAATTTCGAGGTGGATATTAGGGAAGCGCTTACTGAAACCTTTTAGGTTAGGTACTAGCCAGCGTGCCCCAAAGGTCGGTTGGGTTGCCACCCTCAGGACTTCTGTCTCGCCTCCGTAAGAAAGTATGTACCGACTCGACATATCAACCTGGGTCAATATTTTGTCGACCTCCGCAAGGTAGAGCTCGCCGGCAGGTGTGAGTTGGAGGCGTCGGCGTACCCTGTGAAAGAGATGATGTCGCAGCATTTCCTCCAGTTGCGCAACTTGCTTGCTGACTGCGCTCTGGGTCAAATGGAGCTCTTCAGCGGCACGAGTGAAACTTAAGTGACGAGCTGCTGCTTCGAAACACTGAAGGGCTGCCATGGAGGGAGTAAGACGTTTGGACATATCTGTCTCAATCTGGTGAAAGTCGACTTCATTAGCTCAGGGAATGATGTGCTGAGCAAACGTCGTTTGTTGAACGACAGGATCGGATTAATACTGACCCAGATCGATAATTACAACCACCATCAGATGCAGGAGAGAAAAATGGTTGATGGACTGCTCAAAGGCCTTGGCGTTTCTGAGGCTGCATTCACGAATGGCGGCTATCCCATTCATACACCTATCGATGGCAGCCAGATCGCTTCCGTCACTTTAGAGGACAAGGCTGCAGTCGCTAAAAAGATCGATCTTGCGCATCAGGCCTTCCTGGCTTGGCGAGATGTACCGGCGCCGCGTCGTGGCGAACTGGTTCGTGTGTTCGGCGAAGTGCTGCGTAAGAACAAAGACCAGCTTGGTGAATTGGTATCGGTCGAAACTGGCAAAATCTACCAGGAAGGTCTGGGTGAAGTTCAGGAAATGATCGACATCTGCGATTTCGCTGTTGGTTTGTCTCGCCAGCTGTACGGTTTGACTATCGCCTCTGAACGCCCGGGTCACCACATGCGTGAAACCTGGCAGCCACTCGGCGTGGTTGGTGTTATCAGCGCGTTTAACTTTCCCGCAGCAGTGTGGGCCTGGAACACTACCTTGGCATTGGTTTGCGGCAACTCTGTGTTGTGGAAACCGTCCGAGAAAACGCCTCTGACTGCCTTGGCATGCCAGGCGCTTTTCGAGCAAGCGCTGAAAATCTTCGGCCAGGCTCCAGAAGGACTCAGTCAACTGATCATCGGTGATCGGGAGGCCGGTGAGGTTCTGGTTGATGACCCACGCATTCCGCTAATCAGCGCTACGGGCAGTACCCGCATGGGGCGTGAAGTTGGCCCACGTGTGGCAGCTCGTTTTGGCCGAAGCATTCTCGAACTCGGTGGCAACAACGCCATGATTCTGGCGCCTAGTGCTGACCTTGATTTGGCAGTACGTGGCATCTTGTTCAGTGCTGTGGGTACCGCTGGCCAGCGCTGCACGACGCTGCGTCGTCTGATCGTGCACCGCTCGATCAAGGATGAAGTTGTTGCTCGAGTGAAAGCCGCTTACTCCAAGGTGCGTATCGGTGATCCACGTAAGGACAATCTGATTGGGCCACTGATCGATAAGCTAGCATTTGATTCGATGCAAGGTGCTTTGACCCAAGCGAGAGATGAAGGTGGTCAGGTCTTCGGGGGTGAGCGTCAGCTGCAGGATCAGTATCCGAACGCCTATTACGTCGCGCCAGCCATTGTAGAAATGCCCGGTCAGTCCAACGTCGTTCGTCACGAAACCTTCGCGCCGATTCTGTATGTGTTGGCGTATGACGAGTTCGAAGAAGCGCTTCGTCTTAACAACGAAGTTCCGCAAGGCCTGTCGTCCTGCATCTTCACTTTGGATGTGCGCGAAGCCGAGCGTTTCCAAAGCGCGTCCGGCAGTGATTGCGGTATCGCCAACGTCAACATCGGTACCAGTGGTGCCGAAATTGGCGGTGCGTTCGGCGGCGAGAAAGAAACCGGTGGCGGTCGTGAGTCCGGCTCGGACTCTTGGAAAGCCTACATGCGTCGTCAGACCAACACTATTAACTATTCTCGCGAGTTGCCGCTGGCTCAAGGAATTGTGTTCGACTGACAGAAACTACTCCCCGCACCGTTTTTGGTGCGGGGGGTGGTGGAGATGAAAGTAGGCGTCTTGTATTTGAACTTGTAAATTTCACAGCCTGAAAGACAAAACTCGAGAAAGGCTAAAATACATAATAGAAATATCGCATTGTTTGTTGTGTTTGTATCTGCCAGCGTGTTCGTAATAGGGGCTTTACCATGGACACTAAAAAAGTGACGAAGACGACTGTCAAATCTTGGATGGCAATCGCTCCACTATTGGTTACCGCTATTATCTTAATGGTGCAGTTTTTTGTTTTCGATGATTTTACTCCCCACATTCCTCTGATCATCGGAATTCTACTCTGTGGTTTTTTTTCCAAGATCAATGGTGGGCGGTGGCGTGACCTCGAATCATCAATGCTTGAAGTGGTATCAGTAGGCATTCCTGCAATATACATTCTGATGTCTGTAGGAATGCTCATCAGCGCATTGATCGCAGCGGGTACCGTTCCAACGCTTATTTATTACGGGTTCGGTTATTTAAGTGCGGACTCTTTTCTGGTTGTGGCTTGCCTGTTTAGCTTACTAATTTCGCTCGCAACCGGGAGTTCCTGGGGAGCCATTGGAACGGTTGGTCTCGCTCTGATGGGGGTGGGTGAAGGATTAGGTCTACCTGCTTATATGACTGGTGGAGCACTGGTATCAGGCGCATTTATTGGCGACAAGATGTCTCCACTCTCTGGGACTACGAATCTAACATCAGTAGTCTGTGGCACGGAGCTATGGAGTCATCTTAGAGCAATGATGGCTACAACTATTCCTGCATTACTGGTTGCATTAGGTCTGTATGCATGGCTCGGGAACGGATATAGAAATGTTGATATTGATAGGATGGGCGTTGAGATAGTTCGCGATGTGCTTTCTGGTCAGTATCATCTTGGCCTGATAACGCTACTTCCTCTGATTGTAATTATAGTATTTTCCTTTTTTAGAGCTCCAGCCTTGCCAGCGATATTGGTAGGCGTGAGTCTCGCATGCACGGTGGCTTATTTTCAGCAAGATTGTGAAATAAAGCAATTGTTCCAAGTTCTGAAAAACGGGTATGTAAGTACCACAGGTATCGAAGCTGTGGATAAGCTTTTAAGCAAAGGCGGTCTCATGTCCATGGCGTGGGTTATTACGTTGATGCTTTTGGCTTTAGCCTTTGTAGGCGCTATTGAGTTTTGTGGGGCGCTAAAGGTAATTAAGCTGCGGTTGGATAAAGTAATAATAGGTCGTTTTTCGCTTGTGTTTTTCAGCCATTCATTTGTGCTTGCGGTCGCAGCGTTAGTTGGTGAGGTGTACACATCAATTGTTCTTCCTAGTAGAATGTTGAAAGATAAGTACGGATCTATGGGCTATAAGCCAACCACTCTTTCTAGATGTGTGGAGGACTGCGCAACATTGTGCTCGCCCTTGATTCCTTGGAATATAGGTGGCGCCTTTGTTTCCACAACAATCGGTGTTCCAACTATCCTTTATGCTCCGTTTGCTTTTGCTTGCTGGTTGGCCCCATTGTTTGGATTGATATTGGCTCTTTTCGGTAAATTTATTCCTCGGGTTGATGATGCTCTGGTGACCCAGCCAGAGATAAAGTCTCAAGAAAATGTAAGCCCTATTCCAGACATTTTGGTTTTATAAATACGGTATCCACCGCCCAGTAAGTGGTAGAGAGGTTTTTCATGATTGAGCTACGTCGAGAGTGTCTCTGGGAGCATGTAACACCTCAGAAGGCATCACCAGTGCAGCTAGAAGGCACCATCAAGGTAGACGTCTGTGTGATCGGTGCTGGGATCACGGGACTATCTGCTGCGTTAAACTTACTCGAAAACGGGAAGAGCGTCGCCATACTTGAGGCCCACAAGGTAGGTCACGGTGGATCTGGACGCAACGTTGGGCTCGTCAATGCCGGTACCTGGATCCGACCAGATGACGTAGAAGCTACGTTAGGAAATAAAGTTGGGGCTCGTCTCAACAAGATTCTGGGAGACGCACCTGCCCAGGTCTTTTCCACAATTAATAGATTGGGTATAGATTGCCAAGCACGTAACGATGGGACTCTGCACATGGCTCATAACGCCTCAGGGGTTGCAGACCTGCAAGCGCGCCATGATCAGTGGCGCCGTCGAGGGGCTAACGTTGAACTTTTGACTGGTTCCGAATGTGCAGAGTATTGCGGAACGGATAAGATTTCGGCAGCTCTGCTAGATCGCCGGGCGGGAACAATTAACCCAATGGGCTATACAGTAGGATTGGCTGAAGCAGTCCTTCGACTTGGTGGCCGTTTGTTCCAAAACACAACGGTTACCCAATTGGAAAGACAAGGTTCCGCTTGGCTAGTAAAGACAGCTAACGGCACCGTTGTTTCAGATAAGGTCGTTATTTCGACAGGTGCATACACCGAGGGTGACTGGTCTGAACTGCAGAAAAACTATTTCCGTGGCTATTACTATCAAGTTGCCTCTAAGCCTCTGGGGGGCGCTGCAGAAAGTATTCTAAAGTATGGGCAAGGTTCTTGGGATACCCGTTTAGTCTTAAGTAGTATACGTCGAGATGCCGACGGGCGCCTTTTGCTTGGCAGTATGGGGCGTACAGATAATAAACCTGCTTGGTTCATAAAAAGTTGGGCTGATAGAATAAAAAGCCATTACTTTCCAAAGTTGGGAAAAATTGAATGGGAAATGCACTGGACAGGGTGTATTGACTTTACACCGGATCACTTGATGCGTTTGTTCGAGCCAGAGCCAGGCATCGTAGCGGTCACCGGCTACAACGGTCGCGGAAATACTACAGGGACGGTTGTAGGTAAGGCACTTGCTGATTATTTGATTGGTGACCAACCAGACTCCCTACCAATTCCGTTTTCAAGAATGAAGCCGATATACAGCGCTGGGCTTAGAAGTGCATTTTACGAAGGCGGATTTTCTTTGTATCATGCCGGGCAGTGCTTGAGAGTTATTCTATAGTTTGTAATTGACAGTTTAGTCAATGAGTATTGAGCTGACTAGATAAACTTTAGTCAGTTCAATATTTTTTGGAGGCATGATCTGTTGTAGCTAGACTGTAAGTGAGAAATTATATAAACGTAGCGAAAATTTCTCTTGAAGCACCAGGTACAATTTTTATGTGGTTTTCCCTTCACTCGATAGTAGTTAGTATGATGTTGGATGCTAGCTTTAAAGCATACTAGCTGCGCCCGCCCGCCCGCCTGCCTGAAGAACATAAATAAGACCGTCTCCGCGAGTTGCGGGAGTTTTATTATTTCGTCCGTTTTTATATTGCCGATTACGGATATTCTCCAAAATATCTTTAGGTTACTCTCGTTGAGTGTTGAATATTCGACGAAAAAAAATATCGATAACGGCACTAAAGCATCTGCCATAATAATCTAATATAACAGGAAGTGATGGATGAGTATTTTCATGCGTGTGGCTTTACTGGGTAGCACTTTAATTATTCCATGCATGGCACAAGCAATAACCATAAGTGATGATTTCCAATTGACGTTATCGGGCGAAGTTGTCAGTGACTATCGCTCAAGAGGCCAATCTCAAACACTAAACGATCCTGCGATGCAAATAGGGGGCACGTTAACTCATTCGTCCGGGCTCTATGGCGTAGTTTGGACATCTAACGTTGACTTCGGTTTGGATACGAAAACTAGACAAGAAATAGATTACTTGGCTGGGTATTACTTTACGTTTACTGAAAATGTTGGGCTGGATGTTGGGTATGCAAAATATGTTTATGAGAACCAAGGGGGGCTCAATTATGGTGAAACGTACGCCATTTTAAATGCCTATGGTTGGAAGTTTGGAACTCAGTATTCGGATAACTTTGCGTCAGACCAAGTTTACGTATGGAATTGGCTCTCATACGATACGGAGTTGCCAGGGGAGGTTGGATTGACTTTGCATTTCGGTAATGTCGATTACAAAGATGATTTGCTTGTGTCTGAGTCTGGCAATACAAGCCAACGTTACAATGAGTGGTCAGTCAAGATGAGTAAAAAAATATTTTCATTGGACTGGTCTCTGAGCTATGTTGATACTGATATCAGTAAATCAGAGTGCAATTCGCTGCTGGGATATGACGATGTCTGCAGTGCTACTTTAGTTGCTGGTGTGAAGAAAACATTTTAACTGTTGATGCGAGTGTAGTTCACTCGCATTTATATAAGTTCCATAATGCTTGTTCGATGGTTTTTAGATGTAAGGTGCTTAATTAACCTTCCGGTTTAAACACCTGCTCAGAGTTTCAGATGGTAGTTCGCCATAAAACTCATGATAATATTTTGAAAAACGCCCCAAATGGTTAAAGCCGGCATCCATTGCCGCACCTTGAATCCTCTCGCTAGGTGAAAGTAGCAGAAGCTTTCTCGCAACATTTAAGCGAACTATACGTATATAGTTAGAAGGGGACATGCCCATGATTGACTCAAAGCTATATTGTAAAGTTCGACGGCTCACGCGCAGGTGATTGCAGAGCTCTAAAACGCCAATGCTTTCATCGCAAAAGTTATGAAAGAAAAATTCACAGCTTTTATCTACTATATAGGCGCGAGTGCTCTGTGATAGATGAGGGTTCGCTGAGTCATTAGTTGCCAGCAATATTTCTTGAATAGAATTCATCACTCGCTGAGGGTTTCCTACTAGGGGGCTTTCAGCGGGTATGTTTGAATTTTCCGAAAAAAGATTAGAAACTGACTTCTCGAAATCTAAAACTGAGCCTGCTATTGGCGTCACATATGTTTCGAACGGCAATCTTTCACAAATCAATTGTGAGTTTCCAGCGATGTGCTCTAAGAAGTAATCCTTGTCCAAGGTAATGATGAAAGCCTTTATTGGGCTTTTTGCAACAGCGTGAATTGGCTTGCCAGAAGAAAAATGAAAGCTCCCTGCGTTGACAAAGCGTCCATTTAAAAGAACGTCTGTCCCTGACTGTAAATTCACAATAAGAACTTTGTTAGATGGCACTTTCCCAATCTGTTCGATCAAAGGAGTGTCGATGATTTCCTGCGTGATCCGAATATTTCCGTTGAAAATACAATCTGAAATGTAGCCTTGAAAATTTGCTTTCCTTTCCAACTGATGATAGCGGTTATCTACCCAGTCTTCAAAGCCGTTCGCATGTTCACAAACATCGTGAGAAACAGAGGTACGAAAAGAATTTTTTGACACATCTGGAATATTCATTTTCAGTTACTCAAAGCAAGAACAACACTCTCCTCATAAAGCAATTCCCATGCCTTTATATAACAAAATCCAACACATCAGATACCTGTCGATGAAAGGCATTTTTTCCATTCAGAGTTTCACAAATTTGACTTCTTTAATTATTGTTTTGAATGTTTTTTGTCATCCTGATAAATTTTATCTATTGGTATTTTATAAGGTCAGGCTGATTTAGAGATGTACGCCCTATAATGGTGCTATGCGAGTGATTTTTGAGTAGGCGCGGGTGAGCCGAGATTGGGGCCCTGGGACTCATCTGTAACCATGGGTTACCGCATGTGACACCTGGTGCCAACCGACAAGCAATAGAGAAGCTGAAAAGTTACAGATGAATCAAGCGCATCGCGATAGAGCGATAAGAGGTGAGAGCCGCAATAGATAAAGGGGCCGAGGCCCCCTTATGATTATTGCGTTTGCTGGTTCCAAAGCTGTTGAGCGTCAAACCAGGTCTGGTTGATCTGCCGGCCATCTTTGAGGAGCCAGGTGATCGGCCCCACCATCTGTAGTACAAAAGAGGTGTCGGCGAGCATCTTGGTTTCTGCGCCAGTTGCTTCGTACAGGAAGCCATCTTTGATACACAAGGCTCCGCCTTTTTCAGGGCCACCGCGCAATTCCAGAATACCTTCAAAAATCCAGCCTTCAGCAGGGCCGTGGTGAATATGAGGGTAAAGGATGGAGCCGTTGGGGCAGAAGAACATTACTGTCCAGATCCCAAACTCAGGCGAAACGTGAAGCAATTTCCACTTTACGCCACCAGAGTGAAAGTCTGCCGGGAAATCCTGCCAAGCGATTTCGTTGGTTTGTACATAAGCATCTTCTGGTTTTGCAGCTTCGATTTTCATTTCAGGCCTCGGTGTATTTACTGTTGTTATTGAAGTTCGTCATCTTGACGTTAGCATCCACTTTTAGATGCTCCTATCCGAGATTGGCAATTTCGGAAACAGTCGAGCTTTTATAGCGTCATCAATAAAGTTTGATAAAGCTCACGCGCGCGAACAGTCGTCTTATCAAGTTTAAAGAAGATCTTCTGCTTTCGTGTTCAATGCATCTGTTGAAACGAGATAGTGCGGATCGCGCATTTCGATCCAGCCGCAGAATGGTGGGTTAGTTGTCCAACCCAGTAGCTTCTGAACGCGCTCCGGGTACTCTCGTACGCGTTCTCGAGGTACAGCGATATAAGAGTTTTCTTCCTGTCGCAGATAGCCCAGCACGAGCGTTGTTGCGATGGCGGTACGGGGACGATCAACGGTCGTATTTTGACCGCCACCATGGTAGGTAGAGCCAAGATAAATAAGGCCGTCACCCGGGTTCATTTCAGCGGGCACCGTTTCCTCATACGTTGGCGCACGATCATCGTCCCATTTATGACTACCTGGGATTACCCGAGTTGCACCGTTGGCTTCGGAATACTCGCTGAGTGCGTAAAGGACTTGAATCTGACTATCCAGCCCTGGATGACGACGGTGGTGGGCGATGTCGTCACGATGCAGGGGTTGCAGCCCTTGACCGGGCATTATCATGATGGCTTGAGTCAGTGATACCTGGAGCGCCGGCATCGACTCGTACTGGGTGTCATTGAGCCAGTATTTGTACGGCTTGCAGAGCCAGCGCTCGGCTGCGCCATAGAATTGGGGTTGAGTGATGAGATCCTGCATGTGTAACGAGCGATTGAACAGGCCCGAAACGCGGCGTGTCTGATTGCCGACGAAAAGGCCTTCACCATTCGGAGTGGCATCGAGCTCGGCACCCAGGTCGGCCCATAGGCCATCGAGCGTTGGCTGCTTCAACATTTCTTGGACGATACAACCGCCATCCCGCTCCAAGCATTCCAGAATGTCATCGATGGATGCTGTACGCGGTAATGTTGTCAGGCCTTT
>LNAP01000541.1_pt1 | contig 77192 bp, 69 predicted proteins | sample 602601 | NCBI WGS metagenome assembly LNAP01 (sample SAMN02440304, study PRJNA202911) | soil metagenome | biome: Subtropical and temperate rainforests or woodlands; isolation source: soil samples (1 kg each in a 20% v/v slurry with milli Q water) were... ...
AAATGGGTTTGGATAAATAATCAAAGGCACCGGCTTTTAATGCGCTTACTGCATTTTCAGCGCTGCCATCCGCGGTGCTGATGGCAACCGGCACCGACAAGGGCGAAAGCCGTGTCGAGACCGTGGCGCTGGCGTATCCGATGACCCGTGGCCTGGGCTGGAAGATTTCCGCGACCCACACCTACGCAACCGAAGTGTCGAACCTGACTTCGTCGACCTCGAGCTCCAACTTCGGCGCGCGCTCGGTGTTCAACCCGAACGAAAACGTCGCCTCGAACTCGGCTTACCTGGTCAAGAACCGCATCAACGCCAACGTGAGCTTCGAGAAGGCCTTCCTGGCCGGCTACAAGACCCGCTTCGGCATGTTCTACGAAGGCCGTTCGGGCAAGCCGTACAGCTGGACCTTCAAGAACGACATGAACGGCGACGGCCGACCCGATCTGGTGGTCGGCAGCAGCGAAGGCGACCTGCAGCTTTATCTGCAAGCCGCAGACGGCGCCTGGATCTCCCAAGGCCCTCTTCAAGGCGAAACCTTGAATCAGCTGGGCAACCGGGCGCTCGTCAACGGACACCACTCCGTTCCGTTGTGGGCGGATGTGAACCATGACGGCCGCGACGATCTGATCGTCGGCGGCATCGAATTCGGATCGCCGGTGAACATCGACGATCCCGGCTTTCCGCACAAGGCGGAGCTGCAGGAATTCATCCGCTACGCCGAGGAGCATCACTTAAAGATCAATCCGCATATCTTCGTACACAATTTCAAAAACAACGAGCAGGAACGGCAGGAGCTCGCGCTGCACCGCCAAGCCTTCGCCCGTTTGGGTATTCCTTGGGTGAATCCCGGCACGAACCAGCATACGTGGCGAATCAACTTCCCGGACCGCCTGCAGACGCTGCGCAATGAACGCGAGCAAGGAATCTGGTTCAACTTCGGCTTCTTTCCTTCGCACTCGCCTGCTCTAGCCCGGCCCGAAGCGGTCTGGGCGCTGCCTTTTCTGCTCCAGGACCCGAACTCGGCTGAACCTATGCTCATTCATACGCCGACGCCGGTGCTGAGAACGGGGCAATACGCGACAACCGGTATTTTTGAAAACATGGCCCGATTGAATATGCCGATCGATTATTTTGAACATATCGAATACCATTTCCCATACCCCGGGAAGATCGACGAATTAAAGGATTTTGCAGCGTATTTTGACGGGCTTCGGAACAGGTACGACTATAACTTCATGACGGAGGATCAGATGGCGCAGTCCTTCCTGACCGCCCTGCAGGGCGAGGTCACAGTGACGCGATCCTGGGCGGTTTATCTCCGCGACAAGCTGAAGGATCTGATCGCGGGCATATCCCCGCACCTCGACGTCCGAATCGTCCCGGATACGAGCGGCGTTGCAGCTCAAGCAGGCGATTACCAAAACACGCTCGGCGTCGTTTTCGAGAAAGGGGAAAAGCTCCTCCTGTATTCGCTGGATACAGATGCCGATGTGTATGCGCCTGAGGAAACCGGCTTTTACATCGGGCTCTCCAAGCCTGCGACGCTACGCATCCGCAAGCCTGAGGAACGGATTCACCTTATTCGCGTCAACGTCCCGGTGGACATTCGCAAGCACGGGGCGGAACGCTGGACGATTGATCTGAACGCGCCCGGCATGCAGCAAATGAAAATTTTCAGTCCGATTCCGCTTGAATTCGCGGGCGATAACCTGCAAACCGAATACGATGCGGAAAATCAAACCTACACCATTACGCATTACGGAGATAAGACGAGCATTACCCTAACCCCCGCCAACCATTAACGGAACCGGGGAGGATGAGCGAACCAAAAATCACTACCGGGAGGGTACCATCCATGGCAGATCAGGAACTTCTGCAGCAGCTGGAGCAGCATATACGCGAACGTTACGAAATTGAAGAGGATGACGATGATTTCGGGTTGGATGTGCATTTATTCGATTACGGGTTTATCGATTCGATTGGGGCCACCGCTTTGATCGCACACATCGAGAAGACGTACGGCATTCAGGTGACGAACCAGGACCTGATGCTGTATCCGCTCAATACGGTGCGGGAAATCGCCGAATTCATCTCGAAAAAGTTGGGGAGGTAAGCGAATATGGAATGCGTCGTTTCTTTAGAGCGATTGGCCTCAAGCCAGCACGGACAATTAAAATACGCCTCAGCCTTCGTCGATGAGCATATTCGCGAGATTCGCATCGAAGACGGGCACATCCGGATCGAGCATGATTCCCCTGCAGGGAGCGCCGCGATCGCGGACCGGGTGAACCGCCTGATCGACCGCTTCTCCAAAGGAGATTTCGGCTTTAAAGAAAATATCCTTTTCGAGCATCAGGGGCCTAATCCTTATCAAGGCGACATTATCGCCGAGCTTATCGAGCGCAAAAGCATCAAAATGCTGGAGCCGGGGTTGTTTATTTTCCGCGAGCCTTTCTCCAGCCTGATGCGCTTTCTGGATTACTCCTTCGTGACGAAAATCGCCAAGCGCTTTGAAGAGCTGCAGGAGGAATCCTATCCGGCGGTTATTCACGCGGAGACGCTTAATAAAACGAATCATTTCACTTCGTTTCCGGAGCACATTCACTTCTTGACGCACCTTCGCGAGGATCTCGATGTCATCGAGTCATTCTCCCAGTCCATTCGCGAAGCCGGCGGCTGGAACAAGGAGCATTCGCTTGAACTCGACCGCAATATGCCGAAGCCCACCTTCACCATGAATCCGTCCACCTGCTACCATTGCTATGAAGGCCTGCAGGACGAAACGCTCGAGGGCGACGGCATTGTGGTAACGGCAATTGCCAAGTGCCACCGCTTCGAATCCAAAAACCACAGCGATTTCGGACGCCTGCTCGATTTTTCGATGCGCGAAATCATTTTCGTCGGCAAGCCTGATTTCGTGAAAGAGAACCGCTTGAAGTCAATTGAATATTTGAAAGAACTCGCCGTCGAATGGAACGTGGACAGTCTGCTCGAAATCGCGAACGACCCTTTCTTTACGAATGACTTCCAGGTGAAGGCTTCGTTTCAACGCAATCAAGAGATGAAATACGAGCTTCGCTTGACTATCCCTTATCTGGACAAGTCGATCGCCTGCAGCTCCGTGAACTTTCACAGCAATACGTTCGGCAATGCGTTCAATATCAAAATGGGCAAGCGCAACGCCGTCACCGGCTGCGTAGGCTTCGGCATCGAGCGCTGGGCGTTCGCCTTTCTGGCCCAGTACGGCTTGGACGATCAGCAATGGCCCGCCGCCTTCCGTGAACAATATGAGGCGTGGAAAGCGAAAGCTTTGTGAGATTCGAAAGAGAGTGATGTTTCATGCGCATGATCGCTTTTCTCAAAAAAAACGGCTTCGTCCTGTGGCTGCTTGCGGCGTTTGCGGTGTCCAACCTGCTGATTTCCTGGTGGAATCCGATGGAAACCTCGCGCCGCTTTTACAAGAACGATTTTACCAAAACCTTATACCACCACGACTGGTCCCGTTCGGGGCCTGTTTTCTTCGGCAACTCCGCCGTAACAGGCGCTTATATGGAAGACAAGTCACAATCGAGGCTCGTAGAGATGGGGCTTTCCTACGGCAAGCCGACCGATCTCAAGGAAATATTGCGCCGCGGCCTTTACGACGTGCGGGACGAACTGGTTATCGGCATTGATGTGCATACGATGCTCGACAGTCTGCCCTCGGACCCGACATACCAATGGTTTAAGCCCTGGTATCAGCCCTATGTGTATACATATCGGGATTATTTCCGGGACTCCGGCGGGGAGTTTGTAAAGAATGCTTATCATGGAAGCCTGGCTTATGAGCCGCGCTGGATCGACAAGGAGCTGTATTTCGGCCGGAAGGACGACGCTTGGCTGACCGACAAGTGGAAAGATTACGATAAGCGGTTCGGCTGGATGACGCTTAAGGATTTTCAAATTAATCTGGATGCTCTTCAGTGGGTCATCGATTATGCCAGGGAGCATCAGCTGAAGCTGCGCGTGATCTGGATGCCGTGGAACAAAGCCTTCAAGCATCCGCCGTATGTGGCCTCCCTCAAACAAGATGTCAATCAGCGCCTGCAGGCAGACAGCATCCCTGTGCTGGATCTGATGGATCATTACGACGCCCGGTATTTCCACGACCTGGTTCACTTGAACCGTGAGGACGGCGCGCCGCTGTTCACCAAGGAGGTTGACGCATGGCTAAAGTCGTTAGAAAAGTAACCGAAATCATCGCCTATCTCATCATGCTCTACCTGGTTCTCATTTATTTTACCGGCAAAGGCTTGTTTATCTATGAGGGCTTTTAATCTTCTCTTTTCGAGCCCGGACAGGATTCATTTAGCAAGGGAGTTTTCCGACTATGTTTTATTTGAACATGAACGCGATCGTAGCGATGGCCGGCATGGTTGCTGTCCTGATGCTCACCCGATGGTGGCCGCAGAACAAAAGAATTCTTACCCTGGCGTTCAGCGTTTGCTTTCTGCTGCTCTTCAGCCAAAAGCTCCTTGTGTTCTATACCGTGTATACACTGACCAATTATGCGGCCTTTGTGTTTCTGTGCAGGGTTCGGAAAGTCCGCCTGGCGCTATTCCTGTTCCTTATAGCCGCTAACCTTGTTGCGGTGTTCCTCGGGGTGCGGTTGTTTGCCATGGGCATTTTCAGCCATCCTATGTTCGATGCGATCATTTATCTCGGCTTGATTTATAATGTGCTGAAAATCATTGACGCATTATATTTCGCTTATTTCTTCGGAAAAGAAGGTCAAGCGTCCGCGCTCGATTACTGCAGCTATATTCTCTTTATTCCTACCTTCACCTCCGGCCCGATCCTGAAGTTTCGTGATTTCATGGCCGACAGCAAGCAGCCTTATCGAATGGATGCGGCATCATTTGAGGCGGGGATTAAACGAATCATCCTCGGGCTTTTCAAAAAAATCGTAGTCGTCACTTGGATGACCGGTATTTTTAATCAAGTATTAGGGCAAGATTTGCATACGCATCAATCACTCTTTCTGATGATCTGGTTCTATGCGCTGATCTATTTTGATTTCTCCGGGTATTCGGATATCGCGGTTGGCTTTGGGCGCTTAATGGGCTACACCGTTCCTGAGAACTTCAAAAAGCCGTTCCTTTCCCCCACGTTGACCCAATATTGGAGAAATTGGCATGCAACGCTTGGAGATTGGTTTCGCGACCATATTTTCATGTTTTTCTCCCGCAAGACGCCATCCCGGCTAACGGCAGCCGGTTTATCCATGCTCATTATGGTGCTGATCGGCCTATGGCACGGATTTAGCTGGCTTTACTTGATTTGGGGCGTTTACCATGGTTTTCTGTTGGCGCTCGAGAACCTGCTGCAGCTTTCCACTGTAAACAAAAAGAAAGTGTCCAAAGGCTATTTCTACTTCCGCTGTTTGGCGACGCAAGCCCTTGTCACCTTGGCGGTTATTATCTACAGTCCCGACCATGAAGCAGTTCTTCGCATCTATAAGGGTCTGCTGCATTTGCCTTCATTTCCCTGAATAAAAATGTTATAATTTATTTATGTTGACTTATTTTGGAATTTTTGGAGGTGTGGCTTATGAAATTAGGTGTATTTTCGGTTCTTTTCAGTAGTAAGCCGCTCGAAAATGCAATCGATTACATTGCAGCTAAAGGCTTGGATGCTATTGAGATCGGCACAGGCGGTTATCCCGGCAACGCCCATTGCAACCCAAGCGAGCTGCTTGCCGACGATGGCAAGCTGAAAGCTTTCAAGAAGGCGGTCGAATCCAGGGGGATCACGATCAGTGCTTTAAGCGTACATGGTAATCCGCTTCACCCGCAAAAGCAAATCGCCAAGGAATTTCACGATGCGATCATTCAGACGATCGATCTTGCTCAGCGTCTTGAGGTTCCCGTCATCAATACGTTCTCCGGCTGCCCGGGCGATCATGAAAATGCCAAATATCCGAACTGGCCTGTAGCGCCTTGGCCGAACGATTTCCAGGAAGTGCTGAAATGGCAGTGGGAAAGCAAAGTCATTCCTTACTGGACGGAAACAGGCAAGTATGCTTCGGACCGCGGCATCAAAATCGGCCTCGAGCTGCACGGCGGATTCTCCGTGCATACTCCGGCAACTCTGCTTCGTCTTCGCGAAGCGGCAGGCGAAGTCATTGGGGCGAACCTTGACCCCAGCCATATGTGGTGGCAGGGCATCGATCCCGTACAAGCGATTCATATACTTGGCCGGGCCGGAGCGATTCATCACTTCCATGCGAAAGACACGGCCATCGACCCGATCAACGTTAACCGCTATGGCTTGACGGATATGCAATCCTACGCCAACATGCTCGACCGCGCCTGGCAATTCCGCACTGTCGGCTACGGACACGACCTGAAAACCTGGGCGGATATCATCAGCGCCCTGCGTCTTGTCGGATACGACTATGTGGTCAGCATTGAGCATGAGGACGGCCTGATGTCCGTCGACGAAGGCTTCACCAAGGCAGTGCAAAATCTGCAGCAAATTCTGATCAAGGAACCTTTGGGCGAAATGTGGTGGGTGTAATATCCCGCCATGGCCATCATTAGAAAAAGCCCTCCGGTCGCCGGTTTACGGAACCTGGGGCTTTTTTTTTCAGCTTTTGCGCATTGCGCAAATTTATATTTACCAGCCGGAAATCATAACAACGTCCATTAAAGCGAATGTAGCCAGGGCTACCAAAGCAAAGCCGATGGCGAATGGGTTTTTCTTCCTAGCCAAGAGCAAACGAATCAAACCGATAGCAATGACGACTGTAAAAAGCAGCACGAACAGATCAAAACCTGCGAATGTGCTTGTTGTTGCTGCCTCTTCCGCGGCGAATAACATTGAGCGACCTCCTTCATATCTCGAAACTCGGGTACTGTCTGCATTTTACTTCTATGTTAGCCTGATTGGGCGTCAGATGCAAGTGATTCCGGCTATGTGTAACAATCTTGTCACCTTTTGCCGCATTTCACGGTAAAAGCCTTTATATAAATACGCTAGGAGTGAATGTTATCGGATTTAAACAGACCTCTGTCTTTCCAAATAAGGAGGAAAAATAAATGGCCCACGAACAGATATGGGCTCAAGACACATCAAAGTTAAACAAGATGGAGCTCGTCAAACTGGAGAAAGACGGACTTGACGTCATCCGCACCATCATTGAGAAATATGCTCATGAGGGCTGCAGCTCCATACCGAGGATGACATGAACCGCTTCAAATGGGCCGGCGTATACAAGCAAAGGCCCGGGAACTGTCATTTCATGATGCGTGTACGCGGTCATTCCGGTGTAATGGCCAGCGACCAAGCCCGCGAGCCTCAAACCTGCCTCGTAAGTATAAAATGTCCATCTCTTCGCACATTTATAACTCTGCGCATGCCGAGATTCAATGTCTTTCATTCACGCCTGCAACCGAAGTAATTGAAGGCAAGGAAGTAATGGGATTCCATGTATGGGTGGGCGGCGGTCTGTCCGCTAAGCCTCATCTGGCGAAGCAGCTCGTTCGGGCGGCGGCTGACCGCGGCCTTTACTCTTCCCTATCGGGGCCTTGGCGCTAGCCCACCGCGTCCTCGATCATTTGCGCGCGCTGCGCGTAGTCTTCGGAGCGTACGCGGTCTCTTTCGAGGATGGGCTTAAGGTATTGGCCGGTGTATGAGGCCTTGACCTTGACCACATCCTCCGGCGTACCGGACGCGATGATCTGACCGCCGCGGCTGCCGCCTTCGGGGCCGAGATCGATCAGATAATCGGCCGTTTTAATGACATCGAGGTTATGCTCGATGACAAGCACCGTCTCCCCGTTGTCCACCAAACGGTGGAGTACCTTCAGCAGACGATCGATATCGTCAATATGGAGCCCCGTCGTGGGCTCATCAAGAATATAGATCGTCTTGCCTGTACTGCGGCGGTAAAGCTCCGCCGCCAGCTTCACGCGCTGGGCTTCGCCACCGGACAGCGTTGTTGCCGGCTGGCCGAGATTCATATAGCCCAGCCCAACATCAAGCATCGTCTGCATCTTGCGATGGATGCGCGGAATGTTCTTGAAGAATTCGCAGGCATCTTCAATGGTCAAATCAAGCACTTCGGATATATTCTTGCCTTTGTACTTCACTTCCAGCGTTTCACGGTTGTATCGCTTTCCCTTGCAAACTTCGCAAGGTACGTACACGTCCGGAAGAAAGTGCATCTCGATCTTGATGATCCCATCGCCTCGGCAGGCCTCACAGCGTCCGCCCCGGACGTTAAAACTAAAGCGGCCTTTCTTATAACCGCGAATTTTGGCCTCCGTCGTCGTCGAGAACAAGTCCCGGATATCGTCGAAGACGCCAGTATACGTCGCAGGGTTGGAGCGCGGCGTACGTCCGATCGGAGATTGATCAATATCGATCACCTTGTCGATATGCTCCAAACCGAGCACTTCCTTATGCTCCCCAGGCCGCATCTTGGCCCCGTTCAATTCGCGCGCTAAGGCTTTATAGACAATTTCATTAATCAAGGTGCTTTTACCCGACCCGGACACACCTGTGACGCAAGTCAATACGCCAAGAGGTATTTTCGCATGTACGCCGCGCAGGTTATTCTCCTTGGCGCCTTTTACCTCCAGCCACTTTCCATTCGTTTTCCGCCGCTCACGCGGAATCGGGATAAACCGTCTGCCGCTCAAGTATTGACCGGTCAGCGAGTTCGGATCTTCCATAAGCTCTTGCGGCGTTCCTTGGGAAATAACTTGTCCCCCGTGGATCCCCGCGCCCGGTCCGATGTCGATAATGTAGTCGGCGGCCATCATCGTATCTTCGTCGTGCTCGACGACGATGAGCGTATTGCCGATATCGCGCATATGCTCCAGCGTCTTGATCAAACGGGCGTTATCTCTTTGATGCAGGCCAATGCTCGGTTCATCCAAAATATAAAGCACTCCCATCAGGCTGGAGCCGATCTGGGTAGCCAAACGAATCCGCTGCGCCTCGCCGCCGGATAAAGTGCCTGCAGCACGGTGAAGCGTCAGGTAATCCAATCCTACATTAACAAGGAAGCCTAATCTGGCCCTGATTTCTCGCAAAATCAGATGAGCTATCGTCTTCTCTTTATCCGTCAGATTGAGGCTCTCAAACCATTCCTGAGCCTCTCCGATGGATAGCGCGGTTGCGTGAGCGATGTTCTTATCGTTGATCGTGACCGCAAGCGTCTCCGGCTTGAGCCGCTGCCCCTTACACTTCGGACAAGGCTTCGTACTCATATAAGTTTCTATATGATCGCGAATTCCGTCGGAAAACGTATCTCTGTACCGGCGCTCCAGATTACGGATAATCCCTTCGAAAGGGACGAGCGCTTCTTTGGTTGCACCCATATCGTTTTCGTAGCGGAAGCGAATTTTCTCTCCTCCGGTTCCATACAGCAGTACTTTCATTTGTTGGTCCGTCAGTTCCGAAACCGGAACGGACTTGGGGATGCCGTAGTGTTCGCAAACCGCAGCCAGAAACTGGGGATAATAGTTAGAAGTGCTTCCTGCCCAAGCTTCAAACGCGCCTTCTTCTATGGACATCTTATTATCCGGTACCAGCAGTTCGGGATCAACGATCATCTGGCTTCCAAGGCCATCACATTCCGGACAAGCGCCGAACGGGCTGTTGAAAGAAAACATGCGGGGAGCAAGCTCCTCGATGCTGAAGCCACACTCCGGACAAGCCAGATTTTGGCTGAACAACAGCTCTTCCTGCTCCATCACATCGACAATAACCCGGCCATTGGCAAGCTTTAATGCCGTTTCCAAAGAATCGGCCAAGCGAGCGTGTACATCGTCCTTGACAACGATCCGGTCTACGACCACCTCGATATTGTGCTTCTTGTTCTTGTCCAGTTCTATTTTATCGGATAAATCCAATATTTCGCCGTTTACTCTCACCCGAACAAAGCCCTGCTTTTGAATATCAGCAAATAGCTTGGAGTGCTCCCCTTTTCGTCCCGATACGAGCGGCGCCAAAATTTGCAGCTTGGTACGTTCAGGGTATTCCATAATCCGGTCAACCATCTGTTCCACGGTTTGGGACGTAATCTCGATTCCGTGCGTCGGACAGTGGGGACGTCCGATTCGAGAAAAAAGCAAACGAAGGTAGTCGTAGATTTCCGTCACGGTACCGACCGTAGAACGCGGATTGCGGCTCGTCGTTTTCTGATCGATGGAGATAGCGGGGGACAAGCCTTCGATCGAATCGACATCGGGTTTGTCCATCTGGCCCAAAAACTGTCGGGCATAGGCGGACAATGATTCCACATATCTACGCTGACCTTCGGCGTAGATCGTATCGAAAGCGAGCGATGACTTGCCGGAACCGCTAAGTCCCGTAAGCACGACAAAACGATCCCGTGGTATCGTCACGTCGATATTTTTCAAATTATGAGCACGCGCTCCTTTAATGACAATATGGTCTCGTGACACTGCAAAACCCATCCTCTCCAAGCCCAACTATGGGAAATCACCCGGACGCGCCGGGCGTTTAGAACAAACCACATTTACCATGCTGTAGAACTTTCAGCCTAGCTTTCCGCTTTCAGCTCGAGAACCGCATCCCGAAGCTCAGCCGCGCGCTCAAACTGCAGGTTTTTGGCTGCTTCCTTCATTTCCGCCTCCAGGCGTTCAATCAAGCTCGCGCGATCCCGCTTGGACATCTTGGCGCCTTTCACCTCGGTTAAGTAATCGGCCTTCTGTTCGGCTACCTTGGTCGCCTCGATCACATCGCGGATTTTCTTGGCAATCGTTTGCGGCGTGATGCCTCTCTCCTGGTTGTGCGCCTCTTGAATGGCACGGCGGCGATTCGTCTCGCGAATCGCTTTTTCCATCGAATCGGTGATCTTGTCGCCGTACATGATGACGCGCCCTTCGGCGTTCCTCGCCGCCCGGCCAATCGTCTGAATCAGCGAACGCTCCGCGCGCAGGAAGCCTTCCTTGTCTGCATCCAGAATAGCAACCAGGGATACTTCCGGCAAGTCCAGGCCTTCACGAAGGAGGTTAATTCCTACAAGCACGTGGAACGTTCCGAGGCGCAAGTCGCGAAGAATTTGCATCCGCTCAAGCGTCTTAATATCCGAGTGAAGGTAACGTACCTTGATGCCTACCTCCTTGAGATAGTCGGTCAGATCCTCCGCCATTTTTTTCGTCAGGGTGGTGACAAGCACGCGTTCGTCCCTGCGGATTCGTTCATGAATTTCGTCCAGCAGATCGTCGATTTGTCCCTTTGTCGGTCTGACTTCGATAATCGGGTCCAAAAGCCCGGTCGGACGGATAATCTGCTCCACCATTTTCGGACAGTGCTCCAGCTCATATGGGCCTGGCGTAGCCGAAATATACACAACTTGACTGATCCTCTCTTCAAACTCCTCGAACCGCAGAGGGCGGTTATCCAGCGCGGAAGGCAAGCGGAATCCATGTTCGACCAACACTTCCTTACGGGCTCTGTCGCCGTTGTACATGGCGCGAATTTGCGGAAGCGTGACATGAGACTCGTCTATCATAAACAGCATATCCTTCGGGAAGTAATCTAATAACGTATAGGGAGCAACTCCCCGTTCTCGGAAGGTAAGCGGACCGGAATAATTCTCAATCCCCGAACAAAAGCCCATCTCCTGCATCATCTCGATGTCGTAACGCGTACGCTGTTCCAGCCGTTGGGCTTCCAGCAGCTTTCCTTGTTCGCGAAGCTCTGCCAACCGCTCCTCAAGCTCACGTTCGATGTTGACGATGGCCCGTTTCATTGTATCCTCATGAGTAACGAAGTGAGAGGCCGGAAAGATCGAAATATGGTCGCGTTCGCCAATAATTTCCCCGGTTAACACATCGATTTCCGTAATCCGCTCGATTTCATCGCCGAACAGCTCGACGCGAACCGCCTGCTCGCTTCGCGAGGCCGGGAAAATCTCGATAACGTCCCCTCGTACCCGAAACGTACCGCGAACGAAATTTATATCATTGCGTTGGTATTGAATATCGACCAGGCGATGCAAAATCTCATTCCGGGACTTCTCCGTCCCTACGCGCAAAGAAAGCAAAAGAGATCCGTACTCCATCGGAGATCCCAGACCGTAAATACAGGACACACTTGCCACAATAATCACATCGCGCCGTTCAAACAACGCGCTGGTCGCAGCGTGGCGGAGCTTATCGATCTCCTCGTTGATGCTCGAATCCTTTTCAATAAAAGTATCAGAGGAGGGAATGTACGCCTCCGGCTGGTAGTAATCGTAGTAACTTACGAAATATTCGACCACATTATTCGGGAAAAACTCTTTAAACTCGCTGCACAGCTGTGCGGCGAGAGTCTTGTTGTGGGCAATCACAAGCGTCGGCCGATTCAACCGGGCAATGACCTGGGCGGCCGTAAAGGTCTTACCGGTCCCCGTTGCGCCAAGCAGCGTCTGGTGGCGGCTTCCCGCTTGAATGCTTTGTACGAGCTCTTCGATCGCCCTCGGTTGATCGCCTTGAGGAGAATATTCCGATAAGAGCTCGAACTTTTTAGAGCTGACTATAAGTTCACTCATGGACAACCTCCATATTAGGGAAGTACAAGATTTCTATAAACTTTTATTCGTCAGAATCCGATATAAAAGTAGATAATTTGACTGTGCGAACATATAGGAATGTTTGTTCCCGTTTCATTATACCTTTTTTGACGCCGCGTTGCAAACCTCAACTTTCCTTATTGACGTTTCCGCGGGTTTGCATATCAAGCAGAATAAGCAGCTGACTAACTTTTGAGATGATCTAGGGGTGGAACTATCGTGGATATAACTACAATTTTAGGTTTAGTTATCGGTTTGGCCGGGCTGGTCGGCGGATATTTAATGGACGGAGGGCATATTAGCGCTCTCATCATTCCCAGTGCGATGATTATTGTTTTCGGCGGAACCTTCGGCGCAGTTATCATCAGTTTCCCCGCGGCAACGCTCAAAAAACTGCCCAAAGCGCTTGGCATCGCTTTTAAAGAAGCCAAGCGCGATCCGTCCTCCACAATCGAGGAGCTCGTCGATATGGCTTCCATTGCCCGCAGAGAAGGGGTGCTTGCCTTAGAGCAGCGTGCGCAGGAGCATACCAATCCGTTCCTGAAAGACGGGCTCATGATGGTCGTAGACGGCACCGATCCGGAATTGACGCGCCAGATTCTCGAGCTTGAGATGGATGCGGTTGAGCACCAGGTAGAAGGCATGGCCAAGATGTTTGAAGCCGGCGGAGGGTACGCGCCCACAATGGGAATTATCGGTACGGTTATGGGTTTGATTCACGTTCTCGGCAACCTGGACGACCCTGGCAGCCTGGGTCCGGCGATTGCGGTAGCTTTTACGGCAACGTTATACGGGGTTATGAGCGCCAACTTGATCTACCTGCCGATCGCCAGTAAAATTAAAATCCGCGGCAAAGAGCAAATATCCGAAATGGAGCTGATGCTGGAAGGCATCCTGGCGCTTCAAGCGGGGGAGAATCCGCAGCTCATCAAGAAAAAGCTCGCTTCCTTCGTGCATGAAAAGGGCAAGCTCAAGGATGAAGGAGGCGCGATCAATGGCGAGGAAGCCTAAGCAGGAGCCGCCCGAAAACCATGAGCGTTGGCTGATCACCTATGCAGACTTGATTACCTTGCTGCTCGTATTTTTCATTATTATGTACGCGATGAGCAAGATTGACACTGAGAAATACACCGTTCTCTCGCAGGCGCTGAACTTTCAATTCACCAAAGCCGACGCCATCCTGCCGAACGGACAAGGCGTAATCGGGCAAATAAGTCCCAAGGCCGGCGATAGCAAAGCCAAAGAAGAAAACGACAAGAAGGAAAAAGAGCTCCAGGAACTGCTGCAAAAGGTCAAAGCTTATATTGAAGAGCAGCAGCTGCAAACCCAGGTGTCTGCCACAGACACTCCACGGGGAGTCGCCATTACATTAAATGATCTATTTCTGTTCGATCTGGGGAAAGCCGACCTGAAGCAGGCTTCGTATCCAATCCTGGAGAAGCTGGCTTCTTTTCTTCCCACACTGAACGTTGACATCAGCATAGAGGGACATACGGACAATTTGCCACTGGCTACAGGCTCCGCATATAGAGACAACTGGGGACTCTCCAATGCCCGTTCGCTCTCGGTGCTCCGCTATTTTATATACAACACCGGGCTTGACAAAAATAAATTCATCTCCACCGCTTATGCCGACACCAGGCCTAAAGTGCCGAACGACAGTGACGAGAACCGCTCCAAAAACCGGAGAGTGGAAATCATCGTATTGCGACAGACCCAATCCGCCGCTCCTGAGCCCACGTCAAAACTAACACCATAGTAAAAAACCTAAGGTTTATTCCTTAGGTTTTTTACTATTTCCTTCTGCATCCTACATCGGTTTTCCCGAATCATTGGTCAACAAACCGGAGAGCTTGCCGCGCAAGTAGGCGAACATATGCGATTGTTTCGTCTCCACATAATGCATAGTTTGTTGGTCGGGAGCGAGAATAATGCCCAACTGATGGTGTTCTCCCGAAAAGATGGCCCGTTGTAAAAAACGAACCTCGCCTTGCAAGTTCAGAACCTCCAGCTTGCAAAAGGCCGAATTGAGCTGCATGGCGTGATGTAAGTCAGCCTTACTGCGAATCTTAAAGCCGTTCACCTTATGAATTGTCTCTCCGGCTTGAACGCCCAGCTCCTCTGCTGCGCTTCCCGGTAAGACGGCCAGTACGGTAAGACCTTTAGTTGAATGTACAAAAATAGGGCTGCCGTTCGACTCCTTCCACCGGCCGTACCAAAGGATCCCTTCATGAAGAGCGATGCCGAGCACAGCAGCTGCGATCGTAAACGGGCTCCAAACATGCGCCGCAACCGCAGCAAGCAGCAAAATCAAGCCGTACAGCACGAGCATATTGGAGTTCCAATGGGCCTTATCCCGTGCCAGTCGGGAGACCGTTAACGACGAGAAGCCGATCATAGCGGGAAAAGCGATCATTCCCCAACCCGCGAGCATGGCTTCGCCGCCAAATAAGGTGCTCCATGGAAGGGAATCCACACTCCCTCCCTGCATGGGCACGATAAGAAACAGCGGTACGGGCCAAAAGCCTTGAAGCCTATAACCGCCGATTATTCTTCCCCTTTTCCATTCGTAATACTGGGGACTTGCCATTCTTGCTCCCTCAAACCGGACCAACACTCCCTCAATCACATGCAGCAGCGCAACGATCACGAGCAAAGACGGAATATCCGTTTCTTTAATAAGCTTCAGGACCGGTCCTACACCCTGCCACTCGGAAGCACCGGGCACAAAAGAGAAAATAACGTGCAAAATACCAAGCACCCCTACCGAGTAAGCGAGACACAAAAAACGAACCCGGAAGAAAATCATGAGGATGGACAATCCCCATATGATGAAAACTGCATCTCCGGATAGGCTCACACCGACTAAGGCCAAGACGAGCGACGCCCCGAATCCGGCCGCCCATCCCCATAGCAGCGTGCGCCAGGTTTCTCCTAGCAGAGAATGCAGCTTTATGTGGAACAGCTTTCGTTCAAATTGAATTTGCTTGCGGTATTGTAAGAGGATAAATAGGATTCCCGCATAGTAAAACGGGTTCATCAACAGCTGAAGCCCTGCCTGCAAGAGCTTTCGCAGTAATTCCATGAATACGTCCATGACAATCGATGCTCCTTGCCTTAAAAGAAATAGGAAGGCCGCCTAAGCAACCTTCCTTAATTATTTCGACTTCCGCTATGGTTTTCCTGCCTCTGTTATTTTCCGATTTGAGCCTGAAGCTCTTGAATCGCTGTTTTCAGCTGCAAATCGTTCTTGGGATCCTTAATTTGCGCCAAAATCGCCCGTTCGATCTTATTGGCCGTTTCAGTATCCACTTCACCGGTCATCGGTAATTGGTTCAATTGTTGGAACGTTTTGACCGCCAGCATCGTTTTTTCGCTGAAATAACCGTCAGTCCGATCCGGGCTCAGCCCAAGGCCGGTTAGCATAATTTGCAGTTTCTTTACTTCATCGCTGGTTGTATCTACTTTCAACGTGGATTTCTTCGTCAGCGGAGCCACTTTGAAATAGTCTGGCTGCTCCACCACGATATCTGGAGTAATTCCTTTTTTATGAATCCAGTTTCCGTTAGGAGTCAACCACTTATAGACTGTCATCTTGAGGTTGCTGCCATCGCCCATTTCCTTCTCGAAGGTGACCTGTACCGTGCCTTTGCCGAAGGTTGTTTCTCCGATGATTTTGCTGTTCATCGCTTCCTGGAACGCTCCCGCCAAAATTTCCGAGGCGCTCGCGCTGCCCTTGTTCACCAGAACCGTAACGGGGTAGTTTTTACCCTTTCCAGTGGAAGGAGTCGGTTCGCGCTTGCCTTGGCGATTCTCAACTTGGACGATCGGCTTGCCGCTTGGCACGAAGGAATTCATAATATCCACGACAACATTGAGAAGACCGCCGGGATCATTACGGACATCAATAATCAAGCCCTTCATTCCTTTGGCTTCCAGACTTTTCAGTTCTTCCTCAAACCGCTTGGCGGTGTTTGCCGAGAACTGGCGAATCTCGATCTTGCCGATGCCGTCCTGCAGCAGCTCGGCATATACGGTTTCTACATCGATATCGTCTCGAACGACGATCATTTGGATCGGATCGCCGGACCCTTGACGCAATAGCTCCAGCTTCGCCTGCGTTCCTTTCGGCCCGCGAATCTTCATCACCGCCTGGTTAAGTGTAAGGCCATCCAGCTTCTCGCCATTCACAGAAATGATGACATCATTCGCTTGGATGCCCGCTTTCTCGGCAGGCGAGCCTTTAATCGGCGATACAATGACCACCTTGCCGTCATCAATGGAAACCTCGGCGCCTATTCCTTGAAAAGAGGAGGTGATGCTTTCGTCAAACTGCTCCGCTTCCTTCTGATCCATGTATACCGTAAAAGGATCCTCCAGAGCATCCAGCATGCCGTTGATCGCCCCGTTCACCAGCTTATCGTGATCGACTTCACTCAAATACTTGCCTTCTATCAATTGATAGGTTGTCGAAATCTTGTTCAAGTCCTTCCCGGTTAAACCGCCGGGGGATGCTTGAGCGGGGCCTGCAGCGCCCGCTGTCGCTTGATCCATGGATCTCCAAGAGGTGGAATCCGCGATGGTCAGCGTCAGAATACTGCCCGCAAACATCGATAGCAAAATGAATGCCAATACCGTTCTTCCTTTAAATTGCACAGCGTATTACACCACCTTTTATCCTTCACCCGATTGAGCTCGTCTATGTAGTATATGACAGGCTCTACCTATTTTATAACTTTCCTGCTTATCTTAAGTAGGGTTTCGGATCGACGGGCTGTTCGTTCGTTCTGACTTCGAAATGCAGGTGATTTCCTGTGGAGTTCCCTGTGGAACCGACTTCGGCGATTTTTTGGCCGCGCTTGACCGAATCGCCCTTTTTAACGAAAATTCCATCGGCGCGGATGTGTCCGTACAACGTCCAGACGCCTTTTCCATGATCGATAATGACGCAGTTTCCATAACCGCTCCACCAGGCCGCAACAATTACCACGCCATTCTCAGCGGCGAGAATATCGGTTCCTTTTGGCGCGCCAAGATCGATCCCTTTATGGAACTCTTCTCTCTTTTTCGTGATAGGATCGATACGGGAACCAAAATCGGAGGTCATGGGCGCTTTGATTCCCAGCGGATAACCGAACTTGCCGCCGCTATAAGTAAAGACATTTTTATTGGAAGATGCCGCCGTCGCCCGTTTCTTGGCTTGAAGCGAGGATTCCTTGGCTGCGAATTGGATCAGGAGCTTTTCGTTCTCCTCCGTGATCTCCTCGAGTTCCTTTTCCTTCCTGGAGAGCGAAGCAATCCTCACTTCCTTCTCCTTTTCCTTGACGGCAAGAACGTCTCTGGCCTTATCCGCTTCCGCATACAAGGCTTTGACCTCGGCCAACTGCTTCTCCGTTTCCGCTTTCTTCTGCGCTACCAAATCGCGGTCCTTCACATTGGCTTCAAGAATGTCCTTATCCTGATTCACAATAGACTTTAAAGCTTCCAACCGGCTCAAAAAGTCCGAGAAGCTCGTAGCGCTAAGCAGCACATCCATATAGGAGACTGTGCCGTTCATATACATCAGGCGCAGCCTGGACTTCAACATCTGGTCTCGGCTGAAAACCCGTGCCTCCGCTTCATCCAACTGCTCCCCGTTCACTTTCAAATCTTCGGATACTTCATCAATCTTTTCATTCAGATCAGACACCTTTTTGCCGGCTTCGTCCAGTTGAACCTGGATGGTTTTGATATCTTTGGCGGCCTGTTCTTTTTCATGATGGACCTGAGTGATTTGTTTTTGGGCTTCATTGGCCTTCTTCTGTGCGGCAGCCTTGTCTCTCTTCAGCTGTGACAGCTCCTGGTCAATCTTACTCGTCGCCGTAGCGGCATATCCGGCATAGGGCACGACCAACAAACCGGCCATTCCCAATGATAACAACAAAGGTAAAATTCGTTTTTTCAACCTTTACACTCCTTACGTCGTCAATTACACTCTCAAAAACTTGCGAACGGACATCAAGCTTCCCAAAATCCCGATCGCCATCCCGATGCCAAGCAGCAAGCCGGTAAGGACATAACTGATTTCGCCGAAAGGCTTCAATTTAATCAGCAGAAGGCTTAAATCGAGTTGATTCGTATGAAGCAAATACCAGTATCCGACCAGGATAATGACAATTGGAATTAAAGATCCCATAAACCCCAGCAAAGCGCCTTCGATAAAAAACGGCCAACGGATAAATGAATTGGTAGCTCCTACAAGCTTCATGATTGAAATCTCTCTGCGTCGAGCCAGAATCGTAATCTTAATCGTGTTTGCGATGAGAAACACAGCAGTTAAGGATAGCAGCAGCACGATTCCAAACCCGATAAATCGAACAACCTCGGTTATCTTGAACAGCGTTTCAACCGTTCCTTTGCCGTAGCTGACCTTATAAATCGGCTTTGGATCCTTCCCCAGGTTCAGCGCGCCGATCTTGTCGGCAGCGACCGCCACGTTTCTGGGATCGTCCACCTCAATCGTGAAGGAATCGTTAAGCGGGTTATTTTCCCCGCCAAAGCCTTCCAGCAAAGCTTGGCCGCTTTCTCCCAGCTTTTCTCTTAAAAAGACAAGGCCCTCCTCCTTCGAAACAAATCGAATCGTCTTGACCTCGGGCATTGCTTTTATGTCTTTTTGCAGCGAATCTATCTGCTCCTGCGAAGTATTAACCTCTAAGTAAACGCGGATTTCAACCTGCTTTTCGATTTGGTCCGCAATATAATTCACATTTAATGTTAATAGAAGAAAGATTCCGAGAATAAACAGGGAAATCGTGATGGAGCTCACGGAAGCGAATGTCATCCACCCGTTGCGAACCACATTTCGGATTCCTTCACGAACGTGGCGGCCGGCAGTGCTAATCTTCATAGCCGTATTCCCCCCGCGCCTCGTCCCGCACGATTTGACCGCGTTCAATCGCAATGACGCGCTTCCGCATTGTATTGACGATTTCTTTGTTGTGTGTAGCCATGACGATTGTGGTGCCGCGGAAGTTAATTTCCTCCATCAGCTTCATAATCCCCCATGACGTTTCCGGATCGAGGTTGCCTGTCGGCTCATCGGCAATAATGACAGCCGGATTGTTGACTATTGCCCTGGCAATAGCTACGCGCTGCTGCTCGCCGCCGGACAATTGAGAAGGCAATGAGCCGGCCTTATCCTTCAATCGTACCAGCTCCAAAACTTCCATTGTACGCTTTTTCATATGTTTTTTCGGGGCTTCGATGACTTCCATGGCAAATGCGACATTTTCAAAAATCGTCAATTTCTGCAGTAAACGATAGTCTTGGAAAACAACCCCTATATTCCGCCTGACATAGGGGATTTTGCGCTGCTTCAGCTTCTCCAGATTAAAACCGTTCACGTATATTTGCCCTTTGGTGGGTCGCTCTTCCCTATACATCAGCTTCATAAATGTAGATTTACCGGCCCCGGAAGGACCTACGACATACACAAATTCGTTGCGGTCTACTTTTATATTAATTCCTCGCAATGCATGAGTGCCGTCGGAGTATGTTTTCCATACGTCCTGCATTTCGATCACAGTATCACATCCCAATTAATAGATAGCCTTTATTCTTTCGACACAGAAGGGTAAATTCCTTTAAAATCCCTTGAAAGACTTGAAAATTCAACACTTTTTCACATTATATCATTTCTTTCTTAAAGTTTTCTTAAAGTTTGCGCTGTAATTAAATAGTAATAAATGGCCGAAAACAGAGATACAAATAATAGTATGAACAGAAAGACGAGCATCCCCTCGATTCTTTGGAGGAAGGAGTAACTCCCATGCTGCAGCGATTGAAAAGCTGTTTTCACCCGATATGGCTTCCATTTCTTTTGTTTATCGCCGTGTTGTCGGCTTTATATGCCTACGGAGCGCAGCAGACGCTCCCCTCTTCGCTTACCGTATCCGGTTGGCGTGTGGGAGGGCTGGCTTATACCGAATTTCAAACTCAATGGCAAGAGCAAATTCGAGGATTACGCAAGCAAAAAGTTCGGCTCACCGCTTCCATAGAAGGGATACCCGCTCAGGAGCTTACCTTTGAACAGCTTGGCTTTTATTTAAATGAAGAAGAGATTGCATCTCAAGTCGATGGACTGTTTAGAGGATCCATGCTGCAGCGAATTAAGCATCGATGGGATTTAAGCAGTGAAAGAGACCTTAGGGTCAAGACCCGATTCGAGCGAAGCCTTCTCGCCCGAAGTGTTGAAGCAGCTTGGAAGGAGCTATATGAAAAACAGCCGCAGAATGCGAAAAGGTGGATCAGCCTGGAAGACGAGGTTAAATACGAACCGGAGCGGAACGTAACGCGAATCGATATCATCGGGCTGCAAAATCGCCTGAGTGCCATAGTTCCGCCCGCAGGTTCCCTTTCCAACTATTCCAAGAAAGAACGGTTGATTGTTGTGCCTATGCCTATTTATGAAGAGCGCCCTCCTGTAACGTTGGAATCCTTACGCAAACAGGGTGTCGAACGAAAAATCAGCGCGTTTGCCACGGCTTTTCCGGCTTCCGGAGAAGGACGCATTCACAATATTCGCTCTGCGGCGGCTACCATTCATGACATGCTGCTAAGGCCCAACGAGGTTTTCGATTACAGTTGGGTCGTTCAACAAACCGAAACGCAATTCGGCTTCAAAGAAGCGCCTGTGATCATGGGCGGAAAGCTCGTGCCGGGTATCGGCGGGGGAATCTGCCAAGTTTCGACGACGCTGTATAATGCAGTATTACGCAGCGGCTTATCCGTATTGGAGCGCAGGAATCATTCCCTCCCTGTCAGCTACGTGCCGCTTGGCCAGGATGCTACTTTTGCCAGTGGATATATAAATTTTACATTTCGAAACACAACAGGCTCTTATTTGCTGATCCGTACCGAAGTTACGGATCAGGACATTACTGTGAAGCTGTTCGGTCGAATGCCTCGGGAATATACGTACGAGATCGAGTCGAAGGTGTTGGAGAAGATCGAGCCTGCCGTCAAGTATGTACACAATCCCAAGCTGCCGATTGGGGCGCGCGAGAAGATTAGCGACGGAAGGCCCGGCTATGTAGTGGAAACATACCGCTATAAAAAGTTGGGCGGAGTTGTCGTCGGCCAAGAGATTATTTCCAAGGATCGGTATGCTGCTCAGCCTGCTGTAATTGCAACAAATTCCGGGGATATACGGCCGGGGCCGCAGGAATACGGGCCGCAAAGCGAGCACATCGTCGAGGATGGCGTGAAAGGGCCGGTTTATCCTTGATTTGATAGCATTTTGTGCAAGTCATATGATTCCGTGCGCGCTCTCCCCGAAAGGGAGCGTCAAAATATATTGCATTGGCGGAATCACCAGGCTATCCCAGAGTGCCGAATTGGGATAGCGGCAGGGCTGTGCCGTATAGGTCTTCGCAAACTTTATGGTCAAATACCGCCACAGACATTGCTGTTATCCTTTCGTCGAAATTTGCGGCGCCATAGGCAGCGGCGGTCCGACTATCCGTGCTCAGACGGATACCGGCAGCGTTGAAGTATCGGTGGCGGAGCAGGTGAAAAAATCGCAAAATAATGTTGACAGATGTCAAATTACTTTGTTAAATTTAGTAGAGTCATAGAGAACTTATTTCACTGAGGTTCCTACCCCTCTTGTATACGTTTTCTTCCGCAGTATACTCGTTCGTTTCACCTTGAAAATTGGATTTTTTTGGTTATTTTCATTTTAAATGGAAACGTTTCCTCCTTTGAACGCTGTAAGTCGGATAAAAGGGTAGATGTAGTTTCAGACAAAGAAAGGAGTAGAGCGAACCGCAAAATTTAAACAAGTTACGGGAAAGAAACAAAAAGCATATGAACATTAATAGGGAGTTGGAAATGTGACGATCATTCGTAAACTAAGTGATGCGGTATATGCTATCGAGAGGTTTTTAGTCATCGTATTGTTGATATTCATGTTAACTTCCATCTTGCTGGGGGTTCTCTATAGGTACTTTTTAAAGTCTCCTCTCAGTTGGTCGGAAGAATTCGGTTTATTCGGTCTAGTCTGGGTGACATTCATTGGCGGAAGCATGAGTATTAAGACAAACAAGGCAGCCGTTGTAAGTTTTATTATGGACCGACTGCCAACCCGCGCTAGAAAAATATTTTTAGGAATTGCCTTTTTTATTACGTTTTTGTTTTGCGTATTTGCTCTTTATTTATCTTTGAAGTGGATTACGGAACCCGCAATACTGCTGCAAAAATCGCAAGCAGTAGGCATTCCGATGATCATCCCATATATCGGGATACCTCTGGGGATGTTCTGTATGTCTGTCCATTCTTTGGATTTATTTGCAAGTATATTTCGGGGAGATCAAAGAGAGGGAATAGCATGATCATCTTAGTCATCTTTATCTTATTGATAGCCATCCAGATCCCTATTGCATTGGCGCTAGGGATTACAAGCGTTTCGTACATCGGATTAGAAGGAAACACCATGTTATTTAATAATCTCGCGCAGCGTATGTACTCGGGGGTTGAAAGCTTTAGTTTGTTGGCCATCCCGCTTTTTATGATCGCTGGCGAACTCATGAACACGGGCGGCATTACCGGAAGATTAATCGATTTCTCCAAAAAGCTAGTAGGGCACTTTCGTGGAGGGCTTGCCTATGTAAACGTTATTGCCAATACGTTCCTGGCCTCCATTCTGGGTTCTGCGACGGCCCAAACGGCTATGATGACGAGAGTCATGCTTCCTGAAATGGAGAAAGAAGGGTACAGCCGTCCTTTTGCGGCGGCGACCACGGCTTCGGCTGCTTTATTAGGCCCCATCATTCCGCCGAGCATGCTATTTATCATTTATTCCGTTGGATCGGGAGTTTCAGTGGGCAAGATGTTTATGGCCGGCATCATTCCAGGGATTTTACTGGCTTTATCATTTATCCTTTTAATCGCGTATTTGGGATACAAACATAATTTTCCGAAATCCGAAAAAGCGACATGGAAACAAATTGTAGCGAGTTTTATTCGAGTCTTACCGGCTTTGTCGGTTCCTGCTGCGATCGTGGGAGGAATAATGAGCGGTATTTTTACAGCGACCGAGTCTGCAGGCGTCGCCTGTTTTTTAGCCATTATAATCGGCATGTTTGTTTACAAGGACATGAAGATCAAGCATGTTCCCAAAATATTGGTAAGTGCAGCCATATCGACTTCAGCCGTAACATTGCTGATCTCAATGGCGGGGTTGTTTGGTTGGGTCATGGCATTTGACCAAGTGCCTCAAAAAATCGTCAACTTTATGAGCTCGCTGACTTCAAGTCCTTACGTTTTCTTGTTTTTGGTGAATTTGTTCTTGTTATTAATCGGGATTATTATGGATGAGATGGCTGTATTGATTGTTTTATTGCCGGTCTTCATGCCGCTGGTCCATGCGTATCACATCGATCCGATCCATTTTGGGGTTGTCATTTGCCTAAATACCACAATTGGCTTACTCACCCCCCCTGTTGGAGCAGGTTTATTCATAGCCTCATCGGTAGGGGACGTGAAGTTTGAGAATTTGATTCGCGCCGTTGTTCCATTTCTGATCGTTGCGCTCTTTGTTCTTTTCATGATAACGTATTTGCCGCAGCTTACCACTTGGTTACCGCGTGTGCTTGAATGACGTTCAAAAGGATTTGGCGCACAATTTAATGTTTCCAGGATTTTTATGTCTACGATTTTTATGTTTCCATGTCAATGGAATATTAAAAATACAACAATCTAATAGGGGGAATTACACAATGAAAAAGAAGTTTTCTCTAGTATTTGCGGCTATCCTAAGTTTAGCTCTAGTGCTCAGCGCGTGCGGCCAAGGTTCGCAAAATCAAGCTTCTTCCGATAAAACGGAAGGCGGTAAAACTTATAAGTTCAAACTGGCGCATATTGCACAAGCTTCCCACGGATGGAATAAAACTTCGGAAAAATTCAGCGAAGAATTGAAAACACGTTCTAACGGCCGCATGACAGTGGATCTTTTTCCTGCCGGACAGCTTGGCACTGAAAAAGACGAAGTACAGCAGCTGGAAACCGGTACACTCGATTTCGCGCTTCTCACAAACGCTTACCTAAGCACTCGCTCTGAAGCCTTCAACGCTTGGTTCATGCCTTTCATGTTTAATGATCTGGAAAAAGCGTCGGCAGCCCGCAACACCGAACCGGCTAAGAAAATTTTAGCGGAATTGAGCAAGCAAGGTATTGTGGCACTGGACATTTCCTTCATAGGCAACCGTCACATTCTTATGAAGGGCAATTCCATTACGAAGCCGGAAGATTTGAAAGGCAAGAAAATCCGCATTATCGGCAGTCCTGCCATTCAAGATTTCTGGAAAGCTGTAGGCGCCGGTCCTACACCGATGCCGCTGTCTGAAGTATACATTGCCCTGCAAACCGGTGTTATCGATGGAATCGATATCGATCTTGACGCTCTGATGACTGAGAAATATTACGAAATCGCAAAAAACTTGACACTGACCAACCATATGACGTTCGCCGGCGTTATCGTAATGAGCAAAGCGAAATATGATGCTTTGTCGCCGGAAGACCAAAAAATCGTAACTGAAGCCATAAAAGCGGCTGTGGATTGGGGCACTAAAGAAGCGATTGCCGGTGAGAGTAAATACCTCGAAGAATTGAAAGCCAAAGGCGTGACGGTTACCCAGTTGGCCAACGCAGATGCTTTCAAAGCGGTTCGTGACGAAATCAACGCGAAATACTCCAGCAATCCATTAATTAAAGAATTCATTCAAGCAAACCAAAAATAAGAGATGAACTGGTCCGGCGAGACGGCGATTTTCCCCTCGCCTGGACCCTCTTTTATAGGGAAATACATTGGACGTGATTTTTTTTTTTATATCCTGTATGTAAGTGAAATACAGAAAGGTTGTAATAAATGGTCACCTCCAAATCAGTTACCACGATTCAGTCATTGCAGATTGGTTGCGACATACTCGAATTGATCGCTTCTTGCGGGAAACCGCTGAAGTTCAACGAAATATATGAACAGACTAAAATCACTAAGAGCAATTTGTATAAATATTTAAATACGCTCACTCAGCTCGGGTTGCTCTATAGAGACAGGGAAACCGGTCTGTATTCACTGGGAAGCAAGCTGGTGGAGTACGGAATGAAGGCTGTGAATCAGGAAAACATGGTGGAGCGTGTAGCCCCTTTCCTGCAAGAAATCCATCGCACCTGCAAGAACACGGTAATGCTGACGACTTGGTCTCATAACGGACCGATTCTAGTGAAGATGATCAACAGCCAGCAGGGGTTGAACGTCGGCGGCCAAATAGGCACATTGATTCCTCTTATGTCCGCATCCGGAAAAGTATACGCTGCATTCATGGAGGAGACTCTTATTCAAGAATGGCTAAAGCAGCAGTTGGCCAGGATGGACGACGATCAACAACTTCAACTGGAATCGGAAATCGAATTTGTCCGCGAAAAAGGCATATCTTTTGCCAAAGAACCGATGGCCCCAGGTATTTCCTCCGTCGCTTTGCCGATCTTTAATTTCGAAAAACGTTTGCTTGGCGTAATTATTGTCGCCGGTTTTCTCGATACGATACCAGATCAAATCGACCATGAAATGAGCCAATATCTGCTAGAGGCGAATAAAGAGATTTCCCGGGTTTTCGGCTACAAGGTGGCTAAATGATGGTTTAACGACAAACAGCAGCTTATGATTAATAGCTGCTGTTTGTCGTTTATATAGGGTTCCATACCTGTGAAAGGACCTCTTCGCTCATGGCCCATTTCATGGGGGAATGTATTACTTGCTCTTTTCAAGATAAGCTGTGAACCACTCGTCTGTTTGCTGCAAGCTCTCTTCAGCGCGGGCGATGGCTTCACTCACTTGACTGGAGGCAGTACCTCCGTATACGTTGCGGGCGTTAACGACATGCTCAGGCTGCAGAATGGCGTAGATGTTGTCGTCAAAGAGCTGTGAGAACTGCGCAAACTCGTCCATCTTCAAGTCGAGCAAATACTTCTTATTTTGAATGCAGTACAGCACGATTTTCCCGATGATCTCATGCGCTTGGCGGAACGGCAGCCCTTTGTTGACCAGGTAGTCAGCGATGTCAGTTGCGTTGGAGAAGTCCTGATTAACAGCTTGTCTCATCCGGTCCGTATTCACCTTCATCGTGGATACCATTGGCGCAAACAGCTGCAAAGCTCCTTGCAGAGTGCGGACGCTATCAAGCATGCCTTCCTTGTCCTCCTGCATGTCCTTGTTATAAGCAAGCGGCAGCGCCTTCAGCACGGTCATGAGGCCGAACAGATTGCCGTAAACGCGTCCGGTTTTGCCGCGAACAAGCTCTGCCACGTCGGGATTCTTCTTCTGCGGCATAATGGAGCTGCCCGTGCAGAAAGCGTCGTCGAGCTCGATGAAGCTGAATTCGGTGCTCGACCACAGCACCATTTCCTCGCAAAAACGCGACAGGTGCATCATGATAAAGGATGCATTCGCAAGGAACTCCAGGATGAAATCCCGGTCGCTTACAGCATCGAGGCTGTTCTCGTAGACACGATCGAAACCGAGCTGGGACGCTACAAAATGACGGTCGATCGGGAACGTTGTTCCCGCGAGCGCGCCCGCTCCCAACGGGAGAATATTGATGCGCTTGTAGCTGTCCTGAAGACGTTCAATGTCCCTTTGGAACATGGAGACATAGGCCATCATATGATGAGCGAACAGTATCGGCTGTGCCCGTTGGAGATGCGTATATCCTGGAAAAATCGTCTCGCGGTTCTTCTTGGCCTGTTCAATGAGCGCTTCCTGCAGCTTCATCAGCAGCCCGACGAACTCCACCACCCGCTTGCGCAAATACAAGTGCATATCCGTTGCGACTTGATCGTTCCGGCTGCGGCCGGTATGCAGCTTGCCTCCGACCGGACCGATTTCATCGATCAGTTTTTTTTCAATGTTCATGTGAATATCTTCGTCAGAGACGGAGTATGCAAGTTCGCCGGAACGAATCATACCCTGTACCTTCAGTAAGCCGTCTTTGATCTTCTCGACATCCTCCAGAGGAAGAATGCCGCACTTGCCCAGCATCGTAACATGAGCCAAGCTTCCCTGAATGTCCTCTTCGGCAAGCGCTTTATCAAATAGAATCGAAGCGGTATATTCCTCGACCAATTGGTCGGTTTGCTTCGTAAATCGTCCACCCCAAAGCTTTGACACGTTCGCTCATCCTCTCTTTGCGCCCGAAAGGGCCTTCCGTCAGGAAAGCCCGAGCCTGTCTTGATTATACGCCGCCCCTAAACTGCGTATTACTTCTTCGCGTTTTGTTCCACGCCGGAAGCTACCTTCAGCCGCAGCGCATTTAAACGGATAAATCCGGTTGCGTCGGACTGGTTATAGGCTTTGGTCGGATCGGCCTCCATCGTCGCAATATCCGGGTTGTACAAGCTGACCGGGCTCTTCACGCCCGCAGCCATTACATTTCCTTTGTACAGCTTGATTCGAACCGTACCCGTCACGTTCTTCTGACTCTCCGCGACAAGCGCTTGAATCGCCAATCGCTCCGGAGCAAACCAGAAACCGTTATAGACAAGCGAAGCATATTTCGGAATCAGTGAATCGCGCAGATGCATGACCTCACGATCCATCGTGAGCGACTCCATTTTGCGGTGAGCGGTGAACAGGATCGTGCCCCCCGGGGTTTCGTACACGCCGCGGCTTTTCATGCCGACAAAGCGATTCTCGACCATGTCCACACGACCGATGCCATGCTTGCCGCCGAGTTCGTTCAGAGCTTCCATTACCTGTAAAGGATTCATAGCGGCTCCGTTCAAGCCCACGCAGTTTCCTTTATCGAAATTCAGCTCGACATATTCCGCCTGGTCCGGCGCATCCTCAGGGTCCACGCTCAGCACATACATGCCTTTGTTGCTTTTTTCACTGGAATCGAACCAGGGATCCTCGAGCATGCCGCTCTCAAAGCTGATATGCAGCAGGTTACGGTCCATGGAGTAAGGCTTTGCTGCAGATGCTTGAACCGGAATTTCGTGCTTCTCCGCATACGCAATCATCTCGGCGCGTCCCGGGAACTGCTCGCGGAACTCCTCCAGGCGCCAAGGCGCTATCACATCCAGCTCCGGCGCCAAAGCGGCGGCCGTCAGTTCGAAACGAACCTGGTCGTTTCCTTTGCCGGTGGCTCCGTGTGCAATCGCCGTCGCCCCTTCGGCGCGGGCAATATCTACCATACGCTTGGCAATCAACGGACGGGCGATGCTCGTACCGAGCAAATACTGCCCTTCATATAACGCACCCGCCTGAAACATCGGGTAGATGAAATCACTGGCAAATTCGTCGCGCAGGTCGTCGATATAGATCTTGGAGGCGCCGGTGGCCAGCGCTTTTTCCTCCAAGCCATCCAGCTCCTCCTTTTGGCCGATATCCGCTGTAAAAGCGATAATCTCCGCATCGTAGGTCTCTTTCAGCCATTTCAAAATAACTGATGTATCCAGCCCTCCGGAGTAGGCGAGCACAATTTTTTCCTTAGCCATGGTTCACTTCTCCATTCTCCCAATTTACATAATTGCCGCCATAATGGCTTTCTGCGCATGAAGGCGGTTTTCCGCCTGGTCAAAAATAATCGAATTCGGACCGTCGATAACCGATTCGGACACCTCTTCCCCACGGTGCGCAGGCAGGCAGTGCATGAACAAGTAGTCCTTCTTCGCATGCCGGATCAATTCATCGTTAACCTGGTAGTTCTTAAAGGCAATTTCCCGCTTCGCCTGCTCAGCCTCAAAGCCCATGCTCGCCCAGACGTCCGTGTACACGACATCCGCGTTCTCAATCGCTTCCCGAGCATCGCGGCAGAGGTTCAGCTTGGAGCCGCTTTGGTTGGCATTGTCATGAGCGATCTCAACGACCTCGGGGTCTGCGTCATAGCCTTCCGGCGTTGCCGCAGAAAAGTCCATTCCAAGCTTGCTGGCTCCCATCAGCAAAGAGTGCAGCATGTTGTTCCCGTCGCCGATGTAGGCGACCTTCAAGCCTTTCAGGCGGCCCTTTTTCTCAAAAATCGTCTGATAATCAGCTAGCGCCTGGCACGGGTGTGAAAGATCCGTCAGCCCGTTAATCACAGGCACGGTCGCCCCTCTCGCCAGTTCGATCACACTGCGATGCGCAAAGGTGCGAATCATGATGCCGTCCAGAAAGCGGGACATCGTCTGGGCTGTATCCCAAACCGTTTCTCCACGTCCAAGCTGAAGGTCATTTTTACTTAAAAATAACGCATGGCCGCCCAGCTGAAACATCCCTACTTCGAAGGACACGCGCGTCCGGGTCGACGATTTTTCAAAAATCATGCCCAGTGTTTTGCCCTTCAGCAGATGATGAGTTTCGCCAGCTTTCTGCTTGCGCTTCAAATCTATCGCCAGCCCGAGTAAATATTCGATCTCCTCCGCCGTGTAATCCACGAGCCCGAGAAAATCTTTGCCTTTGAGCTGGGCTGCCAGCTCCTCTTGAATGGTGCTGCTCAATGTACATCCACCTTTCTAGTTGGAACCCTGAGGGTTCACACGAATCTTCTATCGGATCGAAGAGGCCGAAGCTTTACCCGCCAATACCGAACAGACAACGTCCAAGCCTTTCTCCAGGTCTTCCTTCGATATCGTTAAGCTCGGGACCAGACGAATCACGTTCGAACCCGCGGAAATGACCAACACGCCTTGCTGGTGAATTTCATGGATCAGCTCCGCCACCGGCTGCGCGCATTCAATCCCGATCAACAAGCCTTTGCCGCGAATCTCCCTGACTAGCGAGTTCCCGGCGCATTTCTTCTGAAGCGTCTGGACGGCGTACCGGCCGAGCTCCTCCGCTCTTTGCGGCAGACTGTTAGCCAGTATCGTTTCTACCGATGCTATCCCGGCTGCCGTTGCAATCGGCGTTCCGCCGAAAGTGGAACCGTGGCTGCCGGCCGTAAAAGCTTCCTTCAGCTTCGCTTTACCGAGCATAGCCCCAATAGGGAATCCGCCCCCCAAGCCTTTAGCTAAAGTAAAAATATCGGGTTCTATGCCGTAATGCTCATAAGAAAATAGCTTCCCCGTACGGCCCATGCCCGTCTGGATTTCGTCTACGATCAGCAGCAGTTCTTTGTCCCGGCAAAGCTCGGCCAGCTGCTGTACAAACGCCGGATCAGCCGGTATCACGCCTCCTTCTGCCTGGACCATCTCCAGCATGATCGCGCAAGTTTTGTCTGAAACGAGGCTCTTCACCGATTCAATATCGTTAAATTGTGCGTAGACGAAGCCCTCCGGTAGCGGATGGAAGCCCTCCTTCACCTTGTCCTGCCCCGTTGCCGTTAAAGTCGCCAGCGTCCGTCCATGGAAGGACATGTTAAACGTGATAATCTCATAGCTGTCGTTCTTAAGAACCTTGTTAGCATACCGGCGAGCGATCTTGATTGCCGCTTCGTTCGCTTCCGCCCCCGTGGAGCAGAAGAACACCGCGTCTGTGCAGCTGTTATCCGTCAGCAGTTTGGCAAGCTTCTCTTGGTTCGGAATGTGGAACAGGTTGCTGACATGCCACAGCTGATCGAGCTGCTCGACCAGCTTCTCCTTGATCTCCTTGGGCGCATGGCCGAGATTGGCCACCGCAATCCCGCTCATCAGATCGATGTATTCCTTTCCCGTATCGTCCCATAGCCGACTCCCTTCCCCCCGTACCAGCGTAATCGGATATCTGGCGTAGGTTGGAAATAGTGAGCTTTGTTCCGCTTCTCCCATAACTTAATCACTCCTTTTTATTAACGCTTCACTTCTATGTTAACGCTAAATCTGCGGCCAAACCGCAGCTTACCTTACAATCCGCGTGCCGATTCCGGTTCCCTTGAGCACCTTGCTCAGCACGTTCGGTTCGGAACCGTTCACGATCACGACCTCCCGCACCTTTCCCTGAATGCATTGGATGGCTGCGCGCACTTTCGGAATCATGCCGCCGTAAATCTCGCCCGCGGCAATCATTTCCTCGATTTCGGCGACGGTCACGGAAGGAAGCAGCACTTGCTTCTCTCCGTTCACCGTCTTCATAATGCCGGGCACGTCCGTTACAACGACCATTTGTTCCACGCCGATCTGGGAGGCTACCGCTCCCGCTGCGGTATCCGCATTGATGTTGTAACGCTGTCCTCCGTCCGCGCCGAGACCGATAGGAGCAATGACCGGAATATAACCCATTCCGACAACCCCTTGAATCAGCTCAGCGTTGACGCGGGTCACATCGCCCACCAAGCCCACCTCTTGCGCATTGCTGACCGGCTGCGCTTCGATCAAATGCCCGTCCACGCCGGACAAGCCGAGCGCTTTGGCGCCGGCCAGCTGGATTCGCCGGACAATCTCCTTGTTGATTTGACCGGCCAGGACCATCTCGACGACATCGAGTACGGCCTCGTCCGTTTTGCGGAGTCCGTTCACGAATTCCGTCTCAATGCCCAGCTTCGTTAGGGTACCCGAAATCGCCGGTCCGCCCCCATGGACGATAACGGTGACGACTCCCTCCTCCTGCAGCCGTTTCATATCGGCAAAAAAACTCTCCGGCAGCGCCGCGAGCGTGCTCCCCCCGCATTTCATCACAAAACAATTGTTGGTGCCCATTACTCCCGCTTCCCCTTTGCTCTTAACTTGCCATACTCCCAATTACGCCCCGTGATCGGATTGATTTCGCAATCTCGCGTGAACAATCAGGTCCTGTATGCGGCATTGATCCGTACATAGTCGTAAGTCAAATCGCAGCCCCAGCCTGTCGCCATCCCTGATCCCATATGTAAATTCACATGAATTTGAATGAATTCGCCTTTCAAATACTCGGCCGCCTTCTCTTCGTCAAAAAGAACCGGACGGGATTGCTCAAGCACCGCGATATCACCGAGTCGGATATCGACTGTCTCCGTATTGACCGGCTGACCGGAACGGCCGACTGCGGCAATAATCCGCCCCCAGTTCGCATCTGCGCCGTAACAAGCCGATTTCACCAAACTGGAGCCGACCACCGTCTTGGCGATCGCGCGCGCCGCTTCTTCCGAATCTGCGCCTGCCACGTTCACTTCGATCAGCTTCGTGGCCCCTTCGCCGTCGCGGGCAATCGCTTTGGCAAGGTATTCGCCCACATATTGCAGGCCTGCCGCGAACGCTTCCCAATCCGGATGACCAGGATGGAGCGTGTCGTTGCCTGCGAGCCCGCTCGCCATCGCCACAACCATGTCATTGGTGCTCGTATCGCCGTCAACGGTAATCATGTTGAACGTGCTGTCCGTGATCCTGCTCAACAGCAGCTGAAGGTTCCCGCTTTCAATGTTGGCGTCGGTCGTAATGAAGCCAAGCATCGTAGCCATGTTCGGATGAATCATCCCCGAACCTTTGGCAGCCCCGGCAATGTGCACTTCCTTGCCGTTTACCGCAAGGCGGACGCACGTCATCTTCTGCGCCAGATCCGTGGTCAGGATCGCCTGGCAGAAGTCGTCGCCTCCGTCCGCCTTGACCCGCTGCGGCAGTTGTTCAATGCCGCTCAGCACTTTCGCCATCGGCAGCAGCTCGCCGATTACGCCCGTGCTCGTCACGCCGACGTGATGCTCGTCGACGCCAAGCGCCTGCGCAGCGGCTGCCCGCATCGCGCGCGCGTCGTCTTCACCCTGCTTGCCGGTGCACGCGTTGGCGTTACCGCTGTTGACGATCATCGCCTGCAGCTTGCCGCTGGCGGCGATGCTCTCCTGCGTCACGCGCAGCGGCGCTGCTTGAAACGCGTTCAACGTGTACACGCCCGCCGCCGCCGCCGGCACCTCGCACACGATCGCGCCGAGATCGTGACGCTCCGTCTTCTTCAATCCGCAGTGCAGTCCGCCTGCGCGAAATCCCTTGGGGGTCGTGACCGAACCACTCGGCATTACCGCGAAACTCCCCTGACCCTGACTTTGTCCTTGAACCGTCATACCAGCCTTCACCTGCCCAATCGCTATAAATAAGAAGTTCCCATTCTGTTCTTACGGATAAACAGGCGCAAACAACAGCCCTGTCGTTTCGTCCCAGCCCATCATCAAATTCAAATTCTGAATAGCTTGACCGGCCGCGCCCTTCACCACATTATCGATCACCGAAATAATCGTTATACGCCCGGTACGCTCATCCATTGAGAAGCCGATGTCGCAGTAGTTGGAGCCATATACCTCTTTGGTGGACGGCCACTTGCCTTCATTGCGAATCCTTATAAAGCGCCGGCCTTTATAAAAATCACGATACAGCCCGATAAAATCCCCATCGCTCCGTTTACCGTTCACAGTCGCATACATCGTAGACATAATCCCCCGCGTCATTGGCACGAGATGGGTCGTAAACGTCGTCACGACCGGCTGCCCGGCGATGCGCCCGAGAGCTTGCTCGATTTCCGGGATATGCTGATGTTTATTCACTTTATATGCAGAAAAATTCTCATTCACTTCTGCATAGTGGACACCCAAGCTGACTCCGCGGCCCGCTCCGGACACACCCGATTTCGCGTCAATAATAATCGTGGCCGGATCGATCCAACCCGCTTTCACGGCAGGGATCAATCCCAACAGCGTCGCCGTCGAATAACAGCCTGGGTTGGCAATCAGCTCCGCGCCCGGCACTTCGTCCCCGAACACCTCGCACAGCCCGTACACCGCTTTGGCCAAATACGATTCCTCCGCGGCCTTGCGCTTATACCACTTCTCATACTGCTCCGCCGATTTCAAGCGATAATCGCCGGAGACGTCGATCACCTTCAGCCCTGCCGCAAGCAGCTTCGGCGTAAGCTCCGTGCTCACTCCCGAAGGAGTAGCCAGAAAAATAACATCAGCTTTATCCGCGATTACTTCAACATCCAGTGCATCCAGCAGATCGACCACGATCTCCTGCAAATGCGGAAATCCGTCTGCAATCGGCGCCCCCGCGCTCGAGGTCGAGATCACCGACGTAATTCGCACCCGCGGATGCGCCTGCAGCAGCCGGATCAGCTCCACTCCCCCATAACCCGTAGATCCGACAATCGCCGCTCTCAATTCACCATTCACCATAACTTTAACTTCCCCCAGACGTCCGCAAAAGATATGTATTATTATACGATTTCAAGAATAATAATTCAATGGATATTTTCCTGTTCGATACCAGACCTCCTATACATGTCTCTTAAAGCCTTCCCCCAGCACTTCATTCGTATCGCTTAAGATGACAAAAGCATGCGGATCGACCGAACGCACCAATGCTTTCAGCTTGCTTACTTCGTTCTGGCTTACCACGACCATGAATACCGTGCGCGATTCGCCTGTAAACCCCCCGGATCCGTTTAGCTGCGTTAACCCCCGATCCAAATCGTAGAGGATCGCCTCACGAATCGCATCGGTATGCTCCGAGATGATAAAAGCTACTTTCGAGGTTTGCAGGCCGAGTTGTATAATATCTATCGTTTTGCGTGTGACAAAAAGCCCGATCAAGCCATAGAGCGCTTTTTCAGGCGAAAATGCCAAACCGGCGGCGAGAATCACCAGTCCATCGATAAGCGCAACAGAATAACCTAATGTTATACCTGTATATTTATGCAGGATCTGCGCAGCAAGAGAAAGTCCTCCCGTCGACCCCCTCCCCCGAAAAACAATTCCTAGACCCAGGCCGATGCCGATGCCCCCGTAAATACTGGCTAGGAGCGTATTGGTGGTTAGCACCTCCAAATGGCTGGTTAAGAGAACAAATAGCGGTAAAGCAATGGAGCCTGCAGCGGCTTTAATTCCGGATTGCCCTCCCAACAGCCATACGCCAAGTATAAAAAGAGGAATGTTCAGCCCCCACTGAGTAATCGCCGGACTCAAGCCCATGAGATGCTGTGCGATGGTTGAGATTCCTGCTACTCCTCCCGCTACCACCTGGTTCGGGTTCAGGAACATATTGAAGCTTACCGCCATAATGAGCGATCCGAGCAAAAGCATCACATATTCCGTTGCTTGATGCAGCGGTCCGCCTAACGGAATAACTGATTCTTTCCTGCGCAAGAGCCATTCTCCTTCCAAAAAAATCCTACACTGTTTAGGTGTAGGATGGTCGTCTATGCAAGTCCTGTCAATCCTTGTTGATTTGGAGTCGCAGGTAAGCATCAATGAAGGCGTCTAAATCGCCGTCCATGACCGCTCCGACATTACCCGTTTCCGTTGAGGTTCTATGATCCTTCACCATGCTGTAAGGGTGGAAGACATAGGAGCGGATTTGGCTCCCCCATGCGATGTCGGACTGCTCGCCGCGAATTTCCGCCAAGTGCTTCTCCTGCTCCTCGATTTTCTTCTCGTAGAGCTTCGATCGCAGCATCTTCATGGCGCGCTCGCGGTTCTTGATCTGGGAGCGCTCCGTTTGACAGCTCACGACGATACCCGACGGGAGATGCGTGATTCGTACAGCGGAGTCGGTTGTGTTGATATGCTGGCCCCCGGCGCCGCTGGAGCGATACGTATCCACCTTTAAATCCTCGGTGCGGATATCAATCTCAACGTCATCTTCAATCTCCGGCATTACATCGCAGGATACGAAGGAGGTATGGCGTCTTCCTGAGGCGTCGAACGGGGAAATGCGGACGAGCCGGTGTACGCCCTTCTCTGCCTTCAGGTATCCGTAGGCGTTGAACCCTTTGATGAGCAGCGTGACGCTTTTCACGCCGGCTTCATCGCCCGGGAGATAATCGAGCACCTCAACCTTGAAGTCCCGCTTCTCCGCCCAACGGCGGTACATGCGCAGCAGCATCTCCGCCCAGTCCTGCGACTCCGTGCCGCCTGCGCCCGGATGAAGCTCCAGTATCGCATTCAGTCTATCATAAGGTTGGCTGAGCAGAAGCTGCAGCTCGAAATCCTCGAGCTTCTTCACCAGACTCGCGATTCCTTCTGTAACTTCAGACGCGAGGCTCTCGTCGCCTTCTTCTTCCACAAGCTGCACCAAAACCTCCAGATCCTCATACTCTCCCGCAAGTGCCTGGAATTGGTCGACAGCCCCTTTGATTCCATTCATCTCGGCGATGGTCTTCTGGGCTTTCTCGTTGTCATCCCAGAAGTCCGGGGCCGCCATTTTTTCCTCATAATCCGCAATCGCTTCAAGCTTATGATCTAAGTCAAAGAGACCCCCGTAATTCGGTTAGTCGCTTTGCCATTTCTCTTACGTCTTGTTTTACTTCGGGTTCCAACATGTCTGACACCTCATTAAAGTTTGATTATGGCGCCCGGATTATTTCCCGTGGCACTGCTTGAATTTCTTGCCGCTGCCGCACGGGCACGGGTCGTTCCGTCCGATGCGTTCATCGCGCACGATCGGCTTCTTGCCGCCCGCTTCGTTCTTCGGGTTGACCGCCTGCCCCTCCGCTACTGCCTGACGCTCCAGATTGCTCTCCACATGCGCCTTCATGATATAGGTCGCAACCTCTTCTTGAATGTTCTCGATCATCTCCTGGAACATCTCGAAGCCTTCGAACTGATACTCGCGAAGCGGATCCGTTCCGCCGTATGCACGCAGGTGAATCCCTTGGCGAAGCTGATCCATCGCGTCGATATGATCCATCCACTTGCTGTCTACCGCACGGAGCACGACGACTTTTTCAAACTCGCGCATGAATTCTTGGCCGATTGCTTGTTCGCGTTCGTCATATCTTTTGCTGACGAGCTCCTGAATGTAGGCAATGATTTCGTCCTGCTCCTTGCCCCAGATCTCCTTATCGGTCAGCTGACCTTCCTGAAGGAACGTGTTGTTCACGTAATTCGCAACCTCTTGGAGCTCCCATTCCTCCGGTATTTGCTCTTGCGGACAGTGGATCTTCACCACACGCTCGATAACGGAATTGATCATGTCCCCCGCAATTTCGCGAATGTTCTCGGATTCAAGAACTTCCCTACGCTGCTTGTAAATAATTTCCCGCTGCTGGTTCATCACATCGTCGTATTGAAGTACGACCTTACGCACGTCGAAGTTGTTACCCTCTACACGCTTCTGGGCGGATTCGACCGCACGCGTGATCAGCTTGCTCTCAATCGGCTGATCTTCCTCCATCCCGAGGCGATCCATCATCGACATGATATTTTCCGCGCCGAAACGCTTCATCAGTTCATCCTCTAAAGAAAGATAGAACTGGGAAGAGCCGGGATCGCCTTGACGTCCTGCACGTCCGCGCAGCTGGTTGTCGATCCTTCGGCTCTCATGCCGCTCTGTACCAATAATATGCAGACCACCTGCGTCCGGTACGCCTTCCCCCAGTACGATATCGGTACCGCGGCCCGCCATGTTGGTAGCAATCGTTACCGCTCCAGGCTGGCCCGCACGCGCAACAATCTCCGCCTCCTCCGCATGATACTTGGCATTAAGCACTTTATGCTGGATGCCTTTTTTCTTCAGCATCTCGGACAGACGTTCGGAGTTTTCAATGGATACCGTGCCGACCAGTATCGGTTGGTTGTTTTTGTGGCGGGTTACGATTTCCTCGACAACCGCCTTGAACTTGCCATTCTCTGATTTATACACGACATCGGGCATATCCTGACGGATCATCGGGCGGTTCGTCGGAACCACGATGACCTCCAGCCCGTAAATTTTCTTGAATTCTTCCTCTTCCGTCTTCGCCGTTCCGGTCATCCCCGCCAGCTTGCGGTACATCCGGAAATAGTTCTGGAAGGTAATCGTTGCAAGCGTCATGCTCTCGTTTTGCACCTTCAGCTGTTCCTTCGCTTCAATCGCTTGATGCAGCCCGTCGCTGTAGCGGCGTCCCGTCATGAGACGGCCTGTGAATTCGTCAACGATGATAACTTCGCCATCTTCAACCACATAGTCCACATCGCGCTTCATGATCACTTGCGCTTTCAGCGCCTGAGTGATGTGATGGTTCAGCGTTACGTTGCTATGGTCGAATAAATTCTCAATGCCAAAGGCTTCCTCCGCCTTGGACACACCCGCTTCCGTAAGCGCCACTGAGCGCACTTTAATGTCAACCGTATAATCCTCTTCCTTATTTAAACGGCTGACAAAACGGTCCGCAGCATAATATAGATCCGTCGACTTGGCAGCCTGTCCGGAAATAATCAGCGGCGTTCTCGCTTCATCGACCAGAATGGAGTCCACCTCGTCAATTACGGCGTAATAAAGCGGCCGCTGCACCATCTGCTCCTTGTAGAGCACCATGTTATCACGGAGATAGTCGAAGCCGTACTCGTTGTTTGTACCGTAAGTTATATCACAGGCATACGCCGCTTGTTTCTCCTCGTGACTCAGGTCATGGAGGTTAACCCCTACCGTCATGCCCAGGAAAGCATAGATTTGTCCCATTTCCGCGCTATCGCGCTGTGCCAGATAATCATTCACAGTGACGACGTGCACCCCTTTGCCGAGCAATGCATTCAGGTAAACCGGCAGCGTGCCGACAAGCGTCTTTCCTTCCCCTGTGCGCATCTCGGCGATACGCCCTTCATGCAGGACCATCCCCCCGATAAGCTGTACATCGTAGTGGCGCTTGCCAAGCGTACGCTTGGACGCTTCCCGAACAACGGCAAAAGCCTCCGGCAGCAGATCGTCCAGTTCTTCTCCCTGCTCCAATCTCTGGCGGAACTGAGCGGTCTTGTCTTTCAATTCCTCATCGGACAAAGCCTGGATCGTTGGCTCCAAAGCATTGATTTGATCAACTGTTTTCCACATGCGTTTAATTTCACGTTCGTTGGAATCACCAAAAATCTTTTTAACCAGTCCTAGCATCGGTGAACCCCTTTCCCTTGCTTTCGTATCCTTAAATTGTATCAGTTTGCCGAACAAGCCGCAACAAAACCGGTGAAGGGGCCGGCGTACAAAAAGAAAAAAGCCGATCGGATCGACTTTGGATGTAACGTTATTATTTGGTAGAGGATTCTAAAACATTCACCTTTTCTATCGTCAAGTCCAAATCCGCTTCAATCATCCTGACATGGCGATCGATTTTGCGGAAATTGATGGCGGTTTCCAGTCTGAAGCTCTCTAAGTCTCGTTGTAAGGATTGTTGGTTGCTTTCGACAGAAGTCATTCGGGTTTCCAAAGAATCCATTCTTGTTTCTAGAGAAGTCATTCTCGTTTCCAGAGAGTCCATTCTTGTCTCTAAGGAATCCATTTTGGTTTCCAGACTTGTCATTCTGCCCTCAAGGCGATCCATTCGTTCCCCTAAAGCTTCAATCTTGGCGCTGTTGACGTTAACGGCATCCAGTATCGCCCTTAGTATATCCTTCGTTTCATCGCTCATGGAACATCCTCCAATTCGCTTCTTCGACTCTATTATACCATTATTGGCCTGACCCGTACCATATAAAAACCTGATCCCACCGAGAGGGTGAATCAGGCTTGTTTGCTTTTATTGTGATGGCTTATCCCACACCATTATCGGGCCGGCTCAATCAAGCCGTACTTGCCGTCATTGCGTTTGTAAACTACATTGACTTGATCGGTATCCATGTTGGCAAATACGAAGAAGCTGTGTCCTACAAGATTCATCTGCAGGATCGCTTCCTCCACATCCATGGGCTTCAGGGTGAAGCGCTTGGTGCGCACTAGTTCGAAATCATCTTCATCATCGGCAAAAGCCACAGGAGCCGCTTCAACCTTGAACAGGTCGCGCTTACCGCCTTCCTGACGAATCTTGCGGTTCGCTTTTGTTTTGTGCTTGCGGATTTGACGTTCCAATTTGTCCACAACCAGATCAATGGATGCGTACATATCATTGTTTCTTTCCTCGGCACGCAACAACACACCGGATAAGGGGATGGTTACCTCGACTGACTGCATGTCTTTGATAACACTGAGCGTTACATTTACTTCGGATGTAAGGGGAGCATCGAAATACCTCTCTAGCCTTCTCAACTTCTTCTCCACATAGTCCCTAAGGGCTTCTGTTACGTCTAGATGTTCTCCACGAATGCTAAATTTCATTGTATAACTCCTCCCTTCTCACCTACAGTATACTACATTCCACCTTCCCCTTCAAAATTCCTTTATAATTTGAAAATGAACACAAAAAACACCCCCGAAACTTAGGGGTGCCGCTAGTAAATCTTTGATTAACTATTCATGCCGCCGGTTCGGTCGGATGATTATAGCTTGATGACGTTAGCTGCTTGTGGTCCGCGCGCGCCTTCCACGATGTCAAATTCTACGGCTTGGCCTTCTTCTAATGTTTTGAAGCCCTCCGACTGAATAGCGGAGAAATGCACGAACACGTCGCCCCCGTCTTCACGCTCAATGAAACCGTAACCCTTTTCTGCGTTGAACCATTTCACTTTACCCTGCATGCAGAACAACATTCCCTTCATTTTTAAATAAAATGTAAGCCCTTTCTTACCTTTCGAATATACCACCCTAAAGCTTGCGATGTCAATCAGATGGCGCGCAATCGCAAATATTTAGAAAATTTAACTATTCACATTCCCTTAACAAAATCCTAATATCCTGAAAGCTTATTTTCATTAGTTATGCACAAAGTTGTCCACATTATCCACAGACTGCATTTATGGTTATTCACACATCGATGGAATTTACATCCAACCAAACTTTCTTATTCTACAAATAAAAAATCACCCAGCAGCATGATGCACATGCACTGAATGATCTTTAGTAAAACACTGAATTTATTATTTTTTCTCATCGTAAAAGACACTATCGACGCTGTATGCAGCATCATAACCGCTTCTTTGTTTTTTGCTGGTTTGGAGTTTGATCAGTTCATCACTTGCTTCCAGCTTGAAATGATTCATTCGATCCAACAGCTGTGTGTCATAACTCATGATCTCTTCAATCGTGGAATGATAATTCTTTAAAGCAATCTGTCCTTGTTGATCCGATTCGATAATGGAGGAGATCACCTTTCCGCGCCATTCTACAAATTCCGCCAATTGTTCATAGGAAGCAGCTTCAATATTGCTGACCATACCCTGAGTTCGGGACACCAGTTCCTTGATTCTATCCTCCATATGGCGTTGTCTGTCCGTTGGCCATCGATTTCCGATACGGATTTATTTGTTGTCCGTATGCCGCCGGTCGTGCATTCGGTCCAAGCGCCGGTGCCGGAGCAGGCGAAGATGTAGCTGCTGGCGCTGGCGCAGCTCCAGCAGCAATAGGTGCAGGCACAGTTGCAGGCGCCGGAGCAGTTCCGGTAGGAGCAACAGGTGCATGTGCAGACACGGTTGCAGATGCAGTTGTAGATGCAGTTACTGGGACTGATGCAGGTACTGGGCTTGCTTTGGTCGCATTGCTAAGTCTAGCTGCCTGAAGCCAGGTTTCTTTAAGCTCCTTCTTCCGCCGGCTCTGCCGACTTTTTGACGTTTGCTTCAATTAGCTTGGTTTGGAAATACTCATAGAGTCTCAGTAAATCCTCTGCAATTGGAGCATTTCTATCCAATGTAATAATAAATTCGTTTATAATATCCTGTGTTTTAGATAAAAACTGGTGAGATTTAAGATGATCCTGACTTTTAAGCGATTCGATAGCCTGCTTGCAAAATCGGATAGCTCCATCGTAAGACATAATAAGCAGTTGAGTGGGAGTGGCATTTTGTATGGAAGCTTCTAAATATTTATTGGGTTGTGCAGGTAACATGGACGTCCTCCCATAATTAAGTTTAATTAATTGCTTCCCGTTAGCTGCTTGATGAGTGAGGAAGATTGATCTTGCATTTTCTGAATGGCCGCCTCCATAGCACTAAATTGCCTGTAATAGCGGTCTTCAACGGATACGAGCCTTTTATTAAATTCCGTGACCCGACGATCAATCGTTCTTTCATCTTTTGTTAACAGACTATCATCGGCCAAGCTGTTTGAAGCCCCTGCTTTGGTTAATATGCTGGTGACCACACTATTTGCCCTGTTGTATAAGCGGCGAGCAATTCCATCACCGCTATCGGAGGTGTCATTTCCATCATCCGCTACAAACAAATGGCGAACCTGTTCAGATTTGTTCGAAAGCGCATCGCGGAGCTTGGCTTCATCGATGTACAGCTTACCGCTCTCCAGATAGTTGGCGGAGGTCTTGATGCCGATATCGGAAAGCAGGGAGATTTCACCGGACGGAACACCGCTAAGGGGCGTACTCACTACCGATCTCATGGCATTCATAGCATTAGTAAGAATGGAATCATTTCTTAGTAATCCTGACTTAGCCTTTTCTTCCCACCGCTTGATTTCGTCTTCCTTCATATCCTTGCGTTGATCATCGGTAAGCGGCTGGAAGGATCTCTCGCGTTTCTCCTGCACCTTCTTGCTGATCGTGTCCACGATATCGTTGTACTTATCTATAAAGGATTTGATTGCATTATAGACAGAATCCACATCTTGAGCAACGGAAACGTTAACCTCTTTGGCAGGGTCTTCCTGCTTGGCAGTAAACTGCAGTCCGCTTATAGTGAAAGTATTCGAGGCATAGTAGCCTGTCACTCCATTAAACTCGATTTCCGCATCTTGACCTGTACTGCTCATTTGCTTATACACAAAATCGCCGGAGGTTAAAGGTGCTTTTAGTCCAATCGATTCAACGATATCGTTATCATCCGCAGTCTCATCAGTAAAGGCCAGCGCTTTGGATCGATCGGGATTAACAAGAACCAGCTTGCCTGCATCATCCAAATAGGCGGATACACCCTTTTTCCCCAACTCTGAGCTATTGATTTTATCGATCAAATCCCCAATAGAGGTACTCTTGGTGATCGTAAAGCTTGCGCTATCGGTCCCCCAGGCAATCTTCAGAGTTTGGTCGGCTTTTAGATCAGAAGCTATTTTCTTAGCCTCCATCGGACTAGCTGTACGCGGAGGGTCCTCCTTATCAGCGTCATCCATAAACGCTACCGAACCGGTAACCGTATTCGCCGATGTAGCTCCATCTGTAACATTGGCAGGAGCCATCTTGAATATGTTGGAGAACAAAGCTTCGCTCGATGACTGCAGCTTAACGCTTGATGTCGAAGCGCCTGTTGATGTGGAAACAAAGAACAAGCGATCCAGCCCGCTATCGTAGCTGAGCCTGACTCCGGTAGAGTTGGATTCAGCATTCACTTTATTTACGACATTGGCAATGGTATCCGTCGGTTTGATAATGACTGTTGAAGTACCCCTCACTCCGCCGACAGTGAATGCAGCGTTAGAGGTGAAGGTCGGATCCAGGTCCGACATTTTTTTGGAGATATCGCCGGCTCCTCCAGAGACAATATCCCCCGAAGTGATTTGTGCTGATTCCGCCAAATTTTTCACTTTAATCTTATACATGCCTTCAGTCGCATTAGCCGTCCCGGTCACACTTAGGATCGACTCCTCCGAAGAAGCTGCCTTCTTGGTTAAGTAAGTCGTTTGCAGTTTCATATCGGACGCCGCGCTTCGGAAATCAATCAATTTCGTATTAATTGAACGATAATCATCCCGCTGCCAGCTAATAATTTGCTTCTTCTGCATCATTTGATCTACAGGAACTCGATGGGCTTTCATCAATTGACTGACTGTCGAATCAATGTCAAGCCCCGAGACCCCCGTATTCACTCGCAAAGCCATCACAAGTCGCCTCCTGACCTCTAACCTTTCTTATCGACCAAAATACCGGCCATTTCCCAGAGCTTCACTACAAAATCGAGAGTCTTCTCCGGAGGAATTTCCCTGATCAGTTCACCTGTATTCTTATCCTTTACCTTAACCATAATTTCGTTCGTTTCCTTATGTACGGAGAATTCCAGAGAGGTACTGGCGCCTTGAAACGCTTTGATAGCGCTGTCGATCGCTTTGATCAGCTGCTCTTCGCTGACCGTAATATTCTCCCCCCGCAGCTCGGCTTGCTTCATCTCCCTGACCGTATTAATAGGATGCGTCACGTTACCCGCTGTTTCCGAACTGGTTAATGCCTGCGTTTCGATCGGTCTATTCTTAGCTGCTGCATCCACAGGCTGACTTCCGTTTGAGGAATATCCCCCAAAAGAAATGTTAGCACTCACTCTGCACAACCTCCCTGTCCGAGTTGCATGATTACTTTATTTATCGGATAAAAAAGGAAGAAATATAATAGAAAAATGATGAAAAATAGAGGATTGCGAAAAAAATTCCACGACCGATTTCTGAAAACTTAGTTCTTAATTAAAATGGACATGTAGGCCATTGTTGTATAGCCGTTGTTTTTGAGCAGCTCGTAGACTTTGCGAAGGAAAAAAGGGCTGTGCTCAATAGATTTGGCAAAGGACTGAATCAATACAATAACGTGGTCCACATTAAAAGCATCTTTATGGAATCCAGCCATACCGATCAGCTGCAGTTTAATCATCGAATAGTGGATCACCATCATGATGTAGTCATCAATTACAGTAGGATAGCCTCCGCATGGAAACATATTCTTAAATATATAATTTACCAAATAATTTTCCAATATATATTCATGCTGATCTATAAATGGCTTGTAGTAAGTTTCGTAGGCGTATTTGTAACGTTGGGCAATCTCCTCAACGGGCGCTCCTTCGTAATATTGAATGCCATGGAGGTACTCTGTGAAGGAACCAATATATCTTTTACTATTCAAGCCTAGAATAAAGCGTTCATCCGAGATGCCTTTCATGATTTCCATTTGAATGGCGTTCAGAACAGGAATTTGACTCAAACCTTCGTTCAAAGCTCCCTCTTCAATCAGTCGGGTATATTCCGCTATTAATTGAGGCACTTCGTCAATTCTCTTGGCTTCTACATATTCCTGAACTTTGTGAATAAGCATACCCAAGATAACCAGGCGATCCGACACCGTATAGCTGCGATTTTGCAAAATTTGTATAGAGATAATCCGCAATTCCCAGAAATATTTCTGCGCTTTGTCAGTTGAATGATCGTTCCTGTTATCTAAACGTCTGTTGAAACGATACCGCACGTCCGCATTTTCTACGATTTCGTCAAATTCAATTCCATCGGGATTTAACAGAGCCAAGCGGGCAATTTCCGGACAAGAGACAGATGCGGAACGCTCCATGACACCGTTAACCTGATTGGATATCCTTGGATAGGTAGCACAGGTATCTGAAAGCAAGTCTTCTCCCAGCTTGGCCTGAATCTTGCAAAGTCCTTCGTCAGTGAGTACAGGGCATTTGGCATCCGAATCAAGCTTGATCTTGGCATAGTTCGCTTCGTTAGGATTGGACCTGTTTCTGGTTACTTTCTTATCCAGAAGAGACTTTAGCTCTGCATCTTTTACTTTATTGTATTTCTTATAGGTAGCCTGATCGATCGTAACCGCCCAGCCTGCACAGCATGTATCCTCACATGCAGAGCCAATACACGCAAATTGCTGCATATAGCTTGGAACAAGTAATTGTCTTTTCTTCTCGCTCATGTATATTCTCCTCATAACTTAGCGTTTAGGCAGCCCTTTATCATTTTATCGGAAACAGGCGCGAAGTTGTTTATAGTATTTTATCGGAATAGCCGGTTATGTAAAAGGCCTATTCCCCACTAGGAATAAGCCCGCTACTTTTCAAATTTATGAAGTCTTCATGCTCTTAGATCAATGCTTGCCCCTAGATGAGGCTGTACAGACCGAGCCATCTCATGGTTGGAGGGCTGCTGCATGATCTGAGTGATCCTATTAGCGGAACTATCATTGTTTCCCAGAGCCATCTTCAATACGGATAAGCTCACGGCCTCCTGTACCTTTGCTTGGTTCAAACTCATTGCTATAGCTGCGATGTCCATCCAACCAACTCCTTATGGAATGGAATTAAAGTGTAGTATAGGGGCTAAGTGTTCGGTGAAGTTCTTCCCTCCACGACTCGTAGGCCGGACTCACCATAGATTGAATCACTTGTAATACCCTTCTTTCTGAATTCCCTTGTTCATAAGCTAATGCTAAAGAAGCAAAACTGATTCGAAGTTTTTCAATAAATTCTTCTAAATGGTTATCAGGCAGCTTTTCGGCAAAAAGCTGCAAATGAGTTTCAATGGCTGCACACGCAGACAAAATTTCATTAAACATATGCAGCGTATCCAGGAATCCTCCAAAACCGATTTGTTGACGGATATAATCAATACCTTCACCCATCGTATCGGTAAGATCCAATGCGCCTTCGATGACAGTCCTATACTTCTCCAATGGTTCTGCTCCTCACTGTACCGCATAATGAAGAAAAGAGAGACCTTAGACAGGCTAAGGTCTCTCTTCGTTTTAAAGAAATTAACGAAGCAATTGAAGAACACCTTGAGTAGATTGGTTAGCTTGAGCAAGCATTGCTTGAGCAGCTTGAGCCAAGATATTGTTCTTGGTGTTTTCCATGATTTCTTTCGCCATATCCACATCGCGGATACGGGATTCAGCAGCTGTCAGGTTCTCGGAGGAAGTACCCAAGTTGTTGATGGTGTGTTCCAAACGGTTTTGGTAAGCACCAAGCTGGGAACGTTGTCCCGACACAATTTCAATTGCGTCGTTGATTACGCTGATTGCAGCGGATGCTTTTTCGCTTGTGGACACATCAAGAGCGAACTCGGTAAGATCCTTGGTGGAACCGTTACCTACGTTAGCAACCGCTACGAAAGATGCTACAGCGCCATTCTTAGCTTGTACGGTAGTAACAGATCCGTCGCCGCTAATATTCAGTGCGTTAGCGCGCATGTCTTTAACTTCGATGGTCATGCTTTGACCGCTGTTCGCACCTACTTGGAAAGTTGCATTGAAATCGCCTTTTGGAGAAGTCTTCGCTTGAACTTTAGGACCAGTCTCCGATCCGTTCGTTTGAACCAAGTCCATATCTCCATCTGCGTTAATTGTAGCTGTGTATTTGCCTTTAAGAGCGTCATTCTTGTTGATAGCATCGACCAATGCTTTGTTCTGCTCAAGAACTGTAGCCGCTTCTTTGATCACAGTACCGTTCGCATAGCCAACGTTCGCTTCTTTGTTGGAGATTTTTCGATGATGAATGATCCTCCATCGTAGTTAACCGGAGCGGAAGAAATCGCAAAGTGTCCGAGAGTTCCTGTAGCTTTAGTGTCTAAGTCAGTAGTCTTCAGGTCTTTACCGGTGGATACCTTTTCAGTTAATTGAATTTTGTTAGTAGAGCCACTTACAATCGAAGCATTATAAGTACCGGCCAAGGTAGCATTTAAGCTGACAGCATCGAGCAGGCTAGTCGTTTGTTCAGAGAGTGTTCCAGTGCCAAGTCCATTACCGTCAATACTGAATTGGCCTTTCGTAGCATCGGCCAGACCTTTTACAGCTGTAAAGGTTTGTCCTTTGAGGATAACTTGATCGCCTTCGCCAAATGCTTTGGTAATGTCAAAGGAGTAGTTACCTCTAACATCTTCTGTACCGCCTGAGAAAATTCCCGACTTTTGAGCGATCGAATTGCCTAAAGTATTCGTATCCCAATTTCCTTGAGCTTCGAATGTAAACTTGCTCAGATCAATAACCTTATGCTGCCCTGCTTCCCAATATCCGATTGGACCGGAAGTTGCCAGGTTATCGAATGCCGCTTGGATCTTAGCTGCTGTATTCTCAGAAGCATAATCGTTAGCCAAATGGATTTTCAGGTTACCATTGCTGACTTCAACACTCATCGAACCCGGAGTTTGAGCGTTTGCTCCTCCTTGAGCCATTTGGTCAGAGTCTATCACGGTAGACGCTAATTGACCGCCGGCTGCCCATGTTCCTGTACTACCGGCAGTAGACCAGTTGCCGAAATCAATACCGTCTTTAGTGCCGATAGTCCGGATTGCGGCTTGAATGTTTGTAGCAGTATTATTAGCAACGCTGGCCGCAGCTGCTAAAGTGATCGTTAATTTTCCATCTTTGTAGGCTGCAGTTGGACTCGCTCCTGTACCCGCTTCAAGTGCGATCCTTACGCCATTTGCTTTGGAACCATCGGCAGTTGTTGCAGTAATAAGTAATTTATCAGCTGTTGCACTTGCGCCTCTAAGTAAGGCTGTAGCAGCTTCAGCAGGTCTAGTAAGAGTAGGACTGTCGACACCGCCTGCGACAGTTACAGTTTTCACTGCTATAGTAGAAGCTGTTTCAGTAGCAGCATCCCAGCCTGCACCAGTGGCAGTCCATCCACTAAAATCAATCCCATCTTGCTTACTCGTAATACCAGTTATAGCTGCTTGAATCTTTGCAAGAGTGTTATTACCACCGGCTGTGGATAAAGCGATAGATAATGTCCCATTGCTATAGCTAGCTGTTGGATCACCAGCACCACCAGCAGCAACGGTGATTTTCACACCATTTGAGCTTGTACCGTCTGTAAGCTTCCCTGTGATTGTTAAACTAGCTGTCCCGCCCACTATCGTAGCAGAACCGGCTGCAGTACCTATACCTTTTGCTACGTCAATAGTGACAGATCTAAGATTATTTCCGTTGCCGTTTTTAATGACGAGTTTATCATCGCTGCCCGCACCGGCTACTGTTGTATTGCCAAGAGCTACGCCAGTTGCTTGTCCCGCTTTTTCAGTAAACGTTAACCTTCCAGCTGTGCCGTTTGTTACTGTAAATCTTGCGCTGATATCGGCATCCGCCTGAACTGCTGCCAGCAGGTCTGTAACCTGAGCGGCACCACCTGTAATAGCCGATGCTGAAGCACCGATAGAAAACTCACCCTTAGCCGCAACCGCTGTTCCATATACGGCTGTAAAAGTTTTACCGGCAATTTTGACTGTATCTCCCGCTTCAGAGAAAGCTGTCTTGATATCAAGCGTATACGTTCCAGGCGCTTCTGTAACACCGCCGCCAAATGTAGCCGTCGTATTGTTGAATGAAGTCAGCGCTGCATTAGTTGTTGGAGGTTTTACAGTGATAGATTCTCCAGCAGCAAAACCGGCACCGGCATTACCATTTATTGCATAATCATCGATAGCGGCTTTAATTTGATTATAGTAGGAGTCTCTATCCGTCGCTAATGAGACTCCGCTTGCATCTGTCCCGATAGTAAATGTATAGTTACCGCCAGAAACTGTTAATGTAGATGCTGAAGCACCAGCTGCTGCGCTTTGTAACATAGTAACCGTCTTATTATTCATCGTTGCACCAACTGTATCAGCTTCAAAACTGATACCATTGGAAATACCCACTGTGGATTTTACACCCTTAGTGCTTACAGCTGTTTCAGCTACATCATTAAATGCTCCTGTAGCTTTACTTGTGGAAGCTTGAACCGTTGTAGTTGAAGTCTTGCCTACAACACTGTTGTTAACAGTAGTGAAGTTTGCTATTTCACCTGTAAGAACGCCTTCAACACCCGCAGTTATGGTTGTGGTAGCAGAGTCAGTTGCTCAACAGGGACTGGGTATTGAACTCGGTTGTGTTACCGATACGGTTGATCTCGGAAGTCAATTGGTTCATTTCCTTCTGGATCTCTGCACGGTCAACGCCTACGTTCGTATCGCTTGCGGATTGGTTAGCCAGCTCGCGCATACGCTGCAGGATGGAGTGAGTTTCAGATAACGCACCCTCTGTTGTCTGGATCATGGAGATACCGTCTTGCGCGTTACGGGATGCTTGGTCCAGACCGCGGATTTGCGCTCTCATTTTCTCGGAGATAGCAAGACCTGCAGCATCGTCCCCTGCACGGTTGATGCGAAGGCCTGAGGACAATTTCTCAATGGACTTTGCACCTTTTTCGCTGTTCGTAGTCAGCTGGCGGTACGTGTTTAACGCACCAATGTTGTGATTAATTCTCATTGCTTTTCTTCCTCCTTGAAGGTTCTGTGTTCCACATCCATGTGGTTCGACTTGTCCATTAGGTCGTACGCCCTATCGGAAAAGCTTCTATCTTATTTGTCGTACGAAAGGCGGATAAAATGAAGCGCCAAATTCAAGTGAATTTCGGGATATATCGACAAAAGGAGCCATCTATCTATCCTAGATGGCCCCCTCACTCTATTTATCGCTTATTCTCTATGATTTCTTAAACAAATCCTGCAGTTGTGTCGGGTCGAGAGTGTGATGGGATGCTTCTTCATTGGAGTTCTGAATGGTCAGATAGACTTCCTTGCGAAATATCTCTACTTCCTTTGGGGCTACAATCCCTATTCGCACGCTGTCTCCGCCTACATCCAAGACAACTAATTCGATATGATCGCCTATCATAATGGCCTCGCCCTTCTTACGCGACAGCACTAGCATCTCTACACTCCCTTTAACTCGGTCTTTTCTTCTTGATTCCGCTCTTGGGGTTTAATGGGGTGCTTGGTTTTGTATGACGAATGATGAAGAATGACTTGCTTCCCGATCTTATCCTTTGCGTTCACAATAACAGGCGCCAGTAAGTTAAGAGCAAATTCCTGGGTATCCGGATGAATCGACACAATGCTCCTGATCATAATATCCTCAGGCTTCTGAAGGTTCATCTCCTCTTGAACGCCTTCAGGAAGATCAAACTGGTAGTCGGGGAAATACAGAAACGGGTCTGTTACCAGAAAGGACAAATCCCCATCTTCTACGGATTGCATAAACGAAAAGGGGATATTCTCATCGGGCTGAAGCATAATAAACGTGTGTTTATCTTCGAATCCGGGAATTCCCTGCGCGAAGGTCAGCAGCTTCTCCATCTCGACGTCAATCTCACCGAAGCGCGATGTTTGCAATTTCATCCACTTACACTCCTGTTCAAGTTATTTTTTGCATCAACTAAAAAAGCTATTCATCATCGCCAATATTTTATTATGGCATGATCATAGCTTCACATCAATTTGGGGAGGAATGAATTCAAGCGAGTTCCGTTGAGCCAGATAAATATCCAGCTTACCTTTATGATAGAAAATTTCAGGCGGGTGCATGACCGGATCAAGCTCCACTCGGCTCTTTTCAATATTAATTTCCGGCTTATTAGCCGTATATTGAATATCTACATTATCGATAGAAGCCTCTGTTTCATAGGCAATCTTATAGTCTTTGAATACCCCTTCAAAGGCTAGATCCGATATTACGTTCGCTTTATGGTGTATAGCCGCCATTCGATTGCCCTCTTCGACTATCGTCCCGATGCCCCGCAAGCCGATCTGATAGGCTTCATTATAGATTCGACTCATGAATTGAGCGTGAGAGCCGATCGCTAAGGCATCTTTTGCTTTGCTCGAGTCGACGACCAAATCGCCCTTAGGCTGCCGGAGATCCGACTTGCCGGGTACAGTTTCCATGTTCATTTCAGGCTTGGGCTGCTTGATCTCAAAGGCGCCCAAATCTGCGTCAATGCCGATCCTGGCGTATTGCTGACGAATTTGGAGTATAGGAAACTGCACCTGTATCAACCACCCTTGCCCTCAGAGTCATTCTAATTACTTAAGGAAATCTACAAGACTAGGAGAGATAACCTTGGAACCTACGGACAGCGAAGCTTGGTACACATTCTCCGTTGTCTTCATATTCGTGATCAGCTCGGCCATGTCGACATCCTCAATCTTCGACTGTAAGGTCTGGAGATTCAAGTCTATATCCTTCAATCGATCGGAAGCCAACTGAATCCGGTTCAGTTTCGCTCCAATATCAGCCCTTGCCCCGATAATTTTATCCATTCGGGTATCCAATCTAGTCAATATATCGGAAATTCCTTTATTGTCACCCTTATGCAGAGCGTTCATAATGTCCTCCATCACATTATAGAGGGAGTCATCCGTATCCGGAGCCGGTTCGGCGCCCGGAACCGGCGGAAGCGGCAATCCATCCGGACCGAGAGGAACTGCAGGAGGCACGTAAACACCGAAAATGTTGTTGCCCGGCACATTCATAGACATGGTAACGCCTGTGGCAATCTCCAGCTTAATCTCCCCGCTGTCGGAGATGGAATTTTTGGCATCGACTACAAATAGAGAAGCGGGATCATCAGGAGTAGCTTCAGTGATGCCCTCTTGATAAGGAGGAACATCTGTCTTCTGTCCGTTAAATACATATTTACCATTGAATCGGGTGTTCCCAACCGTAACGAGCTGATTGGTAAGCTGCAGTATCTCCTTCTTGATCGCATCCAGGGAGGTGTCGGTATTTGTTCCGTTAGCACCCGTAACCGCAAGTTCACGAACGCGGTGCAGGATATTAACTGTCTGATCCAGCATCGTATCGTTAAATTCCATCCACGAAATGGCTGCGCCCACATTTTTCTGATACTGTTCATTGGCCTCCAGATCAGAGCGGTAACGAAGGGAGAACGTGATTCCCACGGGGTCATCCGACGGTTTATTGATCCTTCTGCTTGTAGACATTTGATTCTGATAGTCGCTCATTTGATTCAAATTACGATTTAAGTTAATGAGCAGTTGGGTATTCATCATTCCCTGCGTAATTCTTCCCATCATATCGAACCACTCCCCTTTTCAACTAAGCGCTTGCTTATCTGCCGACTACTCCCATGCTGTTAATCACCTTATCGAGCAATTGATCGAAGGTCGTCATGGCTCTTGCAGCCGCGTTATACGCATGCTGAAATTTAATCATATTGGACATTTCTTCGTCCATGGAAACACCGCTGGTCGCCTGTCTGCGGGATTCCACCTGATCAACCAGCACCTTTTGGTTCAACGCCTGACGTGTAGCTTCCTGCGATTGCAAGCCCAACTGACCTACAATTGCCTGGTAGAAGTCGTCAAAAGTTCCGCTTGCCAGCAAAGGAATCCCTGTCGATTTCGGATCAAAGTTAATTTTCGTATTTCTTAAGCCTGCGGCTAATAAATTAATCGTGTTATTTCCTTTAATCACAATTTCATTATTGTTGGCATCCTTATCGATGGTGATGACGCCATTGTTGTCGGTAGTCGCAACCCTCAAAGAGGATGTAATGTTAACGGTTTTGGCCACGATATCCGGATTAAGCGTGATGCTTCCGGCCGTAAAAGCAGTCTCGCCAGGCTTGAGAGTAAAGAAGGGTATTCCTGACCGCGGAGGGCTTTCCAATGTGTATCCCAAACCGTGCAATCCATTGATCCCTTTTACCGTGATGTCCGTATCCGCGGTAATAATCCGCTCCGCTGCCGTAAGCACTTCAGTTCCCGTGTACGTTTTATTTCCGATAACGGTTCCCGCAGGTACGGAAGGCGGCAATACGGAGCCTTTGGGAATCTTGATTGTAACATCACCCTGCACCAAAGCATTGATCATGGAGTCAAGCTGATATTGATAGGAGACTATGTAAGTGTCGCGAGACACGATCATCCCCTGTGCTTCTCCGCTGAAAAGATCTCCCGACTGATAGGCGTCTTCAAAGCTCACTGTACCGCCGGGGGCAGACTGATTTCTGGTTGCAAATGAGGCGACCACATCGACCCCCTCAACGAGTTGAACATTACCCATGCTCAGATTATAACCTGCCTGTGTCTCATCAACTGTAATATTTATAATTTTGGATAGGTTGTCCACCAGTAAATCGCGTTGATCCCGCAGGTCATTGGCGTCATTGCCAAGTCCCTCAACCCGAAAAATCTCATTATTTAATCGGGCGACCTGAACTAATATCGTATTCGCCTCCTGGGCTTTGATATCCAAATTATCCGTGAGGTTGTCGCTTAGTTCATTGAGCTGTTTAGCGGTATGATTAAAAGAATCCGTCATCGCAAGCGCGCTTTCCTTCAGAGCCGCTCTGGCCGTCGTACTCTCCGGCTCGTTACTGAGAACTTGCCAGGCATTCCAGAAGCCTTCAATGACTTTCCGATTACCACCCTCTGAAGGCTCATTCGTTATAGCCTCCAGCTTTTCAAGCGTAGCCTGCCTGACGGACCAGCTTCCATAGTCCTTGTTCTCGGTATAAAATTGCTGATCGAGAAAGCCTTCCCGAATTCTCTTAATACTGTCGAACTCGACGCCCATTCCGATCTGCCCGGGTACTGTGGTCCTCATTAGCCCCACAGCCTCTAATGGGCGCGACGCCGTCAGATTCACTACTTGGCGCGTATACCCTTTCGTATTGGCGTTGGCCACGTTATGGCCGGTCGTTTGAAGCGCGGTCTGCTGAGAAAACAGCGCCCTCTTGGATATTTCTATGCCTCCGAATGTTGAACGCATTTCAATCACGCCCTCGTATCAAAATAACCTGCCGGTTTCATTCCGTACCCTGTTTGCTTAGGATGTTGGTACACTACGTCATCTTCAGACGATCCCGAAATAAGATCTAACGAATAATCGATAAAAAGCAAAGATTGCTGAATAAGCTGTTGATTCAGCGAATTTATTTCACGAAGCTCTTCCAGAATCGTCATTAGACCCCTCTGTGCTTCAGCCAAATCCCGCTTCTCCTCGGACTTAAAAATAACCCGAATTAAATCGCTAACCGTAATATGCGGATTCGGTGTATAACCCCTGGAAATGAGATATTCGTTAATGTCCTGGATTCTTTGCTGGTCCAACACAGATACTTGACCGAGCAGCTTGTTTTCCTTCTGCATAATGGCGCTCAAGAGGTCAATCTGGTTATGGACCAGCACTTGAGTTTTCTCCTTGGCCAACTCCAATAATGACCTATGCGCTTCTTCCAATTTGGTCAAGGTTTGAAGCAATTGCTGAATGGACACGCATCATCACCTAAGTTCCTTCCCGGATTCAAACTCTATTTGATATAAGGAAACAATTTCTCCGCCAATTTCCGGGCATCCACTTGGTAAGTGCCCGATGTCACTGCGTCCCTTAATTGTTCAATACGGCGCGACTGCTCCTTAGTGCGAATTTCGCCGACAGCTCCCAGAAGCTCCTTCGCCTCCGAAGAAATTTCAACATGGTCCTTCGGTTTTTCCTTTTTCCCGGCGGCATTCGCGGATCTATTTTCATTTGTCTTATTGTATGGGTTCACCGATCCGATTCGCTGACTGTCATTGATTTTCATACTTACCACCCCTAAGCTCTCTTCTGAAAAATAAAATACCGATAATCTTTAGAATTATTATCGGCATTTGCAATATAAAAGTTTATATCTACCCGAACCAATTGTTAATGACGGTCCCGCAGGCGGTCCTGAATTTTATAACTGATCTGATTGTCCCGCTTCAACTGCTCCTGTTTTCTCTTCTCATCCTCTCTGCTGTTGCTGACATCCTTAGCCAGCTTGCTGCGGCACGATTCGCAGATCGTATGCTCGCGGATTCCCGTTCCGCAAGCCTGACAGGGATAAGTCATATTAGGCAAACGAACGATGGAGATTCGGCCCTCGCGGATGAACTTCGTAATCTGCCTCACAGAAACGTCTACCTCTTCGCTCAGCTGCTGGATCGTCGTGCCTTTATTGTCGCGCAAATATTTCACGCATCTATCATATTGTTGTTCAATTTCCTTGATGCAATCAGGGCAAACCTCATTAAATCCTTTTACAAAAACGCGTCCGCAGCGTGAGCAATTCCCCACATTCATACTCATTAACGGGCCCTCCTTACTGTATTTCCCAATACATTCCGGTTCCATTCAATCTTACCTTACTTCGACAAGTTTTGCATGAGTTTTTTTGAGCGCGGCAAACACACTCTCCACCCGTACGCTATAGATGATTTTTGCTGCCAGGCGTCCCCTTATCTGGCCCAGGTAATCCCATATACCTCCGCCCGAAACCGCTCCCGCAAAACCTTGGCGCATTGGTTCATGGTGCTTCCCGTGGTGTAGACATCGTCGACGAGAAGAATCCGGGCAGCCGATGGTTCTTGGAACGAGCCTAACTGCTTTACAGCATCGGGATCCATCTCAAATACATGCTGCAAATCGCCAAGCCTGTCGCTCCTGCTTTTGAAGCTTTGCTTGTCCGTATGCCGAATTCTCCGCAGAAGCGGCACTACAGGCAGCCTAACTCTCTCGCCCAGCACCCGCGCCATCTGTTCCGCCTGATTGAAGCCCCTCTCCTGCATGCGCTCATGACTTACCGGCACGAAAGTAATCCAGGCGCCCCCAGCATCCGAGGGCATTCCTCTTTGACTATCATCCAGGAGCCGATACGCATGAATCAGCATCTCTCCGATCAACGTCTTCAGTCTCTCATCCCCGCGATACTTATATCGGGCCAATAGCTCCTTCATCCCCGCGTTATACCGGACCGCGCTTCTACTGCTGACGAAATGCGCTGCCTTGCGGCGTGAGCAATCATGGCAAGACTCATACCGTCCGCAGATCTTGCATAACACGGTCCGAATCCAGGGAATGCTCCAATAACAAGCTCTGCACAATCCGAGATGTTCTGCCTCCAGAGTCGCCTTCTGCTTGCACTGCAAGCACTCCATCCTCACAGGATGGAAGAAGCCGTGCATGCCGTGGAGAACCCGTTTGAACCACGCGCCTCCGCGCCCATCTATTCCCCTAATCATTACGTTCCCCCTTTATATATCCGCGTTTACGCGCCAGGCTGTTCATGCGCTTGATTTGCCCGATAGCCTCCCCCTGTGATGCCGTTCTTTCCTTAGCTGCAAAATAAACCTTGCCCGCCGGATCATCCTTGGACCGTCCAGCCCTCCCCGCCATTTGGACCAGCGCCGATTCATCGAACAAAGCTGAACCGGCATCAAGAATGAACACGTCCGTCTTGGGCACCGTCACGCCCCGCTCCAAAATCGTCGTCGTTACCAACAACCGGATTTCCCCATCGCGAAACTGCCGTACCTTTGCGGTGCGGTCCGGATCCTTGGAGGAAGTCCCTTCTACGATTAAAGCGGGCGCTCCCGGATTTGGCGCAAACGAGCTCTTCAGCACTTCGACCAAAGGATCAACCATCCGAATACTGGGTACAAAAACAAACAGCTGCGCACCCCGGTCGACAGATAAGCGAATCGCTTCAAACAGCTGCCGCGGAAGCGCTTTCCGCTTAATAGCCTGCTGCAAACTTGGCACAGCGAGAAGCACAGGTACGGGCAGCGGATGCCGATGGTAACGAACCGGAACCTTCACATGCGGCATTTGGCCTTTAGCCACAGCTTTGCGAAGACTCGCCGGCGGAGTTGCGGATAACAGAATATTGCAGCCTTCAAGCTTGCATACCTTTTGGGCGGCATACTCAAGCATGGGATTGTTGTGATAAGGAAAAGCATCGATTTCATCGATAATCACCAAATCGAATGCCTGCCGAAAACGAAGCAGCTGATGCGTCGTCGCAATCATGATATCCCCCTGCTCCCATCGCTGCTCACTCCCGCCGTACAAGGTCACAACCTTCTTCCCGCTAAAGGCCCGGGTTATTCGGGGCTGCAGCTCCAGCACAACATCTTTACGGGGAGTCGTAATCAACACCTTGCCGCCCCGCGCGAGCTCATGCTGGATAATAGGAAAGATCATCTCCGTCTTTCCCGCTCCCGTCACCGCCCAGATCAGAAAGCTTCGGGGAACGGGCGGTTTCATTCTCGCTCCTGATCCGGAAGCGTTGTCGACACTGTCCTTGCTTGCCCCGCTTACAAAACGCAGCCCCTCGGCAGAAGCAGCCGCCTGAGCCTCGCTTAACCCCCACTGCTCTATATAAGCTTGATAAGACGCCGGCGAAGACTGTACAGATTGCCGAGCCTGCGCGTGGACCCCCTGGCCCCGAATCAGGATCGAGCAGAATCTCGTCCGTCCCATTGTCAGGCATTCCTCGCAATAGGGACATTCGTCTCCGCAGTCGATACACGAAGACCAGAACATTCGCTCACGCCCGCTGCCGCATCTTTTACACGTATACGCTCTGGTCTTTTTCCAAAGAAAGGGCTTGCTTCGTTTGTCCTCTACCCGTAGACCATTGGTCAGCTCAAGCTCATCCTGCAAATAAGCATACTGAACATAAGCCGTCCATCCCGCCGCGCCGAACTGGAGATTCCCGTCCTGGGCAAGCTGGTGGAACTCCTCTGCTAATAACTCCCGGCCACGCAGACATTGAACCAACCTTTGATAGGTCTCTACATTTAGAGTTACAGACGAAAACAGTCCCCGCAGCCTCCATTCGTCCGCATCGATATGCTCGAAACGAATCGCGTCAACAGTAACGGGGTTTAAATGGCAGCTTTTTGCATGAGCTTTCAGGAAATTTGTCCATTTTTGCAGAATAAGGGTTGGAACTTTACCAGGAGGGACATTCTGAGGTGAAACAGAGGAGAGCAACCGGCTGCAAGCATAGGCTTGTCCCAAAGATAATGCCGGTTCAAGCCATACAATGCCGGAATTTGCACCATATCGCCCAAACCAATAGTGGATGTCTATTTTCATATCGATCGAAACCCGCCACTGCAACCGGGCGCCGATCCTGACTGCATATAAATGCGCCTTCATCCTTCACCTTGCTTTCATGTAATTGTAAGCGATTACTAATGGAATAACGGGATTTCCGCCAAATCGTCCCGATTGCTTATATTAACGACGAGCAGGTCGTCGCTGTCATAAGCCAACAGCAATTGATCGAGCGACCTCCCATAAGGGTAAACCTCTACATCAAGTCTATACCGATTCGATAATCGTTCAATGATCTGAATCGTTTCATCGGTTGATCCTTCATCCAATACCATAGCTGCGATATCTCTGCCCTTGATGCGGGAAAAGAAGAACAAAGAGCGAATATACCACTCAATATGCATTTGATTGTTCTTCGTGACGAGCAGCACTCGCGCAGCCTGGTTCCTTTTCCGCTTGCGGTTCCCGTATATGAGATGAAGCAGAGCAATGCTCGCTCCATAGCTTCCAAAAATCCAAAGCAATCCAATCCACATCGCGACTCCCTCCTTTGCCCCCATTATATGTCGAGGCGGGAGGGGAGGTTCCTACAAGGTAACCCACCCGTTCTTGATTGCGATAATGACAGCCTGCGTGCGGTCGTCGACTTCCATTTTTTGCAGGATACTGCTGACGTGGTTCTTGACGGTCTTCTCGCTAATGTAGAGGAATTCGCCGATCGACTTGTTGCTCTTGCCCTCAGCCATCAGACGAAGCACTTCCGCTTCGCGCTTAGTGAGAGGACTGTTGTCGTTATGGGTATATTTCAACCCGGCTTCCTTAACGGTCTGTCCCGGACCGACGATACCGACATCGTCCAGATACGTCATTCTCCGCAGCTGATTAATCAGCTTGCCGGTTACTTTAGGGTGAATGTAAGCATGGCCTACGACCACCGAGCGAATGGCATTGATCAGCGACTCCGCCTCCATATCCTTGAGCAGATAGCCGGAAGCGCCTTTGCGCAACGTTTCAAACACGTAGCTTTCGTCGTCATGAATGGAGAGGATGATCACTTTCACATCGGGAAAAATAAGCTTCAGCCGCTCCGTCGCCACCACGCCGTTCTCAAGCGGCATGTTAATATCCATCAAGACGACATCCGGCGTCATTTGATTGCATAGCTCAACGACCTGGATACCGTCGCCGCATTCGCCGATCACCTCCATATCCTCTTCCATGTTCAGAATCCGCTTCACGCCTTCACGAAACAGCTGGTGATCATCCGCTATAATAAGCTTTACGCTGCGTTTAGGAATCGGCAAGTTGTCCATTCTGAATTTCCTCCCTGTTCTCCGTGCCGCCAATCGGGATCAGCATCGTGATTTTGGTTCCTGAATTTTTCTCGGAGACAATATCCATCTTTCCTTCGAGCAGTTCCAAACGCTCCCGCATGCCGAGCATACCGAAGTTGTTTCCTTTCGCAATTTCCTGCTCCGTCAATTTAACGTCGAAACCTTCTCCGTTGTCCACGATATAAATCTGAACCTGATCCTTTTCAAACGTTAGCTCGGCGGATACAAAAGTGGCATTGGCGTGCTTGGCGACGTTGGAAAAAGCCTCCTGCACCAAACGGAATATAGCGATCTCCATACCGGATGGAAGCCGGCTTTCCCTGCCGACCAAATTAAACTGAGTGCGAATCTTGTTCTTTTCCTCAAAGTCCTGGACATACTTGCGTATCGTCGGCACGATCCCCAGGTCGTCCAGGGCCATGGGCCGGAGGTTGAAAATAATTTTACGGACCTCCTCCAACCCTCCGCGGACCTGGCTTTTTAAATCGACCAGTTCCACTTTGACCGATGTATATTCCTGCTTGGACAGCATACGCTCGGCGATTTCCGTGCGAAGCACAACGTTTGCCATCGTCTGCGCCATGCCGTCGTGGATCTCTCTGGCAATACGCTTCCTTTCATCCTCCTGGGCCAAAATAATTTTCAAGCCCAGCATCTGTCTATTTTTGGCCGATTCCAATATCCTTGTGACCTGGTTCAAATCGCCCGACAAATATTCGAGCACGACATTCATTTGCGAGACAATCGTTTCCGCACGCTCGAGCTGCTTGTCCACATTTTTGACCCGCTTCTGCAAATCGTCTCGTCGCGCTTTCAGATGCGTTTCTTTTTCACGCGCAACGATCAGCTGAAGTTGAAGAGCAATCGCAGCCTCATAGGCAATCTTGATATCCTCTTCACGGAAACGTTTAAAATCGCGGCTGACCTCCGTCAGACGGATTCGCGACTTGCGGTAATCGACCTCCAGCTTATCCACCTGCTCGATGGTCCGGCTCGTCTCCTCTTTGATATCCTCCAGCTCTTTGGTCAACGATTCCCGCTCGGCCCTGGCGCTCTCAGCAATCTCAAAGATCTGATATTTGCTGCTTTCCATAACTTCGATGGCATTTTTTATCACACGATCGATCGCGTCCGGTTGCAAATTGGGCAGGCTCCTTTGCATCGTATATTGAGAAATAGTCTACCCTATATAGTAACATATTTTCACAAGCTTGGATTGAACTTATAGTACTATTTATTCCAGTGTAATGACTTGACCTTGAGGCTCCCAACCTACCTTCCATCCGAGCCGTTCAGAGATCAGCCGAAGCGGAACCATCGTCAGGTTGTTCATAATTCGCGGCGCAACCTCCGCAGTCACTCGCTCTCCGCCCATGAGCAGATCCGGGTTATCGACCCAGAGATCAATCAGCTTATCCCCCCGGATAATGGTCACCTTGCGCTCGCTGTCGTCCCATCGTACCGTGCCGCCCAGCGCCTCTGTCACGAAACGGATCGGAATTAACGTATTGTCCTGAATAATGACCGGCGCCTGTTCCAGCTTCAGCGTTTTATCATTAAGACTAACCGTTGTTTGGTTGACTGTTAACTTCACCTTGCTCTTGGGAAGCGGAGCCAACTGCCCCTTATAAACAAATGTTACGTCATCGAAGCTGATTTTCCCTTTCAAAGCCCTCTCATCATGGCCCTGCTCCGGATTCGCGACATAAATGCTTTTCAGCGTAACCGGGTATTTCATGTTGTAATCAGTCAAATTTGCCGTAACCTGCTGCCAGCCTGTCCAATTCATGTTCTGAGTGAAATCGACCCGGTGAACCTTCCCTGCAGCGTCCGCAAATTCAGCTCTCAGCCAGTTCATACTGCCGTCGCCGAGAACCTTCGCCTTGATATACTGCGGCTCTCCTTCGATCTGAACCCCGGCATTATCGTTAAAAATCGCATAAGCCGCTGTAGTTCCCTTGCCCTGGGTAAAATCATACGTCAACTCGAGATTCTTGTTTCCACTTGACGTTTGGCCAATCCCTGCGGCTGCCTTAACCTCATTCGGATAATGGGTTGAAGTTGTAAGCACCGCTTTAGTATCCAGATCATACCAGAGCTTTTCTTGTCCGATCGGAAGAGTAAGCATCGTGCTGTAACCATCGTATCGAGCGATCAACTGAGCGCTTGGACTTCCTGAGAGCTTCGCCACTTTCAGCGTACCGTCTTTTATTTCACCTTGTATCCCGAGCATTTCCCATTGCACAAGCTGTGCGGGAATCTCTCTCGTTTTTCCGGATTTCGTCGTCACCGCGACAGGGAGTTTAAAGCTTCCTCCTTCCGATAAAGAGATATCGCCGGCATTGATTTTCATAGACGCAATCTGGTCACGCCCTATGACTTCCACATCAAGAGAAGCTGAACCTTTACCGGAAGCAGCCGTCAGTTTCGTTGTACCGGCCTTCGTTGCTGTAAATACTTGTTCCTTAAATACTCCGATAGCTTGAGAGCTCGTCCATTGAGTGACGATCGCATCGCTTGCTACCGGGTTATAGTACTGGTCATAAGCCTTAATTTGGTAAGTGCTGGATTCGTTAATAAATAGTTCGTTCTGACCTTTAAGAATAAGTCCGTATACTTCCCCTTTCGGTGCTGTCGAGAACACACCCACTCCATTGACAACCCTTCGCTCCACGCCGTTCTCCAGCTTACTGACAACCTTTGCGTCGAACTCTCCGAGCGGTCTTGCGACCATTTGCGTCGAGCCGCCCCCATCCAGAACCATGCCTTTCCAGACGCCCACGCTAATCATAAACTGCTGCAGCTCGGGAATGCTCATACCTTTACTAGTGCCGCTATTATCTGCCGTAATCAGATAGACGGTTTTCTCATCCTTGGAGTAACCGATTGCCGTCCGGGAACGATACCGATAACCGTCAAATCCGGTAATCTCTCTCGTAAAATAGGAGGGTTGGCCATCCACCACCAGAATCGTATTGCCGCCGATCATCATCTTGAAATTCTTCGTATCGTATTGCATGTAGTCGCGCTGCGGAATCATCTCGTAATTGGCTGTCAGCTTGTCCCCGACCTTAAAATGCTGCACGACAAAATCCGCCGCTTTCCCCGCCGCACGCAAAATATAGCCGTCCTTAGGCGCGATCATTTGAAGGACAGCGTTTGCGGCAATTTCCTTTATGACGCCATTTTGCACAAGCACCTCTGTCGGCGTCGTAACCCCGTCATTGGAACGGTCAATCTGCCCCCATGCATTCGTATACATAAACAGACCGTCAATATGACTGTGAGTTCCGTCATCATACCAGTAATACGTCTTATTCACGCCTCCCAACTCGTAAGAGGCCCCATCTTTAGCGATAATAGCACCTTTAAAAGCAAAAAGATCAATAACAGGTTTGTTATCCTTGGTAATAGCGAAGGAATACAGCCCCGGAATTTTGGGGGGCGTGGCCATCAATTGGCCCGAAGTCACCTGCGGTCCCTCCGGCACACCCTCGGCTTGCGTGTTATAGAAATCACCGTTGATCCCGGCAACAGCGCCGGTGTCTTTCACCATCCCGGAGACTGTCTGCTTTTTCGTAAACTGATTCTGCGTTCCGGCCATCGCATCGAGCTTCACATTCGGGTTCGTCAAATCTACTTCTATCACATCTGCGTTGACCATGACCGCCTGATTATTGCGGGTCGTATTCCATACATATTTTTTCAGGACCGCTCCCGACGTAATGTTCTCCTGGGAGTTCAAAGAAAGCGTTGAGTCTGCGGCTCTTACCGTAACCGGTTGCACCAAAAATACCTGCAGCGCCAAAGCGCAAGACATCGCACCTGCAACGATTTTGTTACGAAATTTCATGCTTGTTCTCCTTTCAACCTATCAATCTACTTTTTCTTTGTATAACTATAGACTCTAAATCTATCGAAAAAGTTACGATTTCAGGCGATAGGAAATTTATTACATAGGGAAGAAGACCATTGGCTGGAAACGAGAAAAAGGCCGCCTGAGATTCAGGCGACCCTTGTGCTGATTTTATTAGATTTTCCTATGTTATAGATTATACAAGCGCTTCTTGCTTCAAAAGCTCCGCCTTATCCGTACGCTCCCAAGGAAGATCCACATCGGTTCGGCCAAAATGGCCGTAAGCGGCAGTCTGGCGGTAAATCGGACGGCGAAGATCCAACTGCTTGATAATACCCGCCGGGCGGAGGTCGAAATGCTTGTAGATCAATTCAACCAGCTTATGCTCACTCACTTTACCCGTTCCAAAAGTATCCACACTAATGGAAACCGGTCGGGCTACCCCAATGGCATAAGCAATCTGAATTTCGCATTTGTCAGCCAGCCCAGCCGCAACAATGTTCTTCGCTACATAACGGGCAGCATAGGCCCCGGAACGGTCAACCTTCGTCGGATCCTTGCCTGAGAATGCGCCGCCGCCATGACGGGCATAGCCCCCGTAAGTGTCTACGATGATCTTGCGGCCTGTAAGACCGGCATCACCCTGAGGTCCGCCGATTACAAAGCGGCCGGTCGGGTTAATGTAATACTTCGTATTCTCATCCAGGAATTTTCCCGGAACGATCGGCTTAATGACATGCTCTTTAATATCGCGTTGAATTTGTTCCAATGTAATATCTTCACTGTGCTGTGTAGATACGACAATGGCATCGACACGCACAGGAGTGTCTCCGTCGTACTCGACCGTAACTTGTGTTTTACCGTCGGGACGAAGGTACTCTAAAGTGCCGTTTTTGCGAACTTCAGATAAACGGCGGGAAAGCTGGTGAGCCATGGAGATCGGCAGCGGCATCAATTCCGGTGTCTCATTAACCGCAAATCCGAATACAAGCCCTTGGTCGCCTGCGCCGATAGCTTCAATCTCTTCGTCTGACATCTTGCCTTCTCTTGCTTCAAGCGCTCTGTTGACGCCTTGAGCAATATCCGGGGATTGTTCATTCAAAGAAACCAATACTGCGGACGTCTGAGAGTCAAAGCCAAATTTCGCGCGCGTATATCCGATTTCTTTCACGGTCTGTCTTGCGATAGCTTGAATATCTACATATTCAGAGTTGGAAGTAATCTCCCCGATAACCAATACTAACCCTGTAGCAACTGATACCTCACAAGCTACTCGGGCATTAGGGTCATTCTTCAGAAATGCATCTAGAACAGAATCCGAAATCTGATCGCATATTTTATCGGGATGACCTTCCGTTACGGATTCAGACGTAAACAAACGCCGACCACGTTCAATAGCCATAAGTTCAACCTCCTAGTGAAATATAGTATGTAAAATAAAGTGTTCCGTTACACACAAAAAATGAACCTTTTCCGATTGGAAAAGGTTGCTCTGCATTGACCTTCAATACATCATGTTACTGTATTTGTCGTATACTGTCAATTAAACAATTCAATAAGAAAATAGATCATTACAGTGTAAAGAGAACGTCTTCCGCCCTTTGAATAAGCCTTCTGGTAATTTGACCGCCAACCGCCCCGGCATCCCTGGAAGCGATGTGGCCCCAATAGTCTTCCTTGACCGAAGACGCGGATATTGCGCCTAATTCCGTAGCGAATTCCGTATCCGCGTTAGCATTCATGAGCTTGCCAACAGGAAGACCTAGCTCAGCTGCGATCTCATACTTGAGTATGTCCAATGCTTGTTTCGATTCAGGAACAACCTTCACATTATTGCTTCTGCTTTTAGCCATCTATATCAATCCTCCTTGTAATCGGTGTACGTATAGTATGGCTAAATGAGCGACATTGAAACGAATAAGTTCTTGTCAGAATGGGTAATATTATGGTGTGACTTTGCTGCCATCTGCATTTAATTGTAAATAACTGCCTCGCACCATGACGAATATGTCGGATTTTGCTTTTGGATCGGGCTTAATGCCCCGTCCTTCACGCGGAAAAATCAAAAGGTGATTCGTTTCAATGGCGGCGCCAGCCGGGATGTCTTTACCCGCCGTTACGTCCGGTATGCCGTTTCCGTCATTACTGACGGCGAGTGTTTTGCCGGTACGAACGATGATTTCAGTGCCAGCGCCGGCGTGGAGAGTTTGGCCAGCCTTGAGTTCGATAACCGTAATGGCGGATGCTGCACCGGTGTCCATGGACGAACCGTCAGATCCGTTAGAGCCGCTGTTCGGTGATGCGGCTAAAGCGGAAGCGATGAGTTGTTTCACTCTGTCCTCGGTCATGGACTGCTTCGACAATTCATTGGCAATAAGCTGCTGAATGTTTTGATCCATGTAGCTCTTGGTGATCACCGGGTCTTCGGCAGAGCCGGGTGTTGGCGCTTCAGCCTGGGATATCGAAATGATGGAGCCAAACAAAGTAACTGCCAACAGGCTTGTTATTGTAATTTTCCGCTTTTTCATTTATTTGCTCCTTGATATTTGTTTAATATTTTCATTAATGTCCGCTTCCAGTTTAGTGATGATATTAAAACCGTCATACATGAAAAGAAGCATGTTGCGTTGATCGTTTGTTTCATGCTTGTCTTGATATTTAGCAAATGAATCCGCAGCTAAATCGTATTTATTGACACCGTCTTTATAAGTCATTATTTTTGCTTGAATATCAGAGTATTCGTCAGTCGTATATGCTTTTTCATTGTTATTCATTTGTTCCACACTGCTTAGTAATGTTATGATATCGGCTGTTTTTTGAGGAACTTCTTTGGATACGATTTGTTCCCAGTCATCTTTCACTCTTTTATAACTCGGCGCTACCTGATAAAGCTCATAAAGTATATGCATTCGTTCATGCATAAGCAAAAGTTCCTGAGCATGCTTTTGAATAGAAGCAAGCATTTCTATGTAAGGTGAAGCTTGTTTTTCATTCTCTTTTGGGTTTGTTGGTAACGGTAAAGTACCCTTCGTGATAGTGGCTGTTTGGGTCTCTTCGTTCCAGGCAACGGTCGCACCTAAATTTTCGGCCACAACTCTTAGCGGAACGAGCGTTGTGCCGTCAAGTTTAATGGCGGGCACTTCGCTGTTCACTGCCACTTGATTAACTATTACATGTACAGTCGGATTTCCCTTATAGCTTCCATTGACGTCAGCTGCGCTCACAGTAGTCGTGAATAAACATAGAAGCAATCCAACCAAAATATAAGATCTTCGCATATTTCCTTAACCTCCATTCTGATTCTATATTTATTAAACCTTATTTTATGTAAAAAAAGAAGACCCCGAAGGGATCTTCTCTTGTTACGGATTAAAAATTGTTGCTTATGGTTGGTAACCAAGTTCCATCAATTTCTCTGCACCGGATGGAGCAGTTAACTTAATGGTGAAGCTACCGGAGTTCTTATTAGTGTCAGTTTGAGAGAACGTAATTACACCAGCTGGGCTAATAGTAAGAGTGTCAGTAGGGTTTTCTTGATCGATAACTGTGTACTGAACACCTAGAGCAGCATTGCCAAACTCATCTTTGGAATATTCGGTGCCATAAGTTGCATCTACACCAATAACTTCATCTAACAATGTTGGATTCCAGATAGGTGTTTCTCCAGAAGCTGCTGTCAGGGCTGCTTTAGTCACAGTACGAACAGTTTTGCCACCTTTGAACTCAGAGATGTTGAAAGGAGCGTTACTGCCTTTAATTTTCAACGACGCAGTGTTAAGTCCTTTATTAGTTGGGAACTGTACAGTTACAGAAGTTTCTTTGTCGTCTTTAGCAGCAACATAAGCTACTCCATCTTTAACAGCTCCATAACCTACAGTACCAGCTCCAGTTACGATTACTGAAGTTGCGATATCTGGAACAAGTAAAGTATCACTGCCGTCCTTAGCGGAAATTACTACTTCTTTACCGATTTCTTTCAAATTAGTAGCTTCTTCATTGACAGTAGTAGCGTCAGCATCAGGTCCATCAACAACTGTTGCTCCAAGTTTCGTAACGTTCGGCACTTGATATACGCCGTTTGCATCCTTCACGCCGCCCTTAAGAGAAGCAGACCATACATAAGTTTCGCCAGTAGTATCTAGCACTTCGTATGTTTTTGTGATCTCATCAACTTCGGTATAAGCATTATCGCCTTGTTCTTTCTTAAGAAGCTCAGCTTTAAGTTTGTAAACACCTACTGCAGCGGCACTCAATCTGATCTCTTTTCCAGTGAACTGATCGAACGTAGCATATACTACTTTGTTAACAGTCCAAGTAGAAGTACCAGTAATATCGTTAGAAAGTGCTCCAGTAGCTGGATCAAAGTTTCCTTTTAGAGTTTGCCCATCATGCATTTTAACTGTAGCATCACCAGGACCAGTGAAAGTCAATTGCACTACATAATCAACATTTTCGTCGTCTTTATTTTTGTTGTATTTATCTTCTATAGCCATTTCACCGTATTGGTCAAATGCGGCAAACTTAAATTTGGTTACAGCTTGAACACCATTGATGTTAATACCCTTGTCTCCGTTGTTTTTAATTATGCGAAGCTCTTCAACTTCACGAGCGTCACCGACTTTAACTTTAAGAGAAGCTTTTTGTTCTGGTTTGTTGTCAATTGTAATTTCAACTGTACCAGATCCAGTATCATCTTCACCTTTGATATAAACTTGACCTTTGTAAGCTCCAGATTGAACGATGTAAGCATCATCAACAGCACCGCTAGAATCAACTTCAAGCTCATCATCAAATGCTGCTTTAGCGATTTCATCCTTAGTCAAGGCTTCGCCAGCTTCATTCAGTACAGTAATCGGAACATAACGGTTATACAATACGGAAGAGCTATCAGCGGAAGTAACATTACCGTCTAAAGTACTCAATGTCACGCTGCTAACATCAAACTTAACGGAAGCCGGTTTGCTTTCTGTAGCAATCTTAATCTTTTTGGATTCGCTGCTATTGGAGGCAAAGATAGTAATTGTTTGCTCACCTTCATCAGCGTCAGCTTCAACTTCAAGTCTTAAATCAGGGAAATCGTCGCTATCAACATCCTCTGAAAATCTTTCAGCCTCAACATTGTAAACGTCGATATCGGAAGACCCGCTGAGATCTACATCGTCAGCTAAAGTTTCTTCGTTAAGTACGCGCACGCCGTATTGGTCGTAAGCAAATACTTGCAAGTAAATGTCATCATCGTTTTCTTCTACATAAGAGATTTCTTTACCTGTTTTGTCCATCAGCTTGCCAATTTCAACTTTGGAGATGTATTGCTCATCACCAATAGTGAAGACTTTGGACGCGCTGATGTTGTTGTCATCGTCTGAAATTTGAACGTTGACACGATCGTTGCGGTCGTATTCTTCCTCGTCAGACAAATCCAATTCGATTGCCGACTGACCGGAAACATCACTATAATCGGCGTCTTCAACGCCAGTTACATCGATGTCCAGATCGGAAGCAGGGATTTTAGCGTCTTCGCCATATTGGTTCACGACTTTGAACTCAACGCGAATATCGTCAGCTTGCGGAAGAGTGTCGGAAGCTGTTACGAAATTAATTTTGGAAATTTTTTCGTCTTCAGTATCCACTTCTGCAGTTGCTTTATCTGCATCCAGGTTGTCGACACCACTCACCGTTACTTCATAAGTAGCTTCAATAATTTTAGTATCAAGCGTTACTACTGCAGTTCTCTTGTCATCGGACCACTTAACTTCTTTAGCAGTTACAGCAGTGCCATCGCGCTTAACTGCAATTTTAGCATTTGCAGTATCGACCACGCCGCTAAGCTTCACAGTAAGATTATAAGCGCCGGTTGCTTTAACTTCACTTATACCAACTGCCGTTCCTGGTGGAGCTACGTATTGTTCCTTAGCTTCGTATGCGCCAATTGCCAGAAGGTCGCGAGTTGCGTTGGCAGTACCGCCGAAAGTGCCGTCTGCATTGTTGCTCAGAAGTTTCAGTTCAAGAGCAAGCGCCACATAACCCTTTGCCCAATCGGAAACTGTAGCATCGTTTACGCCTGGCTTAGCAGCTGCTTCAGCGTCTTTACCAAGTACGCGAACCAGGAAAGTAGCGAGTTGTTCTTTCGTTACTTTACCAGCCGGGTTGTAGATTCCTTCGCCGTAACCATCAGTTACGCCGGCTTTCTTCAGAGCTTCGATGTAAGGAAGAGCGTAGCCGTTGGCTGCGTCGTCAGCTGTAACATCGGAGAAGCTGGAAGTTGTCAGGGACTCATCAACTGCAAGACCCATAATTAATGCTGCAACTTTTGCAAATTGCGCGCGGTTCATTTCTTCTTTCAGACCGAAGGAAGTTTCGCTGACGCCATCGAAAATGCCCGCTTGAATCATTGCGTCGATTTTTGCTTTGGCTGCTGCATCCAGATCTTTAAGATCAGCAAAATCATCAGCTGTTTTACCGAACGCTACGGAAGAAAACATGGATAATGCCATTGCTGTAGAAAGAATTACGGATAAACTTTTCTTCATAACCTTTTTTTCTCCTCCTTGAATATCTTTCGGTTTTTGAGAGTTTTTTGTAATATTTGAGCTCGAATCCCTCATTGGCCGATTCACCCCCTTTCCAGAGTTGAGCGTATTTATTTAACTAAGTTCGTTTGCGGCTCAAACAGCCGCATAGAAACTAGTAAACTAGAGATGGGAAAATTAGACGCTTGCGCACCACTATAACATTATACAATGGTCAACTAGCATCGTAAAGAGTTATTTTTGTGAATTCATTCCAATTCACCATTATAAACTCTTGCTCTTCTCTGCTTTCACAGTATTAAACGCAGAGCTTTATAAAAAGTTGCGCTTTGGGGGAAAAAAGTTTTGCTTATGTGTCGAGAGGCTTTCTTATGTTCGTGTAGCGTCCCGTCTACGAAACTTAGTATACTACGACCCAGCATCTTCGTCATCATTCACTATTTTCCAAGGCTCCGCCTCAAAAAATAATATAGGAACAGGAGCCGGATCGGCTCCTTTCCCGCTTATGACAAGTTCTTAGGGAAGATTTTCGTGTATTTCTGCAATAGTCTTACGGCCACCTGTCCGGCTTCTGCACGAGTCATATTGGCAGTCGGATTAAAGTTAAGCAATGGTTTGCCTGTTGAAGGCGCTGCAGAATCAACAGGGCTGCCTACCATAATGCCTGCAGAATTCAGCACATCCACGGATGGTTGGGCATAGTAAGAAATGTTAGGAGCATCTGCAAATGCTTTAAGCAGTTTAGCCGCCAGCTTGGCGTCGTTGTTAGGCATTTTTAAACTTTGCGCGCGAGCGATCATAACAGCTGCATCTTGTCTTGTAATTAATAAATCAGGGGCGAATACACGATTCTCAAATCCTTGGACAATACCCGTTCTTGCAGCTGTTTCGATTTCCGCATAGTTCCAGGTTACCGATCGGGACCCCGGAATAATATCAAGGAATGAATGGTTGTCGTCAACATTCTGTTTAATGCCCAGGGAACGTACTAATAATGCAGCGAATTCGCCCCGGGTAATGTAGTCGTCAGTGCCGAAATTGTTGAAGTACAATTTAGGCATGAATCCTTTGGAGTAAAGAGCTTGAAGTATATTTCGCGCCCAACCATGGTTGGTAATATCGTTAAACCCGTATTTAAGCTTACCCACCATGTAATATCCAAACTCATCGAAAGGAACCGTAACGGTATGGTCTCTCATATTGACTTCTCCGCCAATGTTCTTCCAATCCCCTTCATTACCCAAGAAGAATACCGATATCTCCGGTCCTATTTGTTCCACCAAACTATCATTGAACTTCAAGGAAAGAGTGCCCCGCTCACTAGGGACCACTACCCGGCGCTCGTCATATTTCGTGAAATTCCCATCTTTTGAATAAGGGGCCAACCCGCCTGTAGCCTGTGCATAAGCCATCGGAGACGGCGCTTCGCCTATACCTGCCGAAATCCAGTAATAAGGGGATACCGGCGTAAATTGTTCTCGGCCAAATTGGTTGGAGAATAGACCCGATAATTGACCGCCAATTGAAATGACGCTGCTTCCATTGGTAGTCCTGCCGTCACGGTCAACGCCTAGAACTTGTCCGTAGTCATTGACCAGTTCCGTATTTCCTGTCTCGGGATCTGCAATTCCGAACAGCAGGTTAGCTTTAGGCTGCACTTTACCATCCTCTTCCCTGCGCAAGATTGTATTTTTGGGAAAAGTTAATTCCAACGTTTTATTAAACACAGAGTGCTTCGCATTCATTTGTTCCATGTACATGGCTCCAACATCCGGATCCGTGACATAGTTCACCGTTACCGTGTCCTTGATTTCTCCGCTTGCGCGTTTGACAACCAACGCAATTTTGTTGTCCGAGTCACCTTTCAGACCGGTCAGCGTGTACATATAGCGATCCGGTATATCCGTTCGCGGCGTAGCGGATTGCCCGTTGATCAGCACTTCAGTAGCTCCCTGGGCTTCTACGTCGAAGAGCACGAAGTTTTTATTCACGACGATCTTGCCATTCGTATTCGATACCGGGGAGAGCAAACGGTATGGGACATTGTCACGGCGTACTTCAACCGTTTGTGTCGCCACCGCTCCATTGTCGTTTGTCAATTCAATCGCAAAAACCTTTGTACCGACAACGGTAAGCGGGTAATCGTCGATCCGGATTCTAAAGCTGCTCTTGCTGCCGTAGTAATCCGTTGTGTTCACGCTTGTGGCCACGCTGGCCGGAGCGCTTTGGGTTGTAGCCGAGACAGCGGCATCATAAATAATTGTTCCGCCATCTTTAACGACGACCCTTGCCGCACCGCTTCCCTGAACGAATAAATCAATTTTTGAAAGGGTTGTGGCGTAATACGTTTGCTTGTTTTGCAATTCAGGAGAAGCCGGCAGATAGGTATTCGGATCCGTACTGTTTAAGTTGCCGCGAACGGTCGGTGCTGTCGGCGGGGTCAACGGACGCAACGTAGCGATATCCGGGACATTACTGTCAATAATGTAAAATTTGATCTCTTTGACATACTGTCTTAATACTCCGGGAGTACCGGCCGTGCCGTCACTGTAGTCAACAATAAACTTGATGTTGTTCTCGCCGTAGAATAATGGGCCGGTCAGGCGGTCTACGGTCATATTATTAGGCAAAGTTAACGGGAAATCATATGATCCGTCTGCATTCATAGCAGTGAGGTTCAACAAGGCGGCCGTCATGTCAACATTATTAATTAATAATTGCTTGTTTAAAAGACGGGTTCCGAAACCAATCAATTTACCGCTTAGCGGGATCGAATTCGTCACATTTGAGTCTTTCGTAAAAATTTGTCCGTCGTATAAATTATCTACCGAAACGTAGTTTTTGGCTACATAGCTTACATCAGCTGTAAAGGATGCCGGTTGGCTATTTACGGAAAAGGCAAGTGTTTGCAATCCCTGAGGCAAGCCCTGTATTTGGAATATTTCCAAATCGGTTGCGTAGGTATTCGGAGCGGTTATTCTCGTGACTGTTAATGCCGCGGTCCCTAGTGGCTGAAGAGCCGCTTGTAACGTGTCAGCTACCAGCAGGTCTTGTGATGTGTCCACTAAAACATAAAAATCGGGCGCTGTAACCTCGGCTCCATCTAGTGGTGTTTTGACAGTGGATGCCACCACGTCAGAAGTTCCATCATAATTAGGCAGCAAATAAACATTTTCAACCAAGATCTGTCCTGCTGCCATATTAAATGTAAATGAACCATTTAGCGTAACAGACGGCAGGGTTGCCCCCGTGTAAGTAATAGAAATATCAACGGGTTGACTTTGTGCCAGATTATAAGGCGGTTGAGCTGCGTCCGGCGCCAACGTATAAGGATTTGTTGTGAGCTTGACCAGTTTGTACGATGGTTGTCCATATGTATTGGTGATGACCGTTTCGCTGGCCGTACCCGCTATATCAATGTCTACAGTATTAATCAATATTTGGGTGCTGGTATTATCGACAGCCGTATTTTGATACGGAATTAAAAACTCCAAATCAAGGGTCGCGGTGTTTGTAGTTCCGGTTAAAGTCGGCACTTTACCCAATAAATGTTCAGCTGTTGTACTGCCGGTTTGTTTGACGTCCACTATGGAAAACGGATTGGCCGCAACGTAGTAGTAAACCTGCCGCTTTACGGCAATGGAATCGGAGCCATTTGATAAAACGATATCAAAGGTATTAAGTCCAGGCGTTAATGTAACGGCCGGCGCAAAGAACATTCCGTTGCTCAGAACCGAAGCTTTTTGACCGTTAAAGAGAATATCTTTTACGTTTGTGGCGCTGCCCTGAATGTTTGCACTGCTGGAGGTTAACACCAAGCTTGCACCCTCATTTAAATTATAGGTCTGACTGCCCGAAGTAATCGTTAAAGAATTCAAAAGCGGGGCGGAATCATATACGATATAGAAGACGTCCGTTTTCGTGACAGACCCTTGTTTGCCTGAGAAGGTTATTCGATTAAAGCCCGGGTAAAGTTCAATGCTGCTCGCTGTGAAACGATTTCCGCCAGAAGTGGTTACGGACGAAGTCGCCGTCTTTCCCGGCTCCGGTTGCCAAGTTCCGCTTATATTGCTCATTTGATCCACAGTTAAATTAATCGAGCTGGAGGTTACCTGCTGAAAGAGCCCTGAGATCGATAAAATTTGAGAGTTCGTGACATATGCGCTATTCCGATTTAACGGCGTAACCGCTGGAGGAGCCGGGTTAATAACCATATTAGCGGTGTTGGCCAAAACTCCGTTGTCGGGAATAAAAAAGTTAGGCGCAGCAGCTTGGGCCTGCTTGCTGAATGGAATCATCGAGAGCAGCAGAGCCGCGATCATCGTCCAGACCAGAAATCGTTTCTTATGCATGTTACCTCTCCTTTTCTTTGTGTGCTTGTGCAAGGTTCTAGTTATGCTTATATATATCGGCACGGGCCTGCTTATTGTTTAGGGAAACAGGACGAAAAAAACCGCCTTCCAGTTGGAGGCGGTTAAATGTGTGCGGTGTTATGTTGGGAAATTACTTGCTTACTCGATCGGTCTGAACGGTTTTGCCTTTGAGCTTCTGGAGAAATTTCAGGACCGGCTTTCTGCTTTTGCTGATAATGCCGATCGCTTCCGCGCCCAGAACCATGACCAGGAAGAGGGCCACGATAATCAGGACCCAACCCCAGAGGATGTTCTGGGACATCAATACCGAGCATACGACAGCGAGGGCTCCGAAGATAAGGGCGATTCCGTAGATGATCAGCACGGTGGCGCGATGGCTGAAGCCTAGCTGCAGCAAGCAGTGATGCAGATGGCTTTTGTCAGGCGCAGAGATCGGCAGCTTGTTTACGTAACGCCTCATAATGGCGAAGAAGGTATCGGATAAGGGCACGCCTAGTATCATAATCGGAATTAATAGAGATACGACGGCAGCTTGTTTAAAGCCGAGAATCGATAGAGTCGACAGGGCGAAGCCCAGGAATAGGGAACCGGAGTCGCCCATAAAGATTTTGGCGGGATGAAAGTTATAGAACATGAAGCCCACGATGCTGCCGAGCAGAATAACGCTTAAAAGCACAACGGTGACGTTCGGCATCATCAGAGCCAGGACGAGAATCGTCGCTGTCGCGATACCGGAAACGCCGGCCGACAAGCCGTCCAGTCCATCTATTAAGTTAATGGCGTTGGAGACGCCGACAATCCATAGAATCGTTATCGGAATACTAAGCCAACCGATGGGAATGTTCGTTTCGCCGAACGGGATATTGACCAGGTCGATTTTGAGCCCGAACGCAACGACGATACCGGCCGCAATCGATTGTCCCAGCAGCTTCCACTTGGGAGATAGCTGATACTTGTCATCAAGCGCGCCCGTGATTACAATGACGAATCCTCCAAGCAGCAAGCCGAAGGCCGCATCGGAATTATAGGAATCCAGTGCAGGTGAAATGATGAAATAGGCGCCGACAAAAGCTAAGAAAATGGCCAGACCTCCAAGACGCGGCATGATCCTCGTATGTACCTTACGATGGTTCGGCGCATCCACGGCTCCCACCCAAAAGGCAAAACGCTTGACTATAGGAGTTAACAGCAGCGCCAGCAAGCATGAAGCGGCAAACCCGATCGCATATAATCCATACATAAACGTATTCACAGCTCCTCTTGTCTCTATAGCAGGAAACCCGCCGGTTCACATTATACTCCGAATTGTTCGGAAAGACCAACGTGATTTTCCCGCAAATCGACCGTTTTCAGCCTGTTTTCACAATTAATTTCATGATTTTGTGACTTTCTCTTTTTCCCGAATCACTTTCACTGCGAATTTTGGCAGCGTAAGCATCCTTTTGTATCGCCAAGGCTCCTGCAGCAAGCGGTAGAACCACTCCAGCCGGAGCTTCCGGAAAAGAACCGGAGCCCGCTTGAGCTTTCCCGAGAGAACGTCGAAGCTGCCGCCTACACCCATCATGACCGGCACGCCAAGCTCCTGCTTATACCGGTCGATCCACGGCTCCTGTGTATCCGCAGACCTTCCTACCAGGAGAATATCGGGATTCGCCTGCCTGATCTGCTTAATGACCTGCGCATCCTGCTCGGCCCCGAAGTAGCCGTCGCGAACGCCGACAATGTGAATTCCGGGATACAATTGTTTGATTCGGGCTGCCGCCGCTTCAATGACTTCGGGTGAAGCTCCCAGAGCGTACACCTTCCACCCCTTAGGCTCCCCGATTTTCATCAGCTCATGCATCAGATCAAATCCGGCTACCCGCTCCGCCACAGGCTGACCCACATAGTTCGCCGCCCACACGACGCCGGTGCCGTCAGGAACGATAAGCTCGGCCCGTTTCATCATCGCCATATAGGCGGGATTGTCAAGGGCGGCCATCACCATAATCGGATTGGCTGTAATAACCTGATGCGGCTTCCGTTGTTCGATAGCATTCGCGAGGTAGGACACGGTATTGCGCATGTTCATTCGGGATACGGGTACGCCGAAAATGGTGACTTTGGGATAGGCCGCTGCAGCCTGAGACCCCGCCAATGATGTTGCAGGTTGTCGGTTCATGGAATACTCATCCTTTTTGACGTAGGAAATAGGCAATTTGTTGCGCCGGGCGCTGTGCCTCGGCTTTTAATTGTTCGATGGCGGCCTGTTTGTCGGCCGCCCAGGCGGCTCGGCCGTCGAGCAAGCGGACGGCCTCGACGGTCAAGGCGGCGGCGTCGAAGCTCGCGGTCGAGGCCGCCGCCTTCATGTTCAGCCTATGGAGGAATCGGTCGATCTTCGGATCGTACGAGATTCCTACCATAGGCACGTACTGCGAGGCTGCATAAATGAGCGAATGCAGCCTCGC
>LNAP01000196.1_pt1 | contig 77176 bp, 92 predicted proteins | sample 602601 | NCBI WGS metagenome assembly LNAP01 (sample SAMN02440304, study PRJNA202911) | soil metagenome | biome: Subtropical and temperate rainforests or woodlands; isolation source: soil samples (1 kg each in a 20% v/v slurry with milli Q water) were... ...
ACCGAGCACGCAACCTAGCGCGCAGCCTTCCAAACAGCCCAGTTCTCAGCCTTTGGCGCGGCCCAGCAGCGTCCCAACGGGCCAACCCAGTGCCGGTCCGTCAGGGTTCCCTACTGGAGAGTGGTCGACTCTGCTCGACAACCAAGCAACACTAGGAGGTTTGTCGGTGGTGCAAGATAACATCTGGGCATGTGGCGGTGTACAGGGTGTGAGCGCAGCATCTTGTGTGCTGGTTTCATCCACCACTGGTGAAGTGATAACACAATACGGATTCTCAGGTGACACTGTCGGCTCTGTTATTATGGGAGGCGATGTCAGTCGTGTGATTGTGAACGGCCGGTCCACGGACAACAGCACAGTGTCAAGCGCGGTTGCCAATTGCAGAGTTGAGCAAGCACAGCTGACCTGCTCGGTGAAGTCATTCATTAACGCACAGTTCGTAAGCTCTGAGTTTGTCCCTTTCACGAACCAAGTGGTGTATGTGGGACAATACAATAGAAAAGCCGCCATTTCAATCATGAGTAGTGGTGCCGGTACGGTGCGAAGTTTCACCTACTCCACTACTTTCATGAAGTCGATAACACTGCAAACTGTGGCGAGCTTGCCCAATTTTATTGGCGCATTTGTGGCTGGAAGCAGTGTCACCAACGATGCCTCTTCGAGCAACAATATCGTTGTTGGCTGGGTACGCGTCGACACAGGTACAATGATTGCAACGTACTTCGCGCCAGTCACGAGAAGAATTGTTGCCACATCCCAACTGGTGAACGCACAGGCCAGCGAAAGCGAAGGCCCGGACACATTTGTTGCGGGTGGACTCGAACTGAGTGACAATGTTGGCATGCAGGCGTATCTCATGCGCGCCAACGCCCTATACAGAGAAGTACTGTATGCAGTACGCTTTGTTAACCAAGCAACCCCCAGCAGGCGACGCGTTTTGACCACAGCAAACGCAGCGCACGGTGCTGTGAAGGGCATGGTTTATGTCGACACTTTGTTGTTTGCGATACTTGACGACATACGTGTCGCTAGCTCCGGCAATACAACCAAGCTTTCTATTATCAAGATAAATGCGGTTTCGGGAGCGATTGTCGCACAAGTGGGCGTCTCTGTTCCCAACGCCAATCTTCACTGCACCGACATCACCAGTGCGGGAGTGATGCTTGTCGTCACCTGCAGTGTACAGCGCAGCACCAGCGTACAAACGCTGTTGTTCGCGGTAGATCGCAATTTATCATGCAAGGAGCTGCCGCGCGGATTCGTTCGCAGTCGAACCGCAAACTTCCGTGCAGAAAACGTGGGTTTGATTGCCACACCTTACAATACGGCTACGACTAGCACATGGATTCCTGCTGCACCGGCTACTTCGTTCAACAGTACACAAGCTGTGCCGAGCGCACAGCCGACGCGAGCTCCGTCGAAGTTGCCAACTACGCCGTCGCCAACGGTGCTGCCTTCTGTGCAGCCCAGTGATGTGCCGTCGAGTCGGCCCAGCAGTGCTCCCTCGGCGCTGCCCACGGGTCGACCTAGCAGCAGTCCCACCGCTGCTCCGTCAGTCTCTCCGCAGCCTACGAGTCAGCCCAGCACCAGCGGGCCCACCAACACGCGCAAACCGACTGTACTCTCGACTATTCAGCCCACGCGGCGCCCTAGCACGGAGCCAACGCTCAGACCGACGACACAGCCATCTGCAGTGCCGACTCGGCGGCCCAGTACAGAGCCAACAGTGAGACCCAGCGCGGAATCGACGATCACCCCCACTGTCGTACCAACTATTGGACCCAGCCTGTCACCTACTACCACACAAACAGTAAAACCAACTACGAAGCCTACTTCTAGACCAAGCATTAAGCCCACGGCTACTCCACGCAACTTACCGACGGCGCATCCGACCGTTACTCCCAGTGCTTCCCCGACCTTCGAGGAGGGAAATGGGAACGTGGTCGTGCCGCCATTGGTGATCGGAGTGGCCGTCGGAGCCGCCGTGGTCTGTCTCGCCGTGTGTGCTTACATCTACTACAAGTTCTATTCGAACGAGGCTATCCGCCGCAAAGAAATAGAGCTGATGCGCGTACACCCAGTGTAATCAACATCACAGTCGCTGCGCTTTGTTACGGTGCAATTATAGAAGGCGAAGAAAATCACAACATGAAATAGGCGGAAGGACATTCTGCGCGCTTTAGTTCTCTTCAATTGAGCTCGCAGTCCCTTTTGCTTGCATAAAACCTTATGTATGGTTAGTTTCCCATGTTTAACGAATACCCAATCTGAATGAATATACTCAAAATCTTTTCTTCATTTGCACGTGGCCATAAAATTTGAATGAAGAAATAAAAACTAATCGAGTATATTCCGACGTGGGCTACACCAAATCGCAAAAAGAATGAGACTCTTCGTCTGGGAATCGAACCCAGATCTACCGCGATCTGTTTGGATCGGGGATGCCTTTTGACAGGCGGTTATACTGACCATTATACTAACGAAGATTGTGATTAGTAAAGTATAGAAAAGCAAGATGTGTTGGCCGAAAATCGAAGTGAGCCTCGACGGCCAATGTTGCACCGTGGATCATTTTGCGGCTGGGCCTTCCTTCATTGTCGCATTTGTTTACATTTTACGGCAGTTAATTGTATATTTTTGTTGTTTTTGTTGTTGGAGATACTAGTTTTCGGCTTGCTTACTGCTGCATACTCGATAAGCTTTACTCATTGAGAGGCCACCGGAATTTGTCTACAGTACTTGCCCAGCATTTGCTCTTTGCCAAGGAGTTAAATGTTAACTTCAAATCTTTAAAATCTATTGATACCATGCAGTGACAGTGATGCTTTTTGTTTTAAGAGAATCTGCGATCTGGCCACACAACCACCACGATATCAAAATGTTTGACAATAATTGTTTCCACGACAAGAATGGCCGTAAATTATCTCCACTGCCAACTGGAAGAGAAGTGACATTCGCGTAGGCGTTTGCTTTGAATTAATGGCTTGTTGATGAGTGAATGATATTCTTGTCTTGTTCCGCGGGATTGCTTCGCACTTGGAAAAAAATTGCCGTAAAGTTGAATAAGTTATTCATGTATCGTTTTTTAGGCTCTTACAACAATAAAAAGGATACTACTTATATTCGAAAAAAAACACACACACACAAAGAATCATCCTCAAGTGCTGATTACAGCGAGACTCTTGCACTCTTTTAGTTGTAGTAACTGATGACTCTGGTGACGTCTCTGGTGGAGCCGATGAGCACCGGGCACTTCTCGTGCACAGAAGTGGGCACCAGGTCCAAAATGCGAGTGATTTGGCCCCGGAACATACCCGTGCTATAGTTGTAATGTATAATGTAATGTAATAAACAAGTTAGTACAAAAGGAAAGTTAAAATATTTAAGAGAGGCATAAGCACTTTGACGGATCTTTTGATGAGGTATCCGTAGTTAGCTCTTTCTCAGCAAATGATTTTGTTTGTTGTGAACAAACATGCATGCCGTCAACGTCAATTACAGTACATACAAAGTAAGTATAAAACAAGGTCTGTACCTGGCACTGCCGCCGGCTTGCTCGATCAACATAGCCATGGGAAAGCCTTCGTACAACACGCGCAGCTTACCGTTGCCCTGTGAAAACGGTAAAGGTAGTTATTTGTATGCGTGAATTAAGAAATAAGTCCTCTACTTGCAGATGCGATGCACAGAAAACAAAACAAAAACAAAACAAAAACAAGTACTAACTCCCAACTCTATCACCATTCATTGCGAATCCGCCCCAAATCGGTAAAAAAGAAGAAGAAGCAAAACAACACACAAAATCCTAATTGAAAGAAGTTTTACCTTGGCCTTGTCCGCGGGGTACATGTAGATACCGCCATACATCAACGTGCGGTGAACGTCCGCCACCATGGATCCAACGTATCTGAACAGCACGAGAATATAATAAAGTGATGGTGATAGTAGTGTCGCATCAGTGTCGCAATGTAATGAAGAGAATAAAAAGGAAAACAAAAATAAACAGCGTTGCGTTGTTGTAAATGATGCTCCTCAGCGCAACAACGTATATGGGACAGAACAAAGAGATAAACAGTGCCAAAAATACATGTACAATACACACCACGTGTACACACATGTGCAAAAGAGAGGCTTTTCTATGTACCTGGCAGTGTAAGGCTCTGGCTTTTTCTGCTTGAAATCATCCACGGCGCGCTGCATGTTCTCGTCCCAGGTCAAGTAGTTACCTAGAATTAGTTCAAAAAAGCATAGAATTAGAAGTGTCAAATGTTGACACGGGATTTTTAGATGTGTTCAGATGCTTAGTTCCGTCACCTGTGACCATCCTGAACACAGTTGCCAGAAAAAAAAACACATTTCTACAAGTATACACAACTCCAATTTTCAGCACACAAAAAAAAACTGCCAAAAAATGAAAACTGACCTTCGTTGATGGAGTAGATGGTCTTTCCCTGCTCGGGGATGCGCATGTTTTCCGCAGTCATCACGAACTCTCCCAGACTAGGGTCCAAAGTGAATCGTTCCACCCCGTGGCCATAGGTCAGCACCAGCTCGGTGGCACTGCCATAGGCGCAGTAACCCGCACAGATGATCTGAAAAAAAATTAAAGAGGCGAGAGTGAGCACGCTAAAATTCATAAAATAAGGTCTAAGGTAATCATATTGCAGATGTAACGGGGAGAATGTTGGGCTCGAAAAATAACCGTTCTACACAAAACAACACAAATCGAATGGAGAAAGAACAACATATTTTACCTCAGATCCTGGGCGCAGGATGTCAGCCACCGTGGTGGGGCCAGTAGAGGTCTGAAGATTAATAAAATTGTACAGATATAATTAAGAATATGATTAAAGCTACATTTCAAATTCATCGCCAACTGGTTTTTGTGTCACAAGGCTAGGGAGACAAAACATACAACAAGAGAGAGTACAATAAGACAGCGTACCTTCTCCCACACAGCAAAAATAGTGCCAGTAGACACATTGCAGTCAATGTTGGAGGAACCATCAAGAGGATCGAAGGCCACACAGTACTTGCCTGTGGAAGGGAGGATACAAGGTGGAAACAAACAGAGGGCACGGTAAGTGGTAAGTGATAAGTGAGAGAAAAGAACAACACAGCAACGAGAACATGTCGTAATATTAAAAGAAGATGTTCAAATGTCGCAAAAATATGAAAACATTGCAAAGAATGCCAGAATGCTTTATTCATACCGGCCATGTGCTCCGGGACAATAATCGGGTCCTCGTTCTCCTCCGACACCAAAATGGCACACGCGTGGGAGTTGTACAGAGAGTTCACGAACATTTCGTTGGACAGCACATCCAGCTTCTTCTGCTCGTCACCCGTGGAGTTGAAATCGCCCGCAACACCAACTAACAAGTAGGCCAATGGAGGGAAGGAAAATAAAAATCATGCAAAAACCTCGGTAATAAAAGACGTCACCGCAATTGCACCATAGAAAACTACAAGTAACTTACATAGACCAGCGATACCAGCCTTTCTAACGGATCGTGCCACCAGCTTGCACGCAGTCTGGATTGCGCCGAGAAGGATAACCAGCTCTCTGTCCTTGGTTCTCGTCATCGACAGTCTACTCAGAGTCTTTGAGTCAGTGTCATTTCTAATACTGTCGGGGTGAAAGTCAGCCATGTTGAATAGTGAATCGGATCAAGAGAAGATATGACGATGAAATCTGTGGATTCTTGTGTGGTATCCAGGCAGTTCACATGCGGGAAGTTCAACTGTAAGTGGAGAAAGGGTTAGCACAACAATTCGTTTGTGGTGTTGCTGAAGTCATCTTTGGAAGCGATAAAGCGTCATAACAAGAAATTACAACGATTCCAGATTCTCCTTTATGGATAGGTGTATTATTTACTTATGATAAACATGTACAATAGTTACAAATTGTAGTTTTTGTGAAGCACAGCGATTGTGGAACCTACAAAGCGAGGGCCAGCATGGCCCAGGTGAACGCAATTATCGCGACAAATACACCCAATACAGCCGCCCAGGGCGTGTTATTATTGCCGTTCACGATATCCAGCGAGGGCTCGGTACTTACAATTGGGGTAGTACTGGCTGTTGGGGCGGCGGCTATTGTCTGTAAAAAGCAATGAAATGTTGGCTAAGTGAGGAAGGAATACGAAAATGTTATACAAAATGATCTATGGAACAGCAAAGATACATACAAAGCTTTCCTACCTTCTTCCGTTCATGATGTAGCTCCACTAGTTCGGGAAATAATTCACAGAAGATCCTAACACCAACAAAAATAATAAGATTGAGTTTTGAACCTTGCTGAAGAGTGATTAAGAGGAAGAACGACATGAAGGACCACAGCAGGTCTAACTTATCCCCCATAGCAACACACACATTAAACATAAAACCCTTGTAAACTCCTGAATAAATATTAATACACCAACAATAGCACACGCGCTAGTTCTTACTTGTTCTTGTGGTTAAACTCCAACGACTCCGATGCAGCTTGTCGTTTGTACTGTGCGGAGGTTACAATGCTGCCGTAAGTAGGAGCCTCTTCCAACATAAAGCTATACAAGCCCATCAGGATGGTGCCGACAGACCACTGTGTTTGAAAAAGGAGGAAGAAAAGACACGTTCAGAGTAGAATTCGCGAATAAAAGTACGGCGTTAGCGCCGAACAAAACAAGGATGCAAATTTTCATCATTTACACATGTCGTAGGATGCATCATTAATACAAATACTTTGTGATCCTGCGATTACGACTTTAACTCAGCAAATTCGGTGTTGACATAAGACGCAAAAATAGCTGACAACTCAGGGGCCTCACCATTGGGTTCCACGACTCTGGATGGAAGTCGGACATTGACAAACAAAGGCGCGTGTTTGGCTGTGAAAAACACGAATACAGCAAAAAGGAAGTTATTGAATGCACAACAAAGAGTGTTCAACTGAAAATGATGCTCACCTTGAATCGACCATTCGGAGTCAACATTTGAATACTTGGTGGTTTGTAAGGATATTCTGGCGGAAAAACAACAGTTCCATGATAGAATCCACCCTCAAAAGGTGAGCCTTTCTGACCTTCAATGACGTAATGCCACTCCAAAATGTTCGTTTCCTTCGGTGCTGCGCGAATGTTCTCAACCGGTTTCTTTTGCAAATCTTTGTACTCTTTTCGTAATCGAGCATTGCACATAGAGGACGTCATAGTAATAGGTTGACCGAAAGACTCACAAGAACACAAAGCAGCTGGCGAAACCTTCTTCAGCGGGAATATGACTCATTGAAGAAGAGGACGCGCGTCGCAACAAAGAAGTGGCATTAACCGGATTCAAATAGTCGCTAACTTCGCCTACTGCAGCAACTTCCGTTTTCAATTTGACTTATTCGCATTTTGACTTATTCGCATATGCATACACCTTTTGTCATTCTATTCATTAATGACCACCATCTCTGAAAATCGACTGCTTGTTGACCTGCCGGCGGAAGTGGCTGGTGAAATCTTGCACAGTTGGCTTGGTTTACCGTCCTTAGTTCGTGTTGACTCAGCACATTGTTCTCACCACGACCGGCCCATTCTTTTGAACCTCCTTGCATCTCATACTTCCAATTCAAAAAGCTATGTGCATCTCATCAACGCTGGTTGTGCAAAGTGGCTTACTATGAGAAGGATTCAGTTTTCAGACGTAGATATAACAGCAGAATTTCCGGAAGTGTCCAGATACTTACGTTTCTGTCCTAAGATTCAACGCGTTTGGTGTTCCAGTGGCGGCGCTGTCGATCAAATCTCTATAAACTGTCGTAATTTAAACTCTTTAGTTTGCACGAGCTTTAACATGGGTCCAAATTTTAATTCATATAACGCGAATTTACAAGACCTTCGGATGCTGAACGTGAAGAAGTTGACCACTTCATTGTTTGAAGACGTACAGCTTCCAGAGCTTGCAACTTTATCCTTCTTTCGCACCATCTGCGATGACGCGCTGGTTGGTTCGGTAGTTCGCATGACCTCTGTACTGCAGCAGATTGATGTAGGGTTGTGCCAGAACTTCACGGATGCGGGCTTGATCGCAGTAGCACAGCAATGTCCCCTTCTGCGGTCGGTCGGGTTGCGCGGACTGCAGCTGAGCAACGGTGCATTGGCAGAGTTGACCCAACTGTGCCCTCTTATTGAACTTATCAATCTACAAGGCAATTACATGCTCACGGACGCTGGCGTACTTACACTGACGAAGAGCGCAACCAGACTGACGAGCATTTGCATCTCGTATTGCACAGCTCTAACGGACAAGTCGTTGAAGCACCTTACCACCCACAGTGCGACAACTTTTCACACTCTACACATGCTGGACATGACACAAGTGCATGTCAATGTGCTCGTGCGTCTTCTCAAGAAATGTACCCGTTTACACACGCTAGTCCTCAACTGCGATCTTAGCGTGCATTTCGCCGACGTTATACCTCACATGTACAGATTGCAAACGTTGGCAGTTTACGCGATGATATACGACAAAGAACTGTGTGCAATTGCTCGCTACCTCAAGCAGCTGGAAAGACTATCTATACTGTGCACCGACAAGGTCGACAGCGTGGCGCCTTCCAATGCGACAAATGCGGCCATGCACTGCGCGCGGGTGGAGGCAACAATGAACGATGCAAGGTACTCTGAAGTTGGACTGTATGAATTGATGCAGGGGCTACCTAGTTTGCGCTTGCTGGTGGCCAAAGAGCTTTTTACCCAAAACGACCACACTTGGTGCGAGGTCACAACGGTAAACCTGGTGCGGTATCTATGGCAGCGCCTTCGACCCAATATTCAGTTTGGCACTGACGATATCGCTTTTCGCTTCAGTGTTTTTTGCGACGACATGTAGCCGTAAACTTTTACAGCGTACATGTCAACCGGCACTGTGTATACGATGTTTTGTCTGTTTGCGTGGTTGTAGTTTAGTTGATTACTTCGAAATTGTTCATGTGTACATGTCACTGTCCAACCTGAAAATACACTGCATTACGACGTAGTGCGTCAATTCTTTCATAATATAATATCAACGCACTACAGTAGCAATGGTTTTTAAACGTTTGATCTTGAATATTCATATATCCGGGTGGCGAATGACAGCAATTTGTTAAAATTTCCTGTGCTGGTCGATGCATACTCTGCATATCATGTATGCATACGTAGCTGGTGTTGAACAATGATCCTTGAAGAGGACGCGCGTCGCAACAAAGAAGTGAAACCGGATTTATTAAGTCGCTAACTTCGTTTACTGCGGGACATTCGCATCCGACATTTGCATAAAACTTTACGCATTGACAATTCGTTTGTGAGACATTTTTCTGGCATGTTTGTTGAACTTCCTTTTGATGTGGTAGGAGGGATTTTGCGAGATTGGCTTCAGTTACATTCCTTGGTTCGTGTCGATTCCGCGCTTTGCAATCACTCAACCCGCCCTGTATTGCTAAAAATATTTGCTACCGTGGATTGTGTTCAGAAAGAAGTTGTCAGCTTAAATACTTCAACTTGTGCGCGTTGGTTTAGCAAACGTAAAATGCAAGTTTGGCGGATCGCTTTGGCCACATCCACACCAGAGATGTCAAAATATCTCCGAATGTATTCGAAGACGATCGGGTTCGCATACTGTTCTGGCGACGACGCCATTGATCTAGTAGCCACGGACTGTCGCAATCTAACCTTCTTAATGTGTGAAAATTTGATGACGAAGCCTAACTTGAACGCAGCATTGGGCTACAACGGACACTTGCAGCACCTTCGGCTCGAGCGTGTCAGAGGCCTACACGTCTCACAATTTGAAGATATACATCTTCCACACCTCAAATTGCTCTCTTTGTACGGCTCTTTGTGCAATGATGATCTGCTGATCGCTGTTGTTTACGCTACTGTCGAGCTAGAGCACCTTAACATCGGAAATTGTGGTAATATCACAGATGAGGGTTTGATTGCCATGGCCAAGCACTGTCCGCTGTTGCGCTCTGCAGGGCTGGCTGTGTTGCAGATCAGTGACGATGCTTTGGAAAATATGACCATATTGTGTCCACGCATTGATAATTTGCATGTATGAGACAATAATCTGATTACTGACGTGGGTGTTCAGTCGGTGGCAAAAAATCTCATTGAACTGAGAAGCATTGACCTAGTTTATTGCGAAGCGCTCACCGACCAGTCCTTGGAATATTTAGCAAAACATAGCACACTTACTTTGGAAACGCTTCGCGCGACCGGGTTCCAGCAAGTGCGTGTGGATGTGTTGGTGCGCATACTGAAAACGTGTCACAAGTTGCGCAACCTTGTCTTGGACTGCGACGTCCACTCGTATTACCTGGACATTGTGCCTCACATGTGCAACCTGCAAAGTCTTCTCGTAGACTGTTTGCTTTCCGACGATGACTTGTGCATGATCGCGCGACACTGCAAGCAACTTCGACATCTGGGTATTCCTTGCTCCTACAAAGTCGATAGTGCCACCGCTGCTGCAGCACATCAGTCGGCCTTGGAAGCAGGTGTTAGTGATAGGCGAGTGATGCACTGTGCTGAAGAACAACCAACCAAGAATGACCTGAAATATACATGTAAAGGGTTAGTTGCTTTGATGGACGGACTGCCAGGTTTAAGAATGTTGCTGGCTCCAGAAGCCACAGGAGACAGCGATGTGTGCACGCTAGCGCATTCTGTGGTGCAGCGGCTCTGGCAGCGTGTGCGTCCTGGCTTGCGATTCGAGTCTGATGTGGAGATTTTTTGTAGAGTGTAGCGTGCAGAATATATCATCAACGTGCTGTTGTAGTTTCTCGTGTCAAGTAAAACTGTACACTAGTCAACGTATAGCAACTTTAGTGTTTCCCAAGAAGAAGTGCAGCTGCAGTGGTATCATGCTATGTTGTTGCTTGATCTAAGAGGCAAAGCTCATTCGATATTAATTTGGCAACCGTTTAAGTTGTATGCTTCTGAATGGAATGAACAACAACAGCACAGTGCTGGGGCGCAACAAAAACGGACGAAGTTTGTGTTTCAGTCAGGACAGTAACTGGCTATTTTTCACCCACCTCATCACTCCTGACTTTGTTGTGCTGCTGCTGAGCAACAACTTACTGTACTTCTCAGACTTGTACGGTATCAGCGTTTGCAATCTTCCAATGTCGATTTCTAACAGTGCTTGCCTGTTCTTTAATCTCCCTTTCGAAGTTGTGGGAGAAATTCTCGGGGATTGGCTCGAATTACGATCGTTTGTTGACGTCGACTCCGCCGTCTGCAACCACTCCAATCGCCAAGTCTTGCTCAAACTTTTCGCTTCCATGAGTTGTACTCAAAGAAGAACTGTGGAATTGAATACTGATTCCTGTGCGTGGTGGTTTATCAAACGAAAAGTACCGATAACACGGGTCGCTTTGACCGCGGCTTCCCAGGAAATCTCAATATGCCTCCGCTTACAATCAAAGAACATCTTGAGGGTTGATTGTACGGACAGTGAAGCCATAGATCTAGTGGCAATGGACTGTCGCAATCTGACCGTTTGTGTTTGCAAAAATGTAGTGGCGAAGCCACACTTGAATGCGGCTTTAGCCTACAACGTGAAATTGCAAGCGCTTCGGCTCGAGAATGTTAAGGAGCTCCAAGTTTCGCATTTTGATCACGTACATCTTCCACACCTTCAAGTACTTTCCCTGTACGCAACTTCTTGTGACGACGCATTACTTTGCGCGATTCTTAGTACTACTCACGAGCTGCAGCACCTGAACATTCAAAAGTGCAAAAATATCACAGATGAAGGTTTGATTGCCACGGCCAAGCACTGCCCTCAGTTGCGCTCAATTGGACTGGACGGACTTCAAATTACTGATGCTGGCTTAGAACAATTGACTAAATTGTGTCCCCTCATCGATAACTTGAAATTGAGCGATAACGCACTCATCACTGACTCGGGTCTACATTTCGTAGCAAAGAACTTAACGAAGTTGCGAACTTTACAAATATGGTACTGTAACATTACAGATCTGTCACTGGAACATTTGGCTTTGCATTGCAAAGCTGCGTTACAAATTCTTTACGTGATCGACATTGAGGAAATTCGTGTGGATGTGTTGGTGCTTTTGCTTCAGCAATGTCAACAGCTACGCAACCTTGTCTTGGACTGCGACATCGAGCCATACTGCGCTGAAGTAGTGCCTTACATGAACAATTTACAAAGCCTTTTGTTGTATTCTGTTCTTTCTGATGACTGTTTGTGTTTGATTGCACGGCACTGTAAACAGCTTCATCATTTAGGGATTCCGAGCACATATAAAGTTGATTGTGATTTGGCGACTGCTGCAAACGAGTCAGCTCTAGATGCAGGAGTAGGTGATGTGCGGGTGTTGTACTGTGCGAACGAAGAAACGACCAAGGATGACATCGAGTATACTGAAACAGGACTGCTGGCTCTGGTGGACGGTTTGTCGAATCTACAGCGGTTATATTGTCCGGCGGTCTCTGCAGATGACGAAGAAAACACACTCCTTCACATTATGGTACAGCGTATGTGGCAGCGTTTACGTCCAGCATTGCGATTTGAGCAGAAAGACGATTTCTTTTATCAAAACACGCTGGACGACGACGATGCTCTGTAGCGTACGGCTTCAATCTACATTCAATTTACTGTGGGCATTACACATTTGAAACTTAAACTTTTCTTATGTGCTGAGTGGCGCATACATGGTCACTTTCTGTATTCATTGATAATTAGTGTGCATTTCTTTAGTCCAACATTTTTCCTTGGAGCTGGTATACTTTTGGTAATTGATTGTGTGACGTTACCAGCTGTGCAGATAATATTACGATTTGGGTTGCCGCTTTTGTTGTGACTAAACTGCCAACATGTCGCACACCCAATCCACAGAGCTACTGACTCGTTTTTGGAAAGAACCGAGAACCGAAAAATGAACCGGGCTGCTGCTGCGCACAGAGGAAGGAATAGGATCATGATTGTAATCGGTAATTTTTATTCGTTAACTTCGTCTTAAGAATCACGACCGTCAACTATCAGCATAAGACATGACCACTGTGGCTAAAGTCTGCATGCTTGTTGACCTTCCATTTGAGGTCATCGGAGAAATTATGCGAGATTGGCTGGAATTAAGATCATTGGTTCGCGTCGATTCCGCTGTGTGCAATCACCAAGCTCGACTCGTCTTGCTCAAACTGTTTTCTTGCAACATATGCACGCAAGAGAGAATTGTGAATTTGAACACTGAATCTTGTGCGCAGTGGTTTTGCAAGCGAAAAGTGCCACTAACACAGGTCGGGTTAGAAGCAGGTTCGCAGGAGATCTCAAAATGCCTCCGTTTAAATTCAAAGAGCATCAGCAGTGTAAACTGCTTTGCCGACGATGCCATAGATCTAGCAGCAATGGACTGTCGCAATCTAACATTTTTTGCTTGTGAAGACTTAGCGGCGAAACCAAACTTGAATGCAGTTTTAATCTGCAACGTGAATTTACAGGAGCTTCGACTGGAGGATGTTAAGGAGCTGCAGGTTTCACATTTTGATAACGTACGTTTTCCACATATTAAGGCAGTCTCTCTGTACAATACTCCTTGTGACGATGCGCTGCTGATCGCTGTTATTGACGCTACTGTCAAGCTTCAGCACCTTAACATCGGAAGGTGTGGCAATATCACTGACGAGGGTTTGATTGCTGTGGCCAAGCACTGTCCTCATTTGCGCTCGATTGGACTAGATAAGCTTCCAATTACTGATACCGGCTTAACAGAACTAACCAGACTGTGTCCGCTTATTGACCTCTTACGATTACATGAAAACGACCTGATCACTGACTCTGGTGTTCTTTCTGCTGTGAAGTATTTAGCGGAGTTGAAAACGTTTCACCTATCAAATTGCGATATTACAGACCTATCATTAAAACACTTGGCGCAAAATAGCGCATCTACATTGCAAAATCTTTGTGTGTATGGAATGGAGCAAGTGCGTGTGGATACCTTGGTGCGTTTGCTTCAGCAATGTCGAGAGTTGCGCACACTTATCATAGATTGCGACATCGACTCATATTGTACAGATATTGTGCCGCACATGTGTAATTTGCAAAGCCTTTTGGTGTATGGCGTACTTTCTGACGACTGCATATGTATGATCGCGCGACACTGCAAGCAACTTCAACATCTGGGGATTCCTTGCTCCTTCAAAGTTGATAGTGCCACTGCTGCTTCAGTACATCCGTCGGCCTTGGAAGGTGATGTTAGTGATGTGCGGGTGATGCACTGTGCTGAAAAAAGAGCAACCAAGGATGACATCAAGTATACTGAAATAGGATTGCTGTCTCTAGTCGACGGTTTGTCGAATCTGCAGCGGTTATATTGTCCGGCGGTCTCTGCAGATGACAATGTAAACACACTCCTTCACATTATGGTGCAGCGTATGTGGCAGCGTTTACGTCCGGGGCTACAATTTGAGCACGATGACTTGTTTTTCCACCTTAACGCGCTAGATCACAGCGCGTGAAGTTTACTTCTGTGCTGACTGACGCACACACTACTTCATTGTGTAGTGTACTTAGTCAGTGTTGCATTGGTGTCGCATCCTTTTGTAAATTTATGGTATAGGCGAAGTGCATACGGTGTGTGGACTCGTGACGTTACTCTATTTACTCTACAACCAATTCCTTTAGCTTTAAAAAGTTTAAAAACAGTGAGCCTGTCTGGAAAAAGACACTCTTTGTTCCCCCTTTCCAGACAAGTAAACCGCAAAGTCTGACTTCAAGGTAAAAAAGGGTCGATTACCTCACTTCGTTTTCAGAATCACGACCGAATCAAATCACTTCTTTCAATCAAAACTTGCAACTATCAGCATAAGACATGACCACTGCGGCTAAAGTCTGCATGCTTGTTGACCTTCCATTTGAGGTCATCGGAGAAATTATGCGAGATTGGCTGGAATTAAGATCATTGGTTCGTGTCGATTCCGCTGTGTGCAATCACCAGGCTCGACTCGTCTTGCTCAAACTGTTTTCTTGCGACATATGCACTCAAGAAAGAATTGTGAATGTGAACACTGAATCTTGTGCACAGTGGTTTAGTAAGCGAAAAGTGCACTTAACGAGGGTCAGTTTAAGCGTAGCCTCGCAAGAAATATCCAAATGTCTCCGATTGCATTCGAAAAGCATTTGGTACGCGCGCTGCACTGACCAAGCCACGATTGACCTTGTGGCTCTAAACTGCCGCAACCTGAAATCTTTCCTATGTGATAAACTAACGGTTACGCCAAACTTGAATGCAGTATTAGGCTTTGGAACGAATCTGCAGGAGCTTCGCCTGGAGGAGGTTCAAGATTTACAAGTCTCACACTTCGAGGAAGTTTTCCTTCCAAATCTAAGATTCCTATCTCTTTTTGGCACTGATTGCGACGACACATTACTTAGCGCGATTCTACGTGCCACGGAAGGGCTGCAGCACCTAAACATTGGAGATTGTGGTAATATCACAGATGTGGGTTTGGTTGCCATGGCCAAGCACTGTCTTCATTTGCGCTCAATAGGATTAAACAAGCTTCAAATTAGCGACGGGGCCTTAGCTGAATTTACCGAATTGTGTTCATGTATCGAAAACGTGAAAATATACGAAAACGAGCTGATCACCGACGCAGGCGTTCTTTCCATTACAAGAAATCTGACAAAACTACGCAACATTAAGCTATCACTTTGCGACGCGCTCACAGACCGCTCATTGGAGCACTTGGCGAAGTTTAACGTTACTACTTTGGAAACGCTTTGTGCCTGTGGAATTGAGCAAGTGCGTGTGGATGTGTTGGTGCGCTTACTACAGCAATGTCAACAGCTGCGCACCCTTGTCTTGGACTGTGATATTAACCCGTACTACGCTGAAGTAGTGCCTCACATGAGCAACCTGCAAAGTCTTTCTCTGTATAGCACCCTCTCGGACGACTGCTTGTGCATGATTGCGCGACACTGCCAGCAGCTCCAAAAGTTTGGAATTCCTTGCGCATTTAAGGTGGACAACGATCTTGTGACTGCAGCCCATCAGTCGGCCCTGGAAGCCGGTGTAAGTGATGTGCGGGTGATGCACTGTGCTGATGTGGAAGCCTCCGAGAACGATGTTATTTACACTGAGAAAGCGGTGCTTGCCATGATGGATAAATTACCAAAACTGAAGCTGATATGGGCTCCGGAGGTGAGTGGAGATGAACTCAATGACAGAGTGGTACAGCGCCTATGGCAGCGTTCGCGCCCTGGATTGCGATTCGAAAGGGACGAGAAAAAGTTCTTCTTGGAGGTGCTAGGCGACATTACTGTGTTGTGAATGCGCTTGGCTAAAAGTGAAACGCGATAATTGTAATGCACGCGTGAGATGATTTCATTTCAGGGAACATTTGTTTTTACATTCTTCTCATGTGAATCGGTTTTAAATAAACTTAACTGTACGATCTTATCAAAAAAGTCTAATTTTTCGTTTACATAATAGATACGTTCAAACTTCGATCACACACTAACGATTATGCATTTCAAGCACATCAAATTTTACAGGAGTTTCGCGCTGTTCAAACTGAATCCCAGGGCGAAGACGCTGCCACATCGTTTGCACCATCCAACAAGCAGGCGCACGACTATCCTTGCTGTCACAACTCACCACCGAACCATCCAGCACCCGCAGGTTTGGCAATCCTTCCATTAAGGCGAGAAATCCCTTTTCGGTGTATTTCAGATCACCTTTTTGTACTTTCACGTCTGCACATTGCATCACCCGCGCGTCATCTACCTCTGTTGATACAGCAAGTTGATGCATTCTACTGGCAAGGTTACGGTGCACTTTGTATGAGCAAGGAATACTGAGGGTTTTGAGTTGCTTGCAGTGCTGCGCGATCAAACACAAGCACTCATCGGATAGGATACCAAACACGGATAAATATTGCAAGTTATGCATGTGAGGCACGACGTCAGCACAATACGAGTCGATGTCACAGTCCAAGACAAGCGTGTGTAACTTGTCACATTGCTGAAGCAAATGCACCAACACATTTACACGCACTTGCGGCCACTGTACAATATGCAGCCATTGTAGTGACTTTCCGACAAATCGCGCCAAGTGCTCCAGTGAAATGTCGGTAAGTTTAGTACAGTTGCATAGACCGATTCTACGCAATGTTTTGAGCCTTGTTACAACTGCATGCACTCCTGCATCTGTAAGCACCGCATTGTGGCTCAAGTCTAAATCTTCAATGTTGGGACACAATTCCACCAGTCGCTCTAAGGCGCTGTCTGACATGCGCAGCTTTTCTAATCCAATAGAATAAAGGAGGGGACAGTGCTGCGCGAGATAAATCAAGCCTGCATCTGTGATGTGGCAACATCCTCCAATTTCTATATGTTGAAGCGCTTCAGTTGTGCGAATTACAGTGGCAAGCAGAGCGTCATCACAAACAGTGTCTCTCAAAGAAAGCAAATATAGTTGCGGAAGACTCAAGTCCTGAAAGTGTTTGACGGCCAAATCCTTTACTGACTCCAGTCGAAGTTCTTGTAAGTTTGCGTTTAAGTCCAACACAGCATTCAAATTAAGTTTCATCGCCAGTTTCGTACATACAAACGACTCCAGATTGCGACAGCTCTCAGCCACCAAATCTATTGAATCGTTGTTTCGACAGTGAACGTACCGAATGCTCTTTGAGAACAGACGAAGGTATTTTGACAGTTCATAAGATGGTTCATCTATTTGGACTCGCGACAACTGTATTTTCCGCTTCGCATACCATTCTACACTTCTTTCATTCGATCCAAGGTCACAGAGCTTATCGAACAGATTAGAAGCAAAGATTTTCAGTAAACGCGGTCGTGCTTCATGACTGCAGACAGCGGAGTCGATGCGAGTTAATGAATTCATGTCCAGCCAATTGCAAAAAACTTGTCCTAGCACGTCACACGGAATATTTTCAAGCAACCGAGTATCACCACTGCGCGGCATGTTAAGTAGGACAAATACTTAAATTCAATAGTTAATCCAAATCAAAGATCATGAGGACCAAGTATCTCATGAATGGCTCCCATCGCATGTACATACGATGCACTTTATAGGGATACACATTATGCATCTTATATGTGTCTAGTCTCTATAAAGACGCCTATTCATCTGAAAACGGATCATGTTCTTGTAACCGTTTCATTTTTACGTCGTTCGAACCATCTCTAAGCAATCTTTTGCACTGATGCTCTACTTTTAGTTGCGAAGCTTGACACCGAGAAACTAGATAGAAAAAGGCTTGTTCGTACAGAAACTCGATTCACTTTACTTCATGCAAGTGCAACACAACTTCCATCATGAGTGATAAAAACATGCGTACAAACCAAGCACTCCTCTTCAAAATGAAATTAGATTCAAAAAGCACACCGAGCTATTTCAACGTAAGCACTCGGCCCAATAGAGGATCTTCCACTTCCACGGTAATATTCAGCACCATGTCCAGAAACCTGTTAAATAGTGTAAGGTGTGAAGCAATACAAGACAGTGTAAGGTCGCTGATGTTACATATTTTTATTATAATATTGGAACATGATTTGCTGCATACGTAGACAAACAGTACACAATAGAAAAAATGCAGCTTTACCTCTTCTTCACTGCCTTTTCGCATGCCTTCAGTTGGGGCTTGAAAAACTGAAAAAGAAACAAATATCGGTCAACAATGTGAATCATAAAAAAGGACTTTTGAACTCAGACGTAGGGTAGTTGCACACTTTATGCATCATTACGATTAGACTCTCGCCTATGCACACAAACACGAGCACAATCAAAATTTAAAACACTCACATTCATATCGGCCGTAGGTACTTTACCACCCCGGTTGCGGATGAACTGTCGGAAACCCTGCTCTGTAAGAGGATACTCTGTAGATGTAGTTGTGTTTGTGCTGGGGATAGCGGAGGTAGCAGTAGTGGTGGTAGATGTGACAGAAGCAGCAGCAGGGATAGCAGCAGACGGGGTCTGTTAAAACGGTGAACATGATAAAACGAAGTGGATGAGTATGACAAAACGATAGGTTACCATTTGTAAAATAACATTAGGAAGTCGCGTTTGTACCTGGACAGCACCAGGAGCATCGGTATTATCTTCAAATTTGACTCCTCTTGCAGCAGTGGTATTAGCAGCGTCACCGGCACTAGAAGAAGCGAAGAAGAAGTTTAAAAAAAGCTACACAAAAATAGGTGGGGTGTTGAATGTGCAAAAAAGAAGTACTAGATCCATTCAAAACACGAAAAATGCAAAATAAATACCCGTCGACATGCACGTTACAAAAAAGAAGAAGAAGTAAAAAATACCTGTCCGCCGCTGATGCACCACTCTCCTCCCCAAAGGCTTCCTTTCTGCCTCTTTTTAGGGCCGATTTTACAACCACCGGCGCGCCTCCTACGTGTTGCACGCTCTGCCCACCTGCTGAGGCAGTTGCAGCAGTGTTACTGAGACTGCCTGCATTTGCAGGCGCCGAGAGCAGGCTGGGCCGGGCCTTGGTGGAAGTTTTGTTGGTCACGAAGAAGTTACGAGCCTCGGCGGCATTCGTTACCATGCTGTGGTCCACCTGTATATAGATGTTAATTTGGATAGTTAAGAATGAATTGCAGATGGAATATAAGGCTAATAGAGATGAAGAAAGGAAAGAGAGATTCTGTCTTCGATCCTGGAAACCTTCATGGATAAAAAATAACTTTCTCATCTCTGAGAGAAAACAGTACACAACCACGTACCATGCCCTTTTCGTCTTCGATCAGATTGGCATCTTTGCCGTTATCTTCATTTTCGGAATCTTCGTCACTGTGACCTTCCTCGTCCGCCTCAAACTCACTATATAATGGATTGAAAAGTTAGTAAGTATTAGGTAATTATAAGTGATAAAAAGAGTGTCACGCAAGTTCATGTTTCGTTACAAAATATTCCAATGAATTGCCCAGTGTTCAAGTTACAGATAGGCAAACAATGCACAAGTAAACAGATAATATCAAACATACCTGTGACGCTGGGAAGTAGATATTTCCAACTCTGCCATGACCTGATTGCGGGACTGTGTAAAGATAGTCATAATATAATATACAAGTATACCACAGTTCGACATAACCAATCTAAGGACCAATTTATCGATATGTTGAACACAAAAATCGACCTATGCAAAAAGAAATGGCTTGTATAACATCGTGATTTACCTGCTCGACGGTTACGTATTCCTCTTCGTCGTCCACAAAGCGCGTGCTGTAGTCGCCCTGGTTCTCATTCACCTCGGCGTTTAACTCGTCAATGTCCATTCCGTTCTCGTTGAGGAAAGAGCCCGAGTTTGCACCCGCACTCTGTCGGGAACTGGCCTTTTCGGACCCGAAAGCTCGGTTGACGGCGGCGCCGAAGAGTGTGCTGGAACCGAAACCACCTGCGGAGTGAAAGAAGGGGAATATACAAATATGAGGGTAGAATTGCGAATTGGTTTAAGAGCAGACGTTTTAATTTCATCATTGTATAACAGGAATGTTTGTATAAAGAGCAAACCCAAATACAATTAAGGATATATTCACATTTACAAGTTCGAACATTTGGGAGAATAACATTTCCAGGCACCTACCTAAGAACTCCTTCGCATTCAAACCAGCCTGTCGACCTTCTCCATGTTCATCATCTGCCCTCAAGCCCAGTCGATTGCGCTCTGCAGCCGTGAGTGACTTGGAGATGCCTACCAGTAGGTGATCAAAATAGTTCGATATAGTGAGAGAACAGGAATTGCATACTATAACGATTTTCACAAGAAATTTCTAGACAGTCATGCAAAATCAAATTTCACAATCAGTTAAAAATACTGTAGTATTGTTTAAAAATAACTAACCCTTGTACTTGTTGATGTTGCCCTTGTTTCGCTGGACCTCCTGAATGAATCGTTCGTCAACGTCGGCCAACAGCTCATCCTGCACCAAAGATGCCTTCTTTAATGCAAACATATCACCCACTGGAATCACATTGATCTCACTGCTTTGCTCGCCACTGAGAAAGAAAAATGAGACAAATAGCAAATTGCAAACATAAGAATGGCTTGTTAACTGGACCAAGTCAACTGACCTTTCATTCTCTTTCTTGACGAACTGAAGCAAAACGTAACGAAATGGCGCTTCCTTAACCTCGGCGGCCTTAGTCTTGGCATCTTCGATATCAGCCAGGCCCAAGTTGGTCATCTTGCCTTCAAATCGGAAGCCAGTGCTTTCTTCAGGGGGAGTAGAATCTTCAAGCACCAATGTGTTCTTCTTTCGGTAGTTCCTTCTGCGCTCGCGCTTGCGCCGGTAATACTCCGAATCCTTTTCAATTGGTACAACATCATCGTCCTTAAGTTCCTCCTCCTTGAAGTACATCTGCAACGGTTTGTTTGCACCGTTCCAATCCAAATCATCACCAAATTTTGCAATGTTTGGGAAGTCTGCAGGAGACTTGTAACGCAACGACCAGGCGGCAGGTGCTTTGGACATAGTTCAGGAGACGAATCACGAATGAAGAGAGAGCTGTCTGGCTTAAAGGACCGTGCTACGATGCAACTGAAGTTTGATTTATAGTTTCTTCTCAGCGTTGTGAGTGATGTTGGGTCGGGAAACTGGGAACAAGTTCGTCATGTGCTTCAAACATGCAATTTATCCAGGAATTACCCAGTACAATATATACAATGCATTCGCCAATATTACGAGTGATACTAGCTATGCTATACTTGGTATGATAGACAGCCACTACCTTCGTTCACGATGAAAATGAGAGAACAAACATTACGGAGATCTGTACTTGCACGAGTAAAGCCAAAAATAACACAAAATTTATACCATGCACACCACTAACTTACAACATCACTCTTATTCGTACTAAATCGTACAGGAGGAACAGTCTTTTCGGGATTTGCAAGAGCATCCAAAAGTGCTTGTTTTCGATGCTGGCTGTTTCCTTCTTGAGCGTGCCATAAATCACGTGTTTCCTGCAAGATTACCCCATACACTGAATCATACACATATCGTTCTTTCTGGCGCCCATTAGAAGTGTAGCTGGTTTGCCGGCTCAGTGGCTCTCCCTGGGAAGGGATACTGTCCCGGTCGTGACTGCTGATGCTCCCACGCAGCGACTCTGCCTTGCCATTTTGACTCGTCGGCGTAGTTTCTTGCAATGGCGTCGTGGCGGCGGATTGAAAGCCCCGCGAGGACTCCTCACTCCCTGAGTGGGGTTCAATTCCTCGTTCGGTGCCTTGCAATAAGTCGTTCTGACTGCTACTCGCGAGCAACACATGACTCATATCTTCGAGAGGTGGGGGTTCGGACGGACTGCCCGGCGCATCGTAATCGTTGTCTTGGTAGTAGTAATCCTCGTTTTCCTCTCCTGGGCGGGCAGTGTAGTAACCAAAGCGTGCGAGTATGGGTCGGCACCAACGTGGAACCATGAAGTGAAGCTCCAACCCTGTTGGAAAGTGGAAGACGTAAAACATCAGTATGTACAAGCAAAGTGATGTGGCCCTGAAAAGAAGAGTGCATATATACAAGTGCTTCGGTACTGTGTATGAAATAGGGAACGTTCAAAACATACCTCCCCCCAGCAATGGCGTGAATTGTAGAAACGTTACAATCACGAATATTTCCTTAAAGTAATTAAAAAAGTTGAGTGTTGCATTCTGGAACATCACAACAGCTGCTTCGATCAAGCTCGTGGGGCCACCATAGTATACCAAATTCACTATCTTCAGTCGTAGAGTCACCATCGCATCCGTTACAAAGTATTGTAACAGAAAGTTGTTTTTCAATATGTCACACGGCAACAGTGTGTTGCAGATGGTTGCAAACACAAACGCTATCCAGAACCCCAAGAAGGCTTTCAAAGAACGCCATAATGACTTCAAAGCGGACTCCATATCTCAACAGGCAATCAAATTTCTGCCGAGATCTTGAACTTGATCTGCTGCTCAGGATGACTGAGACACTGCAGAAGGGAAATTGTACGTACAATTCCAGACAGTTGGGGATTGCCTCGCTTTGTTTTGCGCGTTCAAAAATCCAAAATCAAGCTTGAGATCTCCTTGTTGTGATTCATCCTTCGCATCGTTTTGACAGTCGAGATTGACGACTAGTGATGTTGTTAAGCAAAAAGATTTACGTGTACAAAAAGAAAGACAGGGTCATCTTGTATGTCGCCTCTGGTCCCGGAGGGTGTATTTCTGCCATCTGGTCCTTTTGTATCAAGTCCGAGAAGTTTGAATTAGACATCTCCTTGCATTCCCATGGGCTTACATCTTTGGGTTCTCTTTCTCTGCGAGCTACGCACGTTTCCCCACAGTTCCTAACAAGTGACACTGAAGTGGGGTTGCTTGTTCACGCACCTCGCTCGGTGCTGTGGCATCCCTCAGGAGAACGCATTGTTGTTGTGGAAGCCGGAAGAGTGTTCATCTTCGGAGTGTCTTGGGTGAGCAAGGTACGACGCAATGCGCAGGAGATTCAAACAACCACAATCAGCATGAAACGGGCCAACGAAATCTACTGCGATCAACTTGAAGAAGAGGATCAAACTGAGCGTGAAGAGGGCAATGCGGTGGCGGCAAGTGAAATGATCGGCGTCAAATTAACCATTCGAAACGGTAGCACTCACATTGGGGCGTCGGCAGCTGCCCTGGCCAGTACTATCTTTCAAGATATCTCTGGAATCCCCACTGGTACTGCCAGCAATGTTGTTTCACCTGCTTCCAGTGGAAAAACTGCTCAGTTTCCACCCACACCAACCACAGCGATACATACGGGCAGAATTCTTATTGGTACAGAGTCCGGCGCTGTGCTGAGTCTGAGCTGGGGCTTTTCTGGTGACGTTGAAGACTCCAGCTATGCAATTGCAGACACGTTGGACCAATCCATCCACAGTATTCGCACCACCTCGACGCTGTCCTTCACTCACCACGGGTACGAAAACGACTCTTTGTACGACGAGGACGAGGTGCACAAAAAGGCCCATTCCTACACCACCGCAGGAAGACTGTTGGCCACCGTGATCTGCCCGGCCCAGCAGGATTTTACCCAAAATGACACCAATGAGGCTCGTTTCGGCACGACCTCTCCGCGCAGCCACCAGAGCGACGAAAACGAAGAACATCGCGATTTGATGCGTATCTGGCAGACCAATACCTACCCACTAAGAACAGCCGACAACAACCTAACCGGACCAAATGGTGCATTACACAGTAAGGATACCTTGCCAGAAGTGGTGGATATTGGCGACGTCGGTCATTTTGGTACAGAGTCACCACGCGCGAGTGCTATGGTGGAGGTGGATCTAAGCACAGAGCATTCTTATGCCCGGACAAGTGAAAGCGAGGTAAAAGGCAGCAGCAGCCACAGCACCCGAAGTGTGAGCTACTGGTCGGCCGCCGCAGTGAAAGAGATGGTGTGCTGTGACCGCAATAAAACACTATTGATTGTCTATGGAGATGGCTCCTTTAGTGTATGCATGTTGGTACCTGTAGTGATTCAGGTACCTAAGTTTGCTACTCTACAAACAACACTACCTTCTATCGGTGCTACTCCGAAAAATACCAACGCAATAGGCGCACCGACACAGGCTGCGAGTACTACCGCAGTGCATACATTTGGGGTACACTCTAGTGCCAAGATCCACCCTGTGGTATTGGTAGCGTATTCTGCCCAGCCTGTGATAGTGACGACACTGGACGATTCCAATGTGAAGGGTGGCTATGATTCTGGCAAAAACAGCGTAAATAAAGCAGTTGAGGACGTGGAGCTACCTTCAGCAGGTACGAACTTTTTTGGGAACATATTTACTTTTTTGTGTAATATGAATGTTCCCCTGGTCTGCATATTACTATTAAAGACAATTAGTATAACCTAACTTATCTTTTAAACATGCCCACCATTTGTGACACAGATAACGCCCATCAGCCGGATATTTACCAACTCGGCAATTCTGGTGCTTACCGTAGCACTCAGTATACAACGGCTCGTGATGTTCAATGTACACTCGACTTAACCCCGAGCTTGTTTAAGAAAGTAACACGCATGCGCAAGCTGGTGACCGGCCGGGCGGAAGAGGAAATCAGCCGCTTGCTGAGTGTCCAGGTTGTGTATGACAACACTGTGGTTACAACTACTGCTACGACTAGCAAAAGTACACCTACTGGGGCTGCTAACGATAGTGTACCTGCTACGATTAGTAATACGACCAACAATAGTGTGCGCGTAGTGGCCCTAGTACAGTCGCGTCATCTGCCTGCCCTGCACACTAAGAGCAGTAGTGGTGAAGTGTTGCTAGGCGCCCGACAGGAGTCTCTTTCAGTGGTGGTTTACGACATCCGATTGCATAGTATTGCGAACAGTGCACATACGGAAGGTAGAGAGATACAGTGTACGTGTATCAGCTCTGTCTGCGTGGATAAGAACGTGACTAGTGTACCGAGCACCACTCCAATCTACGAACCCTCACTGCAGCTGATTGCTCTGCCCCAGCAGCACAACACACACGTGCTGATCCACCACGCAGATAACCGCGTTACCTGCCGGTCCCTCGACAACTTACATAGTACAGTGTTCGTAGTTAACCCTTTACTACATAGTCCCAGACCATCGCTGACGACAGTGTCGGTGTGTATGAACAGAGTCCTGCTCACTTCCTGGGATAGCAACACACATGTGGGGAAAACCAGTGCACACAATGTACACAAATTGGTGCATTCTGTACACAATGCGAAAGAGATTCACACTACAGTAACCCACTCCACACAGACGGAAAGTATCAATACACAACCGCAGCATGCCTATGTCACTGGGAAACACGCTTTGCCCAGTGTACCTCATACTAACACCGGCGATAGTCGGATAGTGATCATCCCGATTCTTACCACTGTAGCATGCAAAGGGCTACAATCTCAGAACAAGTTGATGTATGTTGACCTGTGCGAAGGAGCGTTGCACACGATAGATACACATGCTTCGCAGCACACACCAATGCCATCAGCGGGGGAGAATCGTGCTCGATCTGATACACAAGACTGCGTCACTACGCACAGCACTACTGCCATGGCGAAGGCAAATGTTATTAACAACGCTTCAGTTACCCATGCCAATGCTCTCGACACGAACAACATCTACAATGCACCGTTGGTGACCACACAGCTAAAATTACCACGGCGATTGCTCTCAGACGTGCAGCACTATCGCGCCTTGTGTAGTATAAACAACCCTTTCCAGAGTCGTAAACATTTTCGTAACGTCCAGGAAGGGTTACTTGTCGCGAGCAGTCAGCAGTGCAGAGAAGAAAGGTTCAACCCGGTGTTGCATAACAAGCATGGTGTAAGCAGTCATTCTGGTCTTGGTACATATAATAGTACATCTAGTAACACAACGGAGTATCTAGCAATGATAGCCGGTGGTAGTAGTGTCCCGTACAAACACACCCCTGCTGCACAACTGTCTACCACCATTAGCACCACGCATACTAGGAACAACACTACTAGTTCTTATATCGCTGTGAATACTCCAGCGCGCAAGTACACTCCACTATTGTGGGTGTACAATACGACTACGTACAGATGGCGTAGCACCTATCTAATCGCTGGAAACCAGGAAAGCAGCGCGTGCCTCGTCAAAGACATACCATCTATGCACTCCCTGCGCAAAGACGCCAATATCTACTTATACAACACTACCAAGGATACTATCAAAGCTGCTAAGTACAGCAACAAGCTAGCTATGTCCTCTGCCTCGGTGGACAGCGTCACTCCCACGGTAACGAATCTCACACTACGAAGTGGCAGCATTGACAGCCATCATAGTGCGGAACTCACCACTGTGTCGCTTGGAAAGAGCAACAAACGGCGCAACAGCGACAATAACGTAACACTGACCGCTGGTAGAACGAACAGTGATCCACCGGACTCTCCCGCTAAGAATGCAGCGAAAGGTTTCAATGTGCGCAGTCTGTTCTCCTTCACTAGTACCACCAGCCGTAACAGTGCCGATGAAACTGACGCTGTGTATATGTACAAACCCAGCACGAGTGTGCCTATTAATAACCGCTCGCACATGGCGGGGAGCGCTAGCAGCATTTTGAGTCTAGCGTGGTACAATGTACACTCGATTGTGCTTCTAACCCTGCGCCGGAGTACGTACTGTATCGAGATAATCAGCAGAGAGGCCAGTAAAAGTAGCATGAGTGCAGGCAAGCTACAGCCCTTGGTGCATAAGATTATTATGTTACCACCTGGCTACTCTCCCAATAGTCTGGAATGTATCGTGGTGCACAGCGAGCATAGTAGTGTTGGTATTAAAGGAAACGCTAGTGGTGGAAATGCTCACCATTTACACACCCCACATGTGAGTGATAAGGGTGTGTTATCCCCGGCTTTACACACGCACACAATAGACGAAGGAAATGAAAGTGAAACCGACACGAGCAGCGTAGACAGCGACATTATCGATACGGAACATGTTCCTGAACACAACAATAATAATAGTGTATTTGCACTGCAGCCGCCTACTCCACCCAGCGTACACAGTAGCACCAAAAGCTATACTACTAAACCGATCGCTAAGCAAACTGCGGACACTACGCGTGCGAGTGTAGCGGATGGACTAAGCGGTTGTGTGGTGGTGGTCAGTGACAATACTACATTGCTGTGTTATCATATACAAGCCCAGGGTACCTATATTACCACACCCACTGCTAACAGTAAGAATAATAGTAGCAAAGCGAAAGATAATAACAATACAGCTACCGCTACTAAGACATTGCAAGTAAACGACTATCTGGTTACCGAGCTATGGGACCTGAACCTGACCACTCTAGTAGTCAGTAGCGCTAGTACCACAGCTGTAGGAAGTAACAACCCAACAAGTGAACTGCCTGTGCCAGGAATACAGTTTCCGGTGAAAGACGTGAAAGTGCTTATTCAGAACACACCGCTGACTGGTAAGTTTTGATCATTCTGTACGTGTGCTGTTATTTTTATGCTAATGTTGTAGATGTGATGGATAAAGGGTGATACTGCATCTATGACATATAACATTTACTCATTGTTCTCACTTTCTTATCGTTTTTTTCTTTCATTTTCTATTAGATGCACAAGTGGATGGCTATCACCGCTTGTCCTTGTGTTTTCACCACCCAAGTCAATCTGTAGTTCCCGTGTTCCCCCTAGTCTCCCTACATCTGCTTGATAACATTGGGAATGTGTTTACTGTGGACGCAGAAAAGGGTGAGTGTACCTTTCTAAGCAGCAATGTGAATAATATCAGCACTATCGGCACTGGCGATGTGTGTATAAGTAACACTATTCGTCACGCTAGTCCTAGTGAAGGTGATAGCAATCACGCTGCACTTCATAATGCACTACACTCTACTGTGATTGGTAGTCCTTTGCTTCTACATACTACAGTGGACCCGGCAGGCGACGCGCAACGTAACTTGTTGTACATTTTCGATAAAACGTCGCTCATTCAGTACATCCGACCCGCTGCGCTGCAAATACAACGCAATTTGGTGCACTGCGCGCCCCAGCTGTTAGTGCCTGTTAACATTCTAGTCAAACCCCATTTGGATAAGAAGAATGATGTTCACTCCTTCTCGGATACCGACCTGCAGAGGCGTCAAAAACGTGCCTACTGTGTACAAACAGGACATATTTCGGTACAGTTATCGCATACAAACTCCGACAATACCTTAGTCCACACTAAGAATGGGTTATTTGTGTCGATGGGCACTAAAGTAGTGAACATTGCTGATTATATGCGAAGTCGAGAAAGCGGATTTCTGACTGGGAATAAAGCAAATACCACGGTGGATAGTGATATGTTGGAGTTTGTGCCTTATTTGTGCGCTGTCTTCTCTCACAGTTTGCACGGAGAAGTCGATCTTTATGGTAGTAATATGGCGCAGCTCTTGCTGTATAATACAGCGAGCGCTACTAGTACTGATGTTAACACGCAGTTGAAACGCTCCGTGCTACACACCCTTTCAGCTCAATTGTTGCATAAGATACGTTCCTCCAGCCGTTACACGGCCTTACTCATCGCCTACATTGAGTACAGTGTAATGCAATACACACTTCAGCCTGCGTTTAGCTACCAGCATCCACAGTATGCGGTGCTGACGGAGTTTTTGTATGAACATGACCCGTGCCTGCTTGGTGAAGTGCTGTCCAGGTAAGATTGTATTCAGTTGTGAAGATGTGTAATTTTTGTGCAATATTGTTGTTTCAGTCAATGTTGCTTAACAACTCAGCTTTGTTGAAGATGTACCTCATTCAAGGCTGCTTTCCTTTCTATATTAATGTATTCTTATTTGCTTTGTCGTGTTATTGTGTTGCTGACAGACTTGGCAGAAAGCTGGAGCCGGTGGTGAGTCATCAGCTGTTTCCAGTGCAGGTGCACGGCACTCAGGTACGTTCTGTTTTGTTATATTCACGTGTTTTATTTGCAGTATGGATGTAATGAATGCGGTGTTGACCTCTCTTTACATGCCATACCTTCCTGTTCCTGTTTTTGATGTATGAATACAATTTGTTATTTTTGCTTTACCAGCCAATCTCTTTTGTGCCACTTCTACAGGATGTTTCCATCGTTCCCCACACGACTTCGGTGTTGCGCCTGTACGAAAGCTTTCTCCAATGCCAGCACAACCACCACGCAGCACGGGTGCTCAGCCTGGCGTGCGAGTGTATCGGCGGCTCTGAGAGCCACATCACCACCACGGCGTCACTTATTCTGGCACTAGAGTTGCTGCACTACAGTGTGAAGTACACGAGTCTGCGGAATGTAGTGGAGTGCGTTGACTTTTGCAGTCGTCTGGAGTGTATGCTGGTCATGCATAGTCGTAACATCTTTGGCATGAGCGGGAGTGCCAATGGTTCTATTGGTGTTAATTTTGGTCCTTCCAGTGGTAGCAGTAGTATTGCATCGACTACAGCGCATTCGCCACGCACCCTCGATAACTCGTACACAAGCACCGTTAAGTCCAAGGCACTATCGCTGATCCAGAACCATAGAGACCTAGTGTACCGACAGACCAGGCATGCAATGCAAGCGGCTGAAAGTAAGAAAACGAATGAATTAACGGATACGGTCTTTACACCGACTGCAGCGGCTTCACCGGCGTTGCCGTTTTATCTAGGTACAATTTTCTCTTTGATATTTTTACGTATTGTTGACAACAGTTGGCATATATATGTTGTTTATGATTATTGTAATTATTTCACATTTTTGTTGCCATTGCTTACCTACCTAACAATGTGTGACTTTATTGTTTGTGTTTGCAGGTATGGGTGTGGGCTGGATCCTGACCAAAGCCGTCAACAGTCTGATCCCCGAAACAGTTAATAGTAATAACAATTCCCAGGTCCCTCCTCGCGTCACCAACGGTACTGCCACTGCTGTAAACAACAGTAGTGCTCGCACTACGGGCCTTTCTGTGAATGTGAACACTTCATATGCTTCGCACAATCCGAGTACAGTCTATTCAACTGATGACTACCTACGACAGTGCATGTTACCAAGTGTCAGTACAGTACGTACACTTACCACTACCGATACAAGTGTGTACCATTACAAGGTCATTGACATGTTGGAAAAGCAATGCGGAGCTGTGGCCGTGAGTCAGATGCTGTCCCGTACGCACCTGACTCCCGCGGTGCATCAGAGCGTACGTAGCGTTAGCGTCGATGGTGGTAGCAACCATACACAAAGTAACAATGAAAGCCACGGTGCTGAAGCTTTATCAGCAAATGGAGCACCTTCTGCTACAGTAAGTGTTACCCACGGTGCTGTAAATGCACATATTGGGGACCAGAGCCCCACCGCACTGCTCCTAGTGCACACGTTGAATGACTATTTCAGTGCCTCAACGCACTATGTGAATGCTGCAGTGTTGCTAGTGGCCTTACTACAACATACCACAACTGTGCAGCTGCTACACCACTATCTCATGTCGATGCACAGTACTACGAACACTCACAATGATGTAGGCGCATCTTCAAAAGAAAAGGTACGACGTATCCTCTATGTGTACAGGCTAAACAAGCTACTTTCTCGCACGAGCCTCACCCCCAGTAATGGGATGAACATCAGCCAGCACAGTAATGAAAGTATTACTAAAATGCTCAGCCAGCGAGTGAGCGCACAGTACCTGCGTCGAGTAGTCGAGGCTGATGTCATACACTACCACGCGACGCACCACAGCCATACAAATCATAACAACCACGCAAATATGGTGAACAAAGTAAACATTGTGAGTGAGACGCCGCGTCTGGCAGCCACACCTGGTGCACCTCCAGCTACTCCTGGGTAGGTAGTTTTGTATGTTTTATGGTGTGTAAATTATATGCGCGTGCGACAATTCCCACGCCCCTTGCTGTTCTTTTTTTTCTTTGCAAATATTTTTCACTGACATGTTTCCATACATCATAATATACATTTCACAGGTCAGTGATGGAGGCTGCGTCTCCACATACCGCACATACACAGGTCACTCCAGCTCTGCACAACCACGATCGCCATGCAGGGTACTTCGAACTTACCGAAGAATTATTATTGCAAAACAAAGACCACAGCAAGAACCCAGGCAAGCAAGGTAATATTCACATATGTGCTATTCTATGCGCTATTGCCTACAGAATTATATGCGTTTTTCCTACGCTTATAAGAATGCTTTTCCATTAAATAGTATAATTGGTCTCCCATTTGTTTTTTAGATCTAGCTGGACGGCACTTGAATTTGTTAACAATATTGAAGTCCCTGGCGGCCGGATTGTTACTTGTGGGGGATTCAATCGCTGCGGGTCTGCTACTACAGACTGTCCTACCATATATTAAGCACATTGATAGTAACTTGTATAGTGTAGTAGCTGCTTTACCCCCTGTGCATAACGCAGCTAGTGATAGTATTGACATTAGGCGGAATTACAGTGACACTAGTGATGGTGAAAATGAACGTCAGATGTGGGACCTGAGCTCGGAACAATTGGATAAACTTTTCCTTGCGTTGGTGTAAATGTTACAATAAGAGTATGCATATATATTTTTATGGTCTTTTGTTTCTCCACAGCGATTATTGTACCCCTCTCTGTCTGTTTCGTAAGTTTGGACTTCGATAAAGCGGATTTATGTTCCATTTGCTACATGCTCCAGCTCCCCTCCGCTCAGTGTGTTATCCTTCGTACAATGCGTTGAGTCACGTCCATCACGAGGTAAATCTCAATATTGAACGCCAAAGAGGAGAAACTTAGTGTCAAAGCTCACATCAATTAACCCTTTCCAACCGTTGCGTTAATTTGCTCGAACATTCACGCACTTGCATAAAGTTTAAAGATTTTTACTCTCTTTGCGCGCTCGAAAAGAGTTACGTTGTTGATTATCTGACTCCCATAAAACTGTATTTGCAATGAGCGACGAGGTGAATATTGTTACATAGTGCAGCGTACGTATCCATGTTCAACATATTCAACATATTCACTCTTGCAGGTGCCATCCATGGCAATTTTGCTGTTCAATGCGGCACAAGACGGAAACGTTGATGAATTGAGAAGCTTATTGCTGGAGGCGACTAAGGAAGACGTAAACTTTCAGCACACTGAGGTAATTTTGCATTTTGCTGCTTTGAGGTCGACCGTCTACGTTTGCAACCTGTAGTAACTTTATTCCTTCTCAACAGAATTACGAAACGGCACTAATTGTAGCTTCAGAGAAAAATCATTCAGATATTGTTCGTATGTTACTGGCTTGTCAAGGCATTAAGGTCAACGTGCCAAACAAGGTAATACTCAACACCTCTTAAAGATCAGAAGTAACCTGGAGTTCTTTACTCTGATTCTCGCGTCGTTACCACTTAGTATGGCTGGACGGCCCTCATTAAAGCCTGTTATTGGGGAAGTCTTGATACTTTGCCGCTACTGCTGGCTCATCCGGAGATTGACGTTAATTGGCAGATAAAAGAGGTCTCGCTGAATTATAATACATCGTGAAACCATCGTATGTTGATATTATTCGCGGTACTGCACTCATTTCCTACAGACCGGATTCTCTGCGCTTATACTCTCTTCCTCTAGTGGACGCAACAAGGCCATTAAACTGCTCTTAGACCATCCGAACATCGACACAACCTTGCAAGATAACGTACGCGCAACTGTTTTTTTTTTATTTTGCTCGTACATCATGACACAGTTGATAGCGTATTTTATTTTGTATATTATACGGACTTCATTTCTTTCTCAAATATGGTATTCTGGTATAGGAAGGGAAGACAGCTCTGGAGAAAGCAGAGAACAAGGCGATAAAAAGAATGATTCAAGCGCATATCGCCGCACACGATGGCACTGAGAGAAAAAGCAAGTGCACAGTATCATAACTACAGTTTTAATTCCTTATATATATTCACTTCCATTAAACTACTTACTACTTGGGTGTATATATTTAGCTGCAGTGTAAGGAAATACGATTGATAGACAAAAAATTGTTTTTTTTAAAACAATTTGACGCGCTTCAGGATGTACTGACACACAAATTCTAGTTTTGCGTCTGGTCCGCCTACTGCAGCTAGTACACTGGCAAAATCAACTTTATTCGCACCAGCACCAGCCTTGTCACCACTTTCTAAACCATCAGTAACGGTATTGTGTTGAATAGACACAGCAGATAGTTTTGAAAAGACAGTTTCTCTGGCGTAGGCGATGGTAGCTTCCTGGTACAAAGCGCGCAAATACGCGTACGATCTGCAAATACAATAAAAAGATAGTTGGAATTACAATCAGCCTTATACATCCTGTGTAGAAAAGAAGGCGAAAAACGTACTTTTGTTCTGTGCAGCGTGCGATGTCCTCAATCTCTTTATTTCTCTGCTCCACATTCATTTGGCAGCCAACACTGAAATCTTTTGTACCCGCTAGTAAGGCTTGTGTTTCAGAGTCAAACAACGATAGAATGCACGCTTTGCGCTGAATAAAGTCAGGCAATGACAAAGCAATGTGCTCCTCGAGCCGACCAGGACGAACCAGAGCTCTGTGAATAGAGTAAATGAGGAAAACAGTCAAAAAATAGATTGGTGAATCTGGGGATTATTAGTAGTATGTGAGTTTCTTACCGATCCAGACAATCCATCCGACTCGTAGTGGCGACCACGATCACTGACGGCTGATGAAGCAGGCCCTGCAAAACAATAAAATAACACAACAAAATTACAATCAGCTGTGAGTGCTAAGGCAAAAAGAAACGTGCACCACGGTTTGTTCAGCGACGTCAACTTCAGAAGGTCTGGAAATCAAAAAATCAGATACATAAAAGACACTAACCAGCTTTGATGTCGAAGAAGAAGAGGTAGAATCCAGTCCATCGATTTCCACTAATAAGGTACTCAGCATGCGGTCTACCGCCTGGTGACGCGTGCGCTGACTGCGAACCCGACGCGCACCACCTGTGCCTGTAGAGTATGGTATATTTTTCGATCCAATTTAGCTTCACAGGTACAACAATGGTTTAGTAGATACTGGCGGTTAAACTTACCAGTCTGCTGTTCTTCCATACTGTTACTATTACCATTACTACTGGCGCCCAATAGCATATCTAGATTGTCCAACAGCACAATGCATGGCGAAAGCTCACGCGCTGTATGTATTATACGAGCGGAAAGAGAGTACATTGATACAAAGATAGAATAATTGTTCTTTTGTGCTGCTGTACCACTTTGAGTGTAGTAATGTACGACCACAAAATAACGCATTGTACGACACAACAAGTAGAAACTTACCGGTTGAAAATATTTCAGCCAGTTTTCTTTCTGTTTCTCCAACCACCTGTGATAGAAAAGGTCACAAACAGTTTTAATCACGATCGAAAATAAAAATGCTTTCGAGACAAAAAGTGTAGCTAAAATTCAGCAACAAACAAATGTAACTACACAGTATTTTACACCATAATGATGAACTTACCTTATGTACGAGATCCGCACAGGGCACGGCCATGAACTTGCAATGGCGGTAGGTACTCTGGGCTAACCACTCCGTGAGCGCTGTCTTGCCACTGCCACTGGGCCCCACCAGCACGATACCTGTTTTGATACAGATAAAAATATGCAATGTTGATTAATTCGCTTTGAGTATATTCCTCTGCGGACGAAACAGGGCAGATGAAAACCACATGTGCAACACAAAAACATCAAGTCAACTTACCAGAGCACTTTCGCAGACTGCCAACTTCACTAGTATTATCTCTGAGTTCAGGCACTACCGTTGAGATACACTTCAACAGGTGACGTTGTGCTGATTCCATCCCGACCAACACTGTACGTGGTGTGTTTGAATCAATTTGACGTATAAACCGTGTCACTTCCGCGTTCTGTGCTTGCAAACCAGCACTCGGCACAGTCAACGAAATTGCTTGCAATAGTGCACTCAGAGACAGCTTAGTAGACTCACTTGAAGCTGTATTATTGGCAGGGATAGAACATTGACGGATGCGTAGGTGCTGAAAGTGGTCCCGCATTAACTTGAAGATATCGCAAGCGGTAAATCCTTGTGTTCTCAAGGCTAGCTCCTGCACCGCAAGTGCCTGTGTATTTAGTGCTATTTCATCGGGGTGACGATGTGTAGACTTGAACAGTTCAGGTACATCGCAATCAATCGATACGTGAGCGTCCGAAAGTATTTCCGTAAAGGTTTGTGCACGATCGGCTCGGGATGGAACACCAATCTTGAGAGGTAGTCCAAAGCGATAACTATGCAGGAAACTTGCATCGATGGCTTGAATGTTGGTGCACGTGGCAATAACGATCGTATTTACATCGTCCATCGCCGCAAGCGCTGCGGAAGTGAAACTGCGACTCGACATGGTCAGCAGACTACCAGCCTTACTATCTCTTGATGTAGAAGGAAAGAAGTCGAGATTGTCCATAAGAATGATTCTCTGTTTCCCATCAGAAGCTGCGAGCAGTGTTCTTTCTACCTCACCCCTAACAAAATGTAGTGACGAATTAGTTATCAACACAGGGTGGGACAACACAAAGAGCATACCTATTGGCCAGCGACAATATTGAGCAGTCCATATACAAAACATTCTTTTTCTTTAGTGAACTGTGCAGAAGCTTCAACACCGATGTCTTTCCACCACCCATGACGCTTTGCAAGAGTATACCACATCTTTCTGACGATGCGGAGTTGCTGTCGACATTTATCGTCTCTCTTGTTACAAAAGACGAAAGAGCCTGACATTCAGCGTCATCCCATATAAACTTCCGTAAGGATCTAAATATTCTATCTTGGTCCATGATAATACTTGACAGTACTTGTTGGTTTGATTTGATTGGCAGGGCAACAGTCGATACAATACGTCGCAATAAAAGTGCTCGGTTATTATGAAACAGCACGGGATCAGCTTGTCGCTTCAACGACAGACCAGCGACATTCCCTGGATTCCAAACAAAAATTCCATCGACTAATCACACTCAAACAATGATTATTGCAGTAATTTTAGTCTTAGCTACCTTTCTAACTGTTTTTTCTATTCCCCTCGAGAAACTGTGCAAAGATCGCTCAGTTATTGCCATTGGGGACAGTATAACGCACGGAGTGTACGTTTCTGCCGATCCGAAGGATAAGCTCGGTCACCACCCATATACAATTGAATTACAGAATTTGATGCGCAACATGTCGGTTGTGGTGGAAGAACGGGGTATGAACGGTGAAAAGTCGACGGAACTTATGTACAAGCTCCCTCCACTTTTGAAAGAGAAACGGACCGATCCCATTTTTGTCATAATTATGGCAGGAACGAATGATCTCGCCGCCAGAATAAGCCACAAATCCATTGTGTGGCATTTGAAGAAGATGCACAACGCTGTTCAGCAGCAAGCGCTTCATATCAAGCGAAACATTTACACGATCGCCATGTCAATTCCTCAATTGAAGTGGGAATCGAAGGACTCTGACCGGGTCGCTGTGAACAGAGACATGCAGGAATACGCACAACGTTGTAACACTTCTGTGGCCTTTCTGGACTTGAATGAAAAGCTCAATCAATCTATGGTGGAAAATGCGCGAATGTGGAGCACCGACTATGTGCACTTCAGCAAGATCGGTTACGACAAAGTTGGACATCTGTTGTTCAAGAAGATGGAAGAATTTGCGCACACAAAGACAGAGGCTTCTCTCACGACTCTTGATTTTACAAGTGTTTGTGTTTGAGCCGGGTGGACCCGCTTGCGGATACTTTTTTCATTGCTTCGACTACCAAAAATTTGGTACTTTCTATACAGCAGTCCACCCAAACTAACTTTAGTAGTTTAATTGTTTAAAGTTGTATTGCTTTAATTATGCTGTAAAAGTAATTATTCGCGTACTCTCTCTATCTTTTTATTAGTTGGTAGGTTTGGTGATGGTAGAAATTACAGTACCGCACCTGTGTCTTAAAAACACAAATAACCCTTTGCATGAAAGTTTTACCGGAACGGATTCGCGAGCACCGGCAAGCAACGATACATGCTCATATTTATTCCAAATTGATCGTACATCACATTCTCGTTTTTTGTCTTACTGAAGTTATGCAAGCATCTAGACAGTCTGCCCAAGTGGAAGTGGTTGAGCATCAGAGCTTTCGCACCATTGAGGATCTTCAACAAGCAGGAATCAACGTGAGTCAGACTCTCCAAGATTCGCTCTAATTCGTTTGCTTGTTCTTACCAACTTTTCCTTCGTTAGGTGAGTGACATCAAGAAGCTTCAGGAAGCAGGATTGACCACTGTCGGGAGCGTTTTGCAATGCGCTTCTCGTGACTTGCTGTCTATCAAGGGCATCACAGAGGCCAGAATCGAAAAGATTAGAGAAGCGTGCAAGAAGTTGGACTGCCGGGGCAACCAGTTCAAGACAGGCCTTGAGATGAAAGAGAAGAGAAAGACAGTCGTGCGTGTGACCACCGGCTCCACAGCCCTGAACAATATTCTCGGCGGCGGCATTGAGAGCGGCTCGATCACAGAAGTCTTCGGAGAGTTTCGCACCGGCAAGACTCAGCTGATGCACACTCTGTGTGTGACCAGCCAGCTTTCGTACGAAGCCGGGGGAGGACAAGGGAAGGTGATCTACCTCGACACCGAGGGAAACTTCCGTTCGGAGAGAATCGAAGCCATTGCTGACCGCTTTGGCCTGGAGCCCGAGCCCACCTTGGACAACATCGTCATCTGCAGAGTGTTCTCGCACGAGGAGCAGATGGGTAAGAACTTCTTTCCTAAATTGTTTTTCTTTGTCAACTTAAGAAGTCACAATGATTGTATTTACAGAGGTAATCAAGCCCATCGCTGCGCTGCTGTCTGATCCGGAACAGGGACCCTTTCGCGTACTCATTATCGACAGTATCATCTGTAAGTCTTATAGGCACGCAGAATGGTTTTGAACCGCGCTGATTACACTACATCTCAATCACTTTCATATTGCTTTCCTCACAAAAAATTTCTTTTATTATGTACAACAGCGCTGTTTCGTATGGAGTTTTCTGGTCGTGGGGAGCTGTCGGAGCGCCAGCAGAAGCTCGGACAGCACTTGGGGCACCTCGTACGCCTGGCCGAAGAGTTCAACATCGCCATCGTCGTGGTTAGTTTTGCATTGTGTTTGATTGTACAGTTGAATTATCCGCAGCGGTCTGTCTCCATAATTATACATTTTCACCTTTGAACGCTTATACAATCTCACCAATGGCACAGTTTTTATGAACGAGTGATCCTTTATTTTTGCCAACCTATCCGATATTGATAGATCAACCAGTGCATGGCGGACCCCGGCGCGCTGAGCATGTTCGGTCCTGTGATCAAGCCAGTAGGGGGACACGTATTGGCCCATGCCAGCACCACCCGTGTCATGCTCAAGAAAGGCAAAGGCGAGCAGCGCATTGCCAAGATCTTTGACAGGTAAGAATAGAGTTTTGGGTGTGGTTCCTATCGTTCCCAATGTACGTGAACGTGATGTGGTACGTTAACTCACTGGACAACAATATATCTATTATGGTAGGGGTCGTTCTGCTTAATATAACGTCGTTTAATTTACTTATTTCTCATACAGTCCTCTGATGCCTGAGGAAGACGCTACCTTTCAGATCACCAACGGCGGCATTGACGATGTGGCTTAGAATGCTGTACGCGCTGGTAGCGCATAGTTTGCTTTGATTCATAAGTTTATGTGTAAGCACACCATTGATGCTAACGTTGATATTAAAAATTTGCATAGTGCACGCTATCCAGCCTTTAAATCAAGATTTTACACACACGAAGTGAACTTCGTTCAAATGCGTCTCACAGCAGGATAAAATGAATGGCTTGCTACTGTGGCTCATAGTCTGTGTGTTTGTCGAGTGTGTTGCATCCTTATGTATATCTAGGCCTATTGGGTTCTTGAATCGGCTCCATTTTCAACTCAAGCATAATACTTACAAACGGTTACCAGTTTTGGCACGAGGGCGATCTTCTACGAAACTTTATGGTATTGAAGACTTCGACAATGCCAAAGACAGCTTTCGTGCACATAATTCACTATTGTATACACCACAATCGATGTATGAAGTGAACCGCAGGTTTAGACTATCCAGTAGAGACGTTCAAAGGATCAAAGAAAAACACTGCCATGGTTCAGTGGGCGTGATCATCTCCCTCGACACTGCGCTGTTGGACCTCACTCAGCTTTTTGGATATGCCTATGCCATGTTCTGCGAAGATATCGATACTCAGGTACCAAACCCTGCCTCTATTCGGGACCTTGTTGGCAGCACCTTCCGGGATTATGCGATCGCGTTGGGGTGGTCAATGCCCACTGACGATCTGCCTTTGCAAGAAGAGAAGCTATTTGCCTGCGTGGATTACATACTGGACAAAGTGCCCATGGAGGCTCAGCCGGGCTGTGTGGAGCTGGTGAACAGTGTGCTGGAACAAGGCAACGACATTATCGTAGTGACTTCTCTGCCCCGACCCCTGGCCCTCAAGGTGCTCGGGAAATCACAACTCAGCCAGCTGTTCGAAGGACGAGTGAATCCCGACCATCTGTTGACATATAATCCTCCCCCTCCACCGGACGATCCCAAAGAAATCCGGTTGGACAATTACGGAGATCGATACATGAACAAACGATTTCTGCAGATTTGTGGAATATTCAAAAAGCCCCCTGTGTTATGTGTATTGATCGATGGCAACCGAAGACATATATTGTCTGCCAAACGCAACGGATTGTCCTGCATTGCTCTGTCAGGTGAGTTTTCATCGTTTGTAGTTTTTTTTGTATATGTGCTGAAAATTAGACAGAGGTGCACATCTGATTGGTTCTGTACATTTTGTTTCATATTTAGGTTTTGCCGAGAATGCCCAGGACATGCGTTCTGCAGACTCTATTGCTACAAGTTTGCTTACTATTAAAATGAGTGAAATCAACAAGGTAATACACATTATATTGCTAAAATTATCCGACCATTCTCTGCTATGTTAGTGGGGATGTAGTGGTACATGTACGTAGTCAAAACTCGTTCCACACTATGTAACTTTCTTAAGTATTTATTGTATACTTACATACACTGTATATGTATATGGGCTGTTTATAGATAGTAGGGCGTGCAGTGGTGAACGCGGAGGGACCCCCGCCGCAGCTGGCAGCAGTACGAGAAATACAAAAACGCAAGCGAAAGCTAGCCGTATTGACCATGGAGCCACCAGACCCGACCAAGGTACCAATTGTCTAAACATATATGTTGGGTTGCGGTTGTATTTATGTCGCGTTGACGAAGTCCATGTAAAACTTTTTGTATCAACCCTAATTCTAACCCTAACCCTAACCCTAACCCTAACCCTAACCCTAACCCTAGCCCTAACCCTAACCCTAATAACCCTAACCCTATCCTACATCGTTTATCATTATTTCTAATCGCGATGCTTCCCATGTGCATATAATACAGCAACCAATCCCGAAAACACCACGTCCTGTTAAAGCCGTTGCTAAATCAAAGACGCCAATCAAAGCACCACAAGTGACCAAAGACCCAGAGTATAAAGCGGTAAATACGGAGGATGAATACCAATATGATGTATTCGACGATGAAGATGCGTTTGATCGAGCAAGGTATGCATTGTATGAGCAAATTGAAGACGAAGACGAGTAAAGTAATAGTAGGTTTAAATAAGTAGATATCTGGAACTTAAGAAAAAAAGTGATCGTAGCAAGGGGACCCAACAACCCTTTCCATGATTCTCTCTCCTCACGAGTTGAAGCAGTTCCAGGAGTTGGCATCAAATCAGATTAAAGACTTAGATATCATTGTTCACCATGAAGTTTATCATTGCGTCCCTTATGCTACTGTTCGTGCTTGGCATGGCTGAGACAGTGCAGAAATCCAAGGCGTGCTTAAGTTGCACTTCTACTTGTGTGCTGATGGCTCCAGCTGGCGTGAACTTTCCTTGCTACCAAGGCGCTCCAACTGATGCGAATTTCTGCTACGACACGGTAATGAACTATTATTTCTTTAGACGTTTAGACGCTTACTCATTTGTGTGTATTAATAATTATTGTCGTCTTTTTTAGGATCCTCTACTGAAGCCCAACACCACCTACGCTTGTGGAACCTGCGCTCAATTCGGATTCCCCGTCTACCTTCAAAATGACCCCATTTACAAGAACATGGAGCTGTGGTTGACTGCGGATAAGAAGAACTAAGTAACCTGGATTTTGTTAGGTGTCTTTATGGCAACTTCAGACTGCCGTCGTGTTTGCGGATCCAGAAATTTTATTGGGGAGTGGGTATTTATTATGTGCGTTCTAACTCAACATCATTATTGCAGAGGTGCCATCGTATTATATCATTATGTTGATGTTATGTGAAATAAGAAACAGGAAATATTAATAAACCTCAGCTGCATGCCGCCTGTTCGAACATTTATTCATTCGTTTTTTATTTACAGCAAGGATACAAAACACAACGTGGTATGCATCATTTTCTTCAGTTCACAAAATTAAAAGTTGCCTTGTACTCCAGGAAGTTCTGCAGGTTCTCCAGAGTCTCTCTAAACTTGGCCCGGTCATCGACATCAAGCTTGGAGGCGGGTGACTCAATGAGGGTTTGAAACGCTTCCCCGTGCTCTTGCAGTTGGTTTGCGCACTGCAGACGGTGGTACTTCTCCAAAAAGGGAGTGATATCGGAGGTATGCAGGTCGATGACTGCGTTGAAGCAGGAGTCCATCAGCTGCACCTTGCCCTCGATCAGGCGCTGGGTCTTGTCCAGTTGGGTGGTGTCACTGGCATAAGCATTCGGGTTGCGCAGGCGGTTCAGTACGGCATTGGTGAGGAGACCGTTGACATTGGGGCTCAGCAGCCCCACCTCGCCAGGACCGGCAGGGGTACCCGCCACCTCGGCAGCATTGCAGGCATCTCTCAAAGCAAAGTCACGCTGGCCCAGGGCGCCCATCGCCAACACGGCCGGCACGGATACTTCCACATTGGGGAAGTTGCTTCCTTTCAGCAGCAACAAACTGAGGTTCTTCAGCTGGTCGTCGCTCCAGTGAAGAATCACCGGAAGGGTAGTGTCCTTGACGACGGGCTTCACAAACGCACGGTGGTTGGTTGCACCCGCCAACTTGATGCACTGGGTGACAAACTCAATCAACGAGGCTGTGCAGGCCAGCAGGCTGCGGCGGAACCCATTCTCGGTCACACCAGACTCCACGAAGTAAGGAGCCTTCCAGTCTGTAAATATAATAGAATGAATATTAAAAAAACAAAACATACACAATGGAATATGCTAATTTAGAAACAAAAAACTGATACGAAAAAGTCTTTAAATGCACGGAAACAAGGTAATTAATCTGTATCCAACATAAACACAGAGAATAGAAGTATACCGACATACCTTTGGCAGCTCCGTCGATGACAGGGGTGGTCTGGGTCACCAGCACCAGCAGGGGGTCAAGCAGCTTCAAAAACTGCGTCACATCCACCATATTAGAATCTGCGAGGTAAAATAAGACATCCAAAATATAAGAATAAGGTCAAAATAATAGGCATTTATCCACACGATAATCAGACTTTCTTCAAGTGAGAAGAGAAAAGCTAGCACCACACACAGTAAACAAAGTACCTCTCAGCTGCAGGGGATGTGCGGCGGCAGTCACGGCCAAAGTGAGGGCAAGTGTGCTGGCAAGCTGTTCACAGCAGTCCAGGCCTTCCAAGACTGTGGACACAAACAATTGGAAGAGTAAAATGAAATCGATAAAACAAACGAGCATAAACTAAATCGAATAAAAGAACACGTAAACAAAGGTAACACCGACAAGTTCAAGGACTGCAAAAAAAGATCGCAATACGAATAAAAATTCTTTACCAGCTGGCGTGATGGCCATCTCCACAGTGGCATTCTGCTGGTGCGGGTCTGCCGTGGACATGATGCTGTTGTTGTCCGAGCACACCGCTGTGCCCACCGCGGTCACCGGGCGGGGTGCGGTGCTGTTGGTCACAAAATAATAGGCGGCGTTGTAGCACTGCAGGAGGTTGGGGAACGACTGCAGTTCGAGCAGGGCCTGGCTGAGCACCGCGCGCTTCTGGTGGCGTTGGGCAGCGCTGTCGGCGTGGGACATGTCTACTTCGGAAGTGAGGGACTCCAGGAGAGAAGAGATCACACCCGCTATGGTCTGCGGCAATGGGGGAAACAGTAGAAGAAGCACGTTAGGAAAAGCGCAAAGAAATATAATATGTAAACCACAATGCATTGGGATCCATATATGTGGCAGTAAGAAAGCAAGGCTAAGCCCAAATCATGAAATAACACCTACCTTGCACAGGCCGAGCCGACGCATATTCGCTGCCACCTCGGGGGCCAGCACGTTCACCGAAGCCTTTTTCGGACCACCCAGGCCGCCCATTTCGGGCCCGCCCAGCTCCGACACGGCGTCGGTCATATCCGTCTCGTCCATGTCCATGTCCGCGTCTACGGCTCCGACAATGCTGCTGGCCGACGAGGATGTAACCTCGATGCCGTTCAACGAGCTGTGCAACTCGAGATGCAACAATTGTAAGGCGCGGGGCAGGCGGCACACCTGGGCCAGCTCGGCGGTCAATTGTGCGTGTGTATAGAGACTGATGACCACCTCGAGGCACTCGGAGATGAGCACGTTAATCTGAAACGCGTACCGTTCGTATTCTTCCGACTCGGAACCACAGGTCTTGTTGGCACGAGAGGTGCTCAATTGCAACGAAAACAGACCCAGATTGGTGATGTCCGACAAAGCAGCGCCTTTGAGAGTATTGAGTGCTTCGATGAAGTTCCACAGACCGTCGAGACGTGTGCGGTAGAACGTGGAAGACGCGTCGTTGGTCAGAATGAGATCGGCGTGACCGTTGCCGGCAACGATGATCAAAAGATTGGCCACTGCGCTGACAACATTCGACGGGATAGAGGCGTTGATAAGATTTGTAAGGATGACGATAAAGTCAGCGTTCGTGGAGAGAATTTCGTTCATGGTCGCTGCGTTGCAGGACAGCGCGTTGGCCACAGTGTGCAACAAATTCTCCACAAACTCAACCACATCGGCGTTGTTCCAGCTTGCACTAGAAGACGCATCAGTGAACAGAGTTACTACTGACCGTACGATGCCAAGGCTGCCCAACCTCTTTACGATAGCGGCGTCCTTGCTTTCGGACAAATTCTTCAAGGCACTGGATGCCTGCACACGAACTTTATCGGATGTGTCGACCAGACGCATGCTCAGTTTGCTCAGAATGTTCGCAGATGTAAGTGTGTCAAGGGAAAACTTATTCGAGATATTGAACTGATACAAGTCAGCCAGTAGCATACACGCCTTCTGCCTCTTTCCTTCTTCCAAAGAAGCCAGGTCTGCCTCGAGCGCTGTCACGGATGTGGTGCCGGCCTTAGGAATAGGAGCATTTGTCTGTGGCTGACGGCCTTTCTTTGCACTTTTTGCTTTCCCCATTGTCGAAACAGAGCGTGAGAATGACACAAGTTGACCCTTGATCGGAGGACGAGTCATCAATGGACGAGGAAGCGTTCCAAAAGTGCTATATTTTTACTCTCTTCATCGTACGCAAAAAGAGAAGGTTGTGCACCTGAACGAAAAACTTTGTTTTGACAGCTGGATGAATTGAAGCCAACCAAGATACTCGTTTAGTACTCGTGTCTGGAGTTATTTTGTGCAATGGAGGTAGAACTTGAAGATGCAGACTTTGGCGACAAGCTGGGGATTCGATCATTGTACCAGATATCTGCTTTGCAGCACCACCAGCAGTGCCTGTCAAATAATACAGCTGTAGGTGGTGACGCAACTGGGCTGCGAGCTTATTGTGGCAGTCATGTTGTAACCCGATTGGCAGCCGCGTTTCCTAGTTTTCTGGACGGTAAGAATATTGTGGAGCTGGGTTGTGGCATCGGCGTCTGCGGTCTTATTGGCACAAGCTTCAGCAAACCCAGTCTAATTATCCTTACTGACGGACAGGAAAGAAGTAGTCACATAGTGGAAAAGAACATAAACCATATAAAACGAATTGTAGACAGCCATATAGCGAATGTACCGACTTTATACCGCAGACTACTATGGGGCGATAGTGATGGGACGGAACAAGTAATGCAAGACCTGTCTCGATCACTTAAGCCCAACAGTTATTTCTATGATATAATATTAGGATGCGAGTTAATGTACTACAACACAGACGTAGAGATACTCGTACAGCAAGTATTGGCTCTCACACAAAGCCAGGGATTGTTTATCCATGGTCATTTGTTCCGTGGTCAAGGCCAGGAAAAGCAACTCATCACAGCACTAGCTAAGCACCAATGGCGCACCCTGGAGGTGCCTCACAAAGACTTTATCTCAGCCGAAGAAATGAAGCATCATATAGAGTGGTACCGCGCACGTCCGCTGGTATCTGGTCCGAATGAGATTATTGCACAGCTGGCAAAAGAGCATCCATCCTGGCGAGAGTTTAAAGAAGAACTAACGTACGACTATGAGGAAGAAGACAAAAATGATACCGACGCTTTATTTTCCAATATGTTTTGCTAACATGCATTTGATCCAATATCTGGCCAACACAAATTACTTCCATGCACTGTAAATTTGAAATTAAACTACACGACCAAGCAGCCCATTGTTTCATCGACAGGAAGTAAGCTCTTAAATCGTTTGCACGCCATAGTAGTCTTCGGGACTGATTATTGACGCTGTTTTAGAGTAGTACAATGATTTATGGTTGGGTGTAAAAATTTCTCACCGAATCTAATAAATATTACACAAGTAGCGCATACCTCCTCCGTAGATATCGATGAGCCAGATCTCGACCAGATCGATTCTATGAACTTTCCAATCGTGGTCCTTGGGCCAAGTGGGCATGGCAGGGTGCCGTTCAAACAATGCGTTGGTGGCGAAAGTCAACTCTTCTGGTTCCGTCACCAGAGTAAACTTGCCGCTGAACACCACTCTTGCACAGCGTGGATCTTCCGGATCAACCTGATCCACTGTACAACGACCAATCTGCGCTGCGGACAGGCTAAATGCCACCACCGGATTGGCGTTGATATCCTGCATCGAAGCATCCATGTCCGAACCATAGAAATACAGTACGCCTGTGGAGTTGGTCTCGGTGCCGTCAACGAAGGACTTTGGTTGGCCCCATGCTTGGCCTTGGAGATGCACACTTGATGTTGAAAGTGTTCCCCACACATTCTCGTGCGCCAGCCATCTTGCCGTCTCTGCTTTCTTCCAAACGGGAGGTTGGTCTTTTCCCACTGCTGTATTGCGGAGAGCATAGGCTAAAACACAAGCACTTACCAACACGACAAGCTTTAGGACGATAGTCATGAAAATCAATTGAGTTACGATTATTTTCTATGCGAAATGCTTGAAATCGTTGGGATGGAATGTTGAAGGGAAAAGTGTTGCGTTGGTCACACTTTGTTTCACGTATCACCAAGTATGCGTTATAGCAAGGAAGGGTTTTGACAGAAAGAAAAATTCAAAATACACAGTTGCTGTTATTTTGTTAAGAACTCACACTGTCATGACAAAGCAAAAACTTATTTACACTCCGTGTATTTACCGCTGCGCGGCATGCATAGCCAGCAGTGTCTCGTGGTCCGAAGGCAAGTCCTTGAAATACTCTAACGCGGTGTGGAGTCGACGCAAGCCAATGTTGAACACCGCAGAGGTGGGCTCCAGCAGGTTGTCTGAGTCTCCGTATACCTAACAAGAGAATGCGGATACATTCAGTATAAGTGAAATTTACAACGTTCAAATGATTCCAAAATCAAAATACTCGAAACAGGACACATTGAAAACACATAGCTCATAGAAACACACAGAGCATAGATAACACTTGCAAAAATATACACTCACCTGCGCGGCGCTCCAATCGAGCTCAATATCCGGCAGGGCATTCAGAATCTCCTCTTTCGTCTGTTCTCTCGCTGCTGCACTTTCCACCGGATGGTCGCTTTTCAATGACGAAGTAATGCAACTCTGCGCAATGGAAAGCCCACTCAGCGCATAGCAACTATGGTAAAAATCCCTCGATTTGCCTGGTTTGTCTCGCATCCCGCCGCCATCGAGGTTCTGCGCACAGTGCAGAATGTACCGTTGCAAAGCTTGCTGGTTGAATGGCAGTGTACCCGAGGTGTCGTCAACTTGTCGAATCCGCTGGCCCTCGGGGAGTTCTTCCAGTACCAAGTCGGTAAGATCTAACTCCAGTCCGATCTCTCCATCTGCTGAGATCTGGTCAACAGGAGACATAGTATCTTTAGAGGCAGTATCCGAAGAAGCAGTTGTATGTGCGAGATACTGTTCCATGTCGTACGTATCCGAGTCACTGTTCTTTACCATCTCACACATGGCCAGCGCTGCGCCCTGCCAGAAGGAATAACAACTGTCCACCAGCTTGTTCGTGCGGCCCTGGAATCCTCCCTCGAGTTTCACCTGGCGCCGCAAGAGCCAGTTCTCTTGCGCTTCCATGTCACAAAGATGTGCGCTTTTGAGTATCAACAAAGTAGCCAAGGCGCAGTAATTGTAACCTCCGTGGGCCTCGTTGTGGGGCTCGCCGCCGAAGCCGCCTTCGTAAGTTTGGCACCGCACGACGAAGTCAGCTACCCCTTCCGTCAATTCCTTGGTCAGAATGTTCAGCACACGCGCCACCGCGATGACTGTATAAGTGCCTCGAGAATCAACTTCTCCGTCGGTGTGAATCATAAAGCCACCACTGGGGCTTTTGAGACTGAGGAAGTAACTGTACATCGCGGGACGGTCAATGGTTTCCAGCGCGGCGGGCGTTCCGATCGTGCAGAGAGTTAGCACAGCAGCATAGTTGGGTGCACAATGTGTGATCTGACTGGGTCCGCCACCAAAGCCACCATACTTGTTTTGCATAAATTTGAGCGTGTTAATAACTCTGGGATATATGAAAGTGGGCTCTCTGTTCAACAAATACAAAGCATGGATTATCCAGTAGCATATCCACGGCCGACTCGCATCGAGAGAAACAAAACCACCAGATAGGTGCTGTAAGCCGTTGGTTAGGTATATCGCATGTAGTGACCGCAGAAGCCGAATTTCTTTGTTGTAGTTCACCAATTCACCGTCCTGAAACTTTTTCATTGCTTCTGGTGAGTATGAGCTCATTGGTTTCAGAAACGCCGCACAATCTCGCTCACACGCGCATTGGTCAACAGATGTAGTGGTATCACTACTTTCGCAATCGTACCAAAGTCCAGAGAAGTCTTCCATTGGTACCTATGGATTGTAAATGGCGAGTTCTCGTACCGGTACCGGTAGACACAATGAAGTGAGGTCGAAGGTTGAAATCTTTATTAATTAGCGTCGTTTAATTAATCTTTACGTGAAATACCCGCACTAGAGAGAAACGGCCAACAGCAGTCGATTTGTGATGTGGCATTCACAATCAATTCAGAAGTGCTTTGTCCACAATGGTGAGTTGTGCGTCCTCGATCTGCCTTTGATGCATTTGTTGTTCAATATTGCCTTGTAACTTCCTTTCTCCAGTTAAGAGCCAAGACCCTCCTCAGAAGAAACAGTGTCCTACAGAGATATGCCTCCTCCCTCGTGGTGGCTGAGCATGATGGTGCCGTCCTCAGTGCGGGTACTCTTTCCACCATCACTGCCGCATCCAAGATTGGCGGTGATGTAAGCTATTAACATGTACCTTCTTTTCTCCTCTAATATCTTGATAACACCTTTCCAATCCACCCTCAATTTTCCAGATCTCCGTCCTTGTCCTTGGTAAGGGCCTCGATGCTGTTGCCAAGAACGCTGCCGGCGTAGCGGGTGTGACTAAGGTTTTGGTGGTTGAGAACGACGCTCTTGTCAACTCCCTGGCCGAAGATGTGACCGCTGTCGTCACCCAGGTTGCCAAGAAGCACACCCACATTCTGGCTGCCTCTACTAACAACGGAAAGAACTTCATGCCCCGTGCTGCTGCCATTCTGGACAGCTCTCCTCTGTCTGATATCTTGGCCGTGGTTGATGAGAACACATTCAAGCGCCCTATGTATGCTGGCAACGCCATTGCTACGATGAAGATGACCAACGCACACAAGGTAAGACTCATTCATGTACTGGCAATCATTTACAAACGAAGCAACTCAGATTTGCCTTCTTATGCGGTTGCATGAATTTCTCACCTTCTTCGTATTACTCTCGCTCTGCTTCTATTTTGTAGTTCCTCCTGGTGCGCCCCACGGCCTTCGAGAAGGCTGGCTCTTCTGGCAGCGCGGCTCCTATCGAAGCGGTGGCCCTCGAGACCCCAGTGACCAAGTCTCCTCTTTCCACATTCCTCGGCGCCAGTGTCACCAAGTCCGAGCGCCCCGATCTCACCGCTGCTAGAGGTATGCTGCTTTAAAACCTTTTTTGTATTTAATACCAACGTTGGTTTATGTGTTGCGGCATAGTGCATCAATTGAAATCCACATTGTTGCTTTCCCGCTATTTAAGTATTATACGACTTTTTTCATTGGTTTTCATCTTTCTTTCTTTTTTCTTTTTTTTTCTCTTCTATTTAGTGGTGGTTTCCGGTGGCCGTGGCATGAAGAGTGCCGAGAACTTTGCGCTGTTGGACACACTGGCGGACAAGCTGGGCGGCGCTGTGGGTGCCTCTCGTGCCGCCGGTAAGTGCACATTCTGTCTTTGCAATTTGCGAGTTGCGAGATGTTTTAGTTCATGTTGAACCTGAATATTTGCATGTACTATAAGAGAGATGGGAGTATTGTGTGCCATTCTGTTGACAATACCATTCCTCTCCCCTTTTTGTGCCGTTTTTATTTTATTTAACCTATCCTCTGTTCTCTCTATTCTCAGTCGATGCTGGCTATGCTCCTAATGAGTACCAGGTGGGCCAGACGGGCAAGGTGGTTGCTCCTGACCTGTACATCGCGGTAAGTATGCACATACACGTGCACACACATACATGACATATAGTGCTCTGGCTGCTTCTTTTTTGTCTGGCTGTCGAGAAACGTCTTAGCTGCTCTGATACTATTTTTCGTTGCTAATTGGGCTCACTTGACAACCAATTCTCTCTTCACATTGTATTTTCATTTCTTGTGTGTTCTACATTTTACCTTCTTGTTTTGTTTTCATCATTCAGGTGGGAATCTCCGGCGCCATTCAGCACTTGTCCGGTATGAAGGACAGCAAGACGATTGTGGCCATCAACAAAGACAAGGAAGCTCCGATCTTCGCAGTCGCTGACTTCGGACTGGTCGAAGACCTCTTCAAGGCCGTGCCCGAAATGACCTCCAAGCTTTAAATTTATATATTATACTGATATAAGGATGATTTTGTTTTGCGCTTTGCTGTAAAATTGGATCAATATACGAATATCATACGATAGATTTTCGCTTGTCAATCAGTGAGAGGCGTCCAACTCAACTGGGTGTTTTCATTACCTTCTTTCATACACCATGTGCTACATACACAAACAGCGAGAAACTTTACGCCGCATGACGTTGCACACATTGGATCGTGCTTGCCCCACCAACGAAAAAGGGGAATCCCCTGTCTAACCACGACCCCCAAAGATCGCAACACCAGGGAAAACGGGAAATCTGTGTCGACAGAAAGGGTTATTTGGATCGCAACCACCAAAACGGCTGGAGCGAGGCAGATCTTCGTTGACTTTGTCACAACATTCATTGTATTCTCACCAATCACAAAAATGGCTGATATTGATACCACCGATATGCTTGTGTTCGGCGCTTGCTGCTGCTGCAACTCCGTGATCTGGACCGATTTCCCCGCCTTCGTGGGCTGCTCCGGCACCCAGGAGTGCCTCTGCATTGAGGAGAAGTTCTGCATCAAGCAGGGCGTGGATCCTTGGCCTTGCATCACCGGCACTGCTGAGGGCTACATCTGCAAGATTGGCGCTCCTTGCTGCACCTGCGGCATCAAGCAGCCCACCATCCTTGTCAAGGGCAAGGGCCAGTGCTGCTGCTTCATCAACAATGTTGCCCTTCCTCCTGATGAGGATACCCCTCTTATGTTCGCCGTCTATGGTCTTGCATGCCTCCCCAAGGTGGGCTGCTGCATGAAGCTCGGCGAGCTGAGAGGTGCTGCCCCTGCTGCTGCCGCCCCTGCCGCCAACCAGTCTTAAACACAGCCACAACTTTATTTTTATTCTTCTGAGTTTGTTATTATATTAGCAATTTATTGGGAGTTGTAATCATGATGTTCTGTACGTTTTGGGCAGGAATTTGTTTAAGTTTTACATTTTAAATTGAATAAACGGCAATAGATATAATTGCGATCGCTTTGTTCCGCATTGAGATATGTTTTGAACCGAAAGTTGCAACACAACAATCCTCACTGTGATATCTGAAGATGGCCTTCTTGCCTTGACAGCATGAAGCACGAATTAAAATTAATTGCCAAGTCTGGAAGTCGGTTATAATGGCGTTGAAATTGCTGGAATAATGGCTCACCAAGTCGGTTTCAAAACTGCTGAATTTGATTGTTTCATTGTCGAACCGTATTAGACAAACTATATACACAACACTATATCAAGAAAATACCACATTATTTTTACTATAAAACAACCACAAAGGAACACCTCCCTTTTTTTAATCCACCCGGTCCTTCGTGAGCATACACACACGCAGAAATTCATCGTATTTCACCACGTCTTGCATGCCCAAACCACGGAAACTCCGCACAATCGTGGCCAGCTCGCCTTTGCTCAGCATGATTCCATTCGTCTCAAGAATGGACAAGAAATGCGGCGTAAGAATGGACCCGCGCTGGGAGGCGATCTGGTCCTTCTTGAATTGGTTCCGCAGTGGCCGCCAGATCGGCGCCAAGAGCTTGTAACACTTCTGACACAAGCCCAGTACCTTCGGGTGGTACTGCGACAACAAGGCTTCTTTTTCCGAGACGGTCAAATCATTGGCGCCTTTTTCGTTGGGAGGGGGGATCGCCGCGGTTGACTTGGGTGGCTTGACGGTCTCCAGACGGGGCATCAGGTTGGCTTGTTGCCAGTACGGGTGCACGGGATGCTTTGCCCGTTCGTAACCGTAATCCCACGGATGCACCGGATGAATCGGCTTCAACTCGTTCGATTTCGCCAATTCGGTGCTCTTGAACAATGCCAAGGCGCTCTGGGACTTGCTCAATGTATTCGGCGTGGTGCCGCCGGACTGGTCGTTGAGGTACGACCGGAACAAGTGGAGATAGTTCACCAGTCCGTTCGACAACGTGTACGTGTCCGCCAGCTTGCTCATCGCCTCCGCGGACATAGCCTTGTCCAGGTCGCTCTTCTCCAGGGCGGCAATGAACACGTTGCGGCTGACTTGTCCGCACCGCTCCGGATCCGAGCGGTGGCACTCCCGCAGGACGCTCTGCCAGATGCGCTTCAACTCCGTGCCCTTGGCGTTGTACTTGGCCGTGTAGCCACCGTTCACGGGGTTGCCGGCAGTCTGCGCGCGCGTGTTGGTGTTGCGCAGGTCAATGTCGTCGGCTGCGCGGGTGAAGCGCAAGCTGGAGAGGTTCGCGGTGTTGTTCCCCGTGGAAGCGAAGGAGTTGGTACCAGAAGCGGGCATGGTAGAAGACAGACCCATGCCGTTGGTGGAGTCTGCAGAAAGCGAGAGAGCAAACAAATAGCAAGGTGTCAAAAATTGTCAATAAAAGGAGCAAAATGATAATCAAGGACCCATTATGCGCAATAGTGAATAGAATATACGTTGCCCTCAGTAACACAGGTGTGTGGTAATCAGTTTAGATCAGTTATCTTTGTTAGAGATAGTCGAAATTGTCTTCACAGAGCTTCATCATCTTTCATATACAGCAATCACATACAAGCATCACAACTACATCAACTAAACACATTATCTTACCCGCAGTCTCAGACTTCTGGTTGGCAGTGCTGGCCAGCGGCTTGGGCTCGTATTCACGTAAGGTAGCATTGCCATCCAGCTGGTGCGGGGCCATCTGTGGATTGTATCCGTGCAAGAAATGCTGGTAATCAATGCGCGTCGAACCAGGCTCCTTCTTGATCTGTGAGTTCAAAGAAAAAGAAAAGAGGTGTTAGCTTTTCGAAAAGCGGAAAAGGAATATGCGTTATGTCGACAAGAATATTGCAAATATCGCCCTCAGTAACACAGGTGTGTGGTAATCAGTTTAGATCAGTTATCTTTGTTAGAGATAGTCGAAATTGTCTTCCCTGGGCTAATGCTTTCAAAACAACAACAAAACTACACAACACCCACACAGAGCAACATACTCACCTGCTGCACCACAAATCTAAAATCTTGAAAGGTCAGCGGCATGCACCGCTTCACCAGAATCTTGTACAGCTTTTCAGCGTCGATGTAGCCCGTCTGCGCTGCATCGGCGGCATCAATGTCCGCTTTTACTTGCTTGAAACATTTGCGCATGCGGTCACGCAGCGCCCGGTCCGCACGACCTGTGCTGATGGATGACGTCGCCACTGGCTTCTCGCTCACTTCGGTTACAGGATCCACGACGATCGGCGCCAATTTGCGGAACAACAAATCAATATCAGCAAGTCCCTCGGCCTGGCCACCCAGCGCCAAAAACAATTGACGTACGTCGTGGATGTTTTTCCCGACACCGGCGTTCAACAAGCAGCGTCGGAACTCATCGAAGGAGATCTTGATGCCCTGTCCGTGCTGAATGTGCGCGAAGGACAGCTCAAATTGCTTGCTGTTGCGCCCAATAATCTTCTTAATCAGTTCTTCCAAGCTTCCGACTTTCAGATCAGCGGGTTTTACTGCTACCGATTCGGTAATAATGCGACCAGAATCGGCCCAGGCAAGGAGGTTCTTGGAGTCAATAAAGCCAAGATCCTTGGGGTCGAGGGTTTGAAAAATGGCACGTGCTTCCTTGTCCGTGAGGGGCAACTGCAGACGTGTGATGTCCGACACAAACTCCAGAAAACTGACTTGCCGCTTCATGTTCAAGAAGAGTGCTCGGTTTTGCTGCACAACGTTTTGAAGTTTGCCACGCAGGACTGTTCTTGGAGTATCTTCCATAGAATTTGAGTTCTTCATGGCTGGACGGAATTCTGAGTTCATGATCCACATTGCAAACTCATCGAAGTCCATGGTTCCACTTCGGTCGGAATCGAACACGTTGAAAATGCGGTCCACCAATGGTTGCGGAAGAATGATTCCAAACTTGATCAATGTGAATCTGAACTCGTTCGGTGTAACGTGCCCAGAGTCTCCAATTTTGTTTCTTCTGATCTGGGTGATCAGCTCCATGGTGGTGGCACATTTCTCCTGAATCTTCCTTCTGATCAGGGCTAGGTATGAATCAAGGTCTGTTTTCAAGTGAGATCCGTGCACATCGCTGGTTCGACTCATCCAAACCACGCGCTCTGCAACTGTGCCACTCTTCAGTTTCTTGCCGGGTCCAGCCGGCACGTCTTTTGTGTTAAGGGTCGGTAGATTTGCGTTGGACATTTGTTCCAAGTTTCTTTAAAAGACAATAAGGAGCAACGTTTACTATCTTGAATGAAAACGATTACTGATTAAAACGACTGTGAAAGAATGAATGACAAGCGTGATCTTTTTGATGGACACGCTCTTCGAAAAGTGAAACTGCTCGATGTGACAATTGTACGTACATTCCCTGGATCCCGTCTCATACCGTTGTGATGAGATGAGCAGGAACTTCCAGACAGGCCGACCTTCTTTGTCACTATTTTTCTTGCAAACTTAGTCCCAAGCTGATTGTTTTTCTTCTCCAAACTTTGAGTTTAGTATGTCACGAAGTGCGTTGCAAAAGGATTTCTTGAAAAAGCAACAGACTCAAGTGGCGCCGCCAGTGCCCCCGCCGGAACTGCTTCTCCAGCAACAACAGTACTACATGCAGTATCAAGCTCAACAGGCGGCAATGATGGGCATGATGGGAATGGCCCCACCTGTTGATCCCGCTGCATACGCTCCGATTCCGCTTACCGGCGACGAAGAAGAGGACAACGATCAAACTGCGGCGGTCTCAAATGTTCTGCCCATGTGTGGCAACAGCACGAACTACAACATTAACAACCTTCTGTTCAACAACATCATGGAGAACGAATACTTTCGCGCTCTCTATCAGCTTCGAACGTATCACGAAGTGATAGATGAGGTGTACAGAAGTGTCGATCACGTAGAACCTTGGCAGACCGGTACTGCGCGATTGCCTTCTTCTGCCTTTTGTTTACTAGTTAAATTTATGCTTATGAAATTAACACTCAAGCAGATGAAAGGGCTGTTGAATACGTCTGACTGTGCAAATGTTCGAGCGATTGGGTTACTTTATTTGAGATACACTTGCCCTCCAGCTGACCTGTGGAAGTGGTACGAACCCTTTTTGGAAGATTCAGAAGAATTCACTCCGGGCGCCGACAAGGCCGCCAAGATGACCATTGGTGAGTTCTGTGTGAAATTGTTGATGGACATGCAGTATTATGGCACCACACTGCCGCGCATTCCGGTGCCGATTGAGCGCAAGATGAAGGTAATGCTGCTGCTTTTGGAGGAGAAAAAGAAGCGCCGACGCAACAATTTGCGGGACAAAGAGCGTGGCTTGTTCTGTGCCGGCGCGAAAGTGCGTGCAATCTACAGCGACGACAGCAACGAGCCTGCGTGGTACGAAGCCGTCATCGATTCCGTCGACGAGGAGTCTGCAGGGGGCAACAAGTTCTGGGTAACATTTCCGGAGTATGGCAACTCAGAGTGCGTGGATTTGGGAGACATGGAGCTGTTGTCTGTCAAAGCTGTACCTGCCGAGGCGGATGACCGTAGAGACAGCGCACGGCGCAGTAACAGCAAGGCAAGAGATCACCGCGGAGGCCGGGAGAGTGGCAGTCGGGATCGCAACGCGCGGCGCAGTTCTGACCGGCGCGAGGATCGTTATGATTCCCGACGTGACGGCGACAGAAGAGATGGCGACCGCAGAGATGAGCGTAGAGATGACCGCGGGGGTAGAGATAGAGATAGAAACAGAGACAGCCGGGATCGGTACGACGATCGCCGCCGCCGTGACCGCAGCCCTTCCCACTCGCGCGACCGGCGCTCCCGTTCTCGTGATCGGGACAACAAAAGAGACAGTCGTGACCGGGATGGACGAGACGGAAGACGGGATGGCGCCCTCAGCAGTGCCAATTCGTCGACGAATCTTCTCGAAAAGGTGCTGGCAAGTCAGCGCGAAGCCTCGGCGGCCGTAGGTAAAAACTACGGCCAGCGCCCCACCTCCTACAAGGGCTCGCTGAGTCTGAAAGTGGACCGATTCACGGTGCGCAAGAAGTCCCCGAGTCCTGAGCGCCGCCGGAGACGCAGCCGCAGTCGCAGTCCGCCCCGTGGGGGCAACGGTGGGGCCCACCCGGACAGAGACCGTGGTGGGCGGGATAACGCTGGACAAAACACCAATAACACATATAGTAGTAGTGGCGGTGGTGGTGGGGTGTCCTCTGCCGCCGCGGCAGAGAAGTTGAGACAGATGAAGTTGTTGAAGGAGCGTTACGGCGATGCCTCCGCCACGACTAAATAATAAGTTCTAGCATGGGTTCTTTTTGTTTCTGTTTAATCAAAGGGGACGAATTTGAAACCATTTCTTTTCTGTAAGGCAAAAATTACGTCGTCAAAAGCTGTAAAATTATAATTTCTTTCTTAACATTAACAATTTACAGAGATTTCGATGTAAATGCTACCAAAGGTATGTGTCCACCAAAATCTTATCATACCGACGTGCCTACATAAGGTTCTTGCCGTTGATCATCATCGCAAACATTCTGCCGCTCTGCGTGAGCTGCGTGGTGGACGCAAACTGCTTGCCACAGTAGCGCTGTACCAGCTTGTCCTGCGCCTGGTGACGCGCACGCTCCAGGGCAGTCAGGGTCTCCTGGTAGTACACGGCAGGGTCGTTGTCCAGCAGCGGGGTCAACAGGCTCTGCAAAGGCAAAAGATACAGGTGAAAAGAATTTTAGTGTAAGCGGTACGGTATAGTTGGAAAAGGAAAGACGAAAGCATTCGTGTGACACACAAATGATCCCAAAAAAAGAGCATACAAGTCACATTCATCTGTCAAAAACACACATCAAATGCACTTTAATTCACAGCTTCAATGACATACCTTGAGATAATTGTATTCCTCCACAGCCTGGCCAAGACAGAACGGCGCCTTGGACGCGCGCCCACCACCCGCCTCATCGTCACTGCTCTCTGACTCATTCTCCACCTCAGTCAGCGAGGTAAACATCTCTCTGTTGTTCATGCGGCGCTGGGGGATATTCAGTGCAGCACCGACGGTGTTACTCGCACCCTCCGCGGTGACCGCAGCATGGAAGGTGTTGGTGCGCAGGCGCTTGATGAGGTCCTGGTAGTTTTGCAGCAAGCCCACACAGAGCTGCTTGTAGAGATAGTCTTTATATAACAGGGCCTCGGTGTAGGCACGCTTGGCGGCAGCTTTGACAGCATCGTGGGCGTCGATCGCAGGATGGCCGGAGTCACTGTCGCTGCCACTGTCCGGGTCCACGGAAGAGAAGAGCGACCGAGTGGCCGGGGCAGGGGTGGGGACTGGTGCCTGTTTAGGAGGTAGATGAGTGTTATGCACAATGTTAAATAAGGGTGTGATGCATGCTTATGTCACAAATTTTTTGAAGCACACAAAACAATGTAGAAAATAGCAACATTCGTGAACTCAAAAAGACAGTACCTGCACCACCTCGACTGGCTGCTCTCCTTCCGGGGCAGTATTATATCCTCTCAGCACTTTCAGCTCGCCCAAACTTTCCGCCAGCTTCTTGCGCTCGTTGCCTAGGCTCAGCAGCACGCGGACCAGATGCACTGGAACCCGGGCCACCGCCCCTCCCCCAGACAATGGCACCCACATATTGTGCTCTTCGCTGTGCACCAGCAGAGCATATCCGGCGAAAATAGTCGTGCGGATCTCTTTGGTCTTCAAGGAGATGTAGGTGCTCGCAGCGGTGTCCTCGATGGCAATGATTTCCCGCAGATTCTGCTGAAAGATATCCACTTGGTTGAACTTGATGGACATCTTGAGCATGTCAATCAGCGCGAATTTCTTGTTCTTCGGCGCGCTAGACTGCGACATATTCATGCTCAAGGGGCGATTGGGGGACTCCACCACACTGGAGGGAGGTGGCATGTGATCTTCTTTGTTGTCCGTGAGGAACAGCTTCGTCATGAGAGACGACTTGGTGCGGTTAAGTGGCGCCTTGTCAATCTTGTCGCCACCACGGATGTTCGCGTTCGCGAGAGCGCTCGCAGCACTAGCGGCCACCTGAGCGTTGTGCTGGGCAGTGTCCTTGGAGTTCTGACTAGGCTTGTCCTTCGCATCGGTCACGGCGAACACTAACTTCATCTCGTTGCCGATAAAAGGCACGCAGTTGCAGCGCAGGGCCACACAGGCGCGCAGCAGGTCCAGTTGCACACAGGCCTTGTAACTGTCCGCGTCACCAAAGCGCAGCTCCTGTGGACAAAATGTAATTAAAAAAATGCATGAAAGAAAGAACCATGTATTTATACGCAGTTAAATGGTATAAAAGGAAAATATTCACATAAGTAACATAAAAATTAAGAGCAATGAAACAATGTACCTCCTCCAGCGTCTCAATAACGAGGCCGTTGCCGATGCTGCTGCGAAGGTTGCCCGCTCCACTTCTGCGACCACGCTGCTGAGGTACCCCGTTCTGAATCGAGTTGCGTTGCTGTCGTAGTCATGAAAATGGGGGAAAAAATCAGCAAAATCATGAATATGTGCATTAACCAAATTGCCGATACACCGACTTTATGCAATTCGATGCAACAATGACAAATACCAATGTGCTCAAAATACTAAATACTTACCCCGCGTGCAGCTCCAGCGCCTCCATTCCCACCATTACTGGCAGCACTGCCTTCAGTGACTCGTAGACTCTCTCTGCGCAGAGCCTCCGCGAAGGCTGTGAACACTTTCTGTACACCTTCTTGCACCACCACCGCCACCCATTCCTCTCTGTTAATTTAAGAAAAGGGAACAAACGATGGTAAACAAGGAGAAGTGTCGGATTTAAGAAGTCACGGTGATTACCGAGCAAGTTTGTTGCAACACACATGTAGTTTCAGAACAAGTAAAATGCAATAATATGTATTGATGTGCACGTACCTCTTGACTTTCTGGCGCAGGCTCTTGAGGCAACGCATCACCAAGTCGCTCAGCTCCTGCATCCATCATTAGAAAGAAAAAAGAAACGCAATTTTAGATACAATACAAACGCGAGACATCGAACTAGTGCACATCTTTCAGTGTAATTTAAGTTACAGGAAGGATGTTACCATGATATGACTATGACAAAATAAGTACCATTGATCCAATGAATATTAAAAAAATAATACATTTAACTTACCGACACGTTATTTTCCATGCCCACCTTGCCCCCACTGCCATCTTTCGCACCGTTGTTGTTGTTTTTGTTACTGTTATTCTGGTTCACCACTGCGTTCAGCTCCTCCTCTAGCAACATACTACCACGACGGCGCGCCTTGCCTGTGTAATAAAAATGAATGCAAAAAGTAATTAGGCGACCGGCATAATAATACCACCAGCAAAAAATAAGCAAGACGCAGTGTAGAGAAGACGCAATGTCCGCCAAAACTGCAAGCGTTGCTACTGGAACAAAACAAAACAATGAAAAAGGTACCTGGGCTGGTCAGGTCAGTGATTGACTGAGTGCTCATGTTCGTGTCGCTCTTGGCACTGGCGCCGCCAGCGAGTCTGGCAAGACCATAACCTGCAAAAAAAGAACATAATTGTGGTCAACAATGACATGACTAGAAGTGAAAGCAGCGAAAAAGAATAGAAAGTGATGCCTACAAGACGACAATTTGCCAATTTCGGTGACGCCCAACAAAAGCTTACACACATTCTATTTCACAGCACAAATCAAATCCCACAACACTATACAGCACACCTCTACAACACACTACACTACCTGCATGGCCGGTGCCCATGATCACGGCGCGGTGCTGGTCGAGATCCCCCACCATCGCTGTGTGCAACGCTGTAGACAATTCCAGTAAGCGGTCCATAATCTTCTGCGCCAGGGCCATCTCACCCTACAAAAAAGAAGAAAAGAAAGAGGCAAGAAGTGTTACAAAATACCAAACACATAGACACGAAGAAAGGTAAATGAGCATGATCACAATCAACCCTCCAATGATGATAGAATGTTCATGTGTTACAGTCGAAATGCTTCGAACAAAAACGCACCTCTTTGGAAAGCGCCTGGAGGGTGTTCATTGCGTCGTAGTACGGAGACGTCGGCGACAGAAAGTTCAGCTGTACAAAATATAATATTATTGATAAAAGCATTAACAATGAACAAATGGTGCACATGAATCGTGGTAAAAAACGAAAGAGATGCATTTGTACATAAATTGGAAATACTTACTGTGTTGTTTTTTCCTCCAGTCGAAGCCCCAAACGGCACTCTGGTGGCTCCAGCATTCGCCCCAGCGATCCCATTGGTACCCACTGCCGACGCATTAGCACCACTGCTAACCAGGAGATTGCTGGCCACCACGGCTGCCTCGCGCTTCATGATAAACTCCATCGCATTGTACAAATCGTACACTTCTTGCAAGGCATCGCGGTGAAACGGCTCGCGGAGAGGGTTGACCAGAATGCTACTGGCAATAGCATCGTACATTTTGTTGTCGTAGCGGAGGGCCGACGTGAGGGACATCACCACGGGGGCCACGGAGGTGATCGGATAGTGCAATCCGGACACATACGAATCGACTTCGTTGAAAGCAGAGTTAAGCTCGGAGGGCAAGGTGAGCGTGCTGAAGGACGTCTCTACGCCAGATATCACCTGTGGAAGGTGCGAGTCGACAATTTAAAATAATTTAGTAGGAAAATGCGGTAAGAATGGAATATGTAGTCAAAATTTACACTTAATCAGTATCTATTGACGTTTATAATGAAAAGGATAATAGACAAACAAGGCATAAATTACCTGTTTGATGTGGTCAGAATACACTTTGAGGGCGGCGCCGAGGATGCGGGCAGGGGCAATGGCACCTCTGTTCAGGTTCACATATGCTGCGGGACCTGGAGACTTGGCTGCCAAGGCACTGTGGGAAAGAACAGATACGCGATTTAGAAAGAAATAATAAGAAGAAGGAGCACAATTCAAAGCATATAATGTTTCACAGCTGGATGCATCCTTTGTTTGCACCAGCAATGGTAAATACAAATCTAAACAATACAAAAGTAAAGTTGATACTACTCAAAGAACGTACCCGGCGGCCTGAGCGGCAGAGGCGGCGGTGGGCTTGGAGCTAGTGTTGCGCAGAAGGGCCACAGGAGGAGGAACATGTCCGGTACTGTTCCCAGTGCTGGCGTTAGCCAGGGTCGACACGAGTCTATTTGTAGCAAAAAGAGAATAAAAAACAGGAATAAAAAGAGGCAGAAATAAAAAATCAACGTGATATATTCTCAGTATGCGTTATATCAATGATGCTGGTATCTGTTGCGGACCGTTTGTCACCAACAACACAGTAATAGAGAAAAAAATGCGAAAACAGAATGTTCATAGTACCTGAACATGCAAGGGAACCATTTCGCTAGGAGATCCACCATGGCCTCCACATAACCCTGTCTTACCAACGCACACAGCAAAACTGAGTGGTTGATGTCTGCCGAGCCACGGCGCACGGCAGCACGCGCGTTGCTGTAGTAGAATTGTATAGACGAAAGAATATCAAATAAAAAGGTTCGAGTTGATCAGGACTATAAGGCTGACCATGACTAATGTTAAATGTAACTGAATTTCTTGCGTGGCAGTCTATTGTGCGCAGAAATTGAAACCGAACGATAATAACTATACAAACACACTACTAATTACCGCACCTGCTCTCCTCCTCGTCGTCCACGCTGTCTCCTTCCAATCCTTCAAACTTGAGTGCTTTCTTGTTGTTTCCATTGCTACGGGCACTGCTGCCACCGGGGCTGCTGGTGATCTCATCCAGAAAGTCCAGACTGTCCATATTCCCCTCAATGAAATCTGTATGGCGTGGAACAAAAAATGAGAAGAAAAAAAAGAATCAGCATTAACCAAAAAAAAAAGAAAAACAGACTTAGGTGAAAAAGAAAGGAAACTGTAGAACGGCTCGATCTGAATAAGATGGATTTTATGCACATAAAAAAATACATATACACCTGTCGTTGAAACACAATCAAAACCAAAAGCCCATTTACACAAAGTAAGCAGACTCACCATCGTCGCCGTCCTCATCCTCATCGAGCCAGTCTCGATCGCTGTCCTCCTGGTCCAGAGCAAATTCGTCCTTGTTATTCTCTCTGAAGTCCATCGCATCGCTGAATGGCAGTGATAGATTGAAATAAAAGAGGTGAAAAAATGAAAAAGGGATGGAGCGAGAAACAATGTGACACATTTCCATTGTGCTCTTGTGACAAATTTATCCCATCAACAAAAAAGACACCACGTACAACAAGAAAAAGTGACTGACAAAAAGACAAAAAAATACCTGTCTCCCCAGCCGCCGCCCAGTAGGTTCTCGCTTTGCGTGCGGGAACGGTTGCCATCGCTACCACCACCATCACTGCCCAGGTGCTTGGAGTTCACCCGGCGGCGACTGGTGTTGGCGTCCGCGTGCCGGCGCACCAGCGTGCCGATGGACTCGCGGTTGTCCTGGTTCAGCATATTGCTACCTGTGTTTGTGTCAGTGGAAGGGGGAAAATGATCAGGTGAGATTCAGACAGTTTATTGTGAAAAGATGGAACAGAAGAACAGTTTATTTCGTGCAAAGAGAGTGGACTAGCAAAAAATGCACGGTCGCACAATGATATTTAACAACAAGCGCAAATAATAAAAAATTAGTCTGCACAGAATAATATTTATGTACCTGCCAGGAAGGGACTGCGACGTAGCAAATTCTGCTCTAATCCTTTGTCGTTCGCATCTGCACAATCGGCACAAAACTTATCGCGAATATTCTTCACACTTTCCACGAAGTGCAAAATCTGCCGGATCATGCACTGTCGGAGGAGTTCCAAATACGCGCCTTCTCCATCCAAATCGCTCATGATCTTGCCGTAACGCAATAACGTAGCGTAGTTGGCGGTAGGGGAGAGCAAGACGGAGTAGCACTGCTTCTTGAGGTCCGTAATGACTAAGTTGGCTGCCTCTTTGATCTTGTGCATGATACGCAATGAAGAGGAGGAAGTGGGCACAGCCTGGAATATAACAAAAAGCAACAAAACGACACCGGTTTAATAACAGAGAAACGGAGGTAGGTGTACGTTGTCATTGCTTTTGATGAATACAAGTGAATGCCAATGCACTGACACAAAAATTAAAATAAAATAATAACACAATGGACACACCTGTACGCGTTGGTAGATAGCGACTACTTCGGACAGGTCGCCTTTCTCTAGCGCCGTGCGCATGCGCATTGGGTACTCTAAAAAAACAGGAATTTTTTCCATTTGCAAAGAAAAAATAAGATTAGAAATGGCTTGGAAAAAGAATATTATGTGTGAAGAAAACGCATCAAGATCTGGCAAGATTTAACCCCAAACAGAACAAACAGAATAGAACGCAAACAAACATACTAACCTAGAATGGCGGTCATGCGTTTGAGCACCTTCTCGGCGCTCTTGATGCGGCGGGACTGTTTCATGCGTTCTAAAATAGGCGCCAGAGTGCGCTGAGCCTCGACTTTGGCAGCGTCCAGAGTGGTCTGCGAGCGCCGCAGCCGTTCGAGTCCCTTGTCGGCGGAACTAATTGCTGGGAGGAAAACAGATAGAAATAGGTTATATGAGATGACTGTTGCACTCGTGATGTTGTTGCTAAACAGCATATTGGTGAGCCCATAGCTACACCATGCAACAGGAAACAACAACAAACAAAGATCAGAACAGATTTTTAACCTATACCTAAAGGTTTTTCCTTCCCATCTCCACCCCCAGTGGCATCCTTGTTGCCTCGATTGCTCTTGTTCTTCATTTCTTCGGCATTGGCGATGCTCTTGCGGGCGTTGGACCCTCGGCGGTTACGCATCTCATTGCCCTTCAAGACTGTAATGCCAAGGAAAACATCAAGGAAATAGGAGGAAAACACACAGTCACAGTTAAAGTGGAAGTGACAGTTAAAGTTCGCACAGCAAAAGTGACACTGTCAAAGACATACTGAAATGAGCACCAGCCCATACATCTTAAAACAGATACTAAACAACTATATAAAACAATTACATCTTCCAACAGTTATTGAATATATCTATAAACAAACAGTTACCTCCTTTTCGGTATGCTTTGAGGAACTCCAATCCTTCTGCGCACTGCACAAAGAGTCCGAAATGCAAGCGCACCAAATTCTCACGGCGACTCGACTGAAGCATCAAGTGCTGCTGCAGATGGTCCTGGCCCGCTCGAAGCTAGCAAAAAGAAGAGGGGGAAAGAAGAATAGAAGACATTCATTGACAGAATAAGTGGTTATTCCTTTTGAATCATTATTTGCAAAGTATGGAGAGAGATTCAAAAACGAGGCATTTGCGAACACGATATCCACAAATAAGAAATCTATGTATATATAACGTATAATATACCTGGTTGAAGGACACAGAGCCATGCACTAATGTGAGGAACAGTGTGGTGGAGAAGTTCTTGTCACTCGGCACCACACTGGCAATGATCCTGCAGAAGAAGCAAGGCAAAAACATTGTAAAGAAAAATAGAGTTCAACACAAAGATGCAATCGCACCCAACAATTAACATCTCAGGTAGCCAATGGCACAGAGCATACATTCAAAAAAACACAGAAGAAAGGTCAAAAGGAACGTACTTTTTCTCGCGTGCGATGGTGCTCGCACTTCGGGCCAATTTTCCCCTGGGATCGTCATTGTCTCCATTGTTATCGCCATTGTTATTGTTGCTATTGGTGCTGTCTCCATTGTTCCCACCTCCTCCAAACCCCGGCCGCATGGTCTCTGCGTTGCTCCGAGTGTTAGCACTCACCCTGCCGGTGCTGTTATTATTACTCTCCCCGAGGGGATCATCCTCGTCGGAATCGTCATTTTCGGAGTCATCGTCGTTTTCGTTTATGTACGGCACGAAGGTGGTGCTGGAGCGAAAGGAGGTTTTTCTCGCACCGGTGGGGGCGGCACCTTCGATGGGCATGACGGCAGTAGAGGAGCGTCGCGCGAGCTGGCCAGTCTGGGATTTCATCAGCCGACCTAATGTGTGTGTTTTGTGAAAAATAATATATTTGAAGTGAGCATAAATGGAACCAGAAGAACAAGGGGATTATACAATTCACGCAAACCAAATCCTATTTTATGCAAATGTGACTTAAGGCAGCATATTAAGACACACTATTTTACCACAGAAAAGCATAAAATAAAGAGGGTAACCTACCTTGCGCATAGGAGGCCTGAATGCTGCGCAGATCAACACTGGAGATGCCCAGAGGGTCCGGGATTGGGGGAATCACATCCTTCTCCTCCTCCACCTGAATAATACAGAACGTACCGGGTTACTTTACTTGTTGCATATATCATGTAAAGAACAGAATATATGTGAGTTGCTACGAGTTGAATTGAGGGTACAGCAACGTACACAGCACGAGCAACCAAAGAAAAGGAACCAAACAAAAACATTACCAACGCTTACCTCAGTGGTGTCTTCTTCTCCCTCTTGCAGAGGAATGCACTTGAAAATGACTTCATCCCATCGGGCCGGTCGATCAATAACTTCCTCTCTGTGCTTGTCACCCAAATAATTGGGAATCTATGGTAGCAGTATGGTGAGTGTTGTTGAAGAAAGACTTTAAGAGCAAATGATGAAAAGCATGCGAAGGATATTCGTGAACAGGTCCCTCTATCGCACGAGCTAATAGAAGATAAAGTTACAATGAAAATAGTGTTGATTACCTGTTCGATGGCTCCGCTATTGACCCAATCACTATACTGATTATGAGCTTCTTCGTCGAACAACAACAGCTCATCAATGTCAAGTTTGGCAATCTTTCCCTGCGCGTTGCGGTGCTCATTCAGTAGAATGGCGGTCAGAATGAAGATGTTCTCGTTTTCGTCAACCTCGTTGGGCTTCTTTTTCTTTTTCTTGTTTTCCGCAACGTGTCGCGGAATGTTGAGTTGCTTCAAATCCATCAGTTGAAGTCGAATAAAACGCGTGTAATAGAAGTTTCCTCGTTCAGACTCACTCTCGTGCGTGACGAGCCAACGGATCAATTGCACGACATGTCGGCAAATTCGCTTCAAATGAGCGTTGGCACCGGAACCAGATGTAGCTCCACCCCAAAACAACAGCCCAGTCCCCAGCTTACCATTCAGGCAACCAGTAAACAAGAAATCGACGGTTTCATCTGCAATCTATAAATATCAAAGTACAAAACAGAACATGTCAAAGGATTCTTAACGCTCGTATGAAGTGCAATTCAACACTGTACCTCTGGTTGATAGGTTTGGACGTATGTCTGAAAGGTGGCGATGGCTTTCTTCTTGTCATTATGGGATGAGCTGCTGAGCTCACCCAGCAAGAGCTTGATTTGATTGCTCGCGTAGTTATCCGTCCGTCTCATGATCTATATGTTTCATGAATCCGTTGTGAGAGAGATTTTGGATCTGCGATGCAACCCTCTCTCCATGTCCAGTAAAGACTAACGTATCAATTAGGTGTATATCTGAATTGCACGTCTAATTGTGTAATGCTTAATCCATTCGTAATAGTAATATTACCACCTCGCAACGCAAATGTTTTCACAAGAACTGAACAGCTGGCACTGTAGAAGACCATGTTGGACCTGACTATTATCGTCGTGACCTCCCCTGCTCCCAGCAATCCGTCGACGGATTTAATTTCGCAGTCAATAGAAAGCTGCAATCTTGTGGCGGGGCTTGCCGAGTGTCCGGTCATCATTGTGATGGATGGCTACAAAGTGGGGCCTGTGGACAGAACGAAGATGGGGAGAATTACCGAAGAAACTGCAGCGCGATACGAAGAATATCACCAAGCTTTGCTAGTTCAGTTTGCTGGTCCGCGATATCGGATCGTTCGGAATGAAACTCACCAAGGATTCGCATTGTCTGTCAAAGCTGGTCTCGAGCTATGCGGTACCACTTATTGTATGGTAACTCAGTACGACCGGTTATTCTGCGCTCCATTCACTCGCATTGAAGACTTGATATACCAGATGGAAGAAAATGCACATATTCGCTACATTGGTTTCCCCACAAGCAGCAACGTAAACCATGACAAGTTTATCAGCACGAACTACAATCTCCACTGTCTAAACCAACCCGAAATAAAGTTACAATTGGGCGATAACTTATACCTGCAACCAACTGTATTTTGGTACGATTCACAGCACTTAGGCCATGTACAGCGGTACCTGCAAATCTACCGACCATATAAGAACATGCCCCCGCATTTACGCGACATAATTGGGATTTATTCTATTAAAGATATGTTATTGCGACCGGGAGACTTCATTGAAGATAGATTCGGCCAGGTGCAGCGCCGTCTGTTGTGGGTACTTGCAACAAAAGGAGTGGTTACGAAGGAAATCATGAAAGGAAAGACACCTGTTCCCTTGCCAGTTGAAACAGACGAATGCAGTGAGGATGAAAAAGAGACAGAAATTGGCACTTCTAGTGTATCCGTTGGAACAGATTATAAAGAAGAATCAAACGCAAGTAGTATACCCACCTCTGAACGAAATGTAGTTTCTTCAACAGATACTGTAAGCAGTGCTGCTCCGGAGGTGAATTTGGCCGTAGTGGTGGAGTTGTTTCACTGGTATGGGACGTATTTGTGCTGGCAAAACACCTGCGCGATGCCATTTAATGCGCACAACGTACACACGCCCAGCGACACCGTTGTCATGGTGCGACACATGCGGGGAAGACAGTTAACTTCCGAAGGAATCGCATGGAAAATCGCTAATTTAGCATCCACCGGTCCCAGTCGGGGTGGCTACTGGAGTCAAGCAGACCGCGTACAGAAGCAAATAACTGATGCAAAGATTAGCGCAAGTGAAGGTATGGATAACAGAACTTTGAGTGAAAATGAAGTTGTAGCTGGAGACGAGGATGCTATCGATAAAGAGAGTTAAGATCAAAAAGTTTTAAACATGATTAATAGAATTAAACATGAACCCTTGGTGCCCAACTTGACGGTGGCTGATGCTGCCACATGAAAAGTAAACAAAAATTATAACTGTTATACCTAACTGTTATAAATACACCCCCTTTCTATCCTAACTTACTATGCTAAAAACAAACGAAACTGACATATTGCACCATATAAAGTCCACCCACGCTGTCTGTAAATCATATTAAAGTCGCCTCTACTATAGCTTGATGTTTTTCCATTTCTCCACATAGGCTAGCTCTTCTTGGAATATCTTCTGAGCGGCTTGATGCAACAGCGTGTCGTAGGGATCGTCAAACACAACATGTTTCATCAAAAATGCCTTGTCGGTGCCGTTGGTGCCACGCTGGGGATACAGCTCTACTGCCGTGGGTATCGTCCCTGTTTTAACAAAAAAAAAATCATACGTATGGTCAGAGTTATGAGGGGATTGCGAATTAAATGTAAGCATACAGTTTTCTATGGCGTTTCCGGTTTCCACCAACATTGCACGGCTTACCTTTGTTGGCCAGAGCATGCAACAGATTTAGCGATCGTGTGTATTCCTCAAACACGCCCACAAAGAAGAACTCGCGCAACCGCTGCACCGCCCGATCCACCAACTGCACCATGATGGTCTCATTGCGCACCGATAGGTCCATGTTGAATCCTCCCAGAAGCATCTTTACCTGGTGACCGTGTAAAACGTTTTGATTGGCGTACATTTGAGCTTGTTTCAACAGTTTCTCCTGGTGGCCCAACGTCTTATCAAGATCCATTTGATGGAACAACCCACGCAACTCATATGCAGCCGAGCGGTTCGTAAAGCCTTCCATGTGTACGCCGTCGAGAAACGAAGAAATAAGCCGACTTTTAGGTTCTCTCACTATGATGATTCCCATTTTCTCCTGCAGGTTAATTTGTGGATGCAATGGTATATGCTCTGGACGTCCAGCAATTTGACAGTTCATCGGTTCATATCCCTTGCGATTAAACTTGTAACAATAGTGAGCAACAAAGGTATAATCAGACTGAGCTCTGCTTCTGGGTGTTGCCATGGCAACCTTCAAATCTGCATAGGTCACACCAGCAGTTAAATTTTTCCACTCCGTTGGACAGCATACATGCTGCAAAGAAAAGCAAAGTGTTGAGCTGGTCTTTGCCGTGTGTACCCAATTGGTTCGAGTGCAGTCAATGTCATTGCCCTGCCAAACGTTTTTCCAGAGAGATCCATTGGCCGCTGCTACTGATGAATAAGCTTCAGTTTGCTCGATTGAAGCAACCACAGCCAGTACCACACATACAATAAAAGCAGAATAAACCTGAAGCCACATCTTCAGAATTGGATTCCCAGCAGAATCTTGCTGACGGAGCTCCAGCAGAATCCAGAATCGCGCCTCTTTCAGTCAACCGTTTGACCCCGGCATTTTCGACCGGTAGGTTCAACCTGGCCCGGACCGATCCGGAATGAAAAATAGAGTCGGTGCCGCATTTGCCGTGCAACAAGGTTGTTAGCCTCTATATATTTAATTGATAAGTAGCCACTGGCCACAAGTACATTCCGTTCTCTGCACTAGTATCAAGGCCAAATATATTGAAGCATAGATACTGAAACTCTTCTTTGGCAATCCACACAAGAAAACAGATCTCAAGAAGAAAAAGATAAAATTAATGCGATTCAAGTATGCTGTGCTACAACAGACATACTACTACCACACCATCTACTACGTACACGTAAGGACCTTTGCGATATCTAAAAGTTTTGATTACACCTTTTGCCCTCACACCTTCGAGCTCCGCGTGGCCACCAGCTTGCTTGCGTGTTCTTTAAACGCCGGCTTCATAGTAAACTTCGAATCGTCTCCCACCAATGTTAAATTCATATTTGCCCCTGCCGGGGAGGTCCAATTGACCCCCACGAAGTCACACTTCTTTCCAAACAATCCTTCCTGATGAAACACAGACGACACCACCGCCGGCGAAGTTCCTCCTACCAAGCTGAAGGTGATCTGAATCTTCGGATGAAACAGCTTGGGCACCACGCCGATCACACCAAACCCACTGCTGCTATGTGCGTAAGTCTTCACCTCGCTGGGAGCAATCTTCGGTCCGAGAATCTTCATCAGGTCGTGGTTCTTTCGTACTTGTGCCATAGTCAGAGCAACAGCCGCTTCAGGTTCAATGCGGAACGATCTCTCCACAAAGTAGACCCCCACCGCCGCACAAACAGTTGCTGCTGATCCCACCGAAAATCCGTAGTACAATGCAGAGCTTGATGTCAGGTTCAGAAGGTTGTCGCCGATGGCATATAAAGCATTGCTTACTCCGACGACCGTTGCCACTGAGCCAGCAGCCATGATAGGTATGCGGTTATTAGTAAAGAGTTCCTGGAAGTAGGCAGCATCGAAGATGCGTCCTTTCTTCACTGGCTTGTCTTCACCCACCGGCTTCTGATCCACTGAGAAATCTGCACGAACCAAAAGCATGCGAGGAAAAGTGGGGCTTTTCACGCGACAGACATTTGTGCGACGACTAAGAGTACGGGCTATGAGCATTTTAAAGATGTTGATTGATGACAGATGTGCACGGACCCACTTTTAGATGGCAATGTTGCAGTTGGCACGTTGACAAGTTTCGATTAATCCGATTTTTTAAAGCCGGTCAGAGCGACGCAGCAAGTTACTGCGGTACCGAGTCAGTACGTCTTAGTCAGTAAGGACAAGTCACTACTTTGATTAATCGCCAATGAAAAATGTGGGATTGCGGTGTGGGCAATATTAATTCATTCGCCAAGCCCCCACTCCACAGACTAGTGTGTCGTACAACAGTGACAGTGAACTTTATGAACAGATCAGGTGTTTTGTTAATACAATTATTCAATATGCACGGATTATCACGCCTTTGGACTGATACTGTACCGTCATAACATTGCGGCACCGCTTACAATCCATCTTCTTCAAATTCAACTTCTATATCATCATCCACAGGGATGTTCTTCATTTCGGCGGATATTTTATCCAGTGTGTCACTTAAATAAAACTGCGCTTGTGTATCTATCAGGCTAAACTTCATAGTGGGTAAGCGTCGTAAGGACCGCAGCCTTTGTGACAAAGAATATCGAACTTGCCCCATATTGTTACACAGCCACACATATACTTGACGCTTCTCTACCGAGTTCCCCGCTATTGAGAAATATACCGTCGCTATGGAAACATCGGAGGTGAATTCAATGCGAGGTATGGAGACACCCCGAAGCAATGCTAAGTCTGGATAGTTGCGAGCCTTGATATCCGCTTTGGTAATAATGTCAACTAACTCGTCCTTGAGTATACGACTGACCTTGCCGTGGGCAATGCTTTTGTCGCGTGTACTCGCTGCTCTAGGTCTGATCACTCTTTCCCGACCGTCTGGATATCGACTTATCTTCTCTGATGTATCACGAAGTGAACGCCCTCCCATCAGCACACAACTGCTTCGGACCCCTTTGTTTGCGACTCGCATGTATGCATTGCCACACAGCGAAAACGCGTGAAGCTTCGATATAAGGCATACCAGTACCAATATAAACACAGTTGTATGGAAATTCATTTTGATTGTGCGATGTGAGCGAGTTGTTAAGAAGTTTCGAGTTTTTAGTACCGGACATAATCATAAACCAGGTGTTTGAGAGGTGTTTTTGATTTTAAACCATAGCAATGTTTTATAGATCCCATGAAGCGAGGAGGAGGTTGTCAAAAATCTATCTTCTGATCAGCTTTGAGTGGCTGAAGGTGGTCTGTCAGAACTCTGACTCTTTGCACTGTAACCTACTTGATGAATCATTTGACAGCGTGCCTAAGTATCCTCATCATGCTTCTGTCTGCTTCCACAATGAACTCGTATCGCATGTCTCGAGTTATGCCCGCAAGCTCAGTCATGTTACAGCGCTTGGTGACACAACGTACCTTGCACAAATCGAATAACCACAAAGTATTCGTAAAATCCCAAGGTTTTGCTCCAGTGCAAGGCATCTTCCACACATGTGCTACACGCACTTTGACTACTCGGTATGCGTCAAGTATTGCTGCCTCTCCTGACTTTGCAATTGATTGGAGCAAAGTGGAAACGTCATCAGCTGCATCACACGTAGCCGACGATCAACGTATTCCTGTGAAAATCATTAATACAAAGGCTGAAGCACTGCAGGCAATCCAAATACTAACCGCTCATAAGGACCATGTGTGGGGCTGCGATACAGAAGTGGCCGACATTGACGTGAAGAAAGAAGGACCCGTGGGCAATGGTCGAGTCATTTGTGTATCCATTTATGGTGGCGATGACGTGGATTTTGGCGGCGGTGCGACCACCTTGTGGGTGAACAACGACGGAGCCTCGGAAGGTGTATTGCAACACTTCAAAGAATGGTTTGAAAACGACGCCTACCAAAAGATCTGGCACAACTACGGCTTTGACCGACACGTCATGCACAACGAAGGCATTGACTGTCGAGGCTTTGGTGGGGATACGATGCACATGGCCCGTCTGTGGGACAGCTCCCGGGACAAAGCAACCGGCGGGGGTGATGGCTACTCCTTGGAAGCCCTGAGTTCCGACGATTATCTCTTTCCAGCCAACTCGCCGGGCAAGAAGTTCGCCAAAATATCAATGAAAGAACTCTTTGGGGTGGCAAAATTGAAGAAAGACGGTGGGGAGTCAAAGATTAAAGAGCTCCCGGACATGCGCGTGTTGCAGAACGATCCGGCGACCCGTGAGAAATGGATTGAATACAGCGCACGCGATGCCGTGGCCACGTGGTGGGTGCGCGAGAAAGTTGTTAATGAACTGAAGAAAATGCCGTGGATCGTGGCGGACGTGTCGTTGACGGAGAAATATGGTCCCAAGCCAAACATGTATGACTTTTATATGTGTTATTTGAAAGATTTTGGAGAACTGTTGACCGACATGGAGAGAAATGGCATCAAGCTCGACACTCAGGTAATATGCTGTTTAGTTCTGTTGTATATTTTTGTAATTTGTAATTTGTACTTGTATATCTGCCTCAAGAATGCACTACCACCAGGGCTAAAGAAATTGTGCTTAATTTGCCTCGAATCGATTTTACCTCGCACAGCTTCCAATTACTAATAAAAAAATTACTAATACACCTCTTAACCCGACTTTTACCTGCACAGGTGCACCTCAAGCAAGCCGAGCTGGCAGCGCGACAGGAGCGGCAGCGTATGGAGGACATGTTTATTGAATGGGCCGCACAGTACTGCAGTGACACGAAGTATATCAACATCGCCAGCAGCGCCCAGATGCAGCAGCTACTCTTTGGGGAATGGGAGGTAAGGAGTAGGCAGGGTGCAGTTGCGGTGTATTTATTGTATTGAATGGCTCTGTGGATATTCTCTACGTGCTTGTGGCTGGAAGTTGGATTCGACGACAGCCTTAATTGCAATTTCTGTTGTCATTTTTGATATCTGACTCATATTGTGTGATGTACATCATCTCAATATAGGATTTCCAACTGATCAACCGAGAGCGCTCGTTCAAGTTGGAGAAAAGTCCCGAAGAAGTGGCTCTCGAACAGCAGCAAGCCTTGTTGCTGAACCCTTATGCCAATCACGGCGCGGGCGAACTGAAGGCGTTGCTAAGAGAAAGAGGTACGCACATTTTTGTATCGTTAAATATGTCTTTGCACATGCTGCTTGCATAGATTAAATTTTTTTGTGCGCTCTGATGAACTCAAAAATAAAACTAGAATTATTCTCGTGTATACATTTAGAACAATATTATTTACGTACCTTACCTGTTTCTAATTTTATCCCTATTCCTAGGCATGCCCATCACGGGCAAGAAGGACGATCAGATCACCAAGCTGTTGCGTTACGATCGACTGTACCAGGACCTGTCCCAACAGCGAAGTGTGGAAGAATTGCAAGAACTCTGTGACCAGCGGGACCTGGACTATAGTGCCTTTGCCGCAGGTAATAATGCTTTATGTGTTTTTGGTTGATCTTTGTTCTATGTTCAATGCCAGCAATGAAGTTAGGGGGTATAGTTAAATTGCTGTTGCACATTATTTTATACATATACGAGTATTTAAACCGCTTTTTATTTCTTTTCTTCCTTGCATTTCCAGACGACAAAGAAAAGCTGATTGCCTTGTATCTGCAGAGTGAAATGATGTCCGCGGCCAAGGAGGCAACCAAACAAAAGCGAGAGGCCAAGAAGCTGCTGGCCAACGCCATCGCCTCTGGTGACGATGTCGCAGGTACGCGATATAAATTGGATAACTTGCGAGTCGGATATCTATTTTTTGACAATTCATTTTTATGCTGAAAAGTTGTGTCTTTTCTCGTCTCGTCTTTTTTGTTGTCTGTGTTTAATGTTCTTTTTTATCACCTTACGCTTCCCATCTACAGTGCCTGTTGCAGAGACCGTTGCAGCACCACCTGCTGTTAGCAGCAATGCCACCATGCCCAAAAAATACCGAGAAATAGTCATCAGGTGCACACAATACACAATATTCCTCGTTTGTAGCAACTATGAAAGGAGTTTTAGTTTCTTCACTGTGTCTTTTTTTCTTGTTATTACTTACATGTGTCTTTCAACCACTTTTACCATTGCAGTACGATAGGATTGAAACCAACGGATTTTACACCCACAGGGGTACCTCAAGTGTCGGCTGCTGTGCTGAAGAAGCTGGCAGGCAAAAACCTGTTTGGCGAAGGTACTTTCAATTTTGAAATATTATTCATTTTTATTATGTTATTCGATTTGTGCTGTCGGTATCGATACAGGGTTGATTCATCAATGTTTGATGCGTACCCAATGCCCAATATGCACACAAACATTGTAACACACACAATCCTACACACATTCCTCACTTTTTCAGACGACGAGGCCGTCTGGGGCACAGCGTTTGAGTTTTTCGGTAAAGGTGAAGAAGGAAAGCGTGCCTGTCGTGCCATTGGAGCCCTGGCTGCAGTGGGGCAAGTCGATGCCACAATTACCAACTTTCTCGTGCCCCTGCAGGTATGTTGTTGCGTGTATGTGTTTATATAGTGTGGTTTCGTGTTTCGTAGAATGTTGTGTTTTGTGTTTTGTGTGTTTTGCATTTTATTTGTGGCACTTTTTTCTTAACGCTAACGTCTTTCTCATGTGTGTAAAAAACATCCATATTTTTTTAGGCGCTAGTGGACAAGAACAATCGCATTCACTGTTCCCTGAACCTCAACACGGAGACTGGTCGTCTGTCTTCTCGTAGACCGAATTTGCAGAACCAGCCCGCCTTAGAAAAGGACCAATACAAGATCCGCGATGCATTTATCGCAGAGGAGGTAATTTTTGTTGGTACTTATTGCTACTTTGTATGTGTATTTTACGAAGGTTTTGTCCCACGAAGTTTTTAACCTTTCACTGTCATTTCCTCTTCGTTTGTTCTGCCAGTTATTTTTCTTTCTTTCTTTATTGCCCTTCTTACTATCACCTTGTCTTTCTGTGTTTTTTTTTTTAACTTTTGCAGGGAAATACGTTCATCGTGGCAGATTATGGTCAACTAGAGCTGCGTATTTTAGCCCACATTAGCAATTGCACCAGCATGATTGACGCCTTTCGACAGGTACTTTTAGCTTGTCTTTAGTTTTTTGTTTTTTGTTGCTCTGTTATTCTCTATTTTCTTTTTTCAACCCGGATATGTGAGCAAAGAGGAGTCGTTTCCAGTACTCAAAGTGTTGAAAACTAAACTCATTATGTTTTGTAACGGTTTCTGGACAGGGTGGGTGTTTTCACAGCCGCACGGCGGTGGGCATGTATGATCATATCAAAAAAGCTGTGGCCAACGGGGATGTCATGTTAGAGTGGGACTACAGCAAGGGGCAGGTAACACTTTCTGTTTCTTGCACACATATTGTTATAATAATTCCTTTGATGAGCATGATGAACAATTCGAGCGGTTATCGTGATTTCTATTTTTGTATCAACCAACTTGACTGTATGTATGTATTAAAATTTAGCCCACGGTGCCTCTGGTGAAGGACACGTATGGCTCAGAGCGACGCAAAGCGAAAACTCTTAACTTCTCTATTGCTTATGGAAAGACTGTTCACGGACTAGCCCAGGTATGCACGCTACATTGTTAAAATGTTCATTTGTATGCCATGCAATGGGATACCACATTTCATTTGCTACTCCGTGATGATCCTCTTTGTTTTATTTAATTCGTATACTCAGGACTGGGGCATCACAAAGGAGGCAGCGCAAGAGACTTTGGATGCTTGGTACAGAGACCGGCCGGAGGTGAAATCCTGGCAGGAAAAGACCATGTATGCAGCCCGCAAACAGGGCTGGGTCAACACCGTCATGGGCAGGTGTGTATAATAAATAGTATTGATAGTTTCTACCAACGTGGTTGGTATAATGTGGATTTATGTCTTTCAAATCTAATGTTCGTAAGCGCTACTGTCACGTAGAGTTTGATGAATTTTCGTGGCCAGAACTGAATCCCTTTTGTGTAGATGTTAACATTGTTTG
>LNAP01000151.1_pt1 | contig 77118 bp, 79 predicted proteins | sample 602601 | NCBI WGS metagenome assembly LNAP01 (sample SAMN02440304, study PRJNA202911) | soil metagenome | biome: Subtropical and temperate rainforests or woodlands; isolation source: soil samples (1 kg each in a 20% v/v slurry with milli Q water) were... ...
GCAGGCGTGGCCTGCGCCGACAGCGCCGAGCCATTGCTGCCATTGCCTTCGCCGTTGCCAGCACTTCCATTACCGTTGGGCTGGCCGTCGGCGGCGGCGGGCGCACCCAGCATCGCCGGGTTCATGTTGTTCTTGGCGTCGGGACCGGCATAGGTCGCTTCGAGATCGATGATGTCGCGCAGGAAGATCTTGCCTTCGTTGAGCTCGTCGCGCCAGATGATGATGGCCTGGAACGTCAGCGGGCTTTCGCAGAGGCCTGCGATCATCGCCTCGCGGCCGGCCTCGATGCGTTTCGCAATCGCGATTTCGCCTTCACGCGACAGCAATTCCACCGTGCCCATCTCGCGCAGATACATGCGGACGGGATCGTCGGTGCGCTCGCCGGGCTCGGACTTCTTGACTTCGGTGACGGCCTTCTGCGTGACCTCGACCAGCTCGTTGTCGGTCTCGTCCTCGGCGTCTTCCTTGTTCTCTTCCTCGCTGTCGGCGTCTTCGGCCTCGGAGACGTTGATGCCCATGTCCGAGAGCATCGACATGATGTCCTCGATCTGCTCCGGCGAGGTGGTGTCGGAAGGCAGCACTTCGTTGAGTTGATCGAAGGTCACGAAGCCGCGCTTCTTGGCCTGCTTGATCATCTTCTTGACGGCCGCGTCCGACAGGTCGAGCAACGGCGAGGGGGCGTCCGGAGAATCTTTCTCAGGGGCGTCCGCTGCCTTGTCGTCTTTTTCCTTGTCTTTTACCTGCAGCGTCTTTGCCTTGGTGGCCATTCATTGCTCCCGAAACGCGCTTCAATCAGGACGCTTCACAGCGCCCGCTTGAACTGATGTCACTCGAGCGCGATGACGTTTCTTTGAATCGTCATCCCGCCCTCTGTTTGTTTAAGCATGGTCTTGCCGGAAAACCGGTACCCACTCTCCCGATCATGCTCTGATGCGGAAAGGGCGGCGCAACCCATCGCCACCCCCGAATCACTGTCGCCGGTTTCGAACTCATAGCCCGCAGGCTGTAAAGCTTCGCTTAACCCTATTTTTGCAGCCAAACCATGGGTTTGGCGAGTCATTTCGCGGTTCCGACCCCGGCCGTCCGCACCATTTTTTGCTCAGACGCTCCGCTGGAACCGGCCCGAAGACTCCCCAAAACCCTCGATCAGGGCCTCTGTGCCGTCAGCTTCTGCCATCCGGGCCTTGATATCCCGCAGCCACGCCAAATTCGCTTCGCTTGCCTCATCGCCCAGGGCCAGCTCGGCATCCTTCAATTCCCTAAGTAAGGAGTGCCATTGGCGATGCAAGGATACCAGCTGGTGCCAGGTGGAAAGAACATCCTCCCGCGCCGCATCGGGCCTTGCACCCCACACCGCCACGGTCGTGATCGCCAGCTCAACCCTTTGAAGAACCTGCGAAAATCCGCGCGCTGCGAGGTCGGCGCGCATTTTTTCGCTCTGCTCGGGGGCATCCTGCGCATGGTGATGGTCGCTGGCGAACGCCGCGATGATTCCGGCGCGCAATTTGTTGGCCTCGGGGTGGACCATTTCGAGCGCAGCCACCTCTTCCAGATGCTCGTGCAGCAGCCAGGGGTGATTGATCAGGGATTGCAAGATCAGCGCCTCCCGGCGCGACATCACGCTGCGCTGGCCGCGCATGATCGGGCTGGTCGCCAGTTGGGGGCTCGCCGCCTGATAGGGACCGCGGCTGACGGCCTGGACGGATCCCTGTGGACGGCCGCCGCGGGGCTCGAATCGGCCCGCGCCGGGGGTGAAAGCGCCGCGCGGGGCAAAACGGCGGCCTGATTCGCCGCGAAAATTGCCACGGCCATAGCCGCCGCGCCCGCCCTCCGGCGCAAAGGTGCGCTGCAGCCGCTCCGCCAGATCCTGGCGATAGTAACGGCGCACCACCTCGTCGCGGATGCCGTTGGTCATCTCGCCGATCCGCGCCTCCAGCGCCGCGCGCCGCTCCGGCGTCGCAAACGTGCCGCCGTCGATCTCGCGCGACCAGATCACGTCGGCGAGCCCGCGCGCCGCCGAGATCACCTCCTCGATCGCGCCGCGCCCGCCGGAGCGTGCGAGGTCGTCGGGGTCCTGTCCCTCGGGCAGCAACGCAAAGCGCAGGCTTTTGCCCGGTTTGAGATGCGGCAACGCCATGTCGGCGGCGCGAAACGCCGCCTTCTGTCCGGCCTTGTCGCCGTCGAAGCAGAGGATCGGCTCGTCCGCCATCTTCCATAGCAGCGCGAGCTGGTTTTCGGTGAGCGCCGTGCCCAGCGGCGCGACGCTGGCGGCAAAGCCCGTCGTCACCATGGCGATGACGTCGACATAGCCTTCCACCACGATCAAGGGCGCGCCGTCATGCGCGGCCTGCCGCGCGGTCGCCAAATTGTAGAGATTGTCGCCCTTGTGAAACAGCGGGGTTTCCGGCGAATTGAGATACTTCGCCGCGACGTCCTTCTCCAGCGCGCGGCCGCCGAACGCGATCACGCGCCCGCGCAGGTCCGTGATCGGAAACATCACGCGGTCGCGGAAGCGATCATAGGGCACCGGGATTTCGTCGCCCGCAACCAGCAGCCCCGCCTCCACCATGTCCCCGGTGGGAATGCCCTGCCCGCCCAGATATTCCTTCAGCGCAAAGCGGTCGGGCGGCGCATAGCCGATGCGGAACTGCACTTGCGTGGCCGGCGATATCGCGCGGTCGCCGAGATAGCCGCGCGCCCTGGCGCCATGGCGCGAGGACAGCGTATCGGCAAAGAATTTCGCGGCCAGCTCCATGACGTCGTAGAGCGTCCGGCGGCGCTGCTCCTGGCGCGCGGCATCGGGGGTGGCCGCCGGCACCGGCATGCCCGCCATCGACGCCAGCCGCTCCACCGCTTCGGGGAACGAAACGCCTTCGGTCTCCATCACGAAATCGAAGATGTTGCCGTGCTTGCCGGTGGAGAAGTCGTGATAAAATTGCTTCTGGTCGTTGACGGTGAAGGACGGCGTCTTCTCCTGCTGGAACGGCGACAGCCCCTTGAACTCCTTGCCCGCCCGCTTCAGCTTCACGCGCCGGCCCACGACTTCCGAAACCGGAAGCCGGGCGCGCAGTTCTTCGAGGAATTGGGGCGTGAAGCGCATATGAATCGGAGCCTTGCCAGCCGACCATCGATATAGACTCACGCCGGCCAAAAGCGAACATTGACGGTTTTCGCCCGCTATTCACAGCCCCAAGCACCGCCTCGTGCCGCTTGCACCGCGCCCGGTTCCACGCTTTGCTGGCGCATGTTTACAACTTTTCGAGGCGGTCAGAGCGGGGCGTGGCGGGTCACCCAGCTTTTGCCTGTCAAAGGCGAGCCGCTGGCGCGCACACCTGCGCTGTCGGTCGTGAGTTCGCCCGCCATCGCGCTGCCGCTGTTGCCATCGCAGACCTCGTGGCGGCTGGCGGGCGTCGTCAGCCATCTGCGCTATGTCGAGCGCGCCGAAAAAGAACAGCTCGCGGCGGTGCAGGCCGGGCTCGGCCGCAGGGAGGCGATCTGCGCGGCGCTGATCCCGATCCGGAAGACGGCCGCCTGGTGGGAACTGACGCAGGAAGAACGGCGGCAGATATTCGAGGACAAATCGCACCACATCGCGAGCAGCCTGAAATACCTGCCTGCGATCGCGCGCCAGCTCTATCATTGCCGCGACCTCGGCGAGCCCTTTGATTTCCTCACCTGGTTCGAATACGCGCCCGAACATGCCGAGATGTTCGAGGAACTGGTCGCCATGCTGCGCACCACCGAAGAATGGACCTATGTCGAACGCGAGGTGGATGTGCGGGTGATGCGGGAGGATTGATTATCTCGTGCCCCGGACGCGGCGCAGCGCGTAAGCGGTGCGCTGCAGAGCCGGGGCCTACAGCGATGCGGGCGGAGTGTGGGTCCCGGCTCTGCGGAGCAGCGCAAGCTGCGCTGCACCGCGTCCGGGACACGACGTCGGCGTTCCCCTACCCCGCCACGAACCGCCCCGAGGTGATCCGCGGCATGCCCTCGACCGGCCAGTTATAGACATAGGTCCACGCATCCACCGCGCTGCCATCGTCCAGCGTCACGCCCAGCATCTGCCTGATGTATTCGGTCGGCTCGGCAAAGCCTTCGCCGCAGGCCTCGTACATGTCGAATTCGCGCAGCAATTCGTCACGCGCGCGCAGGCGATACAGTTCACCAAAGACGATATCGCCGGGGTCATCGGACAAGAGCAGCCCCGGATAATGCTGCACGCGGTAGAGCCGCCCCCGGCAGCGGGCCTCGCCGATAAAGTCGGCACTGCGCGACAGCAGTTGCGCCATCGGATTCTCGAAGCCGCGCATCAATGTGCCGTAGACGAAGAGACGATCGGAGGTCATGGATACTTGTCATTCCGGGGCGATGCGAAGCGTCGAACCCGGAATCTCGAGATTCCCCGATGCGCAATTGCGCATCTGAGGTCTGGTGCTCACGCACCATCCCGGAATGACGGCGGGGCGTCAACTATTTTAAGCCGTCACGACCTCGTCGGTAACGACCAGGAATTTCACCAGATCCATCCGTCCGAAACTCGTGGTCAGCGCCACGTCGGCGGCATCGCGGCCGGTGCCCATCAGGATGCGGCCGATCCGCGGATGGTTGTGGCGCGCATCGAAGGTGTACCACTGGCCGGAGAGATAGACCTGAAACCAGCCGGAAAAATCCATCGGCGCCGGATCCTTGGGAACGCCGATATCGCCGAGATAGCCGGTGCAATAGCGCGCCGGGATGTTCATGCAGCGGCAGAAGGTCAGCGCCAGATGCGCGAAGTCGCGGCAGACGCCGGCGCGCTGCTCGTAGACGTCATGCGCGGATTTCATGTGGTGCGCGTGCTGGTAGCCGAAGGTGACGTGGTTGTGCACGAAATCGGTGATGGCCTGCACCCGCGCCCAGCCCGGCGGGGTGTTGCCGAACAGCGACCAGGCGATATCGGTGAGCTTGTCGGTCTCGCAATAGCGGCTCGGCATCAGATAGAGCAGCAGTTCGTCCGGCAGCTGGTCGATCGGGACCTGCTGCGCGGTCGGCATCACCACGTCGGGCAGACCGGAATCGCGCACCAGCGCACTGCCATGAAAGGTCACGCCGCCGCTAGGGGCCACCAGGCGGCCGCAGACATTGCCAAAGCTGTCGCGGTAAAACCCGATCGGCACGTTGGGCTCGGCGACGATGCGCTCGGTGCCGACGATATCGGCGAAGCGCGAGGGGTGAATACTGAGCATGATCACCATCGGCGTCGGCTGCACCGCGGCGTAGGCAATCTCGAAACCGACCTTGATTTCCATGATCAGACCCTCGTTCAGACCCTTGCTTCCTCGCCGGCGGAGACGACGTTGATGGTGACCTCCATGCCGACAAACGCGTCGGCCGAACCAAGATAACTGCCGTGCAGCGGAATCGCCTGGCGCGGATCGCGCGCCACCGCGACGCGAACGAGGTCGCGGGTGCCGACGATGCCGTTGGTCGGATCGAACTCGATCCAGCCGGCGCTCGGCAGATAGACCTGCACCCAGGCATGCGTCGAGCCGCCGCCGACATAGCCATGGGCGCGGTCGCCCGGGATGAAGATGTAGCCCGACACGAAGCGGGCGGCGATGCCGAGCCGGCGCAGCGCCTCGATCATGAACAACGCATAGTCGCGGCAGGTGCCGGACTTGGTCTGCAGCGTGTCGAGCGGATGCTGGGTGCCCTGCTCATGCCGCTTGCGATAGGTGAAGATGCGGCGGATGCCGTAGGTCATGCTGCTCAGGATGTTGAAGGTCGGCGTCGGGCCTTCGGCGTCGAGAAAATTCCGCGCCCACGCCGACAGTTCGCCGTCCGGATCGCTGTATTGCGGCGTGATGAACTGGACAAGATCTGGAAACTCCTCCTGGTCGTAGATGAACGGATAGAAATAGGCCGGATCGTCCGGGGTCAGCGCGAACTCGTCGGCGGGATTGTGCTCGACGGTGGCGGTGGAGATGAACGACAGGGTTTCGGCGCGCTCGTCGAAGGTTGCAATCGCCACGCTGTTGCCGAACACGTCGTGGATCCAGCGCAGCCGCATCGGCTGCGGCACGATCTCGAGATTGCCGGACAGCACGCGCAGATCGTGGCCATCGCGCGGGCGCAGCATGATGCGGTGTTCGCCGAACGCCACCGGGTGCGTATAGCGGTATTCGGTCTTGTGATGGATCGTCAGCAGGGGCATCGTCGATGCAATCATCGTAAGTTCTGGCAAACTAATCTATACCGATCCCTGCTCATTCCTAAATCGGGATGCTGCTTCGATGGGCAGCAGTTAAGGAAAAATGGCTTTGGACAGCGGCGGCGGCTTATCATTACTCCTCGGCAACCAAGATGTTCCGCCGGTGCTGGAGGAAAATGCGCGTGGACGCTCGCCATTCCTGCTGACCTGCGACCATTACGGCCGGCTGATCCCGCGCCGCCTTGGCGATCTCGGGCTGCCGGAGAGCGAGCTGACGCGGCATATCGCCTGGGACATCGGGATTGCCGGCGTTGCCGAGGCGCTCTCGAAACATCTCGACGCGCACCTGATCGCGCAGCGCTATTCGCGGCTGGTGATCGACTGCAACCGCCCGCCGGCTGCCGCCAGTTCGATCCCGTCGATCAGCGAAGCGACCACCATCCCCGGCAATGAAGGCCTCGCCCGCGATGCGGCCGAGGCGCGGCGCCAGGCGATCTTCGATCCCTACCATGGCCGCATCCGCGAAATCATCGAGCAGCGCTTGCGCGAGAATATTCCGACCGTGCTGGTGTCGCTGCACAGCTTCACGCCGGTCTATGCCGGCATCGCCAGGCCATGGCATATCGGCACGCTCTATCACCGCGACACCAGACTGCCGCCGCTGCTGCTCGACCTGTTGCGCAGCGAGCCCGATCTCGTGGCTGGCGACAACGAACCCTATGCGGTGAGCAATGAGACCGACTACACCATTCCGGTGCACGCCGAAGCGCGCGGGCTGATGAACACCGGGATCGAAATCCGCCAGGACCTGATCGCCGACCAGGCCGGTCAAACCCAATGGGCGGACCGGCTGGCGCGGATTTTTGCCGAAATCGAAACCATGCTGCGGGCGCAGCGATTGCTGCCGGCCTAGCGCGCCCGCGTCAGCGCCAGCCAGATGCCGCCGCCGATCATGAAGCCGCCGGAAATGCGCGACACCAGCCGCGTCCGCCGCGCCGAGAAGAACAGCCGCGCGCGGCCGGCCAGCAGCGCGTAGATCGCATCGGTCACGCCGGCGACCGCCATGAAGGTGATGCCGAGCAGCGCCACCTGCGGCACGTGGTCCTGGTTCATGTCCATGAACTGCGGAATGAACGCACCGAAGAACACCAGCACCTTCGGGTTCGACAGCAGCACGAGAACACCCTGCAGGAAAAACCCGCCGCGCGGCGGAGGCGGCGGCGCATCGGCATCGACGCGTTCGACCGGCGAACGAATGAGCTTGATGCCGAGCCAGACCAGATAGGCCGCGCCTGCCAGCCGCACCCAGTCGAACCAGTAGCCCATGGTCGCCATCAGCGAGGTCAACCCGACCGCGACAATGCCGATCACGATCGCAAGGCCGACTTGCGCGCCGGCGATGTTGATCAGCGCCGCGCGGGTGCCATGCCGCAGCCCGTTGGCAATCAGCAGCGTGACGATCGGCCCCGGCAGCAGCGAGAGCGCAATGCAGGCGGCAACGAAGGCGAGATAGGCTTGCAGGGACATGGGGGGACTCGCGATGCGATCGAGGGGCGCTTTGATTATGCACGATCACATCGCATGGGAGAAGCCGTCCTCTTCCCTTCTCCCCTTGTGGGAGAAGGTGGCGTGGACGAAGTCCGCGCCGGATGAGGGGTCTCTATCCTCATCGTACTGTCGGCCACGGTGAGACAACCCCTCATCCGGCGCTTCGCGCCACCTTCTCCCACAGGGGGAGAAGGAAGCAAGCAAGCCAGAATACATCTCTTGACATGCAACCATTTGGTTGCCTATTATCCCCGCCATGGATGTGGTCTTCAAAGCGCTGGCGGACGCTTCGCGGCGGTCGCTGCTGGACAGGCTTCATGCCAGGAACGGACAGACCCTGAACGATCTCTGCGACGGCCTCGCCATGACGCGGCAGGCGGTCACAAAACACCTTGGGATTCTCGAAGCGGCCAACCTCGTCACCACGTTCAGGCACGGCCGCGAGAAGCTGCACTACCTCAATCCGGTGCCGATCCATCAGATCGGCGAACGGTGGATCAAGAAATTCGAGCGGGGCAAGCTGACCGCGCTCAGCGAATTGAAACGGCAACTGGAGAAGCGTGATGAGTAAGCCGGAATTCGTCTACACCACCTTTATCGAGACCACGCCCGAAAAACTCTGGCAGGCGCTGACCGACGGCAATTTCACCGAACGCTATTGGTTCGGCCACCGCGTCGCGTCCGACTGGGAAATCGGCTCGCCTTACAAATTCACCAAGCAGGGCGCCGGCACCATCGAGGGCAAGGTGCTGGTATCGGATCCGCCGAGGCGGCTTTCCTATACCTGGGATGCCCTCCCGCTGGAAGCGAACCGCGAACATACATCGCGGGTCACCTTCGAGCTGGAGCCACGCGGCAAGGTCGTCAAACTGACCGTGACGCACGACAATCTCGACCAAGGCGGCAACACCTTCCGCAATATTTCCGGCGGCTGGCCGATGGTGCTGGCAAGCCTGAAGAGCCTGCTGGAGACCGGACACAGCCTGGACATCGGACCGCCCCCCGCGAACGCTACGGACAACGCCCATGCGTAAGCCTGAATGTCTACGTCAGCCATGTCGGGAACGCGGCGCTTCGCCCGTGATCCCGATCGAAGCGCCGCTCATGACCGAACTGGGCGAGGTCTATCATCCATGAATACCGACAGCTTCAAGCCGGCCATCGTATACACCATCTACATCGCCGCGACGCCAGAGAAGGTCTGGGAAGCGCTGACGACGGCGGAGTTCTCACGGAAGTATTTTTCCGGCTTTCCGGTCGAGGTCGATCTGAGGGTCGGCGGTGCGTTCACCATGCGCGCGCCCGACGGTTCGGATCATATCAGCGGCGAAGTGATCGAATGCGATCCGCCGAACAAGCTCACCTTCACCTTCAACCTCAACTGGCCGGCGCTGGTTGAAAAGCTCGGACCGACGATCGTGACCTACGAGATCGAGCCCGTCGGCGATGTGGTGAAACTCACGCTGCTGCAATCGCACGACCGGCCCATCAGCGACGACATCCTGGCCGGCGGCCGCGCCGGCTGGCCCGCGATCCTCTCGAGCCTGAAGAGCATGCTGGAGACGGGGAACGCCATGGTCATCAAGATGGAGCCGCCGCAGCGGATGCTGGACGCGTTGAAGGCGATGGGGATCGGGACGCCGTCGTAGAGGCACGTGTCCCGGACGCGGTGCAGCGTTCTCCCCGCGATGCGAAGCATCGTCCGGTTACGCTGCTCCGCAGAGCCGGGACCCACGGCTGGGATGGGCCCTGGCTCTGCAGCGCATCACGCCGCGAAGAAGCGGCGCACTGCGCAGCGTCCGGGGCACGAGGAAGAGTCCTACCCCAGCGCCCTCAGTTCCCTTCGCAGCACCTTGCCGGTCGCCGTCATCGGCAGCGTATCCACGAACTGCACGAAGCGCGGATATTCATGCGCGGCGAGTTGCACCTTGACGAAATCCTGGATTTCGCGCGCCAGCGCTTCGTCGGGCGCAAATCCCGGGCGCAGCACGATCCAGGCCTTGATCGATTCGGTACGAACAGGATCGGGAATTCCGACCACCGCCGACATCGCCACCGCCGGGTGCTTCATCAGCGTGTGCTCGATCTCCGAGGGCCCGACACGGTAACCGGCCGTGGTGATGACGTCGTCCTCGCGGCTGACATACCAGAAATAACCGTCTTCATCCTGGATGCCGAGATCGCCGGTGAGCAGGAAGTCACCGGCGTATTTTTTCGCGGTGGCTTCCGGGTTGCGCCAGTACTCGATCATCGTGCACGGGCACGGCTGGCGCACGCCGACAATGCCACGGGTGCCGCGCGGCAATTCCTCGCCCTTGTCGTTGACGATGCGGACGTCGAAACCGGGTGTCGCCCTGCCCATCGAGCCGGGCCGGATCGGAAACAGCTTCGAATTGCTGCCGATCACGAGATTGCACTCGGTCTGGCCGAACACTTCATGGGCGTCGACGCCGAAGGTGGCGCGGACCCAGTCCAGCAGTTCGCCGCCCAGTGACTCCCCGCCCGTAAAGATGCTGCGCAGCTTCACGCCAGGGTGCTTGACGTCGGCGATCCGCATCAGTTTTAGCGCGGTCGGCGGCAGGAACACATTGCGGATGCCGTGATCGGCCATCATCTGCATCGCCGCCTGCGGTTCGAATTTCCGCGCGCGGTGGCCGACGATCGGGATGCCGTGATACCAGAACGCAAGCAGCGCGTTGATCAGCCCGCCGATCCAGGCCCAGTCGGCCGGCGTCCACATCAGGTCGCCGGGCCTCGGCAGGAAATCGTGGCACATCTCGACATTGGGCAGATGGCCGAGCACCACGCGATGCGCATGCAGCGCGCCCTTCGGGTTGCCCGTAGTGCCCGACGTGTAGATGATCAAAGCGGGGTCGTCGGCCGAGGTATCGACGGTCGCAAACTCCGCCGAGGCCGCCTCGAGCTGTGACCAGAACGGCTTTGTCCCTGATGGAGCGCCGGCACCGATGACGTAGATATTTTTGAGGTCGGGCAGTCGGTCGCGGATCTTCTTCAGCTTCTCCCAGCCGGCCTCATCGGTGACGATGGCCCTGGCGCCGGAATTCGACAGCCGAAACTCCAGCGCGTCCTCGCCGAACAGCGCAAACAGCGGGATCGAGATCATGCCGGAACGGAACGCCGCCATGTGCGCGACCGGCAATTCCAGCGACTGCGACAGGAACACCGCGACACGGTCGCCGCGCACCAGACCGTCCGCCTTCAGCACATTGGCGAAGCGGCGGGAAAACTCGCTGACCTCGTCGAACGAGGTGCGCGTCGCCGCGCCGTCCTCATCGACATAGATCAGCGCCAGCCGGTTGGTACCGTCGGCATGACGATCGCAGCAGGCCGTCGCAATGTTGAAGTGTGCCGGGATGTCCCAGCGGAACTTGCGATAAAGGTCGTCGTAATTGGAGGCTTCGGTGAGCATGATGGCGGCCTTGGTCATCCCTCGATGTCGTCATGGCCGGGCTTCGTCCCGGCCATCCACGTCTTTGCTTGTGGACAGTTTTAAAGACGTGGATGCCCGGGACAAGCCCGGGCATGACAAGGAGAGGACTTTTTGTGTCTGGCTTAAGGTAGCGCGCCCCGCTCCATCGCCAGCTCCGCCTCAAGACTTGCACCATCGCGATAGATCGAAGCAACCGCGAGCACGCGTCCGCCGCTTTTGTATTGCAACAGGCAATCCTTCGCGGCGATATCGCCGTCGACCACGATTTCGTCCCACTTCTCGGCGTGGCCGACATAGTTGATCGGCACATCGTAGTGCTGGCTCCAGAAAAACGGCACGGCATCGAAGACTTCGCGCTGTCCCAGCATGTTGCGCGCGGCGGTCTGGCCCTGGCGTTCCGCCACCACCCAATGCTCGACGCGAATGTTCTCGCCAGTGTGGGAATCGGGCCAGCGGGCGATGTCGCCCGCCGCATAGATGCCGGGGACGCTGGTTTCGAGATAAGCATCGACCTTGACGCCGCGATCGATCGCTAGCCCGGCCTTCTCGGCCAGGGCGAGACGCGGCCGGACGCCAACGCCGACGACCACGACATCGGCCTCGATGACGCCGCCACTCTTCAGCGTGGCGCGCTTGCCGTCGATGGCGGTGACGGTGTCGCCGAGGTGAAAGACGACGCCCTGCTCTTCATGCAGCGCACGGACGAAATCGCCCATCTCCGGTCCGAGCACGCGTTCCATCGGCCGCTGCTCCAGCCCGACGACATGAACCTCGATATCCCTGGCGCGCAACGAAGCCGCGGCTTCGAGCCCGATAAAGCTAGCCCCGATCACGATCGCACGGCGCGCACCGTCAGTTGACGCAATGATGGCGCGGCAATCGGCCAGCGAGCGCAACACATGGACATGGGGCTGGTCCAGGCCGGGAATCGGCAGACGCACCGGCTCCGCACCGGTCGCCAGCAGCAGACGGTCGTAGGCAATGGTTTCGCCGCCGGCGAGGAGCACCTGGCGGGCCTTGGTATCGATCGAGGTGACCTCGGTCTTGAGCCGCAGGTCGATATTGGCCCCGGCGTAGAAATCGTCCGGCCGCAACGGCAGCCAGTCCTCCGGCGCGCTGCCGGCGAGATAGTCCTTTGACAGGTTCGGCCGGTCCACCGGCGCCGCCGCCTCGTTGCTCAGCATCACGATGCTGCCGCGATAATCTTGCCGCCGCAGCATCTCGGCGGCGGCAAATCCCGCCGCGCCACCGCCGACGATCACGATCTTGCCGGGCGCATCGACAGCGCCCTTCACGCGCGGCTTGGGCTGCTCGCGCTTGTGCCGGATGAAAATGCGGTCGTTCTCATGCTCGACGTTCCACACCGCGAGTGGATTTAGCGCCGGGGCACGGCTGGCTTCCCCGGTCCGCAAATCGAAACAGGCGTGATGCCAGGGGCAGCGGATACTCTCGCCGTCCACGACGCCTTCCGCGAGCGGACCATGGTAATGGCTGCAGTGGGCGTCGACCGCAAATATCTCGGATCCCGAACGCACCAGCAGAACGTCTTCGTCGCCGACATGGCCAAGCAGCATTGCGCCGGAGAATTCGGACAGCGCGACACCTTGCGACAGATCGGGACCGGAGGGCTGGGCTTGCTGATCGGCCATGATTTCCTCCGTGTGGTTTTGAAGCCTATCCGGCCAGCGCCGCCTTCACCAGCCCGCTGGCCTTGCCGAAATCCATCTGCCCGGCATATTTTGTCTTGAGCACCGCGATGACCTTGCCCATGTCCTTCATGCCGGCGGCGCCGGTCTCGGCGATCGCGGCGGATATCGCCGCCTTGACGTCGTCTTCCGACATCTGCTTCGGCAGATAGGCCGAGATGATCGCGATCTCCTCGCGCTCCTGCGCGGCCAATTCGGAACGGCCGCCCTTGTCGTACAGTTCGACGGATTCCTGGCGCTGCTTGATCATTTTCTGGAACACGCCGAGAAGGTCGGCGTCGGAGAGCGGCGGCTTGCCCTCCCCGCGCGCGGCGATGTCGGCGTTCTTGATGGTCGAATTGACCATGCGCAGCGTCGAGAGCTTGCGCTCGTCCTTGGCCCGCATCGCGTCCTTGACCGCGTTGTTGATGTCGTCGCGCAGCATCGTTGCCTCACTGAGATTGGCGCCGTCGGAAACTATATTAGGATTCCGGGTCTATATAGGGGCTGTCATGAAAACAGGAAAGTTTCTTGCCTCTCTTGTGCTCTGCCTTGCGGTGCTAGGGGCAGGCCGCTTTTGGCCTTACACATGCGGAACGCTTCCGGGGTATGTCCGCGATGCTGAGGCCTCATGGCTCGGCATCGTAGCGGCAGGCCTCCTTCTGACCATCTTTCTCTATGTTCCTATCTACGATTTCATTTCCCTGCTGACGCACAAGCTCGGCTGGCAAGAAAGCTTCAACCCGATCGATGTCTACCCAGGCGAAGGGCGCAGGCCCGGGCAGCAACCGATCTCGCAGAAAACCAAGCGCATTCTCTATCCGCTCGATCTTGCCGTTGTGATCTTCTTCCTTCTGCCCCTATGGACGAGGGTCGCCTACTGCGATTGAGAGCACGAAAACAACTAGCTCCGCAGCCATTCGACCAGGGCGTCCGCCGTCGCCTGCGGCTGTTCCAGCTGCGGCAGGTGACCGCAAGCGCTAAGGATCACCAGTTTGGCACCGTGAATCCCGCTCGCCATCTCCACCGAGAGCGAATTCGGGATGGTGTTGTCCTGGTCGCCGGTCAAAACCAGCGTCGGACATTTGATCCAGGCCAGCGCCGGCCGCGAATCCACCCGGTTCATGACCGCGGTCTGCTGGCGGACAAAGGCCTCGACGCCGATATCGTCGCCCATGTCGTGCACCAGCTGGCGCAAGGCCGCATCCTCGCATCGCGACGGATGCACGAAGCCGGCAAACAACTCATCCAGGATGGCGTGATATTCGCCGGCCTGCGCGCGGGCGATCTGGCTGCGGCGGCGCGCGGTCGCCTCCGGCGTATCCGGCCGCGCCTGGGTGTTGATCAACGCCAGTCTCGCCACCCGCTCCGGCGCCTGCCGCATCATCTCGAAGGCGATGTAGCCGCCCATCGAATGCCCGGCCAGCGCGAAACGCGGTGGCGCCTCGGCCAGGATCCGCCGTGCGATCGCACCCATATTGTCGTCGCGGATGTGGTTGGCGACCGTCACAGGGCCGAAACGCCATAAGGCCGGCACAACGGGGCTGAAAATCCGCGGCGACGACACCAGACCCGGAACGAGCAGAATAGGCATCGTATTGTCCATGCTCGGCTCCGAACCGCGGAATTGCATAAAAATCGACTGATCGCGGGAACCCACAGATTAAAAGCCCGGCGCCGCCTGTCAAATAGGCTGGAAACACATGTGAGGTCACAACTTCCGGCTTTGACGCCACTGCATGCGGCGACTATGTAATGCGCTCATGACAATAACTGAAAACGCCTCAGCCTGGCCGGACCACAAACCGACCGCGCTCCTCGTGCTTGCCGATGGCACCGTGCTGGAAGGTTTTGGCCTCGGCGCGGAAGGCCAGGCCGTCGGCGAGGTCTGCTTCAACACCGCGATGACCGGCTACGAGGAGATCCTCACCGATCCTTCCTATGCCGGACAGCTCATCACCTTCACCTTCCCGCATATCGGCAATGTCGGCACCAACGACGAGGATATCGAGACGGTGAACATGGCGGCGACGCCGGGCGCGCGCGGCGTGATCCTGCGCTCCGCCATCACCGATCCTTCGAACTACCGCGCCACCAAACATCTCGATCAATGGCTGAAGGCGCGCGGCATCATCGGGCTTTCCGGCATCGACACCCGGGCGCTCACCGCACTGATCCGCAGCAAGGGCATGCCCAATGCCGTGATCGCCCATGCCAAAGACGGCCATTTCGACATGCACGGGCTGAAGGAAGAGGCGCGCGAATGGCCGGGCCTCGAGGGCATGGACCTGGTGCCGATGGTCACATCCGGCCAGCGCTTCACCTGGGACGAAACGCCATGGGCGTGGGAAAAGGGTTTTGGGCGGCAGACCGAGCCTGAGTTCAACGTCGTCGCCATCGACTACGGCATCAAGCGCAACATCCTGCGGCTGCTCGCCGGCGAGGGCTGCAAGATCACGGTGGTGCCAGCGACCACGTCCGCCGAGGACATCCTGGCGATGAAGCCCGACGGCGTGTTCCTGTCCAACGGTCCGGGCGATCCGGCCGAGACCGGCAAATATGCGGTGCCGGTGATTCAGAAGGTGATCTCGTCGGGCACGCCGACTTTCGGCATTTGCCTCGGCCACCAGATGCTGGGGCTCGCCGTCGGCGCCAAGACCAAGAAGATGCATCAGGGCCACCACGGCGCCAATCACCCGGTCCGGGACGAGACCACCGGCAAGGTGGAAATCACCTCGATGAACCACGGTTTCGCGGTCGACCAGGAGACCTTGCCGGAGGGTGCGACGCAGACCCATGTCTCGCTGTTCGACGGCTCCAATTGCGGCATCCAGCTCGAGGGCAAGCCGGTGTTCTCGGTGCAGTATCACCCGGAAGCCTCGCCCGGCCCGCGCGACTCGCATTATCTGTTCAAGCGGTTCGCGGACCTGATGCGCGCGAAGAAGAGCGGGTAAGGCAAACTCGGGCCTGCGTGCCCCGGACGCTGCGCAGCACGAAGTGATGCGCAGCTGAGCCGGGGCCGACACGGCGAACTCGGTATCATCCATAGGTCCCGGCTCTGCGGAGCAGCGCTACGCGCTGCACCGCGTCCGGGACACGATGGTTGGGCTACTTAGTATGACGTCTATCATTGCAAACGCATGAGAATTGCTTCATGGACGATAAAGCCACCCCCAAGGTCGAATTCGGCGTCACGCCGCCGGAAGTAATGGCATCGATGGCGGGCATCGATTTCGTCCGCGCGATGTTTGCGGGCGAGCTACCTGCACCGCCGATCATGCAGACCGTGGAGCCCTTCGATTCCAGCGCCGAGCCCGGCATTGTCGCGTTCCACAGCATCCCCGGCTTCCGGCATTACAATCCGATCGGCTCGGTGCACGGCGGCTATGCCGCGATCCTGCTGGATTCCGCGATGGGGCTCGCGGTTCACTCCTCGCTGCCGGCCGGGAGCGGCTACACCACGCTCGAATTCAAGATCAGCTTTATCAGGGGCATGACCAAGGACACCGGGCCCGTGCGCAGCGAAGGGCGCACGCTCAATGTCGGCCGCCGCGCCGCCACCGCCAAAGCGCGCATCACCGACGCCAACGGCCGGCTGCTGGCGCACGCCACCACGACCTGCCTGGTTTTCGAAATTCCAAAGGGAACGTGAGGCGCTGACGTCGGTTAGAATCGTAGAAGTCGTAGGGTAGGCAAAGGCGCTCTTCGCGCCGTGCCCACCGACTTAAAGCGCGATGTAAATGGTGGCACGGCGCAAGAGCGCCTTTGCCCACCCTACGAATCCAGAGGACTACCATGACCGTCGTCAGCGCCGATATCGAACCGTTTACTTTCGTGTTCGAGGATGACGGTCTGGTCCCGAACAACCCAATGCCGTTTCTGGTCTACAAGGCCGCGATCGAAATCGGCAACGACCATCCCGAAAAAACCATCGACGAACTGTTCGGCGCCAATGGCTGGGGCCAGATGTGGCGCAACGGCATCTTCGATTACCTGCACTACCACGCCACGGTTCACGAAGCGCTGGGTGTCGCACGCGGCTATGCGCGGGTGCGGTTCGGCGGCGATCGCGGCAAGGACTTCGAGATGTCGGCGGGTGACGTCGCCATCCTCCCTGCCGGCACCGGACATCAATGCCTGTCCGCCAGCGATGATTTCTGCGTCGTCGGCGCCTATCCGCCGGGACCGCAAATGCAGATCACGCGGCCGACGCCGGAAAATCATCGCAAGGCGCTGAAAACCATCCCGGAAGTGAAGGTGCCGGAGACCGATCCGGTGCTGGGCGAGCATGGACCGCTGGTGAAACTATGGAAGCAGACCAACCGTTCGACAGATTGAGCTTGTAGCGAAGAGCTAGATCACGTTGGGCAGTCAACCAGCCTATTGGCCGAACTGGAGGCAGGTCAGCAAACTGACGTAACTTGGCGTACCGCCAATGCTCTCTTGCGAGGTGCAGCCCACCCGGCTTGACGCCGGGAATTTTGACCATTGGCTTCCGAGCTGCTGCCGCGCTCTCCGCTCGTCGGCGATACAGCTCTTTGTCGACTGATCAATGGAGAGTCCGGCGGTCGCCGCAACATCGAGCTTGCAACTCCGGGCGATATCGAACTTCGGTACCCCGTCTGCCACCGGCACGACCAACTGCGCGCTCAACGCCATCATTGAGAATGAGATAGGCATTTCCGGCCTCCTGCCAACTGGTTCGCCGAACGCTTCCCTTACCATCACTCATTATTGGGCACCGCAACGCCCGCCTATGCGAAAACCGCCTGAAGCGGGCCCTCCGACAGGCAGGCCTACCTGCTGGCCTCCAAGTCTGCCGAAGAAAGAACGGTGGGCACGGCGCAAGGAGCGCCTTTGCCCACCCTGTGTAATCGGCAATTCCTACGCCTCGTTGTCGCCCTCGCGGCGGCTGGCTTCGAACAGGAACCAGGTGCGGCGCTCGGCGGCGTCGATGAAATTTTCCAGGATGCTGGCGGTCGCGGAATCGTTGTATTTGTCGGCGACCTCGTGCGCCTTGCGCATGTTCGCGACCGTCTTCTTGTTGTCTTCCATCAACTCGCGCAGCATGTCGCGCGGCGGCACATAGGTCTCGTCATTGTCCTTGATGGTCTGCAGCTTGGCGACCTGGCCGATCGAGCGCATGGTGGTGCCGCCGATCTTGCGGACGCGCTCGGCGAGTTCGTCGATGGTGCCGAAGATGGCCTCGCCCTGCTCGTCGAGCATCAGGTGATAGTCGCGGAAATGCCGGCCGCTGACGTGCCAGTGGAAGTTCTTGGTCTTCAGGTAGAGCGCGAATGCGTCCGCGATCAGCGGGTTAACCGCGGCCGAAATCTTCTCCACGGCCTCAGGCGACAGATCGGTGGGCGTATCGAGATCGGGGGATACCTTGTCGGACTTGGCTTTGCTCACGATGCACCTTCCTGTTAGGAACCGGATGTTGACGGCATTGGACACGGGTCGCCGGACAATCTAACGCACCATATACGCACCGGGTTCCCGTCCCGGAACCCCCGTTTTTGCCGGACACCTGGGCGATGGACGACTGGATCGACTATTACGATTCCACGCATACGATCTATGCGAGCAAGCGGCATCGCGACATACATTTCGAGGTGATAGCCAGGGATATTATCGCCTATATCCCTTCACCTGATGCCGTCGTGCTGGATTATGCCTGCGGCGAAGCGTTGTCCGCGGCCAAGGTGGCCGATGCCTGCGGCAAGCTCTACCTCGCCGAGCCGGCGCCGGGCGTCCGCGGCCGCCTGATCGCGCGGTTTGCCCCAAACACCAAAATCAGGGTGCGCTCGCTCGACGACCTGCGGAAGATGGAAGAGGGTTCGGTCGATCTCGCGATCATGAATTCGGTGGCCCAATACATGACACCGGAAGAACTCGACCAGGCCTTCGCGGTGATCCGGCGGCTGCTCAGGCCCGGCGGCCGGCTGGTGGTCGGCGATATCCTGCGCCCCGAGGTCGGCATGGTCAGCGATGTGGCGGCGCTGCTGAAGTTCGCAGCGACCCACGGCTTCCTGAGGGATGCATTTTACGGCTTGGCCAGCACCGCGCTGTCGGATTACCGGCAATTGCGCTCGCGCGTCGGCTTGCAGCGCTACGACGAGGCCCAGATGATCGCCAAGCTCGCGGTGGCGGGATTCAACGCCTCGCGCGCGCCTGTCAACATCGGACACAATGCGTGGCGGATGACGTTTGTGGCGCGGCCGGCGCTGTGATTCCAGGAGTCGGCGCCATCGCCCGCCGCGTTAGGGTTAATCAACAGTAAGAGTGGCCCGCGGCGGCGTGATGGGTAATAATCAAATTGGCCCGGTGGCGGAAAAGCGCGACGCAAGAGCAGTGCAATGCTCTCTATCCTGGTTCAAATCCAGGCTGGGCCTCCAACCTTCGCCGCGCTTTGCGGCTTCGGCTCGGCATGCCGCTGCCCTCCTAACCGGCCTCGACCACTTCGCATTCAGGAAACTGCGGCCGGTCGGCATCGCGCGCCGCGGATGTGATGATTGCGTCCATCAAGCCCGGAAAACGCGCATCGAGATCCCCACGGCGCAGCTTCATGTAACGCGTGGTCCCGACGATACGGGTCTGCACCAGACCGGCCTCGCGCAGCTTCGCGAAGTGATAGGCGAGATTCGACTTGCCGCTGAGGGCATTGAAGTCGCCACAGCGCAGTTCGGTCGCGGCCTGGTCGTGCCGCGCCAGATTGCAGACGATCGCAAGCCGGGTCGGATCGCCCAGGCAATCCAGCACCATCGGCAGTTCGATTTGATCGCGGGTCGGATGCGGGGGAGTGCGGCTCATGCACCGATCTTAGGTATCCCGACCGCAATGTTCAATATTTATTGAACTAATTGACATTGCTGCGCCGCCGCACGATTGTTCAATGAACATTGAACATAGAGAGGCTGCGATGAGCGTCCTTTGGCTGGCTGTGGCGACCTTCGCGATCGGGACCGAAAGCTTTGTCATTGCTGGCATTTTGCCGGCGATCGCGGCGGACATGCAGATTTCCGTGGCGGCCACCGGGCAGCTGGTGACGGCCTATGCCCTCACCTACGCCGTCGGTTCACCGATCCTCGCGGTGATGTTCAACAACCTCGACCGCAGAAGCCTCCTGACGCTGGCGCTCTGTTGTTTTATCGGCGGTAACCTGCTGGCCGTCGCCGCCACTTCATTTGCGATGCTGCTGGTATCCCGCATGCTGATGGCGGTCGGCGCCGGCCTGTGCACGCCGACCGCGATCGGGGTCGCCGTGGCCATCGCGTCCCCCGAACGGCGAGGCCGCGCGGTCGCGCTGGTCATTTCGGGTCTGACGGTGGCTACCGTTGCCGGCGTTCCCCTCGGCAGCCTGATCGGCAACATGTTCGGATGGCGCGCGACTTTTGCCATGGTCGCACTGCTCGGCGCCGTCGCACTGGCCGGGCTGCTGTTCGGGTTGCCGCGCGGCCTGCCGCGCACCACGGCGACGCTCAGGCAGCGTGTCGCGGTGGCCCGCCATGGCGGGGTGCTCTACGCACTGGCAATCACCGCGTTCTGGGCCATCGGAGCCTTCACCGTCTTCACCTATCTGTCGGTTCCGCTGCACGGGCTCGGCTTCAGCGCCGCGCAGATCAGCTTCGCGCTGCTGGTGTTCGGTGTGGCGGCTGCGATCGGCAACATGCTGGGCGGCACGCTCGCCGACCGGATCGGACCCGTTCCGACGGCGACCTTCGGGCTCGCCGTCATGGCCCTGGCGCTGACACTGCTGTCCGTTGTGCTGAAATTCGCCTCGCCCGAACACGCCCGCTATGCCGTGCTGATGATCCTGTTCTGCTGGGGCATCGCCGGATGGGCGTTTTATACCGCACAGACCGCCAACATCATGCGGATCGATCCGCAGGCGTCGATGATCGCGGTGTCGCTCAACGCGTCCGCGATGTATTTCGGCTTTGCCATCGGCGGCGCGGCCGGCGGCATCGTGCTGTCGGTATTGGGACCCACCGACCTCGGCTGGGTCGGCGGATGCAGCGTCGCCACCGCCTTTGCGCTGCTTTTGTTCCACGGATGGCAGGAGCGGCTCAAACTGAGCAAGATTGCCGGTTGATGGAGCTTTAAGACCCTTTCGCGGCTGCGGAATCTGGTCTAAAGACCACCCGCGCGCAAGGTTGATCCCAAGCGCCGGGTTTAAGGGACGCGCAGGATGCGCGCCCTTTTTTTGTGCCCAATTCCCTGTCCGCGAGACTTGATGCCCAAAAGAACCGACATCTCCACCATCCTGATCATCGGCGCCGGCCCCATCGTCATCGGCCAGGCCTGCGAATTCGATTATTCCGGTACCCAGGCGGTCAAGACGCTGAAGGAAGAGGGCTACCGGATCGTGCTGGTCAATTCCAATCCGGCGACGATCATGACCGACCCGGAACTGGCCGACGCCACCTATATCGAGCCGATCACGCCCGAGATCGTCGCCAAGATCATCGAGAACGAACGGCATGTCATTCCCGGCGGCTTCGCGCTGCTGCCGACCATGGGCGGCCAGACCGCGCTGAACTGTGCGCTGTCGCTGCGCCGCCAGGGCACGCTCAAGAAATTCGACGTCGAGATGATCGGCGCCACCGCCGACGCCATCGACAAGGCCGAAGACCGCGGCCGCTTCCGCGAGGCCATGACCAAGATCGGCCTGGAAACACCGCGATCGGTGCAGATCAAGACGCTGCCCGATGCGCTGCGCGCGCTTGACGACATCGGTCTCCCCGCGATCATCCGGCCGTCCTTCACCATGGGCGGCACCGGCGGCGGCATCGCCTACACCAAGGCGGAGTTCATCGAGATCGTCGAGCGCGGCATCGACGCCTCCCCTACCGACGAAGTCCTGATCGAGGAAAGCGTGCTCGGCTGGAAAGAGTTCGAGATGGAGGTGGTGCGCGACAAGAAGGACAATTGCATCATCATCTGCTCGATCGAGAACATCGATCCGATGGGCGTGCACACCGGCGATTCCATCACGGTGGCGCCGGCGCTGACCTTGACCGACAAGGAATACCAGATCATGCGCGACGCCTCGCTGGCGGTGCTGCGCGAGATCGGCGTGGAGACCGGCGGCTCCAACGTGCAGTTCGGCGTCAATCCGGCCGACGGGCGGATGGTCGTGATCGAGATGAATCCGCGGGTGTCGCGTTCTTCGGCGCTGGCCTCGAAGGCCACCGGCTTCCCGATCGCGAAAGTCGCGGCGAAACTCGCGGTCGGCTACACGCTGGACGAGATCGCCAACGACATCACCGGCGGCGCGACGCCGGCTTCGTTCGAGCCGACCATCGACTACGTCGTCACCAAGATTCCGCGCTTTGCGTTCGAGAAATTTCCCGGCGCGTCCACCACGCTGACCACCTCGATGAAATCGGTCGGCGAGGTGATGGCGATCGGCCGCACCTTCCAGGAGAGCCTGCAGAAAGCGTTGCGCGGCCTCGAAACCGGGCTGACCGGGCTCGACGAGATCGAGATCGAAGGACTCGGCCGCAGCGACGACAAGAACGCGATCCGCGCCGCGCTGGGCACGCCGACGCCCAACCGCATCCTGCAGGTGGCGCAGGCGATGCGGCTCGGCTGGACCGACGAGGAGATCTTCACCTCCTGCAAGATCGACCCGTGGTTCCTGGCGGAAATGCGCGGCATCGTCGACATGGAGAGCAAGATCAAGCAAAACGGCCTACCGCAAAATGCGTTCGGCATGCGCACGCTGAAAGCGATGGGATTCTCCGACGCGCGGCTGGCGGTGCTGGCCGAGATATCGGAGGCCGAATTGACGGCGCGGCGCCACGCGCTCGGCGTTCGCCCGGTCTTCAAGCGCATCGACACCTGTGCGGCGGAGTTCGCCTCGCCGACCGCCTACATGTATTCGACGTATGAATCGCCGTTTGCAGGCAGCCTGGCCGACGAGAGCGCGCCGTCCGACAAGCGCAAGGTCATCATTCTCGGCGGCGGACCGAACCGGATCGGCCAGGGCATCGAGTTCGACTATTGCTGCTGCCACGCCTGCTTCGCGCTGCACGACGCCGGTTATGAATCGATCATGATCAACTGCAATCCGGAAACCGTGTCGACCGACTACGACACCGCGGATCGGCTGTATTTCGAGCCGCTCACCGCCGAAGACGTGCTCGAGATCATCGACACCGAGCGGAAGAACGGCACCTTGCACGGCGTGATCGTGCAGTTCGGCGGCCAGACGCCGCTCAAGCTGGCGCGCGCGCTGGAGGCGGCCAATGTGCCGATCCTCGGCACCTCGCCCGACGCCATCGACCTCGCCGAAGACCGCGACCGTTTCAAGCGCATCCTCGACAAGCTGCACCTCAAGCAGCCGAAAAACGGCATCGCCTATTCGGTCGAACAGGCGCGGCTGGTGGCTGCCGATCTCGGCCTGCCGCTGGTGGTGCGCCCGTCCTACGTGCTCGGCGGCCGCGCGATGCAGATCATCCGCGAGGAAAACCAGCTCGGCGATTACCTGCTCGGCACCTTGCCGGAGCTGGTGCCGGGCGACGTCAAGGCGCGCTATCCGAACGACAAGACCGGCCAGATCAATACCGTGCTCGGCACCAATCCGCTGCTGTTCGACCGCTACCTGTCCGACGCCACCGAGATCGACGTCGATTGCCTGAGCGACGGCAAGGATACGTTCGTCGTCGGCATCATGGAGCATATCGAGGAAGCCGGCATCCACTCCGGCGATTCCGCCTGCTCGCTGCCGCCGCACTCGCTCGACGCCCAGATGATCGCCGAACTCGAGCGGCAGACCCGCGAGCTGGCACTCGGCCTCGACGTGGTCGGGCTGATGAACGTGCAATACGCCATCAAGGACGGCGATATCTACGTGCTCGAGGTCAATCCGCGCGCCTCGCGCACGGTGCCGTTCGTCGCCAAGGTGATGGGCATGCCGGTGGCGAAGATCGCGGCCCGGATCATGGCCGGCGAGAAGCTCGCCGACTTCAACCTCAAGAAGCGCAAGCTCGACCATGTCGGGGTCAAGGAATCGGTATTCCCGTTCGCCCGCTTCCCCGGCGTCGATACGGTGCTCGGTCCCGAGATGCGGTCGACCGGCGAGGTGATGGGCATCGATCGCTCGTTCGAGGTCGCCTTCGCCAAGAGCCAGCTCGGCGGCGGCACCCGCGTGCCGCGCAAGGGCACGGTGTTCGTCTCCGTCCGCGAGATCGACAAGACCCGGATCACGGATGCGGTGCGGCTGTTATTCTCGCTCGGCTTCAAGGTGATGGCGACGTCCGGCACCCAGCGCTTCCTCACCGACCATGGCGTGCCGACAGAAAAAGTTAACAAGGTGCTGGAAGGACGGCCGCATATCGTCGATGCCATCATGAACGGCGAGATTCAACTGGTCTTCAACACCACCGAGGGCCCGCAGGCGCTGGCCGACAGCCGGTCATTGCGACGTGCTGCCCTCTTGCATAAAGTGCCATATTACACCACTCTTTCCGGCGCCGTGGCGGCAGCCCAGGGCATCCGCGCCTATCTGGGCGGGGACCTTGAGGTCCGCACGCTGCAGAGTTATTTTTCCGAAACCTGATCGTTGGCGGGGCCGAATAGCCCGCTAACTGATTGGCAATAAAGCCAGCATGGCTGGAACTCGCCGGCCATGTGGATGTTCTGTTTCGGCGTTTGCGAAGCCGGAAATTGCAATCTGAAAAGCGTCTCGTGCGCGCAGGCTTCATAGCCCGCACGATTGAAGGACTAGAGAGATGATGGAAAAGGTTCCGATGACCGCCGGCGGGTATGCCGCCCTCGAGGACGAATTGAAGCAGCGCCAGTCGGTGGAGCGCCCGCGCATCATCGAGCATATCGCCGAGGCGCGCTCGCATGGCGACCTTTCGGAGAATGCGGAATATCACGCCGCCAAGGAAGAGCAGTCCCACAACGAAGGCCGGATCGCCGAGTTGGAGGACAAGCTGGCGCGCGCCGACATCATCGACATCAGCAAGCTCTCCGGCGACACTGTCATGTTCGGCGCCACCGTTACGCTGGTCGACGAAGACACTGAAAAGAAAGCGGTGTGGCAGATCGTCGGTGAGCCGGAGGCCGATGCCAAGAAGGGCCGCATCTCCATCACCTCGCCGCTGGCGCGGGCGCTGATCGGAAAGAAAAAGGGCACGTCCGTCGAGGTCATGGCGCCCGGCGGCGCGAAGGCCTACGAGATCACCAAGGTCGAGTGGCGCTGAGGTTTCCCGCCCCGTCTGCAAAAAAAGCCGCGTCGCGTACGCGGCTTTTTTGTTGCGCCGCAATTGCAAAGCCGACAATGATTTAGCCGTGGAATGATTCAATTCGGGAAGTGTTGATATCACGTCATGGTGACGAATACGGCTACCGCGATAGGGTACGCGTTTTCTAGCGAAAGCCTGCCCGCACTTGACGTGGGATCGGTGTCGATTCGAATGAAGCAAACGCGCTGAAACAAGAAGCTGAATTATTCTTGCATATCAAACAGGGGACAAGTGACGTGGATCAGATGTTTTCCAAATGGCAGCCGGCGGCTCTCAGCCTGTTTCGCTTTATCACCGGGCTGTTGCTGTTTCAGTATGGCGTGGCGAAGCTTCTAAAATTTCCACCCGATTCGCCGTTCGCAAAAGTCGAGCTGATATCGTTATACGGAGCCGCCGGCAGCATTGAGCTGATTTTCGGTGGCCTGCTTATTCTCGGTCTTTTTACACGTCCGGTCGCATTCATTCTGTCGGGCGAAATGGCTTTCGCCTATTTCATCAGCCATTTTCCGAAGAGCTTTTTCCCGGTCATCAATGGCGGCACGGCAGCGATCCTGTTCTGCTTCGCGTGTCTTTACCTTGCGACGTCCGGCGGCGGTCCGATCAGCGTCGATGGGATGCGCGGGAAGAAGTAAAGGAACGAGCGCCGCATCTCGAGATTCCGGGTTCGCGTCTTCGACGCGCCCCGGAATGACAACCTCAGCTCACCACCTTCAACTCGAGCGGCACCGCCGCATCGTATTTCGAGTTGTGCAGTACCAGCGACGTCCTGACGTTGCGGACATGCGGTGCCGCGGTCAGGTGCGTGACGAAGTTCTGAAACGTCGCCATGTCGGGCGCGACGCATTTCAGGATGAAGTCGATTTCGCCCGACAGCATCCAGCACTCCCGTACCAGTGGCTCGGCGCGCACGAACTCCTCGAATGCGCGCAGGTCGGCGTCGGCCTGGCTGGAAAGATGCACCGAAGCAAACACCGTGACGTCGAAACCGAGCCGGCGCGGGTCCAAGAGGCCGCGATAGCCCTGGATGTAGCCTTCCTCCTCCAACGTCCGCACCCGGCGCAGGCAGGGCGGCGGCGAAATGCCGACGCGTTTGGCCAGTTCCACGTTGGTGATTCGGCCGTCGGCCTGGATTTCGCCGAGAATTTTAAGGTCGATTTCGTCAAGGTTCTTCGACACGCGGATCCAGGTCCTTAAGCCAGGCAAGCTTGCGGGATTATGCCGGCAACAGTCTTAGCCCAGCTCGGGCCGTCTACGCAATTTTATTGCGCGTGCAGTGCGCCATTTATGCTAGTTAAGGGGAAAATTCGCCGAGATGGATTGCAATTCTTGCATAGCTCGCCAGATATCCTATTCTTGGATTTGACATTTTCGGCCCCGCCGAGATGCCTCCTCCAGGCGCATTCCGCCCACACGCCGACCAAATCCCCGTAAGAGAGGGATCTGCCCTATGCCTGCCCCCGTTCACGCCAAGGTTGTCATCATCGGTTCCGGCCCGGCGGGCTACACTGCCGCAATCTATGCCGCGCGGGCGATGCTTGAACCGGTCCTGATCCAGGGCATCCAGCCGGGCGGCCAACTCACCATCACCACCGACGTGGAGAATTACCCGGGCTTTGCCGACGTCATCCAGGGCCCGTGGCTGATGGAGCAGATGGAAAAGCAGGCTGCGCATGTCGGCACCAAGATCGTCACCGACCTCGTCACCAAGCTTGATCTCGCGCAGCGGCCGTTCCGCCTGACCTGCGACAGCGGTGACATCTATCTCGCCGAGACGGTGATTCTGGCGACGGGCGCCCAGGCGCGCTGGCTCGGCATGCCGTCGGAGGAGAAGTTCAAGGGTTTTGGCGTATCGGCTTGCGCGACCTGCGACGGATTTTTCTATCGCGGCAAGGAAGTCGTGGTGGTCGGCGGCGGCAACACCGCGGTCGAGGAAGCACTGTTTCTCACCAACTTCGCCTCGCAAGTCACCATCGTGCATCGCCGCGATCACTTCCGCGCCGAGCGCATACTGCAGGAGCGCCTGTTCAAGCACCCGAAGATCAAGGTGGTCTGGGACAGCGCGATCGACGAAATCTGCGGCACCGAGAACCCTGGCAAGGTCACCCATGTCAGGCTGAAGAATGTCAAAAGCGGTACGCTGAGCGAGCTGCCGGCGGACGGCGTCTTCATCGCGATCGGCCACGCGCCCGCCACCGAACTCATCCTCGGCCAGATCAAGCTGAAACCCTCAGGCTATGTCGAGGTGGCGCCGAATTCGACCGCGACCTCGGTGCCCGGGGTCTTTGCCGCCGGCGATGTCGCCGATGAGGTCTACCGGCAGGCAGTCACGGCCGCGGGCCTTGGCTGCATGGCCGCGCTCGAAGCGGAACGCTTTCTGGCTTTGCGCGCGAGCGAACGCGCAGCGGCGGAATAATCATGGCTCGAACACGCGACGGATTTACCGACATGGATTGGGACAAGCTGAAGGTGTTTCACGCAGCGGCGGAAGCGGGCAGCTTCACGCATGCCGGCGAGCAGCTTGGCCTGTCGCAATCGGCAGTCTCCAGACAGGTCAGCGCGCTGGAGCAGGAGCTTTCGGTATCGCTATTCCACCGCCATGCGCGCGGCCTCATCCTCACCGAACAGGGCGACCTGTTGTTTCGCACCGCGCATGACGTGTTCATGCAGTTGCAGGCGGCGCGCGCCAAGCTGACCGACAGCCGCGAGCGGCCGAGCGGCGATCTCAAGATCACCACCACGCCCGGCGTCGGCATCAACTGGCTGATCCCGCGGCTCGGGGAATTCACCGCGCTCTATCCGGAAATCAGGATTTCCCTGATCGTCACCGATGAGGAACTCGATCTGTCGATGCGCGAGGCCGATGTCGCGATCCGCACCCGCAAGCCGACGCAGCCCGACCTGATCCAGCGCAAGCTGTTCGCGATGGGCTTCCATGCCTATTGCTCGCCGGAATACATCAAGCGCTTCGGCACGCCGCGCACGCTCGACGAACTCGATGCGCACCGCATCATCATGCTGAGCGATGGCCAGGTCGCGCCGCATTTGCAGAACCGCAACTGGCTGATCGAAGCCGGCCGCAACGGCTCCGGTCCGCGCGAAGCGTATTTCAAGGTCAATAATATCCTGGGGCTGGTGCGCGCGTGCCAGCAGGGCCTCGGCATCGCGGCGCTGCCTGATTATCTGGTCGAGGAAAACAACCGCCTGGTGCAGTTGTTCGGCGAGTCCGACTCGATCCAGCTCGACACCTATTTTGTCTATCCGGAAGAGCTGAAGACGGTGGCGCGGGTGCAGGTATTCCGCGACTTCGTGGTGAGCAAGGCGCAGCGCTGGCCGTCCTGATTTTCCGCATGTCTGACATGCTCCCTGACGGCTTGCTGCGGGACACTGAGGCGGCCAATACTATGAGCACGCTGAGCATTCGCGTTGCGCATTTGTCCCCCTCCTCCAGTGGCGCGGAAGCTCAGTAATCCCTCTTGGAAGGTGATTGTGTCGGCCTCACGTGGCCAATACCTTAAGCCGGGCTCTTTTGAGCTCGGCTTTTTTTTGCATTCTCCTTCAAACGGTGACTTGTCATGCCCGGCCTTGTGCCGGGCATCCACGTCTTTGCGGCAGACAAAGAAGACGTGGATGGCCGGGACGGAGCCCGGCCATGACGGATGATGACGCTTGCGTCGCGCACATTGACAACGGCGCGTTGCCCCATCATCATCGCCGCATGATCACGAATTCGTGCACGGCAATGCTGTCGAAAAAAGCTCCCCTTCCGGGGGCTTCAGGTCGACGCGCGCGATAGAGTTCTCGCCCAGCACCGATCCCGAAAACCCCGCCGTCTGGACGGGGTTTTTTTATGTGTCCCGTCTCCGGCTCAACCCCAAGGAGATGGACCATGAATGAGCTTCGAACTTCCAATCTGCGACCTTCCAACCCGCGAACTTCCGGCCTTCGATCTTTCCTGCACGGTCTGTGGCTGCCGCTGGTCACGCCGTTTCGCAACGGCGAACTCGACGAGGCGTCGCTGCGGCGGCTGGTGCGGCACTACGCCAACGGTCCGATCGACGGACTGATCCTCGCCGCCACCTCGGGCGAAGGCCTGACGCTCGGCATCGCCGAACTCGAGCGGCTGGTGGCGCTGACGCGGGCAGAGATCGCCGAGAGCCGGCGTTACATTCCGATCTGCCTGGGCTTGTCGGGCGCCGGCACGGCAAAGATGCTGGATATGCTCGACGAGACGGCGGCGTGGCCGATCGACGGCCATCTGATCGCGAGCCCTTATTACTCGCGGCCGTCGCAGCGCGGACTGCTGGCGCATTTCAACGCGCTCGCCGATCACGCGTCCTGGCCGATCGTGCTCTACAACATTCCCTACCGGACCTCCGTCAACCTGAGCAACGAGACGCTGCTGCAGCTCGCCGGACATCCGAACATCGTCGGCCTGAAGGATTGCGGCGCCGATCGCGCGCAGTCGATCGATCTGTTGCGCCGGCGGCCGGCCGGCTTCCGCGTCCTGACCGGCGAGGATGCGCAGTATTACGACGCGCTGACCGACGGCGCCGATGGCGCCATCCTGCTGTCGGCGCATATCGAGACCGAGGCGTTCGCGACGGTGCGGACGCTGCTGAAGGATGGCAACCGCGACGCGGCATTGGCATGCTGGGAGAACATTTCCGAACTGACAAAACTGCTGTTCGCCGAACCAAGCCCGGCGCCGGCAAAGTATTGGCTGGCGCGGACGGGATTGATCGACAGCGCCGAGGTGCGCCTACCGATGGTGGAAGTGAGCAAGGAGTTGGCGGCAAGGCTGGATCGGGAGATCGAGCGGCGGTCCTGCGAAGAGACGCCGGTTCTTGACCTCTCCCGTGGGGAGAGGTCGGCGCGTAGCGCCGGGTGAGGGGTTAGGCTCAATCGATAGACCGTACCCCCCTCACCCAACCCTCTCCCCATGGGAGAGCGAGTACGAGTCCCGATGCCGCGGCACACTCAATCCAGCTTGGTCCGCGCCAGCCGCAGCGCGTTGCTGATCACGCTGACCGAGGACAGCGCCATCGCGGCGGCGCCGATCATCGGCGACAGCAGGATGCCGAACACCGGATAGAGCACGCCGGCGGCGATCGGCACGCCGGCGGCGTTGTAGATGAAGGCGAAGGCGAGGTTCTGGCGGATGTTGCGCATGGTCGCGACCGACAGCCGCCGCGCCCGCACCAGGCCCATCAGGTCGCCGGTCAACAGCGTGACGCCGGCGCTCTCGATCGCCACGTCGGTGCCGCCGCCCATTGCGATGCCGACATCGGCCGCGGCCAGCGCTGGCGCGTCATTGACGCCGTCGCCGACCATGGCGACACGGCGGCCGTCATGGCGCAGCCGCTCCACCACTTCGCTCTTGCGTTCCGGCAACACACCGGCCTCGACCTCTTCGATGCCGAGTTGCGATGCCACCGCGCGCGCGGTCGTCGCATTGTCGCCGGTCAGCATCACGATGCGCAGGCCGTCGTCGCGCAATGCCTGCAACGCGGCCTTCGCCGACGGTTTTATCGGATCGGCGATGGCGATGATTCCGGCCGCACGGCCGTCGATCGCGATATAGATCGCAGTGGCGCCGTCCCGCCGTGCGCTCTCCGCCGCGGCGTCCAGATCGCGCGTCGCAACGTTCAACTCTCCCATCAGCATCGCGTTGCCGAGCGCGACCTTGCGGCCGTCGACCGTGCCCGTTGCGCCCTTGCCGGAAGGCGACGCGAACTCGCTGGCTTCGCCTGGCTTGATGTTGCGCTCCGTCGCGGCCTTGAGGATCGCCTGCGCCAGCGGATGTTCGCTGCCGCGCTCGACGCTGGCGGCGAGCCGCAGCAGCGCACTCTCCTCAAAACCATCCGCTGCAACGATCGACACCAGCCTGGGCTTGCCCTCGGTGAGCGTGCCGGTCTTGTCGAGCACGACGGTATCGATGCTCTCGAACCGCTCCAGCGCCTCCGCATCGCGGATCAGGATTCCCGAATGCGCGCCACGGCCGACGCCAACCATGATCGACATCGGCGTGGCGAGCCCGAGCGCGCAGGGGCAGGCAATGATCAAGACCGTCACCGCCGCGACCAGCCCGAACGTAAAGCGCGGCTCCGGCCCGAAGGTCATCCAGGCCGCGAATGCCAAAAGCGCCGCCACGATCACCGCCGGCACGAACCAGCCGGCGACGCGGTCAGCGAGGCGCTGGATCGGCGCGCGCGAACGCTGCGCCCGCGCCACCATATCGACGATCCGCGCCAGCATGGTATCGCGGCCGACCTTGTCCGCGCGCAGCACCAGCCCGCCGTTCTGGTTGACGGTGCCGCCGATCACGTGGGCGCCTTCGGCTTTCGGCACCGGCATCGACTCGCCGGTGACCATGGATTCGTCGACGAACGTGCGGCCTTCGGTGACGATGCCGTCGACCGGGATCTTTTCGCCGGGACGCACGCGCAGGAGATCGCCGACCGCGATCGCATCGATCGCGATGTCCTCGTCGCCATGTGAGGTGACGCGCCGCGCGGTTTTCGGCGCCAGCCCAAGCAGCGCACGGATCGCGCCCGACGTGCTGGCGCGCGCCCGCAGTTCCAGCACTTGTCCGAGCAGAACCAGCACCGTGATGACGGCCGCGGCCTCGAAATAGACCGCGACCATGCCGTGCATGTCGCGAAACGCCGGCGGAAACAGCTCGGGCGCCACGGTGCCGACCACGCTGTAGAGCCACGCCACGCCGGTGCCCATCGCAATCAGCGTGAACATGTTGAGATTGCGCGTCACCAGCGAGCGCCAGCCGCGTTCGAAGAACGGCGCGCCCGCCCACAGCACCACCGGCGTCGCCAGCACCAGGGAAATCCAGTTCGACCACATCGGCGGCACGAGGTGGCCTAGGCCGAGATGACTGCCCATCTCGATCGCGAACACCGGAAGCGTCAGCACCAGCGCGATCCAGAACCGCCTGGTCATGTCAATCAGTTCGGGATCCGGTGCATCGTCGAGCGAGACCTGCTCTGGCTCCAGCGCCATGCCGCAGATCGGGCAGCTGCCCGGACCGACCTGACGTATCTCGGGATGCATCGGGCAGGTGTAGATGGTGCCGGCCGGCACGGCGGGTTTTGCCTGTTGCGGCTGCAGGAATTTTTCCGGTTCGGCTTCGAAGCGCTCGCGGCAGCGCGCCGAGCAGAAGAAATAGTCCTGGCCTTTATATGAGGAGCGATGCTTGGCGGTCGCCGGATCGACCTTCATGCCGCAGACAGGATCGATCGCGGAAGCTGCATCAACGGCCTTATCGCTATCGGCATGTTTACCGCCGCAGCAGGCGTGACCCTGTGCGCCGTGGTGGGCGTGAGGTCCGTGAGAGTGATCGTGATCCACCTGGGCCACCAAACCCTTTCCGGCCGTACCGCGGCCCTTGATAAATATACCCTAGGGGGGTATATGCAGCCTATGCGCACCGAGATCAAGACCTCCTGCCTGAAACGTCTGAAACGAATTGAAGGCCAGATCCGCGGCCTCGCCGGGATGGTGGAGGGCGACCGCTATTGCATCGACGTCGTGACCCAGATCGCGGCCGCCAAGGCGGCGCTACGCCGGGTCGAGGAGGAAATCCTGCGCGACCACGTCGCCCATTGCGTCGAGCATGCGATCAATTCCGGAGACAAGGCCGATCAGCGCCGCAAGATCGCGGAACTGATGGACGTGGTCGGCCGCGCGGACCGGTAGAGCGTTTTCGAGCCAAAGCCCGCCGCGCATTGATGCGGGTGGATACCGATTTATGAAAGCGCTCTAGGCTTGGCGAAAACCTATCAACAGTCGTCCCTGCGAACGCAGGGATCCATACTCCGCAGCGGCGCGTTAAGGCACACGGGTCGACGCTCGCCCAGACAACCCCATCCTGTGGTTATGGGTCCCTGCGTTCGCAGGGACGACGATAGTGTCAGGCAAAGCCGCCTGGTTAACGCGTGATGATTCCGGAGCTTCGAATCCGAACGATCGGTCGGGCGCGTCTTTAGAGGTTGCGGCTTATTGAATCCCCGCAAAGACAAAACAGGGGGAAGCAATGACCACGCAAGCCACGCCGGATCGCAGATATCCGACCTGCGAGCGCGCCCAGAGAATGCAGGACGCTCTCATGGTGTCGTCATTCGGCCTGTGGGCATTGGTCCTCGGGCTGTCGCCGGTGCTTGCCTGCCGCTGGCTGCTGGGCTGACGAACGCCGGGACGGGAGCCGTCTTCGTTAATCGGTGGTAGCGCCTGTGGTCAAATGCGAGCGAAATTGCGAGCGGCTTTTTAAAAGTCGATGCCTATCAACGTGTCCGCAGGAACAAAGGAAATGCGGGGCGTTGTGAGTACACAAGACAATCCATTCCCTGAACAAGACGGCTTTACCACCGAAGACATTTTATGGGCGCTCGGCATCTGGACCGTGATCCTGGGCCTGTCGCCGGTCATCGTGTTCTACATGCTGATGGTGAATTGAGGCTACGCGCTGACCTCATCCTGAGGAGCATCGCACGGCGATGCGTCTCGAAGGATGGCCGCATACACCATTGTCACTCATCCTTCGAGACGCGCGAAGACGCGCTCCTCAGGATGAGGTCCACACCAAAAGAAAAACGCGCGGAGCCCGCGCGTTCTTTGCCGGCCTGAACAGTCGGCGCGACTACGCCGCCTGCTTGTGCATTGCGCCGGTTGCCGATGCCTGACCCCGGATCGCCTTGATGGAACGCTCGATCGCAGCCCATAGCCGGCTGATCTCCGCCGCCGCACGGCCTTCGGCGTAATATTCGCGCGCGCCTTCGCCCTTGCCGAGCGCCATCAGGAGATCGGCGCGGTTGGTGATCTGGCCGCCCCACACCGGTGCACGGAATTTCGCGAGCGCTTCACGCGCGATGGTGACGATGCGGCTTTCGACCTCGTCGCGGCGGGCCGGAGCACCGTTGATCACGACCGCATAGGGCTTGCGCGCCGCACGGCAGCTCTGAATCGTATCCTGCACCGCGTTGACGTCGAAAACCCCCGGCCGCGCCGGAATGATCACCATCGTGGCGTTCTTGATCGCGTCTTCGACGACAGCCGATGTGTTTGGCGGCGTATCGATGAACACCCATTCAATGCCGTCGCGCTTGGCGGCGGCGACGATTCCACTCACGGAATTCGCAGCGCTCTTGATCGGCGGCTCGTTGGTGCCGCGCAGCTTGTGCCAAAGCGTGAGCGAGCCCTGCGGATCTGCATCGATCAGCAGACAAGGCTTCGTCGACTTGTGGACCTGCGCGGCAAGATGAGCGGCCAGGGTACTTTTTCCCGAGCCACCTTTACGCGATGCGAAAACAATGACGTTCATATGTTGGCCTCCAGATTGACCCCAGGAGGCGAAAATGAATCAGCGCGCTGATTCGTGGAAGAAAAATTTTGAACAATCGCACCGAACCCCCTGATTAATCAGCTGGCTTTTGAGTCACACAATGCGCTGCAACACAGGCGAAAATCGAATCCAAAACACGCTATGATGGAGTTATTGCACGTTTTTTGCGCGATGGCGCGCCATCCGCTGTTCCCATTTGCGCTCGATCCACCCGAGCATCTGCGCCAGCGGCTTTTGCAGGATCGGCACGTCCTGTGCGAACAAAAGGAGTCCGAGCGGCAGCATCCAGAGTCCCAGGATCGGCAAAAAGCTGAAAATGCCGCCGATGATCAGCAGGATCGCCAGCGGAATCCGCACCAGCATCGAAGACGGCTTGCGCAGCCAGGCCACGAATTTTGCCGGTCGCCGCGGGAGTTTGCTTTCAAACCAGACAAAATGCCGGTCGAGCTCCCTTTTGGAATGTTCACTCATTGGACCCTTTCCTCACCTGGAAGGCAGATGTTGATCGGCCGCGCCGTTGCAAGTGCCAGCTTGTCGCGCGCCAGGGGGCTTGAAATTCAGATTAGCCCGTTATTCCGGCGCGCGCGGCGCGAACCGAGGCATGCCTCACATCATCCGGGCTGCGGGCAGCAGCGATGCAAGACGCCGCAGCTCAGGCCGCCGGCTTCTTCTTTTTCGGCTTGGCCGCCTTTCGCGAACCTGCCGGCTTGATGCTGAGCGGCTTTCGCGCGGCGACCGGCGTCAGTTCGGGCTCTGGATCGGGCCTGAAGAACACCCGGCAACCCGGCGAGAGCTGCGACTTGTTGCGGATCATGCAGACCGTGACGCGATCGACGTCCGGAATCTCGGCGTTGCAGAGCCGAAACGCATCGCCGGTACAGGCTTGCTGCTGTTCAGGGGTGTAGTTCTGGCTCGCCGCAGGCCCGATCGAAACGGCGAGCGTCATCGCGAGCATGATACCGACACTGACGTCCCTGGACCGGAAAGCGAGCATGAATCCTCCCGAAGCGTTGGACCGGAAACACGAGCCACATTGCTGGCCGGCACCCTTCGCGGTGAATTGTGGGTGAACGTTGGTGAATTGGCAAGCAGGGCGAGGACAGGTCAGGGCGGAAGCCTTGGGCTCGCAACCTGCTGCGACAGTTCGCGCAGCCGAGGCAGGTATCTGACGGATGCGGCAACCACCGTGATCGTGGCTTTTCGAATGGCCCGGCGACCGAGTGGAGAAGATGCGGTCGTCTCCTAGATACACGACAAGGGGCGCAACGATGTGCATGACATGAAGGACACAATCATGAAATTTACGGCAATCGCATTAGCTTTTACGTTCGCACTCTCCAGCACCAGCGCGTTTGCATTCACGCCTCGTCATGAATCAGGCGCCAAGGTCCATCGCGGCCAGCAAGGCATGAGCAAGCCCCGGAAGCTTTCACGGAACTATGGCGATCCAAACGGCACTCCAAACGGCCCGACCTCGTTGAGCGGCACCGGCAGTTCCCAGTTCGGCGGCTCGTCGCCCGGGACCAGCGGCCGCAACTAAGGGCTCACGTCCCGGCGTCTTTCACCGGCGCGAGGCGGCGCACGTCCGTGATGCGGTCGATGCGCCGCCGGCGCGGCAATGCTTAACTATTTTCTCGCGACCGATGTGCTTATGTAGCACATCGGCAGCAATTTCGCACCGCTCGGGAAGACGGGGTGCAGGTTGTGGAATCTAGCGGGGGTTAAGCAAATGGGTTCGGCTGATGCGGCAACGTGGGAAATCGATTGGCTTTGGGGCCTGCCGCTGATCGTGATGAGCGTGACCATCCATGTCGTCGGCCTGATGCTGATCTTTCGCGAGGTCATCAAGATCATGAGCATCGCGGTGGTCCGCCGCCGCTTCGCGCCGGCGTTCGTTCTGGTAATGGGCCTCGTCGCCTTGCTGGCGACCATACTGCATGCACTCGAGGCCACGCTTTGGGCGGCAGCCTACCGGCTTCTCACCGCGTTGCCCGATAACAAATCGGCCATGCTGTATTCGCTGAGCGCCATGACCAGCTACGGTCATGCCAACCTGTTCCTCAAGAGCCAGTGGCAGCTGATGGGCGCGCTCGAAGCGCTGAACGGCACGCTGCTGTTCGGCCTGAGCACCGCATTCCTGTTCGCCATGATCCGCGAAGTCTGGGACATCGAACGAAAGGAGCGCCGGCGCGGTCAAAGGCAACAGGCCGGACATGAGGCGCCCGCCGCGCAGCATTCGATGGAATTACCCAGTGAAGATCAAGCGAGACGGACCTCGAAACTTGCGGAGATTTGACAAGAGCCATTGCGGCCTTTGGTTCGCAGGCGGCCGCCGAACAATGGCTGGCGCAATCGGCGACCGGCCTTGGTCAGCGTCGTCCCATCGATCTTCTCACCACGTCCGCCGGTGTGGCGTTGGTCGAGGATTTTCTCGGACGCACAGAGAATGGCGTCCATACGTGACGCCGTCCTGGCGGCAACAAGCTTGTCGCCTGGCGCCTCGACGCCACGCGCCACGCCTCGACCTGGGCCAGCGGTGAAGGCGCGTTTCTCCATGGCGGGCGCTGGAACAGCAAGGGCGTCCGCGCGGTGTACTGCTCGATCGATCCGGCAACCGCCATCCTCGAAGTCGCCGTTCACAAGGGTTTTCGCGTCCTCGACACCGTAGCGCACGTCCTGACGGCCGTGGCCATTCTCGATCCCTCCACCGTCCACGTCGTCGAGCCGGCAACTCTCTCCAATCCCAACTGGCTCAGGCCGGGAATTCCCGGCGCCGGCCAGCAAAATCACGGCAACCAGCTTTTGAGCCGGCACAAGTTCGTCGCGATTCCAAGCGCGGTGTCCGTGCACGGTTGGAATCTGATCTTTATCGCCGCGACTGCGGACGGGGGTTATGAGGTAAAGTTGCAGGAGCCGTTCGCCCTGGATACGCGGCTGCATCCGCCGGTGTGATTGTGGCGTGTACAGTTGGTGGAACCAAGAGCACATCCAATAGTGTTGAAGAGACTAATCCTATTTGCCTGCGACCGCTTCGCCTTTGCAACTGGTTTTGCAAAACCGCGTTGAGACGCACCGCGCGGAGAAACTGGCTCGGGGCGATGCCGAACGCATCGTCGACCAGTAGTTCGGTACAATCAACCTTTGGGTGGATGCGGAACGCGCATTTCGGCGACCACAGCGCATGAAGGTCTCCGTCTCCCGAACACAGTGCCCGCCAATGGCTTTACGTACTTGGCGCCGAAGCCCGGCCACCACCGTCGGCGATCAGGACCGTTCCGGTTACAAACGAGGCGTCGTCCGAGGCCAGAAACAAGCAGCACGACGCGATCTCGGACGGCTGGGCTACGCGGCGCAACGCGATGCGCTTTTCGAGCGCGGCAAATTCAATCTCAGGCGTCGTGTGGTTCCTGGCAGCGGCCAGCTGCATCTCGTGCTCGCTCATCGGCGTGTGGACCCAGCCGGGCGCGACCGCGTTCGCGCGTATGCCGTCGCTGCCGTGAGCATAGGCAAGCGAACGCGTATAGGACACGACCGCGGCCTTGCTTGCGGCATAGCTCACGCTTTCCGGACTCGAATTGAACGCGGCGACCGAGGCGATGTTCACGATCGCGCCGCCCTTTCGCCGGAGCAGTGGCAGCGTCGCCCGACACACCCTCATCGTCCCCGTCAGGTTGACATCGAGCGTCTTCGCCCAGATCTCGTCCGAGACCGTCGAGGGCTCATCGGGCACGATCAATCCCGCGGCGTTGACCACGATATCTAGCGCGCCGCCGCACGCTTCGACGGCGGCGGCGATATCCGAGGCCTCAGTTACGTCACCGTGCACGGCGAGCCCACCGATCGCGCCGGCAGCCTCGTCGAGCGCAGAGCGTTCCAACCCGAACAGGATGACCCGAGCGCCGCTCTTGCCAAACAATTCCGCAGTCGCCCGGCCGATGCCGGTGGCCGCACCGGTGATGAGGGCCGTCCGTCCCACGAGCCGGCCGGTCATTCGATGCCCCATTGGCGCTCGACCGCAAAACCGGTCTCGGGCAGCGTCGAGCCGCCGTCGACCACGATGGTCTGCCCCGTGACGTATCTCGCCTGCTCCGACGCCAGATAGAGCATCGCATACGCGACATCGTCGGCATCACCCATGCGCCCGATCGGGATGAAGCGTCCGATGCGCGCCATGTTTTCCGGCGTACTCATGGTGCCACGACCGGGTTTGGCGATGAAACCGGCTTCGACACCGTTGACGGTGATTCCGTCTCGCGCCAACTCGAATGCGGTACCGCGGATGAACGCATTCACACCGGCCTTGGCGGCCGAATAGTGCACGCCCCCGCCCATCGCCGCCCTCGCTGAGACCGAAGACGTCACCAGGATTCGCCCGAAGCCTGCCGCCCGCATATGGGGGATCGCGGCCTGCGCCAGCCAGAAACAGGCATTGAGGTTGAGCGCGAGCGTGGCGTCGAGTTTTTCTTCGTCCAATTCTTCAACCGACGACCAAAAGCACCCGCCGGCATTGTGAACCACGATGTCGAGCCGGCCATGCTCGCGGACAACTTCGTCGACCATCGCACCCAAACCCATGCGGCCCACCCCGTCAAAGGGAATGCAATGGGCACGCAGGTCGCGCTGGGTAAGTTGCCGGCCAAGTTCTTCCGCGACGTCGCGCGATCTGTTGGCGATGACGACGGTCGCACCGGATTCGGCAAAACGTGTAACAATCGCGGCCCCGATGCCGCGGCCTCCACCGGTGACCAGAGCAACTCTATTCGACAGATCAAACGGCACATTTGTCATGAGATCGAACCATTGCGGTATCGGATCAGGCCAGGCCGGCCTCGCACAGAAGATCGACAAAGCGGCCCAATACCTCTGAGTGCCTGTCGACATCATCCACTGATGTCGCCGGGCACGTCAGCAGCATGGTGTGAAACGGCGTTACCAGGACGCCCTCGTTCATGTAGAACGCGTGAAGCAGCGTCTCCAGGTCGCCGTTGCGATGGGCGATGACGTCGGCGCCGTTTCGGGGCGGTCTCGGCATGAACATGATTTCGGCGCGGGCGCCGATCTGGGTCACGTGCCAGGGCAATTGGTGGGATTCAATGATGCCGCGAGCCTGGTCCGCCAGTCGCGTCGCGTTGGCGATCATGCTGATATAGTTGGCCGGCGTCAGCACGCTCTCAAGAACCGCGCGCATGCTCGCTACGGTCAATGCGTTGCCGGCCAGTGTGCCGCCGATGCCCAAATGAGCGGATTGCCGCTCGCGCGGATTGGCATGCGGAACAAGCTGCCACATGCGCTCGGCCATCTCACGGCTCAAGCCGAATATTCCCGCCGGAATCCCGCCGGCGATGGCCTTGCCGGCAACGAAGATATCCGGCTCCAGGCCGTGCAGCCGCGTGTATCCGCCGGGTCCGCAGGAGAGCGTATGTGTTTCGTCGATGATCAGAATAGTGCCGGTCCGCCGGGTGATCTCGCGCAACGCCTGATGGAAGCCCGGCACAGCCGGAATCATTCCGAAGTTCGTCATCAACGGCTCCGCCAGCACGCAAGCGACGTCGCCCTTCGACAGCTCGGCCTCCAGAGCCTCGACATCGTTGAACTCTACGATCCTGCTGACCGCTTCATGGTCGACGCCGTTTGGGTGAACCAGGTTGCGCATGCCGATACGGCCGTTTCGGATCTCGATATGCGCTTCTTCAATGCCGCCGTGGTAGCAGCCCGAGAACACGAGCACCTTCGGCCGTCCGGTGATCATCCGCGCGATACGGATCGCTCCGCGATTGGCATCGGTCGCCGAAGTGGTCAGCATCCAGTATCTCTCGCCGAAACGGCGGGAAAGCTCGGCGCCGACCCAGAGACTGTCCTCCGTCGGAAGCATCGTCGTCGTACCGCGCGCAAACTGGCGCAGCGCGGCCTGGGTGACGGCTTCCGGCGCGTGACCGCACATGCCACCGGTATCGCCAAGACAGAAATCGACGTAATCGCGTCCGTCGATATCCCGGATGTGAGCGCCGCTGGCCTCCTCGACATAAACCGGGAATCCGCCGGCCCATCGCCGCATCCAGTGCGACGGTCCGCCATAGAGGAAATGCCGCTTGCCTTCTTCCCAGGCCTGGGCCGAGCGCCGATGCAGTTTCAGAAACCGGTCCTGCTCGCGGCCGATCAGAACATCCAGGGAGGCGCGATTTTCGACGTTGAGCTGCGTCACAGCGATATCCATGCGGTCTTGAGGTCGGTGTATTCATCAAGAGCGTGAAGCGATTTGTCGCGCCCGAAGCCCGATTGCTTGAATCCGCCAAGGGGCACCGTGATATCCGTACCGCCATAGGTGTTGACATGAACAACCCCGGCGTTGATCGCCCGCACCATGCGATGGGCCGTCGACAAACTGCCGGTCCATACCGCGGCCGCCAGGCCATAAGAATTGGAGTTCGCGAGCGTGATCGCCTCTTCCTCGTTGTCGAACCGGGTGACGGCAAGCACCGGGCCGAACACCTCTTCACGCGACAGCGTCATCTGCGGCGTGACCTGTTCGAAGATCGCCGGTGTCATGAAGTTTCCGCCGGTCCCGGCGAGGATCTGTTCGCCGCCGATCAGCCGTTTCGCGCCCTCACGCTCCGCCGTTGCGACGGCATCGAGGTTCCTGCGCAGCTGAGCACGGCTTGCGATGGCGCCGATATCGGACGTGAGCTGCAGCGGGTCGCCGACCGTGAGCGCCGCGGTGACGCTCAGCAGCTCATCCATGAAGCGGTCGTAGATCGAGGACTGGACGATCAGCCGTGATCCGGCGACGCAGACCTGCCCGGAATTGCGGAAGATGCCGTTCGCGGAAACCCTGGCCGCATGCTTCAGATCCGGCGCATCCGAAAACACGATATTGGGCGACTTGCCACCGAGTTCGAGATAGACGCGCTTCAGGTTCGATCGCGCCGAGTATTCCAGCAATCGCCGACCGACCGCGCCGGAGCCGGTGAAAGCGATCGCATCGACATCGCCGTGAAGGGCCAGTGCCTCGCCGGCCGTCTCGCCCCTTCCAGTGACCACATTCAGAACACCGTCCGGAAGCCCGGCCTCGCTCGCGAGTTCGGCAAGCCGGAGCAGCGTCAGCGATGCAATCTCCGGCGGTTTCACGACCACCGAATTACCTGTTGCCAGCGCCGGAGCGATTTTCCAGGCGCCGATCATCATGGGAAAATTCCATGGCACGATCACGCCGATGACGCCAAGCGGTTCGCGATGGATCAACCCGAGCACGTTCCGAGCTGTCGAGGCAATTTCGCCATAGACCTTGTCGATCGCTTCCGCGTAGAAGCGGATCGTTCCGGCGGCCGAGAGCGGCTCCGCCTTGTAGGCCATGTTGATCTCGGTGCCGTTGTCGCGCACGCCGAGCACGGCGAGGTCAAGCGCGTTCTTCTCGATGAGGTCGGCAAGCCGCAGCAGTATCTGCTTGCGATAGGCCGGCGTGGCTCTGGACCACGAACCGTCGTCATAAACCCGCCGCGCGGCCCTCACCGCGCATTCGACGTCCGGGGCGTCGCCGTCGGCGATGGTGGTCAGAACCCGGCCGTCGATGGGCGAGATGACGTCGAGACGCTCCCCGCGCGCCGCGGACGACGACCGGCCGTCGATGAAAAGCTCTCGCGGCGGTACGGGGGCCGTGCTCAACTGGTCGATCTGGGCCTGCTGCATGCCATTCAATCACGGCTCCGATCAGAGATCGGGCCTGTTCCGAACTATCCTGGCACGATCAATCTTGCCGAACCCATTTCGCTTCAATCAACCGATAGGTGGATGTCATCGATCAGCCGCCCCCCGTAACTTGACCAGGACGGCGCAACGGCTTCCAGATCGAGATCGAAGTCACAAGATATCGCGGTTTGGCGAGTGTCCGACATACCCGTGTCGGCGCCTATGGACAGGTAAAGCACCGAGAGGCCATGACGAAGATCCAACATCCCCGCATCTTGTTGATTGGAACCGGAGATACCAAAGCCGACGAGCTTCTCTTCATGAGCAACTGCATCCGGGAAGCCGGAGGTGAGCCGGTCATGATGGATGTGAGCGTGCTGGGCGACCCGCCCTACAAACCCCGCCACGACAAGCACGCCGTCGCACAAGCCGCGGAGACCACGATTGATGCGGTCGCGGCGAGCGGCGACGAGAATTCGGCGATGTCGCTGATGGCGCTCGGCGCCTCGCGGATGGCGCGCCGTCTCGCGGACGCCGGCGAGATCGATGGCATGATCGCCATCGGCGGCACCATGGGAACGGACCTTGCGCTCGACGTCGCACTCGCGCTTCCGATCGGTGTCCCGAAATTCGTGGTATCGACGATCGCATTCTCGCATTTGGTGCCGCCCGAGCGGGTCGCGGCTGACCTGATGATGATCCTGTGGGCTGGTGGCCTGTATGGCCTCAACAGCACGTGTACGGCCGTTCTGTCACAGGCATGTGGCGCCGTGGTCGGTGCGGCCAGAAGCGCCATCAGGCCCAAAAAGGTCAGGCCCGTCATCGCGATGACATCGCTCGGCAAGAGCTGTCTGAGCTACATGGTCGAACTGAAGCCGGAACTTGAAAAACGAGGCTATGAAGTCGTGGTCTTCCACACCACGGGCATGGGCGGCCGTGCCATGGAGTCAATGGCGGCCCAGCGCAGCTTTGCAGCGGTTCTCGACCTCAGCCTTCAGGAGGTCGCCAATCAACTGACGGGTTCCGTCGTTAATTCTGGCGCGGACCGGCTGGAGAATGCCGGCAAAGCCGGAATCCCGCAGATTGTGGCACCCGGCGCCATCGACATGGTCGATTTTCCGACATGGCAGCCGATCCCTGGGGATTTGGTCGACAGGCCTTTCCATGCGCACAACCGGTTGCTGGCTTCCGCGACATCGCGGCCTGACGATCGGCGAAGAATTGCGCGGGTTATCGCGGGCAAGCTGTCATTGGCGCTGGCGCCGGTGGCGTTCGTCTTGCCGGCCGGGGGCATCCAGCAATGGGATCGCGAAGGCGAAGCCCTGCATGATCCCGAGGGGCTCTCCGCCTTCGTCGACGAGATGCGCGCGGCGATCAAGCACCCTGTCGAGTTTCACGAAATCCATGGACACATCAACAGTCCCGCATTCGTGGAGACCGTCCTCGGCGTCTTCGACCGCTGGGTCAAGGCAGGTATCGTCACCGCCGGCCAGACCTCGGTCGCGGCGTGAAAGCCCCGACCGCCAGGGCGCTGGTGCTGGATTTTGGCGGCGTCATCTCGCGAACCCTGTTCGAAACTCACGACCTGACGGAAGCGGCTCTCGGATTGGCGCCATATTCGCTCAAATGGTTGGGTCCCTTCGCACTGGAAACTGATCCACTTTGGGCCTCCATGCAGCGAGGGGAGATTTCGGAGCGGGACTACTGGCTCGCCCGCAGCCGCGAAGTCGGACATCTCGTCGGCGAGGATTGGCAGGACATGGCAACCTTCGTGAAACGCGCGCGCGGCGCCGATCCGGAGGCGGTTATCCGGCCGGAAGCCGAACGCGCGATCCGAATTGTCGCAGACGCGGGTTTCAATCTGGCCATTCTGTCGAATGAACTGGATCTCTTCTATGGTTCAGAGTTTCGCAAGAAATTGCCGCTTCTCGATCGCTTTCAGCTAATTGTCGATGCGAGCCATACCAAGATTCTGAAACCGGATCCTCGGGCGTACCAGATGGTCCTCGACGAACTTTCCCTGGATCCAGATGCCTGCGTCTTTGTCGACGACCAGCACCGCAACATCGCTGGCGCCGAGGCGTGCGGCTTGCAAACAGTGTTATTCAATGTCCGTGACCCGCAGACTTCCTACATCGAAGCGCTGCGGCCCTTCGGCCTCACATTCAACTAACGGAACAGGGATTGGCCATGCGGGATGCAAATTTTCTCATTGAGAACAACGCCAAATCGATCTGGCATCCGATGGCGCACCCCGCCGAAATGCGCGCGCATCCGCCGCGGATCATCATGAAGGCAGAGGGCGTTCATGTCACCGACATCGAGGGACGAACCGTTCTCGATTCCGTCGGCGGCCTGTGGAACGTCAATCTCGGCTATAGCTGCGATCCCATCAAGAAAGCGATCGCCGACCAGCTCGGTGCACTGCCCTATTATTCGGGGTTTCGTGGCACCTCGAACGGCCCTTCGATCGAGCTTGCCTACGAACTGACCGAATGGTTCAAGCCCGAGGGCATGACGCGCGTATTCTTCACCTCCGGCGGCTCCGACTCCGTCGAATCCGCGCTCCGGCTGGCCCGCCAATACTGGAAGATCAAGGGACAGGGCGACCGCACCAAGTTCCTTGCGCTCAAAAAGGGCTATCACGGCACGCATTTCGGCGGCGCATCGGTCAACGGCAATGCGAACTTCCGCCGCAACTACGAACCGCTGTTGCCCGGTGTCTTCCACATCACTGCCCCCTGGACCTATCGCAATCCTTTCAATGAAAGCGACCCGGGCAAGCTGGCGCAGCTATGCGCGGCCGCGATGGAGGATGAAATCGCCTTCCAGGGCGCCGACACCATCGCTGCCTTCATCATGGAGCCGGTGCTCGGCGCCGGCGGCGTGATCGTGCCGCCCGATATCTTCATGAAGCTCATGCGCGAGATCTGCGACCGTCACGGCATCTTGATGATCTCGGACGAAGTCGTCACCGGATTTGGCCGCACCGGTGCGTGGTCGGGCGCGCGGCTTTGGGGGGTGAAGCCTGATATGATGACCGTCGCCAAGGCGATCACGTCGGGGTACTTCCCGCTCGGTGCCACGCTGATCAACGACAAGATCGCCGAGGCGTTCGAGGCCGACGAAACCAGTTTCGGATCGATCGGTCACGGCTATACCTATTCCGGGCATCCGGTGGGATGCGCCGCCGGGATCGCTGCACTGGCCGAAACCAGGCGGCTCAAGCTCGACGAGAACGCGACCGCACGCGGCAAGGAACTCGCGCAGGCGCTTGAACAGCTCAAGTCCCAGCACGAGGTCGTCGGAGACGTCCGTTACAAGGGCCTGATGGCTGGAATCGAACTCGTCTCCAATCGCGACACCAGGAAAGCCGTCGACAAAAAAACGATGGCAGCCGTCGCCGACGGCGCCTACGAAGCTGGCGTCATGATCCGGGTTTCCGGCAACAACATCATCCTGTCGCCGCCGCTGATCCTGAAGTCAGCCGACGTGGCGCAAATCGTTCAGGGTATCGGCGCTGGATTGTCCGCGGCAACATAGCTCAAAAGCCGAGTGCCAGCCCATCCTTACGATGGTCGGATGCGCCAAGCAGAACTCCGCGTTCATGGTCAATCCGGATCGCCTGGCATCCGCCGATCGGCTCCTCGGACCAGCGAACATCATGTCCGCGCGCAGCGAGATCGTCCTTGATATCAGGAGATACCGTCGTCTCCAGTGACAGCACGCCGTCGAACGCAAAGGTGCGCGGCGCTTCGGCGGCTGACTGGATGTCGAGGCCGAGGTCGAGAATATTCGAGATGAGGTTGGCGTGTCCCGCGGCCTGATAGTGTCCCCCCATCACACCGAACGGCATCACGGCCCGGCCGTTCTGCATCATCATGCCGGGAATGATGGTGTGCATCGGCCGCTTACGCGGGCCCAGCGAATTGGGATGACCGGGTTTGGCCCGAAAACTCCAGCCCCGGTTGTGCAAGAGGACGCCGGACTTCGGCGCATAGATGCCGCTGCCGAACGGATAAAACAGCGAGTTGATCAGCGAAATCGCGTTGAGATCGCGATCGACCACCGTCACATAGACCGTGTCGCGGTGCTCGATATCGTCCCAGGTCTCGCCGGCGGAAGCGCGTTTCATGTCGATCTTGGCGCGGATCGCATCGATGGTGCGATCCGACAAGAACAAGGCCGCATCAATTGAGTTGATCGCGGGATCGCAGAAGTATGCGTCGCGGGCGCGGTAAGCGGCCTTGGTGGCTTCCGCGAGAAGGTGGATCCTGTCCGCTTCAGATAGGTTTTTCACGTCAAATCCCGCGAGCGTCCGCATGATCATCAGCGCCGCCAACCCCTGCCCGTTCGGCGGACATTCCGCGATATCGTGATTTTGATATTTTGCCGAGATAGGCATCACATACTCCGACGTCTGCGCAGCAAAATCCTCGACGCTGTGGGCGCCGCCCAATCCGCGCAAGATGCCGACGATCTCGTTCGTGATGGCGCCGTCGTAGAATGCCTGGCGTCCATCGCGGGCGATTTGACGGAGCGTGTGCCCGAGCGCCGGTTGCGACCTAACGTCGCCGGCGACCGGCAAACGGCCGCCAGGCAGAAACTGGGCGGTCGCCTCCGCATTGCTTTCGATCCGGGCGCGAAAACGTTCCCAGTCGGCGGCGACGCGCGGCGTGACGCAAAAGCCCTGCTCGGCGGCCGTGATCGCCGGCCGGAAGATCTCCTCGAGCGGCTTGCTGCCGTGATCGGCGACCAGCGTGCACCAGGCATCAATGGCGCCCGGCACGGTGACGGCTTCCGGCGAGGTCGGAGGAATATCCCGCCCGGCGCCATCGGCGTATTTGCCGGCATCGGTCTTTGCCGGCGTGCGGCCCGATCCGTTCAGCGCGAGCGGAGCGCCGGCCTTGGGCGAATATAGCGCAAAGCAATCGCCCCCGATTCCAGTCATCTGCGGTTCGACGACGCCCTGGACCGCCACGGCGGCAACCGCGGCATCGACGGCATTGCCGCCCGATTTCAGCATCTCGACCGCCGCGAGCGTTGCCAGCGGGTGCGAGGTCGCTGCCATCCCGCGCTCAGCAACGGCGACGGATCTTGCGACGGTCATGAAGTTACGCATGTAATTCCTCAGGCTTCTTGTTGTGCGGGAAATCAGGTGCCGGTCCGCGGCCGCGATCGGGGATCGAGCGCGTCCTGCAGGGTGTCGCCCAGCAGGTTGAAGGACAGCACGGTGAGAAAGATCGCGGCCCCCGGCCAGATCGCCATCCACGGCGCCTCCTCGAGGTAATTCTTCGCTGTCGCGAGCATGTTGCCCCATGACGCCGCGGGGGGCTGCTGGCCGACGCCCAGAAAGGACAGGCTGGCTTCGGCGATGACGGCGAACGCCATCGTCAGGGTCGCCTGAACGATCAGGGCAGGAACGATATTCGGCAGGATGTGGTTGAGCACGATGCGCCAGCGCGGGTTCCCGATCACAAAGGCAGCTTCGACGTATTCCTCGAACTTCACCGCCATGGCCTGGGCGCGGCTGAGGCGGATGAACACCGGAATGGCGGCGACCCCGATCGCGATCACCGCATTGACCAGGCTCGGGCCGAGAAATGCCGCGAGTGAAACCGCGAAGATCAGGGCTGGAATGGCCAGCATTGCGTCGGTGAATCGCATCACGACGCCGTCCACGATGCCGCCGAGGTATCCGGCGCAGAGCCCAACTGGCACTCCGATCGCAAATGCGATGCTCACCGATACGATGCTGGCGAACAGCGAGGCCCGTGCGCCATGGATCATGCGGGACAGGATATCGCGGCCGAGTTCGTCGGTACCGAACCAATGCGCGCGGCTCGGAGCCTCCCGCAACGCACCCCAGTCCGCCGCCGCCGGATCGAACGGCGCAATAACATCCGCGCCCACAGCCATGACGACGACGGCCATGACAACGACGGCTGCCAGAATGGCGACGGGCTGCCTTGCCAACGCCGACAGGACCAGCCATTGCGGACTTTGCCGCGAAGGTGCCCATCTGGCCTGCCGGATGCTCAGGACAACGGAATTCACTGCGACCTCAATCGTGGATTGACCACGGCATAGGCCAGGTCCGCCAGCAGGTTCAGCATCAGGAACACCAGCGCCGTGCAGAGCACCGCGCCCTGCACCACCGCATAGTCGCGGTTGAATACGGCATCGACCACGAGCTTGCCGAAACCCGGGATTGAGAAGACGGTTTCGGTCAGAACCGTTCCGGACAGCAACTGACCGAACTCGAGCGCGCCAAGGGTGATGATCGGCAGCGCCGCGTTGCGCAGGGCGTGAATAAAGACGACCGTGGTCTCCTTGAGTCCCTTCGCCCGCGCGGTCCGGACATAGTCGTTTGACAGCACCTGCAGCATCGCGCTTCTTGTGTGACGCATGATTACGCCGCTGACCGCAAGGCCAAGCACCGTCGCCGGCATGATCATCGACCGCAGGTTTTCGACGGGATCCTCCATCAGCGATACGCTTCCTGAGGCTGGAAGAATCCTCCATTTGACGGAGAAGAGCAGAATGAAGAGAATTCCGAGCCAGAAACTCGGCATCGAGATGCCAAACAGCGCGACGCCACGCGCCACGTAATCCACGATACCGCCGCGCCAAATTGCCGCCAGAATGCCCATTGAGACGCCGAAGGTCAGCGCGATGACCATCGCCAGCGTCGCCAGTTCCAGCGTGACCGGAACCTTCTGGGACAGCAATTGCACGACGCTTTGCTGCGTCCGCAACGATATCCCGAGATCGCCATGCGCAAGATCAGCAATCCACTTGCCGTAGCGGATCAGCAGGGGATCATCGAGGTGAAACTTGGCGCGAATTTCCGCGATCACTGCCGGAGAAGCCTCGTCACCGGCCATCGTGAGGGCCGGGTCGCCCGGCAGCAGCTGCTGCAGCGAAAAGACGATGACCGAGACGAAGAAGATCGTCGGGATCATCAGGGCAATACGCTGCAGCAGGAACCGCGCCATGGAAGACCGATACTCAGTTCAGTTTCAGATCAGTGAAGCGGACCAGCCCGTCGGGATAGGTGACAAAATTCTTCATTTCCGCCTTTCGTCCCCAAAAATATTTGCGATGGAAGGCGAACAGCATCGGGCGGTCCTTCAGGATGATGGTCGCCGCCTCATCCCAAGCCTTCTTCCGCGCCTCGACGTCGGAGGTCTGACGGGCCGCCTTGAGCGCTACATCGACCTTTTCGTTGCAGTATTTTCCGATGTTGAGCGGCGCGCCGCAGGCGGTGAAATTGTAGATATTGCCGTCGGGGTCGGTCCGGCCGCTCCAGAAATAGGTGAACATCTCAAAATCACCCTTCTGGGTGATGTCGAGCGCCGTTGCGAATTCCGTCGCCTGGATCTTCAGATCGAAGCCCGCATCGCGCGTCATGGCCTGGATGATTTGCGCAAACAACACGGTCTCGGTCTGGGTCGGCGTCACCAGATGGATCACGGGCCGCGGCTGACCGGCTTCCGCCAGCAGGGCCTTGGCCCTGGCCACGTCACGCTTCGGCACCGGAAGCTTCTTGTCGTAATACGCATTCGACGGCGATATCCACTGGTTGCCCGGCGTATACTGGCCTTTCGACATCGCCTGCACCAGGCCCTCGCGGTCGATCGACAGTTCGAATGCCTCGCGGATGCGGGGATCGGAACCCATGGGCCCCTTCGCCTTTTCGCCGGCGCCGACATTGTAGATGATCCCATTCCATCCGAGTTCGGTCGCTTCCTCAACTACGAATCGGTTGTCCGACTTGACGCTGGCGACGTCGATCGGGGCCACCCGCTCAATGAGGTCAAGCTGTCCCGAGCGCAGATTGGCGAGGCGGACCGTCGGGTCGGGCAGCGTCCGGAATACGATCTGATCGAAATGAATGCGGTCCCTGGCCCAGTACTTGTCGAACTTATCGACGACAACCCGATCCTGCGCCACGCGTTCTTTGAATTTGAACGGCCCGGCGCAGACAGGCGCCGTCGTGAACTTGTCGCCCAATGCCTTGGCGGCCTTTGGCGACACCATCATGCCAGCGCGGTCGGACAAATATCCGACGAGCGGCACGAACGGCGAAGCCAGATTGAGCTTGACGGTCAGGTCATCGACGACATCGACGGACTTGAGCGGTCCGACTTCGGCCTTACGCTGGGAACCGAGCATCGACTGGTGACGTTCCAGGGAGTATTTCACCGCTTCGGCGTTGAAGGGCTCGCCGTCGTGAAAAACCACGTTGGGACGAAGCTTGAGCGTCAGGGACAGATTGTCCTGCGACCACGCCCACTCCGTTGCTAGTTGCGGGGTAAACTTTAGGTCGGGCGTGATATCGATCAATTTGTCGCATAGCGCGCTGAAGATGATCCGCGTGGTAAAACCACGGCTCAGGGTCGGGTCGAGGATATCGACGTCTTCATTGAATCCGAAGCGCAACGTTTGCGCAGATGCTCCGCTCGAAACAACGAGCGACATCAGTGTGGCAACCAACAATCGTTTCATGATCTGGACTCCTGTTGATGGGTGACGAGGCCTGCTCCGTCGTGAAAGGAAGCCAGGAGCCTTTGGATCCGGGCTGATTGGACGTCTTCGGCTTTCGCTTCGGCGACCGGCATCGGCGCAACGTCGCGCCAGCGGTGGCACGCGACGGCATGCCCGGACCCGATCGTCTCGAACACGGGATCGACTTGGGCGCAGACATCGACCTTGAGCGGACAGCGGGTATGGAAACGGCATCCTGATGGCGGATCGATCGGGCTCGGAACGTCCCCACTGATCGGTGCCGGACGCGCATGACCAAAACCCGGCCGGGGAATCGCACTCAGCAAGGCGCGGGTATAGGGATGTCGTGCGCCGACGAACAGATCGGACGCTGTCGCGATTTCCACCAGCCGGCCCAGATACATCACGGCGATCCGGTCGGAGATATGCTTTACCACCGCAAGATCGTGCGCGATGAACAGCAGGCTAAGGCCCAGCCTGATCTTCAGCGTCTTGAGCAGATTGAGGACCTGAGCCTGGACCGAGACATCAAGCGCGGAGACCGCCTCGTCGCAAACGATAAAGGAGGGCTCGACCGCCAGCGCACGTGCAATGCCGACGCGCTGCCTCTGCCCTCCGGAAAGTTCATGTGGGTAGCGTGGAGCATATGACCGCGGCAGTCCGACCATTTCCAAAAGTTCAGCGATACGTGCCGGTCGTTGCCGCTTTGGAACCACGTCATGCAGGCGCAACGGCTCGCCGATCGTTGTGCCGATCGTCATGCGCGGGTTGAGCGACGCATAGGGATCCTGAAAAACGAACTGAATGCGTCGCGCGATTTCTTGGGACCGCCCCCTCGCATCCGCACCGAACCGGATGCCTTCAAATTCGACATACCCACCGGTCGGTTGGACCAACCCGACCAGCATCCGGCCAGTGGTTGATTTTCCGCAGCCCGACTCTCCGACCAGAGACAGCGTTTCGCCTTTCTCGACTTCGAAATTAAGGCCATCGACCGCGCGCAGCGATTTACGCGCAGTTCCAAACAGGTCTTTATCGACCGGATAGTGCTTTGCGAGGTCCGCCACCCTGAGCACGGGCGCCATCACAGCGGCGCCTTCCAGCACGCAGCGCGATGACCGGCCCTCAGTTCAACCAGGTCCGGAGAGGCCTGCCGGCAAGATTCGATCGCGAACGGACATCGGGGCTCAAAACGGCACCCAGGCGGCAGAGCGGAAGCGACCGGTAAGGCGCCCGGTATTGCCGGCAGCCAGTCCTGCGCGACGTCGATCCGCGGAATCGATCCCATCAGTCCGATCGTGTAGGGATGCTGCGGCTGCTCGAACAAGGACCGCGTCGGTCCCTCCTCCACCATGCTCCCGGCATAGAGCACCGCGACACGATCGGCGTTCTCCGCCACCACGCCGAGATCATGCGAAATGAAGATCATGGCCGAGCTCAGTTCACCCTGGAGTTCGCGCAGTAAAGCGAGAATTTGCGCTTGCACGGTCACATCGAGCGCAGTCGTCGGCTCGTCGGCGATCAGCAGCGCCGGCTCGCAGATCAGCGCCATGGCGATCATCACGCGCTGCCGCATGCCGCCTGAAAGCTGATGCGGATATTCGTCGAAGCGTCGCTCGGGCGCCGGCAGCTTGACCTTGCGCAATAGCTCGATCGACCTGTCGCGCGCGTCCCGGCGATCAAGCTTGCGGTGGCGCATCAATCCCTCGGCGATCTGGTAGCCGATCGTGAGCGCGGGATTGAGGCTCGTCATCGGATCCTGGAAGATCATCGCGAGCCGATCCCCGCGAAGATCGCGCATCGCAGCCGCCGGGAGCTTCAGGAGATCGGTGCCCTCGAAGCTGACCTGCCCGGATACCGACATGCCGCGCGGCAAAAGACCCATCAGCGCGAGCGACGTCAGCGATTTTCCGCAGCCGGATTCACCGACGATTCCGAGCGTTTCACCGCGGTTGAGGGCAAAGGAAAGACCGTCGACCAGCGGATAGCCACCATGCTCGGTGATTACCCGCAGATCCCGCACATCGAGTAATGGGGACGACCTGCCTTCGGTCCGCGCCGTTATCGCCGCGCCAGACGCCGGGTGCGACCCCGCAGGAGCAGAGCGCGGCGCGAAGACGAACGGATTCCCACCCCCCGAACGAAGCGGCCGTTTTGCAAGCGGATGGATGCTTTGCGATCCACGCGATGACATCGCCAAGATGACGCCGGTCCCCGATAATCAATCGAGGTACCGTGATCCGGCCTAAGCGTCGGAACAATCAACCGAATGGTGGATGTATCAGCATGTAACCAGCCACCGTTATCGACCGCTGATCTAGTGAAGCCGCGACATCAGCGCGACGACCGCCGAACGCGTCTCGACGCCGAGCTTCTCAAAGATGTGGATGAGGTGCGTCTTGACGGTGGCTGACCCTATTCCGAGGCATTCGCTGATTTCCCGGTTGGTCCTGCCGCAGCAAAGCAGCTCGATCACGTCGAGTTCGCGCAGGGTCAATCCATATCGCGCGGCTTCTTCGCTCGCCGATGCGGTCCGCCCCACCAGGTTGAACTCGAGATAATCGTGGATCTTCTCGGCGATACTGGTGGCCTCGTCTGGAATCTTGCATCCCGGCATCCAGATGACGCTCATGCCAGCGACGATCTTGTCACCTCGACGGAAGAAAAACTCCATCATGTCGGTGATTCCGAACTGATCTGTGAACGATCGGTACGCCGCCGTTTCCGCATTGACGTATTGCGTAGACATGGCGCTCAACCACGCAAACGGCTTTCCGGCCGCGCGCTTGGGATGAAGCGGGTCGAACTGCCCCATCCGCTCGACATACCCGCGATGAAAATCGAGTGGAATTCCGCTCAAGAGAAATCGATTCTGGTTGAGACCATCATCGACGCCGTAAAACGCCATTGCTGACGCATCGAACATTCCTCTCGCAAACTGAACGGCCTGATTGGCTGCCGGATCAGAGCGACTCGCGATCGTGTACATGGCCACCCTCCCAATTTGCTTCCCTGAAGTCGGATATCGAGCGCATCCGTCTCGTCACGCTGGATCAGGCACATCTTTCAGTCAAGCAAAATGCGCGCCAACTCAAGCAAGCACGTTCAAGGCGGACCCCAACGCGGGGCAGTGCTCTTTCCGGCAACCTGTTCCCTTTTTGCGGAGCCGCACCGGCATCCGATCCGGCCGGACCATCCACCATCCGGTGGATTGCCGACCTGTCGTTCTCAGCGATGATCCAACCTGACGTCGTTCCTCCCGATTTTGGCTTGTCGAAGCATCATGACGGATCCTCAGGCTGACGAGCGTCAGATTACGCTGGCGAACTGGCGTCAGCATCCCTTGACGGAATGGAGCTTCCGGAACGTCCGGGAGTTACTGCCAACCGCCGATATCGCGCGCTCCATTGCGCCCGCACCGCTGCCGCTTGGGCTTCGCTGCCTCGACGACCTCTGCTTTGAGGGCCAGAACGGCGAAGCAACGACCGTGACCGACGCGCTACGGACAACCCATGTCGATGGGCTTCTCGTGCTTCAGCGCGGCCGTATCATCTACGAATGGTATGCCAACGGCCTCACGCCGCAATCGCAGCACCTCGTATTCTCGGTCAGCAAATCGATCGCGGGCGCGATTGGCGGAATTCTCGCGGAGCAAGGCCGCCTGGATCCGGATTCGCCGGTCACCGTCTATCTGCCCGAATTAAAGGATTCGGTGTACGGCAGTTGCGCGGTCCGGCACCTGCTCGATATGAGCGTCGGCATTCGCTTCGAGGAAGATTACGAGGCGGCCGAAGGCGACGTCATCCGCTATCGCCGGGCGGCCGGCTGGGACCTTCCGCCGCCCGGCGCGCCTCCGATTCACCTGCGGGATTATCTCCGCAGCCTGCGCCCGAACGGCAAGCCGCACGGTGATACCTTCCATTACGTGTCGCCCAATACCGACGTATTGGGGTGGGTCTACGAACGCGTCTGCGGCATGCCCTATGCCGGGATCGTCGCCGAGCATCTGTGGGGCCCGTTGGGGGCCGAGAATGACGCCTACATCACGATCGACTCGCAAGGTGCCGCGCGGGTTGCAGGCGGAATCTGCGCCACGTTGCGCGATCTCACCCGTTTTGGCGAAATGATGCGCAACCGTGGCGTCAGCAACGGCAGGCAGGTGGTGCCGAGCCGGTGGATCGACGATATCCGCAAAAATGGCAATGCCGACGCCTGGTCGCGCGGCGAACTCACCGTAGTCTTTCCCAACGGGAATTATCGCAGCAAGTGGTACACGATCGATCGCGACCGCGCGGCCTTCGCCGCGGTCGGCATCCATGGCCAGTGGATCTACGTTGATCCTGCCGCCGAGACGGTGATCGTCCGCGTCTCATCCCAACCGATACCGATGGATATTGCGCTCGACCACATGTGGCTGCGCGGCTATCGCGCGATCACGGACCATCTTGCGAACTAGCCGCGAGACACGAAGCATCTGAGGGTGGAGACCGACATGTCGATCAGCAGAAGAGACAGCCTCAAGATCGGCGGAGGCGCGCTGGCTTCGCTGGCGATGCCGCGCCTGGCAAGGGCACAATCATCGAAGACGCTTTATGCCGTCATGCACGCTCCGCTGCGTGCGACCGATCCGATCATCACGACGGCCTGGACTGCCCGCAACCACGGCTACAAGATCTACGACACGCTGTTCTCGACAAATTCGAAGTTCGAGATCAAGCCGCAGATGGTCGACAGCTACGAGATTTCGGCAGACAGGTTGATCTATACCTTCCGGCTCCGTGCCGGCCTAAAGTTCCATGACGGCAGCCCGGTTACCTCGGCTGACGTGATTCCTTCCCTCCAGCGTTGGGCCAAGCGCGACAGCATGGGCCAGAAATTGTTCGAATTCGTCGGCGAGTTGAAGACGATCGATGAACGAACCTTCCGCCTGACCCTGAAAGAGCCCTGCGGCTTCGTGCTTGAGGCACTCGGCAAGCCGAACGCCAACGTACCCTTCATCGTTCCGGCGCGGATCGCCGCAACGCCCGCCGATCAAGCCATCACCGACTACATCGGCTCGGGGCCGTTTCGTTTCGTGCAGTCCGAATTCCAGCCGGGATCGAAGGCCGTCTATGAGAAGAATCCGGACTACGTCTCGCGCGATGAGCCATCCGACGGCACCGGCGGCGGCAAACTCGTCAAGATCGGCCGCTTCGAATGGATCAGCATGCCGGACTTCCAGACGGCGACGAACGCGCTGATCAACAACGAGATCGATTACTTCGAGGTTCCGCCGCACGACCACCTGCCCATGCTGTCACGCGCTGACAACGTCGAGCTCACCGACTATAACGTGTTGGGTTTTTCCGGCATGTGCCGAATGAACTGGCTTGCCCCGCCGTTTGACAAGCCCGCCATCCGCCAGGTTGTCCTTCAGGCCATGAACCAGAAGGACTGGCTGGACACGCAGATCGGCAATCCGGATTATTACAAGATCACGCCGGCCATGTTCATCGCCGGCACTCCCTTCGAGAGCAGCAGCGGTTGGTCGACGAAGGCCAATACCGCGCAGGCCAGGGAATTGCTCAAGCAGGGCGGCTACAATGGCGAGCCGATCGTGATCCTGCACGCGACCGACGCGCCGATCCTGACCGCGCTCAGCACCGTCACAGCGCAGGGCCTGCGCGCGGTCGGAATGAACGTCAATCTCGTCTCGATGGACTGGGGTTCGGTCGTGGCTCGGCGTGCCAAGCAGTCGCACCCGTCAGAGGGCGGCTGGTCCATCTACCACTCGAGCTGGGTAAGCACTGACCTGATGAATCCGATCGGCAATGCCTGCGTCAACGCCAAGGGCAAAAACGGCGGCTTTTTCGGCTGGGCGGAAGACGCACAGATCGAACGCCTTCGCGACGATTTTGCGAAAAGCTCGGCGTTGCCCGACCAGAAGGAACTGGCCGACAAGATCCAGCGCCGGGCCTATGAAGTGGTCACTCACATTCCAACGGGTCAATACAATCAACCGGCAGCCAATCGCAAGAAGCTGCGTGGAATCGTCAAGGCGCCGGCGCCACTGTTCTGGAATGTTGAAAAGACGGGATAGGAGCAGATCTAATCCCTCTCCCGATATCGCAGCGCGTTCATGCGCAGGTTGCGTTCGAGCGGCCGCTTTGCGCCCGCCAGCAGCGGCCATTCAAACAGGACATGTCTCTAAAGTTTGATGACGAGAGAGCAGCATGCCCTTTGGTCGATATGCATGAAGCACTGTGGCGCTATGACCCTGCTCAGACGCCTATGATGGCGAGTCGGACGACGTTGGTTCCGACGGGCTGTCGACGCCTCTCCGTATAAGCCGGTAACCCGGTTGAACCTGCCGTCCTGCGCTAACCGAGGGCATGACGGCAAGACCGCATCGGCGGAACCGCGGGTACTTTCACACATGAACACCTATTCCAAATCTTTGCTTACGCTTCCGCCAGAGGGGACAGACGGATTGGAATTCGTGTCTCCAGCCAAGCACTCAGACGAAGCAGCCGGCGGTCACCAAGCTTGCGCGTTGCAAGCTGAATACCCACCGGCCTATCCGCGCCCACCGGCCATACCGGATAGGAGAGCGCTGGCACATGCAGTACGTTGAAGGCTGGCGTATAGGGATTCCATGAAAACCAATTCGGATCGGACCAGTCGGCGGGAACGTTGCGTCCGGCGGCGAAAGCGGTAATCGGCACCGTCGGCATCAGCAGCACATCCACCGTCTCGAACAGGGCAGCGAGCGCCGCGCCATAAGCGTCGCGCTGCTGCATCAAACCAAAATAGTCTTGCAGGCCGGGCTCGCCGACCGCCACAGCGCATGAAACGAGGGCCGGATCGAGCAGATGGCGGTCCCTGGCGGGAACCGCCTGCACGATCCGGGCGCAAGCCAGCTCATATAGTTTTTGTCCGACCATGGACGCGCCGCCGAGGTCGAAATCCACTTCATACAGTTGGATGCCCTCAGCACGCAGGAGCGCCGCCACCAAGTCGACGCCTGCCCGCACCATGGGAACGGATTCGCTCCATCGCTCCGCATTCAGCAGCCCGATGCGCAGATCTTCGACCGGAGATTCGCCGGCGGCGCGCGCCTCCGCGCTTTCGCTGACCGAAGTCCAGTCGCGCGCCGAACTGCCGCCGGCGAGCTGCAGCGCCTCGATCAGGTCCGCGCCGCCAACGCCGAGCAGGCCGACATGCGCCGTATTGGAGAAATGACTCGGAAACGGCACCAGCGGAATCAGGCCGAACGTCGGCTTGAGACCGAGCGTGCCGCTGAAGGCTGCCGGGATTCTCACCGAGCCACCCGCATCGCTACCGAAGGAGACGCGCACGACTCCGGAGGCGACGGCGGCGGCGCAACCGCCGCTGCTGCCTCCGGGAGTGAGGTTCAGGTTCCAGGGATTGCGGGTGATCCCGTAGCCCGGGCTATCGGTCACACCCTTCCAGTTAAACTCCGGCGCCCTTGTCTTTCCCAGCAGTACGGCGCCAGCCGATTCCAGACGGGTGACGAATACCGTGCTTTCCGGCGCCGGGTCCGCAGACGTCGTGAGCGATCCGCGTCGGGTCGGCCACCCCTGCACCGCCGCAAATTCCTTGATCGTCATCGGCATCCCGTCGAGGTTGCCAGCCGGTTGTCCGGCCCTCCAGCGCCGCTCCGAGTGACGGGCGGCGGCCAGCGCCCGATCTGCGTCAATCAGGGCGAAGGCATTGGTCAGCGATGCGACACGTTCCGCATGTTGCAGCGCAGACCGGGTGACATCGACCGGCGACAACTGGCCTTGTCGATACTTGTGGCGCAGGTCCGAGAAGGGTTGCTGATGGATCACCGTAGGCTTTCCGAACAAGAATGACCGCGATCGGGAATTTGTCTCAGAGCATCAGTCGGGCCGGATCGACGATGCGCAATTGCTTGCCCTTGATCTCAATAATGCCGTCGCTGCGGAGGCGCTTCAGCGTTCGCGTCACCGTCACCCGAGAGGCGCCGGTCATGGCGGCGATCTGTTCGTGGGTCAGCGATATGCCGATGACCGTGACGCCGCCTTCGGAGACGCCATAGAGCTCGGCGAAACGGTTCAGAAGCTCGGAGATGCGCTTTTCAGGCTTTGGCGAAGCCAGATACTGCGCGCGGATGCCAAGCACGCGCTGCTTCATCGACGTGATGCGCAGCAGCGCGACGGCGAGTTCGGGGAAGGCCTGGAAGATCTCCTCCATGCCGTTGGTATCGAAGACGACGGCCTCGGTGTTTTCGAGCGCGACGGCGGAGGAAAAACGTGGGCTGCCGTCGAAGGCGGCACCCTCGCCGCAGACCGCCCACTGCCCCATGACTTCGAGCACGAACTCCGCGCCATCCTGGCGGAAGGTGGACACCTGCACATGCCCCTTCAGGATGAAATAGAAGCAGGAGTCCGTCTCACCCTGGTGATATAAAAACTCGCCCTTCTTGAACGTGCGCCGCCTGCCCAGATGCACCGCCCGAATCAGCGGACCAGCGACCGCATTGTCGAGGCGCCAAGTTTCGGTGGAGCGCGATCTGGGCAGGGCGCTGTGCTTCATGGGAGCGCGGATCGGATCACCTCGCGGCGGCAACGGCCTTGATTTCGATCAACAGATTGGGCCTCGCCAGCGACGCGATGCCGAGAATGGTCCAGGCCGGAAAATCGCGGGTGATGAATTCGTCCTTGATCTCGCGGAAAGTGGTCAGTTGTTCGTCGATCCGTACATGATAGGAGACGAGTTCGACGAGATCCTCAAAGCCCAGCCCCTCATGCTTGAGGATGGCGCCGAGGCGTACAAAAGCCAGACGAATCTGTTCGGCCGCCGCGTCAGGAACCGTGCCGTCAGGACGAATGCCGACCTGGCCGGCAATGAAGACCAGGCCCCCGGCCTTGACCGCCGGCGAATATTTGAAGAGATCGAAGACCTTGTTGCCGCCGAAGGCGGGATCGTTCTCGGGCAGGCGCAGGCGTTGAATGTTGGTCATGGAATTCACCTTCAGTGATTTTATGGACGCGTTCGAAAGATGGCAAGCGGTCAGATACGGGCGTTCGGCGGCAAAGTGAGCCCCAGCAACGCACGTCCGTAGAGTTCGGCAGACGGGTTGGCCTGCATCAGGAAATGCGCGGCCATGCTGTGCAGATCGCGGAAATACCGCTCGACGGGCCCGAGCGGCAGCAGGCTGCCGCCGAGATTGCGGACCAGATCGTTGCCGGCGGCCAGCGCCGTGTCGCAGATGGTGGAGCCGTTGGTGCGATAGCGGGTGCGCTGCTCGATGCTGAATTCCACGCCGGCGACGGCCTGATCCCACATCTCGTCGACGTCGTGCATGAGCTGGTTGAAGGCCATGTCGATCCGGCTCGCCGCCTTGCCTAGTTCGGCCAGCGAAAAACGATCCTCGGTCTGCGGCGAGCTGAGCCCGGCGGGGATGCGCTTCTTCACCGTCTCGATATAGATGTCGAGCAGCCCCGAGGCGACCGCGACGATGGGTGCGGCGACCGACATCACGAACAGGCTGGTGTGCGGGATGCGGTACATCGGGCCGCGATTGCGCTCGACCCCGGGCACCTGCGAACGCTGCACGTCGACCCAGCGCAGCGAGCGATAGGCGGGCACCCGCTCGTCGGTCAGATAGACGTCCTTGCTGCCGGTGCCCTGCATTCCGAACACATTCCAGCTCTCATGGTCGATGCGGAAGCTCGCTTGCGGCACCAGCAGGAGGCGCTGCTCCTTGCCGCCCTCCGTCGTGGGAACCTCGACCAGCACGGCGGCCCAGTCCGCCACGTCGACCCCGGAAGCGTAGGTCCATTTGCCGCTGATGCGGTAATGCTCGCCGTCGAGAGCCGCATCGACGCCGCGGCCGACATTCCCGGTCAGCGCGATCACCACGGCATCCTTGCCGCCGCTGAAGACTTCATCCTGCGCGGCGACTGGAAACATCCCGGCCATCCACGGATGCAGGCCAGCCAGGCTCAATATCCAGGCGGCCGCGCTGTCGCCGCGGGCGATTTCCCGCGATACCCGCCACAGCACGGAGGGACGCATCCCGTAGCCGCCATTCTCGACGGACTGGCAGATCCGGAAGAAGCCAGCCTCGCGCAGGCGCCGCGCGATGTCGTCGGAGATCCGCTTGCTGGCGTCATGGCCCGGACCGGCCTGCTTCAGGAGCGGGATGAGTTCGCGCGCGGACGCGATCAGGCTGTCGGCGGTGGGGGCGTTGGATGCGAAAATCTGGTTCATGAACCCTCGCGGCATTGAATGAGACAAGACGGAAACGGGGATGGCGTCAGGCTGCCAGCGAGACGTCGCTGTACCTGCCCGCGGCGTAGATCAGCGCCGGCGCGACCGGATCGGCGGCCGCCATCCCGACGACGGCGCCGTAGACCACGGTATGGTCGCCGGCCCGATGAGAGGCATCGACCCGGCAGCAAAACGACGCATTGGCCCCGACCAGCAGCGGCGCCGCCGCGTCGCCCGACGTCCATTGCGCAGGCGATATCCCTTGCGGAGAGCCGCCATAGTGACGCGAAATGTCGTCCTGCCCCGCGGCGAGCACATTGACTGAAAAAACGCCACTCTCCAGCAAGGTGGGCAACAGCCGGCTCTCGTTGCGGATGCAGACCAGCAGCAGCAGCGGATCGAGGCTGACCGCGGTGACGGCATTGGCCGTCATCGCCGCGACACCCTCGCCGGACCGGGCGGCGACGACGGTGACGCCGGTAACGAAGCGGCCCATCAGGGCGCGAAATCGCTGTTGCGGCGTGAGCATTGGCGGCCTCTCCAATCGTTGGCGTGCTGAATCCCCGCGCACTCTAGGGCGGAGCGAAGATGCATGTCTGTATCCGCGGATACCGCGGACCGTCAGTCCGACGAAAAATGAAAAGGGAAGATTTTGTATCGGCGGATACAGACACGGCGGAAGCCGTCCCCCTAGATTGAACACCGCGTCGCAGCCGTCGCTTCAACCGCCAAGCGCGGAAGGCGCGGCATGAGACGTCCGGAACGATCATTGTCGCGCGTCGATCGCTCCTCCCCTAGCGCAGCTCAACGAGGAGTTCGCATCATGCGAGGCATGCTCAAAACCATCGGCGGCCTTGCGCTCGCCGCAGGCATCGTGAATTCGGCGATCGCCGCCGATCCCATCAAAGTCGGCTCGATATTGTCGGTTACGGGCCCGGCGGCCTTCCTCGGCGATCCCGAACTGAAGACCCTGCAGATGTATGTCGACGAGCTCAACAAGAAGGGCGGACTGCTGGGCCGGCCGCTGCAACTGGTGCATTACGACGACGGCAGCGACGCCAACAAGGCGAATTCCTTCGCCAAGCGCCTGATCGAGGACGACAAGGTCGACTTCATCGTGGGCGGCACCACCACCGGCTCAACCATGTCCATGGTCCCGCTGATCGAGAAGGCCGGCCTGCCCTTCATGTCGCTCGCGGGCGCCGTAGTCGTGGTCGAGCCCGTCAAGAAATGGGTGTTCAAGGCATCGACCACCGACCGGATCGCCGCCGAGCGCGTGCTGACCGACATGAAGAAGCGTGGAATGACCAAGATCGCGCTGCTCTCCGACACCGCGGGCTTCGGCCAGTCCGGCAAGGCGCAGACCGAGTCGGTCGTCGCCAAATACGGCATCACGCTGGTCGCCAACGAAACCTACGGGCCGAAAGACACCGACGCGAGCCCGCAGCTTACCAAGATCCGCAACACCCCCGGCGTCGAGGCCATCTTCGTGTTCGGCTTCGGCCAGGGGCCGGCGATCGTGACCAAGAACATCAAGCAGCTCGGCATCGAACTGCCAGTGTACCACGCCCACGGCGTCGGTTCGGACGAGTTCATCAAGCTGGCCGGCCCGGCGGCAGAAGGCGTCCGCGCGCTGGCGCCGGCGCTGATGATCGCCGACAAGCTCCCCGCCAGCGACCCGCAGAAGCCGGTCGTGACCGATTACGTCAAGGCCTATGAGGAACGCTGGAAGGAACGTGTTTCGATGTTCGGCGGCCAGGCCCATGACAATTTCTTCATCGTCGTCGAGGCCATCAAGCGCGCCGGCTCGCTCGACAAGGCCAAGATCCGGGACGAAATCGAGGCGACCAAGAAGTATATCGGCACCGGCGGCGAAGTGAACATGACGGCGGCGGACCATATGGGACTGGATATGTGGTCGCTGCGCATGCTCGAAGTGAAGAACGGAAGCTGGGTCGAAGCCAAGTAGCCAGCTACAGTTCCCCGACAGCTCGGCGGCGCGCCGGAGACCCCGGCGCGCCGCTCGATCCAATCGGATCCGGGCCCGCCAAGAGACCGATCGATGTTCGCCCAGTTCCTGCAGTTCCTTTTTTCCGGCCTCACCATCGGCGCCACCTATGCGCTGGCGGCGCTCGGCTTCTCCATCATCTACAACGCCAGCAATGTGATCAACTTCGCCCAGGGCGAATTCATCATGCTGGGCGGCATGCTCGCGGTGTATTTCACCAATGCCGGCCTGCCGATGCCGCTCGCGCTGGCGCTTGCAGTGCTGGTGCCTGCTCTGGTCGGCATGCTGATGGCGCGGCTCACCATCGAGCCGATCAAGGGCGCCGAAACCGTTACCTTGATCATCGTCACCATCGGCGCCTCGCTGGTCATCCGCGGCCTGATCCAGGTCTGGCTGGGCAAGGGATCGCACGGCCTGCCGGCCTTCTCCGGCGAGACGCCGATCCGCCTGTTCGGCGCCACGCTGATGCCGCAGAGCCTCTGGGTGCTCGGCGTATCGGCGCTGCTGGTGCTGGTGCTCTGGTATTTCTTCAACCGCACGCTCACCGGCAAGGCGATGCTCGCCACCTCCTTCAACCGCGTGGCCGCGGAACTGGTGGGCATCAATACCGGCTGGGTGCTGTTCATGAGTTTCGCGCTATCGGCCGGCATCGGCGCGCTCGGCGGAATCCTGGTTACGCCGATCACGCTGACCTCCTTCGATGCCGGCATCATGTTCGGCCTCAAGGGCTTCGTCGCCGCCGTGGTCGGCGGGCTCGGCAACGGGCTCGGCGCCGTGGTCGGCGGGCTGCTGGTCGGCGTCATCGAGGCGTTCGGCGCCGGCTACCTGTCGTCGGCCTACAAGGATGCAATTCCCTTCGTGCTGATCCTGTTCATTCTCTTCTTCATGCCGCGCGGACTGTTCGGCGTGAAGATCACCGATCGCGTCTGATGATGAAACGACGCTATATCGGACTGTACGTGGTCGCCGCCGTCATCGCGGTGCTGCCGTTGCTGCTGCCGAACAGCTTCTATCTCGACCTGGTCATCCGCATGGGGATCAATGCCGTGATCGTGCTCGGGCTCAATCTGCTGATCGGCTTTGCCGGTCAGATCAGCATGGGACATGCCGGCTTCATCGGCATCGGCGCCTTTGCAACCGCGATCCTGCCGACGCATTTCGGCTGGCATCCCTTCGCCGCGCTGCTGGCCGGCGCCGCCAGCGCGGGCCTGCTCGCCGCCTTCGTCGCGCGTCCGATCTTCCGCCTCAAGGGACATTATCTGGCGATGGCGACGCTGGGGCTCGGCATCATCATCAACATCATCCTGCGCAATGAGGCGAAATACACCGGCGGCCCCGACGGCATGCCGGTGCCGCCGTTCACCCTGTTCGGCATCACCGTCGACGGCGACCGCCAGTGGTACTGGATCGTCTCGGCCATCCTGATGCTGAGCGTGTGGGCCTCGATCAACCTGATGAACTCGCCGTTCGGCCGCGCCTTGCGCGCGCTGCACGGCTCGGAAGTGGCCGCCCAGGTCGTCGGCGTCAACGTGATCCGCTACAAGGTCACCATCTTCGTGATGTCGGCGGTGTTCGCCAGCATCATGGGCAGCATCACCGCGCATTATGTCGGCTTCGTCTCGCCCGCGCTGGCCGATTTCGGCCATTCGATCGAATTGATCACCATGGTGGTGGTCGGCGGCATGGCGTCGGTGTTCGGCTCGCTGGTCGGCGCCGTGCTGCTGACGGCGCTGCCGCAGGCGCTCGCCACCTTCGAGGGCTGGGAGACCGTCGCGTTCGGCGTGATCCTGATCCTGTGCATGATCTTCATGCCGCGCGGGCTGGTGCCGACGCTGGCTGCGCGGTTCGGGGGGAAGCGGCAATGACGCTGCTCTCCGTCGCTTCCGTGTCGAAGACCTTCGATGGCGTCAAGGCCGTCCAGAACGTCTCCTTCGAGGTCGACCGCGGCATCATCTATTCGGTGATCGGGCCGAACGGCGCCGGCAAGACCACCTTGTTCAATCTCATCACCGGCATCTATCTACCGAGCGAGGGCGACATCCGCATCGACGGCGCTTCGGTCGCCGGCAAGCCGCCGCATGAACTGGCCGCGCTCGGCGTCGCACGCACCTTCCAGAACCTGCAGGTCTGCATGAACATGGATGCGTGCGAGAACGTCATGGTCGGCGCGCATCTGCGGCTCGACCGCAACCTGTTGAAGGCGGCGTTCCGCTTTCCGGCGCTGGCCCGGCGGGATCGCGAGATGAAACGCGAAGCCGAGGAACTGATGCGTTTCGTCGGTCTCGAGGATTACGTCGACGCACGCGCCGACGGGATGCCCTATGGCGCGCTGAAGCGGCTGGAGATCGCCCGCGCGCTGGCGCTCAAGCCGCGCCTGCTGTTCCTCGACGAGCCGGCCGCCGGCCTCAATCCCAGGGAAACCCTCGATGTCGACGGCCTGGTGCGAAGAATCGCGGATTCCGGCGTGACCGTCGTGTTGGTCGAGCACAACATGAAAATGGTGATGAACCTCTCGGACCGCATTCTGGTGATGGATTACGGCAAGAAGCTGGTCGAGGGCACCAGCGACGAAATTCGACATCACCCCGACGTCATCGCCGCCTATCTCGGGGCCTCCGCATGAGCGCCGGCATGGAAGCCATCAGGATCATCCGCGAGGAACACGGCAATATTCTGCGCCTGGCGGGCGCCATCGAGCTCGTCGCCGACGGCCTCGCGCGCGAACGTAAGGTCGACGCCGGGTTCTTCATCTCGGTGTTCGACTATATCGAGCAGTTCGTCGACCGCTCGCATCACGCCAAGGAAGACGACTTCCTGTTCCGCGCGCTGCGCCGCCGTAGCGCGGAGGCCGGGACGCTGATCGACCGCCTCGACGCCGACCATCGCGAGGCGCCGGACGAACTCGCGGGCCTGCGCGCGCAGCTCGGTACCGCCACCAGTCCGGCCGCCATCGACGCCTTCGCCACCGCGTTGAAGTCCTATGCCGCCGCGCAGAAGCAGCACATCCTGGTCGAGGAACGAGATTTGCTGCCGCTGGCCCGCGCCGTGCTCACCGCGGAGGACTGGCGGGAAATCGACGTCGCGTTCCTCGCCAATGACGATCCGCTGTTCGGCGCACAGGCGCGCGCCGAGTACCGGGCGCTGTTCCACCGGCTGGTCAGTCTGGCGCCGGATTCGATCGGCCTGGGCGGACACAGCGCCGGCGAACTTCCCGACGCCGCAAGGGGTCTCCTGCTCCGGGTGCAGGGACTGGAAAGCACCTACGGCCGCATCAAGGCGCTGAAGGGCATCGATCTGGAAGTGCGGCACGGGGAGATCGTGGCGCTGGTTGGAGCCAATGGCGCCGGCAAGACGACTTTTCTCCGCACCCTGTCCGGCGTGCAGCCGGCGAGCGCCGGCCATATCGCCTTCGACGGCCAGAACATCACCTCGCTGCGCCCCGACCAGCGGGTGCGGCGCGGCATCTGCCAATGCCCGGAGGGCCGGCAGGTGTTCGGACCGCTCTCGATCGCGGACAATCTGCGGCTCGGCGCCTACACGAGGCCGGCCGACCAGGTGGCCGAGGATCTCGCGAAGATCTACGCGATGTTCCCGATCCTGAAGGAGAAGCGCGACCTGCCGGCGGGGACGCTGTCCGGCGGCCAGCAACAGATGCTCGCCATCGGCCGCGCGCTGATGGGGCGTCCCAAGCTGCTGCTGCTCGACGAGCCCTCGATGGGTCTGGCGCCGCTGCTGGTGCAGGAGGTCTTCAACATCGTCCAGACGTTGAAGGCCCGGGGCATCACTATCCTTCTGGTAGAGCAAAATGCGTTCGCTGCGCTGGCCATCGCCGACCGCGGCTACGTCATGGAGACCGGCCACATCACCTTGACGGGCACCGGGCAGCAATTGCTCGCCAACGACGAAGTACGCGCCGCCTATCTCGGCATGTGAGCGACTGACGCAAAAAGAGCACCGCGTTTCGCGAAATCGTCGCGGCTTGTATCTCGCAATACAGCCGATGCCGTGCGATCGGTGTAAAGGTGGATAGCAGCGGGTATTCCTCCAATCCGGATTTTCCCATGATGCTGCAGCGGCGCTTCTTGTATGGTATCCTTCTTCTCTTGCTGAGCCTGGCGCCGGCCGCCGCCCAATCCCCGCCCGATACGGTGCGGGTCGCGCTGTTCGCTTCGGTGGCGGATGCGGGATTGTACTCGGCCCTAAAGCCGACGTCGCGCAACAGTCGAACGCATTCCCAAAAGCAGATCCAGCGGATCGCAAAAGTTATAGAGCAGTTCGGCTGGACATCGCCAATCGGTCGACGAGATTGGCAGGATAATTTCCGATCATGGGCGATATGCAGCATCCCTCGATCTGCGGCTACGACGAGTGCCGACAATCGTGGTGTCCGGACTGACGGACGCTGAACACGTGCAGCCCTAGCAAACAACAAGGTCGCCGCGAATGCCGGCTGGGACCGCTCAACCCTGGTGGCCGAGCTAGGTGAGCTAGCTGCGCTACTCCCCGAAATCAACTTGGACGTCTCAATAACCGGCTTCGACGCCGCAAAGATCGATTCTTTGGACATTGAATTTGCCGATGCTGGGCGCGAGCCGGATGCCTGTTTCAACAATCTAGCTCGACGACCCCCGATACAACTCGAATGAGCTAGGTTCAATTTCAGCTCAGGTTCAATAGACATCAAGTCTGACGCAGATGCCGTTTAGACGCCCGCCTCCTCGTGAACGAGTTCGTCGAGTCAGTATCGCTTCTACGACTGCCGACGACTACGGCAGCAACGTAAAATGTATCGCGGCAATGGATCTTGCGCGAGAACCCCAACCTGGATCGGATACGGCACGACAGTCGTCAGCGGAGGAGCGGTCGTGGGCGCCCCAGAACGGCAACGTCGAGATAGCCTACTTACGCTCCGGCAAAAGGAAGTGGATATGCCGGTTTCACGGTCGGTGACTTCATCTCGAGGGCCCGAAGCTAGCTTTCGGTATACACAGCGAACTGATAAGTAAACTGAACAACTTATCCCCTTCCAACGAACGGCATCTTTGTTGCCATGATCGTCATAAACATCACGTTGGCATCGAGTGGCAAATTTGCCATGCAAGCTACAGCATTGCCGACATCATCGACATTCATACACGGCTCTGGCACCTGCTGACCATCGGCTTGTAGTACACCGCTAGTCATACGCGCTGTCATGGGTGTTTCAGCATTGCCGATATCGATTTGACCGACCGCGATATTGCATGCTCGACCGTCTAACGAGGCCGCCTTGGTCAAGCCGGTGATTGAGTGCTTTGACGCGGTATAGGGAGTCGAGAAAGGCCTCGGAGTGTGAGCGGATATCGAACCGTTGTTAATGATTCTACCCCCTCGAGGCGTTTGATCTTTCATAATCCGAAACGCAAACTGCGTGCAGATAAATGGACCGGTTAAATTGGTATCAATCACAGCTTTCCACTGCGCAAAGCTAACATCCTCCATGGGAATCGATGGAGCGCTTATGCCCGCATTGTTAAACAGCAAGTCAAGTCGTCCGTGAAGATCCATGACTTTCGCAAATAAAGAAGCGATCGACTCCGGATCTGATATGTCGCATATGACAGATGTGCTCATTCCAGATGCAGGTCCCAAACTCCTGGTTTCCTCAAGCAACTCGATGCGGCGTCCGGCCAAGACGACAGTGAAACCCGCCTTCATTAGGGCGAGCGAGGACGCCCGGCCTATCCCTGACCCTGCCCCGGTAACAAGTGCAATTTTTCTTTGAGTGCCCAAAGCTATCTCAACACGACTATCGTGATGCCCCATTGCTGCTGTGTGAGTTACGATACGTCTTCATTGTACAAGATACGCGCATATCTGATACTGGTAATTGCCCTAAGAAGAACTTCGGAACTTCTGATCTTTCTTTAGGATGACTCTCAGAGCGCCGCACGCAGTAAGGCCTCAAATTCTTCTGCAGACGCTTTTCGAGGAGCCGTCGCATTCGAGTGGTCGGCTAACGCTCGGACAACTGTTTGAGGAATATGCCAAGCCTCAAAACCCATCTGGCCGAGCGTTGCCGGTAGTTTTAACGATTGGACGAGATCGGACACCGCAGTGGCGAGGTCCGTTTCGCGCGCAATGCAAAATATATCGCTTAGCTTCTCGTATTTGCTCCCGACGCTTTGCGCGTTGAAGCGCAGGATGTGCGGCAGGAACACGCCGTTCAGCATACCGTGATGCAGCGTCGGCGAGCGCAATGCGCCGGCGGCATGAGAAAGCGAGTGCACTGCGCCGAGCCCCTTCTGAAACGTGAGCCCACCTTCGAGTGCCGCCATCATCATCTCCCAACGCGCCTCGCGGTCGGCGCCGCTTGTCACAGCGCGCTGGATGAAGCGCCATGCACGCTGTGCACCGTCGAGCGCGATCGCTTCTGCCGGCGGATTGACCAACGGTGACAGGAACGTTTCGATGCAATGCGTGAGCGCATCGATGCCAGTTGCCGCCGTCAACAACGGCGGCAGTCCCAACGTGAGTTCAGGATCGCAGATCGCTCTTATCGGTATCAAATATGGACTGATCAACGCCAGCTTTGAGCCGTTGGTCAGATTGATCAAAGCACCGCGGCCGACCTCGCTGCCAGTTCCCGCAGTGGTCGGAATAGCGATCACAGGCGCGACCTTCGTGGTGATCTTGCCGACGCCGCCAAGGACAGCCGCATATTGCTCCAGTGGCTCCTCGTGGGTGGCAGCCAAAGCTACGCCTTTGGCAAGATCGATCGGCGAACCGCCGCCGAGCGCAATGACGCCATCGCAGCCGCCGTCGCGGTAGGCGACGACGCCTTCACGTACTGCTTCCTCCGTCGGATTCGGCGGCGTGCCGGCGAATACCGCAACGGTCGTCGGATCGAGGTGAGCCAGCACCTGCGCTGCAATGCCGGCACTTTGTACGCCGGCGTCCGTGACGAGCAACGGCCGACGAATTCCGAGTGCCTCCAACTCAGTCGGCAGGCTCTTGATGGCACCGAAATCGAATATCGTCGTCGTCAGATAGCCAATGGTCGACACAGTTGATCTCCTCGCGACCGACAAAATTGTTGCGCTGCAGAAAATTTATTCATCGGATCTTTAACATCGGATGATTGCGAGAACAACAAAATCGGTGTATAGCTTGAACATGCCAGCCAGCCTAAGAGCCGGCGGTCGGGAGTGAGCAGGTTGTCGAGCGCTAAGCGCGTCAAATCCGCCGAGAAGCGTTTGAAGCCAGGCCGCATCCACGCGGTGCTGACGACACTCGGCCGCGAGATTGCCCAAGAGATCATCCCGGCCGGCGCGGTACTACCACCCGAAAACGAACTCGAAATCCGCTTCGGCGTCGGCCGCGGCGTGGTTCGTGAGGCGATCAAAATGCTTTCAGGGAAGGGACTCGTCAGCGTGCGGCCGCGCCACGGCACTCACGTATTGCCGCGGCGCGATTGGAGCCTGCTCGATCGCGACGTGTTGAACTGGCTGGTCGGTCAGGATAAACTCGACCGCGAGTTGCTGCTGTCTATTCAGGAAGTACGGTCAATCATTGAGCCAGCCGCTGCCGCGCTCGCTGCGACCCGCGCCACCAAGCAGGACCGGCAGCGGATCAATGCAGCCCTTGTAGCGATGGAAGCGTCGGACAATCAGGCTGCCGCAACGGCCGCGGACAAGGCGTTTCACCTCGCTATTCTGGACGCCACGCACAATCCGGTGCTGCAGGGCTTTCGCGGCGCGATCGATACGATTCTGAGCGCAGTGTTTTTGGTCGCCGTCGATAGCATCGCTGGCTGGTTCGAGGACAACCTTCCCAACCACGCCGCCACTGCCCGTGCCATCGAAGAACGTGATGCAAAAAAAGCTCGCAAAGCCATGGAGCGAGTTCTTGGCTACACGCACTCCAAATTGTCTAAAAAAAATGTTAGCGCCGCTCGGCGGGATGTTCGGCTAAGCGGCACCCGTAGTCCGAGGCAAACGTGATGCTGCACAGGCTCTCTTCGGCGCTTTGGTTCTGCGCTCCCTTTATAGTGCTACTCATTCTATGGGCTGTTTTCATCCCGTATTTCGACGTCAATCCGCGGTTGTTTCCTCACCTCTCCTCTGTGGCCCAGGCTGGGATCGAGGGATTACAAGATGGCACCCTTATTCAGCACATCAGTGCGAGCCTGCTGCGCGTCGCCGTCGGCACAGTGCTCGCGCTATTGATTGCCATTCCCTTGGGCGTCGCTATGGGCGTCAGTCCGATTGTCTCCAGCTTCCTGACACCCCTGTTCAGGTTTTTCTCGGTGCTGGCTGGTATCGCGTGGATCCCAATCGCGACGCTTTGGTTTGGCTACGGCTTCGGCGCCATCACCTTCGTGATCTTCAATGCCGTGTTCTTCATCGTGACGTACAACACATTGCTCGGCGTATCGACCATTCCCTTGCACGTGCGCAATGCGGCCGCATCGCTCGGTGCGGGGCGATGGGCGATGTTGACCGAAGTGCTCCTGCCGGGCGCCCTTCCTAACATCGTCACTGGCATACGCACCGGGTTGGGCTTTGCCTGGCGTGGGCTGATCGCAGCCGAGATGATCGCCACCAACGTCGGCCTCGGTTACATGCTGTTTGTGGCACGCGACTTCTATAGGACTGAAGTGATCGTGCTTGGCATGATTGTGATCGGCGTGCTTTGGCTACTGCTCGACCGGCTGCTCTTGGCACCAATCGAGCGCGCCACCATCGAACGCTGGGGCATGGTGCAGCGCGCATGAAGCAGTTTCTTCTTAAGATTTGGAGCCACTGCGTTCGCCTGACGGCGCGCTGGCCATCGATCGGTTCCATCGCGCCTTTCATTCCCGTGATCGCGGCCTGGTGGGTTGTCACAGAGCTGCAAATATTTCCACGCGTGTTCCTGCCAGGACCATCGGAGGTAGTGCGCTCATTCGGTTCGCTAGTTTATATGGGCATCCTGCCGGAGTATCTAAAGGACAGCATAGTGCGCCTGGCGGTCGGTGCGTTCTGGGGCGTCGCACTCGGCATTCCTCTCGGAATCCTGGTGGGTCTTAACCAGCGCGCGCGCACGGCGCTGTGGCCGCTGCTTCTGTTCTTTCAGGCCATCGGCGATATCGCCTGGCTGCCGATCTTGGTGATCTGGTTCGGCTATGGCCTCACGACCATCACGGTAGTCATCGTCTACACGGTGATCTTCCCAGTGGTCCTGAACACGGTGCTGGGCGTGCGGTCGATCCCCATCACCTTGCATCGCGCGGCCCAGAGCCTGGGTGCCTCGCGCATTCGCATGTTGTGGGAAGTGGTGTTGCCGGGAGCGCTGCCCAACATCGTGACCGGCCTGCGCAACGGGCTCGGCTATGGCTGGCGCGCTCTGATCGCAACCGAGATTATTGTCGGCACCAGCGGTATCGGCTTCCTCATGTTCGACGCGCGCCGCTCCGGGTCGGTCGTTGAGATCCTGCTCGGCATGATCATCCTGGGAGTTCTCTGGTACATCGTCGACAGCTGGATACTGGCACCGATCGAGCGGGCTACCGGACAGCGGTGGGGGCTAGTGACGCGATGAAGAATCTGACTATCCGCAATCTGTCGAAGACGTATTTCGACCCCTATGCCGGCACCAACGTCACCGCAGTGCATGATGTGTCATTGAACGTGGAGCAGGGAGAGTTCGTCTGCATCGTCGGACCTTCGGGCTGCGGCAAGACGACGATCCTCAACATGATCGCGGGCTTCATTCCGCACACAGGCGGTGAGATCCTGGTTGGCGGCCGCCCGGTCAAGAGGCCGGGCCCCGACCGCGGCGTGGTCTTTCAATCATTTGCCCTGTTCCCGTGGCGAACCGTGCTCGATAATGTCGCCTTCGGCCCGAAGATGCGCGGCGTTCGCAGGGCCGAACGCGAGAAGATAGCGCATGAATATCTGGCGCTCGCCAAGCTGACCGAGGCGGCCGGGCGGTATCCCGCCGAACTGTCGGGCGGCATGCAGCAGCGTGTCGGCGTAGTGCGTGCCCTGGCGAACGAGCCGGACGTGCTGCTGATGGACGAGCCGTTCGCGAGCGTCGACGCCCAGACCCGGATGACGCTCCAGGAAGAACTGACGCGCATCTGGCAGGAGAAGCGGCCGACCGTCATCTTCATCACGCATGATGTCGCAGAAGCCGTGTTTCTCGCCAACAGGGTGGTCGCGCTGTCGAAGGGACGAGTGCTCGAGGAAATTGCCGTGGACTTGCCACGACCGCGATCATGGGACTTGCTGAACGATGATGCGCGGTTCAAGGAATTGTCGGGACGCGTTCTTCAACTCGTGCGGTCGGCCTGAGCCATGTTGAAAGATGCCCTTCGATCAAGAAAGACGCACATCCTGATAGCGGTGACGGTTGGCTATTTGGCCTGGCAGCTTTGGCTGACCATCGCCGCACCGCAAAAGATCGCGAACTTCGCCGGCGGCTCGGAAAAGGTGAATATTCTCGTCGTGCTGCCGTTCGAACCTGAACGTTTCCACGTTCAGCTGATGCAGACGTACGGCCGGGTATCCGGAACACAAGAAAAATCCGTTGAAGTTCGAGGATTGACGACCGTCGCCCGGCCTTACTGGGTTACGCGCGTCGAGCCGCTTCAACCAGGGGGATGATTCAAATGCGACGAATTGCGATGCTGCTCTGCGCCTTGTTGCTGTTGCCGTCACTGGCAATGGCGCAAGCCAAGGATCCCATAAAACTCAAGGTCGGCATGGTGGCAGCCGTGGACATGCTGGCGCTGCCGATTGCACTGGAGCGTGGCTTCTTCGAAAAGTACGGGCTCGACGTGACCATCGCTCGCCCATACGCCACCGGCGTCGATGCGCTCAATGCCTTGCAGGCAGGTGAAACCGACATGGTACAAGCTGGCGTGCCAGCCATCGGCGCCATTCTACGCAGCATGGATCTGGTTTTCTTCGGTAACTTCAGCGGCAACGCCACGAAGCTTGGATCCGATGCCACGCTCGCCCTCATCGCCAACGGCGACTCCGGGATCGTCAAAGGCGACTTGAGAAGTCTCAAGGGCAAAAAAATAGCGACCTCATTCGGCACGATCAACCATCTCTACATTCTCGGCTTGCTCGAGAAGGCTGGCCTCGCGCCGACCGACGTGACGCTGATCAACACGCCGCCGCCGGAGATGAGCGTGGCGTTGCTTGCCAAGGGCGTGGATGCGTTTGTGTGCTGGGACCCGGCACCGGTGATTGCCATGAAGGACGTGCCGGGCGCTATCGAGGTAATCCGCGGCGGCGATGTCATCTCCTATCTCGGCTTCAATATCGCGCTGCGGCCCTGGGTGGAGAAGAACGGGGCGACGATCGAGAAATTCCTGGCAGCCGTGTCGGAGGCCGACCAGTGGATGCGCAAGAATCCCAAGCAGGCCGCTGGATTCCGGGGTTGAAGCTCGACGTGGCGGAGACTGCGATGCAGTACAATATCCAGCAAGTAGACCGCCGCATTTCCGCTCACAACTATCGCGCGCTATGGAAGGCGCAGGATACGCTGCAACGGCTTGGCGTGATCAAGTCGGTGTTCGATGTGAACAAGCACATCGAGCCCAAGTTCATCATCAACGTGATGAATACCTACCCGGACCTATTTTCCGATCTGCAGCCCATTCCTGCAGATGTGGCGATTAAACCAGGCTTCGTGTTCAAGCCCTGAAGCTGAGTTGCCGCGCGCCCTGTAGCTGGTGCGCGGCAACAAACTTCCTACTTACAATTCTGAATATGCGTTTTTCTGTTCCATAACCGCTCATGACGCGAATGAGCCTTCTCTAAAGTGACCAAGCTCCACCAATGCAGCGCGCGACGGATCAATCATTTGTCGAGCGAAACTGCGCTCCCGAACCGGAGCCGCATCGCGGAATGTCGTAGAAAATCGCAAAATATCGTAGCTTTGGCTGAGTTTGCTTCCGGTCGCGCGCCTGCTGTCCGGGAGCCTGCTGCTTTTATTTTTTGCCTGCCAATACCGCCGTCTGCTTGTTGGTATTTCTGTTGGTATCGGCAGCAATCGCCCGCTAAAATTATTTCAGATTCAATTGGTTATGGCATTAGGCGATTGTCGGCCAGGTGCACCACGGAAAAAACTGTCCCCCCTTTCCGCCGCTTGCCGAGCGATGCGCTTTGATCGAGGTGGAGTCGATGGACAAAGTCACCGCGTCCTTGCCGCAACGGGCGAGCGCTTCAAAGATCGCCTTGAGCAGCGGATTATAGGCCGAGGATTTTGGGTTGGTCGGATCGAACAACAGGACGCGGCCATGACGGGCGCGGAAACCAGCGGTCAGCTGCCAGTTCTCACCCTTGATGTCGTGAACGATGGCCGAACCCGGCCAAGCCAGTAACGAGGGAACGACGAGGCCGACACCCTTGCCGGACCGGGTGGGCGCGAAACACCCCAGCGCGCCGAGCCATAGGTCTCGACATTCTTGGCCTCGCGCGCGCGCCAGACCGACATACCGATCGCCCCGGCAATTGAAATGAAAGTCCCCGACGCCGCGATGAAGGCACCTTCGACAAAGACCTGAGGCGCATGAGCGTCATAGACGAACCACCACCAGAAGAAGATCGGCGGGTAATAGACTTTCCAACCCCACAGCTCGAACCAGGGGCGGCCAAGCTCCGGCTGGTAGCCGAGCCGCCAAGCGGTCCACTCGGTTGCTCCCCAGATGGCGAGCAAAACGATCAGGCCGACAACGATCACCTGGCCCCAGAGACTTTTTGTTCCGGACATCCCGAACGTCCTTTGCGCAATTGAAATTGACGTGCTCAAGCTAGAGGCCCAGGTCGCGCTTCCGACCAAGGCTCCATTCAATGCCTCCGCCATCCTTCACGGCGCCGGTGACGTGCTGGCCGAGCCTCTTTTCGAGCTCGCGCGACCAGGGCACGAGCTGGAAGCCGAGTCCGTTATCGATCATGGCGAAGCGGCCCGAGGCGAGCGTCAGCCGTTTGCGATACGTGCCCGCCACATGCTCCCCGGAGGCGGCCTTCACGTGAGGCCGACCGGTCTTGGCCGAGACGTTTGCTCCGACCTCGCCCAGTTCGCGTCGGCGCAACGTGTTCAGGAGGTCGCGCTGCAGGATGATGCGCTGGCCCTGCCGCCGCGCCAGACCTTCCTGAACCAGATGTTCGGCGCGCGCTTCCATGGCGTCGCGGACCTCGCGGCCGAATCCCCCCATCGCAAGCGGCAGCGGATCGCGCTCGACCAGTCGGTGGTCGAGCCAGGTCGCCCCTTTCGCGCTGATCTGCTTACCGAGATCGAGATCAGAGCGGGTCGAACGCGCATCACCGTCAACTGAGGAGATGAAGCAAGCAGCGGCTCAATACGTTCAGTCGCTCGCCGACCGCGGCAGGCCTCAACTGATCATCGAACACGGTAAATTCGAATTGCAGTTTGGACGAGGCGTCATCGGCGAGCCGACCCGGATGCGGGGCAGAGGAACTGCTTGCATGGGTCGATCCCATGCGGCTGCTCGAACGATTGGAAGCCATGATCGATGCGATGCCCACGCCTGCGAAACAAATGGACGCGACGGAACGCAAGGAACGGCTCGCTGAAATCAAAGCCGAATTGTTTAACACCGAGCGGCTGGAATGCGCCCACATTGATGCGGCCCGCGAGCAAGGGACCCTGATCGAGCATCGGCCAAATGTGGACCCTTCGGCGTTGCTCAACCTCGTCGTTTCGCGATCGTCGAAGGCAAATGCAGCATGAACCCATTTCCCTCCGCGTCACTCCTTCTCCGCGGAGGGCTTTGCCCGATCGTTTTTGACTGTGAGGCGATCGGGGGCGGACCAGTCGGCCAGTGTCCGACCTCATTGAAACAACCCCGACAGCCCGCAGCCACATCCAAGGGCGTGGCGGGCACCATTTCGATCACGATGCGCATCACCCGCGATCGGTAAGCCCGTCGTCGTTCCGGCTCACCTTCACGGCGACGGCGGCCCAATCACTGAAGTAGCTTCGCGTAGTAAGGCCTTAATACCTCGTGGACTTCATCGTAAAGAGCAGTTTTCAGCAATTTGTTCTTCGTATCAGTTTCAACAACATGACCATCATATTTGACGCCATGAAGGCTGACAGTACCTAGATCAGCGATTTTGAAATTCGAATCATATCAAGCGGCCTTGTCAAGTTTGTAGGTCCAAGTGTGGACGACGGGATCGCGATTGAAGAAGTC